>Ga0209014_10001756_pt1 | contig 12804 bp, 12 predicted proteins | sample BarGraNGADG00212_FD_184491 | JGI IMG/M metagenome (GOLD analysis project Ga0209014, IMG submission 184491) | Arctic peat soil microbial communities from Barrow, Alaska - Barrow Graham LP Ref core NGADG0002-212 (SPAdes) (version 2) | ecosystem: Environmental > Terrestrial > Soil > Wetlands >...
CGACAAACCGCTGCCGCTGCCCTGGCTTTCGGTCGACGACTTTGCGACCGGAAGCACGATCGTTCGCGAGGAGTCCCTGGTCCATACGGACCTCCCAGGCTTGGCGATCCTGCGCAGCCGCTGGACGGTTGGCTCATACGAGCGCGTCGTCCGGCACCTCACGATCGCCGCGGATCGCCGGGGCATGTACGCGCTGGGGCCGGTCCGGGTCACCGTCGCCGATCCCTTCGGCTACGGGCTCGCGACCGAAGAGCACAAAGATCGTTCGACGCTGATCGTCCGGCCGCGCACGCTGCCGGTCCGGCTCCTCGGCCAGCAGCATGCTCCCGCGGGAGACCTGCGAACCCGCCACAGCCTCTTCGAGGACCCGGCGCTGTTCGCCGGCGTCCGCCCGTACCGGCCGGGCGATCCAATGCGGCGAGTCCACTGGCGGGCAACGGCCCGGACCGGGACCCCGGTGAGCAAGCGCTTCGACCCGTCTCGCCTGGAGAGTCTGCTCGTGGCCCTGGACGTCCAGACCATGTCCGGTCCAATCTGGAAGAACGACGAGGAGCTGGTCGAGAGCTTGATCGTTGCTGCCTCTTCCCTCGTGCGCCACTCCCTGATCGAGGGAGCATCCTGCGGGCTGGCCGCGATGGCGCTCAGCCGGACGCCCGGCGGGTTCGCCCTGGTCGCACCCCGGACGGGGCGGAGTCAACTCGGTTCTGTCGCCGACATGCTGGGCCGCCTCGACGTCGCTCCGTCGGCGCCCTTCGACCACCTCCTCGTGCGACTGCCGCAGAGAGTGCAGGCCGGCACGACCATCGTGGTGCTCACAGCCCGCGATCCAGCCCCCTACATGACGGCGCTGCGGAGACTTGACCGATCCGGCTATCCGGTCCAGCTGGTGGGGCTCGGACCAAACGGCCCCGCGGCCGCCTCCCGAGCCCGGGCGCTCGGATTCCCGGCGATGGTCGGTTCGTTGAACCCTGACTGGCGGACGAGCGATGCGTTGGTTCTCGCGAGCTGACATTCCGCCGGTCGTATTCGACGGGCTGCTCGAAGGCAGCCTCGTCGGTGTCGCCTACCTGGCCATCGCGCTTGGGGGCCCGGGCTCGAACGCGCCACTGTCGTTAGTGGAGTTCTGGCTGGCCGCGGCCGCCGGAGTTGTCCTGGCCCGCTGGCGCCCCGCGTGGCTCTCGCATATCGACGCAGTCAGCGCGCTGGCGCTTGTCGTGGGCGTGGCCGGCTGGCTTGCCGATCCGGGAGCCCGTGACGCCCTGACGGCTTCCAAGGCTCCCTGGGATGTGCTCGCCACTCAACCCGCGGGCTGGTTGCTCGGGCTCGCGGTCCTCCGAGGCGGGGTCCACCGGGACGTGGATCATGAGAGCGAGACTTCGACTCGGGCGATCACTTATGGGTTGCCCGTTCTGGCTGCATCGCTGCTGCTCCGCATCGGATCCGGCCCCGCTTTCGTCGTTCCCGCCGCCGTCGGGTCGACTGTCTGCGTTGCAGCGGGTCTGCTGTCGATCGGCCGGGCTCGGCTGCAAGAGCTCGAGCGGCTGGGTTCGGTCACGCGCGGCGGCCGAACCTGGCCTCTTCTCGCTGCGAGTGTCGTCGCCATGGCAGCCCTAGCTGTACCGGTGGCGATCGTCGTGGGCACATCGGCACCGACCGCCATGACGGTGGACCTCCGCCCGGCCGAAGGGGCGATGGGCTCGCTGCTCGCGGGCTTGGGCGGCATTCTCGCCTGGCTGGCATCGATACCCGGACAGTTCCTGAACGGTGCCCACGGCAGTCCGCCGGGTCGCTTGCCCGCCCCGACTCCGGTTCCCGCGACGGGGCCGCCGATTCCAAGCCTGCCGCGGTCTGGCAGCTCGTCGATCTCGCTCCCCTCGATGCCGTGGCTGGCCACGCCGCTATGGGCTGGACTCGGAGTAGCCGTGGTCTTGGTGGTGGTTCGTTTCCGAAGGCTCGTCACCGGGCGGAGGGTCCCGACGCTCGAAGGGCAGCGCTCGACCCCGCGCGAGGAGCGCCACCGCGAGTCATTCCTGGCTCGGCTCAACCTGCATCTTCCCCGGCCGGGAATCCACCCCCGCCTCCCCCGGCGACATAGTCCGACATCGGCAGCGGAGGCATACGTAGCCCTGCTCAGTGACCTCGCCGACCAGGGCGACCTGGCACGGAAGCCGGCCGAGACACCGCGGAGCCACGCCGGTCGAGCCGGCCGCCTCGGGCTCCCGCATCTGTCGCTCGCCTTGCTGGCCGCGGACTACGAACTCGCGGTGTATGGGCAGACGGAGGTCAGTCGTCCCGAAACGGCACGGGCAATCGGCCGTTGGCGGCGGCTCCGGAGACTAGCTCGACGTGAGCGCGAGATTGCGTCCCAGCGCGAAGATCGCCGACCCTGAAGGCAAGGGCCTTCCGCCGGCCGGCGGGGCACTCGGCTCAGGTCGAGGGCCGTGGGTACTCGGAGGTGGACATCGGGGCTCTTGGAGTCTCCTAAGCGTTTGCTTCGACACCCGCATCTATGGGACGCAGTCGCCGAAGGCGACAGAAAGAGCCCAGCGATGCCAATCCGTTTTCGAACCACGAAGGTGCCGGTCTTTGGGTCATACAGCTCAGCCGAGGCGAGCGGGCCAGAAACTGCGGCGCCTCCGACAAACCAGGACTCGGCCGTCGGAGAGCGCCGTTGCGGTTTGGCCGGTGCGGGCGGCGGTCATCCAGCCTGTGGGGCTGCGCCATCCCAGGAGCGTGCCAGAGGCGCGGAAACCACAGCCTAATGAGCAGCACAAGGCCGGAGCGTGGAACGGCGCTCGGACACCGTCGCCGGCCGGCGCGACCGAGCCATTGACCTAGATTCCGTCGGCGATCTTCTTCGCGGCAGCCAGTACGGCATCCGCGTTCACGCTGGCTGCCGAGACTGCCAATGTGACCTGGTTGGTGCCTTTGAAGAAGGCGACGGTCACATCGGTCGGGGTCTTAGTTATGAAGCCTCCCACATCGCCGAGGCCGGCAATACTCTCGGTGATCGAGCTCACCATCGCGGCCTTGATGTCGCTCACCGGCGCAGAACTCTTAAACTCGTTCGCGACGAGGAAGATGTGACCGATCGCGACCGATCCCCACGTGCAGGAAGTCACTTTCGAGATCGGGCTGTCCACCACGGCAACCGTCACGGGGCCGGGGTTCGCGACCAATGCCGCGGCGTCGGATGCGCTCAGGAACTTGCAGGTGCCGCCGCCGGCCGCAGGCGCGGATGTGGGTGTCGCAGCCGCGGATGTGGGTGTCGCAGCCGCGGATGTGGGTGTCGCAGCCGCGGATGTGGATGTCGCAACTGGGGTACCGGCGGCCGTCGTCGCGCCGGACGCTGCGCTCGAAGTGCTGCCGCTTGCGCCGCATCCCGCGATCGCGGTCGCAAGGGCAAGCAGGACCGCGCAGGTCATGAGTCTCTTCATGTTCGACTCCTTCGCGAGGTGCGTATGCACCATGTTCCGGCGTTCAGCCGGCTCTAATCGGGTCAGACCCCCGCTCTGACGGTCGACTGTGCGAAGGATGGTGCGGGATCTGAACCCGCCCCTTGCACCGGAGATTCCCCCGAATGCTCCGGCGCGGCGCCGAGTGGATCACGGCAACTGTGCGCGACTCCGACCCGGAACGAAAGCTCCGGTAGGTTCAGTCCCACCTGATGGTGTAGCGGTCGCGTCGTCCGCGGGCCCCTGCGCGTGGGTAGCTCGCCCACCAGCTGGGGCCCACTCGCCGCCACCTGCGGCATACCAGCACGGATTAGCACTGGCTTTGCCCGAGGCTGTTATGGCGCGCCCGGAGGGATTCGAACCCCCCACCATCTGATCCGAAGTCCAGCTCCCGTCGGGACGTGGCCCCGCGGCGATTCGTGCGTGGAGCGGCCATCGTAAGGACGCCGTTCTCAACGATTCCGGGGTGAGTCTGGGTCCCATCCCGGAGAGAGTCTTCGTCCCATCGCGGGAACCCGGAAGAGTCCGATGCCCTCATCGGAATCGGCTTCCTTCAGATGCCTAGGGCGAGAGCCTGGATTGTACGCCTCGGCGTAGCTCGGGCAGTCAGGTCGAGAGGAGTCAGACCGAGCCGACCTGATCTCCCGTTGGTGCTCTTGCGCGAACTGTGCGGCCGTAGGAGCTGCGCCGCTCTGCCCGATGCGTCGGCACGATGCGCGCCTGGGAAATGAGTTTTTGAACCTCGGGGCGCGTCCATGCGGAAGCCCATCCGACTCGCCGACCGTGCTCGTGGCTGGGCTACGGCAAGATCTTGAAGCTGCCTCCGTCGACCGGCCGAACAACCCCGAAGTGCCTGCGATCGAGGGTTACGACGGTTCGGGTCCGATAGCGCGCGGCAAGGATGACGATCGACGCGTCGGCGAGCCCGATCGACTGGTCGGCGTAGCGCTCGACGACCGCCTGTGCCTGTGCCAGGTCCTCGGTGCCGAACGTGGCAAGATCCCAGGCGCCGCCCGCCAGCTCGCCCAGCACGGCCAGCTCGGCCGAGACGCCGAGCCGCGACGCGACCAGGTAGTCGAGCTCGGCCACGACGTATGGCGATACGACCAGAGGCTCGGTCGCGGCGTCCACGATAGTCGTGACCGCCGCATGATCCGGTTCGTCGGAATCGAAGAACGCGAGGAGCGCGCTCGTATCGACGATCACCGCTCGCCAAACCCGGGCAGGTGGTCGTCGGCCTGGCGGGCGATCGGCGCCCCGCTTGCGAACAGGCTGCCATGGGGCCGCGGCCGCTCAGCGCCGACCGCGCTGCGGATCGAATCCCGGATGACTTCCGCCTCCGAGACGCCCCGTCGTCGAGCTGCCTGCTTGACGGCCGATCGGAGCTCCGCGGGCAGGTAGATGGTCGTCTTGTCCATGAACGTATGGTACCACCGCTGGCAGACCTGAGCCGCCGGGGAGCAGATGCCTGGCTGCGAACAACGATCCCTAAGCCGCGCGGACAAGTCTCCGACAGGTCGATCCGACAGAGGACCGCTTCTCCTCCTTCGAATGTGACCCCAGGGACACTGAAGTGGCGTGTGGCCTCAACGAACCCGATTGCCGCGTGGAGACCTATCGATGCTCGGTTGCGGGCGTTGGCGAAATAGAACGCAGCACCCGCTCGACGAGCGATCCAAGCCAGCCTCGCGTCGGTCAACGCGCGCCCGATGCCGCGTCTGCGCCAGGCGTCGACAACGACGACGCCCTGGAGGTACCACCCGTCGGGGATGTGTGAATGGTCTCGTGCCAGCGTTTCGAACGGGCAATGCCGCAGCCGGAGGGGCTGGCCGTCGGTCGCTGCCGGATCAGGCGCGAATCCAACCTGATCGAGCAGCTCGACCAGCCGCTCGGTTTGTGTGGCAGTCGGCGGCAGCCCCGTAGCCACGTGTGCCATCGTCCGGCCCCAGCTCGCGCCGGCCTCCACTGCTTCACGCCTGGCATCGGCCGACCGGCTGAGCTGCTCGGCCAGAACGCGGGCGAGCTCCCTGTACGCCCCGGGGTCCTGTTCGTCGGATCCGGGGGTCGCCGCATAGCAAAAGGCGGGCCGACCCCTGCCGATCGGCGGCACCCTCTGGCACGTGGCGAGGCCCGCTCCCACGAGCTGGTCGAGATGCTGCCTGACCGTGTTCGGGTGGAGGCTCAAGGCCTCGGCCAGCTCGCGGATCTCCATAGGGCGTGCGGACTGGCCCAATACCTGGAGGATCCGTGCTCGGCTCGTAGGCGTGCGCCGAGCGCACGTACACATCGTCGCCCGAACGCACGACCCAGATGGTCACGTCGGGCCGGAGTGAGCCATCGCGGCGGCGCGACGTGATCTGCAGTTCGGTGGCCTTGCCGATCCTCGCGAGATCTTTCGCGGTCCAGGCGGACATGGCCTGAACCTCCTTCTCTCGACCGCTACCGCCCGCTGAAGTACTCAGCGTCGGTGACCGGCGCGCCCCACTCGGTCTCGGGACCCTCGGCCGGCGCCTCCCACATTGCGATGTGAGTCATGAAGCGGTCCGGCGTGGCGCCGTGCCAGTGCCATTCACTGGGAGGGGTGTGGACGGTGTCGCCCGGGTGGATCTCGAGGGCTTTCTCGCCGCGCACCTGAATGAGCCCGACGCCTTCGGTCACGTGCACGGTCTGGCCGACCGCGTGCGCGTGCCAGGCATTGCGTGCGCCCGGCGCGAACCGAACGACACTCACCCGAATACGCGACGGTCCCTCGCCACGGGCGATGACGTCGTACCAGGCGTCGCCCGTGAACGTCTCGGCGGGGGCCTTCACCGTTGGTTGCTTATTCAGCATCTGCATCTCTTCTCCTTAGGGTTCACTCGAGCGCCAGCGCGATGCCGGCCACGCCAGGGTGGCCACTAATCGCCAGGTGGGAAGTCTGTCGAGGCGGCGAGTTCAGTCTGCGCCTCAAAGGCGGCGACGCGCGTCTTGAGCACCGTGAGGGCGGTCCGGAGCGCCTCGGATCCCAGGATCATGCGCATGGGGGCAGGCTCGTCGTCAACGCTCGCAACGATCGCGGTCGCCATTCGTGCCGGGTCGCCCGGGGCGAGCCCATTCTTCGGATCGAGCATCCTCAGAAAGGCGTGCGCCGGGGTGCCGTCATAAACGGGCATAGGGTCGGCCACCTGGGCACCGCCGTAGCGGAACTCGGTTCGCGCGCCGCCCGGCTCGACGATCGTCATGCCGATGCCGAACGAGGCGACCTCCTGCGAGACCGACTCCACGAAGCCCTCGATGCCCCATTTGGTCGCGTGGTACAGCGAGTTCCCAGCGAAGGCCACCTGCCCGCCGTAGGAGGAGATCTGGATGATGCGCCCGCCACCCTGCGCGCGAAGATGCGGCAGTACGGCGCGGATGAGCGCGATGGAGCCGAGCAGGTTCGTGTCGATGATGCGCTCGATCTGCTCGTCGGAGAGCTCCTCGGCGGCACCGAAAAGACCGTAGCCTGCGTTACTCACTATCACGTCGATGCGGCCGAGTTCCGTGAAGCTGCGGTCCACGACGTTGCGGATCGCCTTCGTGTCGGTCACGTCGAGCAGCTCCGCGTGGAATGTGTCCGGATGACGCTCGACGAGATCGGCGACGCTTTCGGGACGGCGCACCGTGCCAACGACGCGGTCGCCGCGCTCGAGGAGTTGCCCGGTGAGCTTGCGGCCAAAGCCGCTGCTTACGCCCGTGATGAACCAGGTACGCGATGGCATCACAGCACCCCTGCGCGCACGAGCGACTTGATCGCCCTGCGCTCGTCCATCGCGGCATACCCATCGGCGACATGGTCCAGGTCTGTCTCGAAGTCGAAGACACGGCCGGGGTTGATGACGCCGGCAAGGACGTCGTCCATGAGTTCGGGCAAGTAGGTGCGAGCCGGCGAAACGCCGCCGCGCAGCCCGACGTTGCGGAAGATGACCGTCTCGATCGGCACGTGAACGTCGTGCGGGGCGCCGATTGCGCCGACTATCGAGCCGGATCGCGCGATCGCGAACGCGGTCGCCATCGACTGGTTGGTGCCGACGCACTCGAGAGAGGCCTCGACGCCGAGCCCGTCCGTCAGGCCGAGGACGGCCTCGGTCGCGGCGTCGCCTCGCTCTGCGACGATGTCTGTGGCGCCGAACTCGCGCGCGAGCGCCTGGCGCGCCGGATTACGGGACAGGGCGATGATCCGCGCGGCGCCGAGGCGCTTGGCGGCGATCACCGCGCACAGGCCGACGGCGCCGTCGCCGACGACTGCTACCACGCTCCCGGGCTTCACGCCGCCGCTGACAGCCGCGTGGTGGCCAGTGCACATGACATCCGAGAGAGCGACGAGGTCCATCCGGCCCGGCAGAGCGGGCAGGTTCCGTCGCTGTACGTGAAAGGCGCGACGACCAGATCGCCCTTGGCGAGTGCGCTTACCTCGGAGCCGACCTCCTCGACGACGCCGATGAATTCGTGCCCGATCGGGCCGAGCTCGTGCGGGGAGTCGCCGCGGTAATACCACAGGTCGGAGCCGCATACGCTGCCGAGGACGACGCGGACGATTGCGTCGGTCGGCGTGGTGATCGCCGGGTCAGGCCGGTCGCCGACGTCGATCCGGTGCGGTCCGTTGAAGATTGCAGCTCGCATGTCAGCCCTCCGTGGGGTGGTGTCGTTCGTTCGTCATGTCGGGAACATCCAACCACTCGTGGTGACAGCAAGGAAGACACGCGTTATAGGGGTACTGGGAGTTCCTCCCACGCGAACACGCTGGCGCGTACTGTGACCGTGAAATGAGCAACGAAGACGACATCCGCGAGTTCCTGACCACGCGACGGGCGAAGGTGACTCCTGCCGTCGCGGGGCTGCCCACGTTCGGCCGGCAGCGGCGCGTGTCGGGCCTCAGGCGCGAAGAGGTCGCGCTCATCGCTGGGATCAGCGCCGAGTACTACACGCGGCTCGAACGCGGCAACGCCCGAGGAGTGTCGGAGAGCGTGCTCGACGCCGTCAGCCAGGCGCTGCGTCTCGACGAGGCCGAGCGCGCCCACTTGCTGGATCTTGCCCGCACGGCCAACGCGGAGCGCCCGCCGCGTCGCATCTCCACGCCGCAGCGTACACCGCCGAGCATCCAACGGGTCGCGGACGCGATGTCGGGGATCCCGGCGTTCGTGCGCAACGGTCGCCTCGACTATCTGTATGCCAACCCGCTCGCAGCCGCGCTCTACTCCGAAGTGTTCCGCGACCCTGCACGTCCAGCCAACTCAGCGCGCTTCGCGTTCCTCGACCCGCGGGCGAAGGTGTTCTACGTCGACTGGGAGAAGGCGGCGCACGACATCGTGGCGCAGTTGCGCGGCGAGGCTGGCCGCAACCCCTATGACCGCACGCTCTCGGACCTGGTCGGGGAACTCTCCACACGAAGCGAGGAGTTCCGGATCTTGTGGGCCGGCCACGACGTTCGCGTCCATCGGTCGGGGACGAAGCAGTTCCGCCACCCCTTGGTTGGGGACTTGACCCTGGCGTATGAGGGCCTCGAGGTGCTCGGCGACGCTGGCTTGACGATCGTCACCTACTCTGCCGAGCCCGGCTCGCGGTCTGAGGAGGCATTGCGCGAACTCGCTCGTTGGAGTTCCACTCGCGACCGGCTCGCAGCCCTCGGCACGGGTAGCGAGGTCTGAGCGATCGCCCCCCGGCACAGCTTGTCGATGCGCCACACCGACGCAGCCATTTGCGGGCGCGTCCGTACCCACCCTGGCGCGAGCGACTTGCCGATCACCGCTCGTCGAGGGGACCGGCGCCGTCCACTGCCTGGACCACGTAGATCCTCGGCTGCAAACCGGTCCGCCTCGGGTACTCGTCTGCCACGACGCTGCGGAACTCGTCTTCGGCACCGCGTTCGACAAGATTGATGGTGCAGCCTCCGAACCCCGCGCCGGTCAGCCGGCTGGCCACGACGCCGGGGACCTTCCGGGCGATCTCGACCATCACGTCCAGCTCGGCGGAACTCACCTCGAAAAGGTCACGCAGGGATTCGTGGGAGGCGGCGAACAACCGGCCGACTGTGTCGATGTCGTCGGCGGCCAGGGCGTCCACGGCCCCCATCACCCTGTCGTCCTCGTTGACGATGTGCTCACAGCGACGGGCGACGACCTCAGGCAGGCGATCGCGATTCCGGGCGAGCATCGCCGGCGTGACGTCTCTGAGGGAGCGCACGTCGGGCTCGCGTTCTGCTATGAGCCGAACGCCGGTCTCGCACTCCTGGCGGCGGGTGTTGTAGGCGGAGGAATTCAGGCGGCGCGGAGCGGCCGTGTCGCAGACCACGAGCGACAGATGCCCCGGCAGCGGGGCTGTCGTCGCTGTGTTGGCCCGGCAGTCGATCAGGAGGGCATGCCCGGACTTGCCCGCGGCGCTTGCGAACTGATCCATGATCCCGCAGTTCACGCCGACGTAGGCGTTCTCCCCGCGTTGGGCGATAGCGGCCATCCTCCCTGGTTCAGGCCGAGGACCGGCAGTGTCCGCGAGCGCCCAGCTCGACGCCATCTCGACCGCGGCCGAGGAGCTCAATCCCGAACCGACGGGGACCGTGGAATTCAGGACTCCTCGGAAGCCCCTGACGGGAAGTCCGGCCTCGTGCATGGCCCAGGCGGTTCCGGCCACGTAGTCGATCCAGGTCCTCTCGAGGCGATCGGGTTGGACGAGGCCCTCGAGCGAGAACGACATCGTTTCGCCCATCTCTACCGAAGTGAGCTCTACCTGCGGCCGGTCCCACGGCACCAAGGCGATCCAGACCTCGAGGTCTATCGCCGCCGGCAGCACGAAGCCAAGGTTGAAGTCGGTGTATTCGCCGATGAGATTGACCCGGCCCGGCGCGCGGACGATCACGGCAGGTTCGGCTTCGCCAGTTCGATCGGACAGCAGCAGTCGCAGGTTGGCCGCTCTTTCGGCAATACCGGCAGCCACCGACGGTTCGGACTTCGTCTGGTCTTCAGCGGCTCCGGCCATCGGTTCCTTCTTCGATCGCTCGGCCCGTCGCCAGAGGTCGGCCTGGGTGGGCGGCCTCGATAGCCGACTTGAGTCGTTCGGCTGCGTCCTCGGCACTGATGTCTCGCTGGGGTTCGGACAGGAGCTCATATCCGACCATGAACTTGCGCACGGTCGCCTGCAGCAGCGGCGGGTAGAAATGAGCGTGGAGCTGCCAGTGGCTTCGGTCCTCTCCGTCGAAGGGTGCCTGGTGCCAACCCATCGAGTAAGGGAAAGGCACCTTGAAGAGCCGGTCGTAACCGCGCAGCAGATCTCCCATGGACGAGGCCAGGCTGTCGCGCTGAGCGCCATCAAGCTCGGGAAGGCGCGAGACTCGCCGGCGCGGGATTAGAAGCGTCTCGTAGGGCCAGGCCGCCCAGTACGGAACGACGAGCAGCCACTCCTCGTCGCTGCCGATGTCTCTGGGCCCGCCGCTCTCCTGAGCGACGTAGTCGAGGAGCAGTCGATTGCCCGTCGATTCGAAGTGGCGCCTCTGGGTGGCGTCTTCTCGGACCGCCTCCCGCGGGAGGGCATCGCTGGCCCAGATCTGGCCGTGCGGATGAGGATTGGAGGCGCCCATCGCGGCGCCGCGGTTCTCGAAGACCTGGACCCAGCGGAACCGGCTGCCGAGCTCCGCCGACTGCGAGGCCCAAAGGTCCACGACGCGACGCACGTCCTCGTGGCCCATGCCGGCCAGGGTCACGTCGTGGCGGGGCGAGAAGCAGATCACCATGCACGTGCCGCGCGCCGTCTCGGCGCGGAGCAGCCCTTCGTCGACCCGAAAGATGGGCGAGTCCGGCTGGAGCGCCGCGTAGTCGTTTCGGAAGACGAAAGTCGACTCGTAGTCCGAGTTGCGTTCGCCGTTGGCTCGGACGTTGCCCGGGCAGAGGTAGCAAGAGGAGTCGTAACGGGGCCGCGTCGGATCGGGCGCCGGCTCCGCGAGGCCGAGCCACGGACGCGACGTTCGGTTGGACGACACGAGCAGCCACTCGTCGGTGAGCGGGTTGTATCGGCGGTGAGGTTCGGCCAGCTCGGTCGGGTTCCTGGGTGCGTGGCCGGGGCCTGTTGAGTGCTCGGACATGGGCCTTTGCTCTCCATTGCGATTTGGGGAGGGAGCTCAGCTCAGCGCCTTCACTGCCTCGCGCTCGATGGCGAGCCCCCTCTTGTGACGGGCGAAGAACTCGGTGAAGCCCTCCACGTCGCGAGGGTCGGGCTTGACGGGCTTGCCGATGCTCCCGGCGATGCGCTCGTCGAGGTAGTCGGGCAGCGACTGCTTGGCGTCGGCGCTGAGCATGTAGGCGGCCAGCACGGCCATGCCCCAGGCGCCGCCCTCGCCGGCGGTGGCGGGGAGGCTGACCGGGACGTTGAGCGCAGCGGCCATCATGCGCTGGCCGGTGTCGCCGCCCTTGAAGAAGCCGCCGTGGCCGCGGATCTCCTCGATGACCACCCCCTCCTCCTCGGTGAGGATGTTCATGCCGGTCCGCATAGCGCACAGCGAGGCGTAGAGCATCGCCCGCACGAAGTTCTCCAGGGTGAACTTGCCGTCCTGGTTCCGCGCGAACAGCGGCCGGCCCTCGGTGAACCCAGTTATGTGCTCGCCGGAGACGTAGTTGATAGAGAGGAGCCCGCCCGCGTCCGGATCTCCCTGCACCGCCAGCGGCAGGAGCTTGCCGTACAGGTCCTCCAGCCGCGCCTCGGCGCCCAGCGCCTTGGCGACCTGGCCGAAGAGCGCGATCCAGGCGTCGAGGTCGGAGGACCCGTTGTTGGAGTGGGCCATGGCCACTGGCTTCCCGTCGGGCGTGACCACGATGTCGATCTCCTCGTGGACTCGCGACAGGCTCTTCTCCAGCACGATCATCGCGAACACCGATGTGCCCGCGGAGACGTTGCCCGAGCGCGAGCGCACCGCGTTGGTGGCGACCATGCCCGTGCCCGCGTCGCCCTCGGGAGGACACAGCGGGATGCCGGCCGGGAGCTTGCCCGACGGGTCGAGCAGCTTCGCGCCCTCGGCGGTGAGCTTCCCGGCCGGGCGGCCGGCGGGCAGGACGGCGGGGAGGATGTCCCGGAGCTTCCAGCCCAGCTTGCGCGGCGCGATGAGGGCGTCGAACTTCGCCATCCGCGCGGCGTCCCAGTCACCGCTGCGCGGGTCGATTGGGAACATGCCCGAGGCCTCGCCCACGCCCATCTTGTGTTCGTCGGTGAGCTTCCAGTGGACGTAGCCGGCCAGCGTGGTGAGGTGGGCGATCCGCGGCACGTGCGGCTGCTTCTCCAGGATCGACTGGTACAGGTGGGCGATGCTCCAGCGCTGCGGCACGGCGAAGTCGAGGAGCGGGGTCAGCTC
>Ga0209014_10001760_pt1 | contig 12788 bp, 8 predicted proteins | sample BarGraNGADG00212_FD_184491 | JGI IMG/M metagenome (GOLD analysis project Ga0209014, IMG submission 184491) | Arctic peat soil microbial communities from Barrow, Alaska - Barrow Graham LP Ref core NGADG0002-212 (SPAdes) (version 2) | ecosystem: Environmental > Terrestrial > Soil > Wetlands > Peat...
CCAGCCCAACAGGACTGGATCGAACGCGCCGAGCAGTCGCGGCGGCGGCAGCGGAGCCGCGGCCGGGCGTCCCGCGAGATCGACGAGGCCGTCGGCGCGAACATCGAGCGCGGAGGCGATTGAGATCAGCCCGGCTCGGGCGTCGCGCAGAGGCAGTCCGGCCCACTTGGCGAAATCGCGGTCGCCGGCGGGGCCGTGACCCGCGAGATAGCGGCGGGCGAGCGCGGCCAGCGCACGATTGCGATCGACCGGCTCGGAATCTCCCAGCCAGTCGTGCACGAGAACGTACGCTTGCTCGCCGCCGATCACCGGGCCTCGCACCGTGAGCCCGCGCAGACCGCTGAGCATGAGCACGTGCACGAGTGCCTGACCGTCGGTGGGGACGCCCGCCGAGGCGAGCCGCTCGCCAAGCTGTGCACGAGTGAGCGGACCTTCCTCGCCCAGACAGCGCTCGATCACGGTTACGCCACGTTCGGCGAGGCTCGGCGTGACGGCTTCCTGAGCGAGACGCCGCGCGTTGCTCGCGAACAGAGGCGGCGCCGTGAGCGCATGAAGCCACGAGTAGTCCTCTCGCCGAACGAGATGCAGCGTGCCACGGTTCAGCCATGTGACCAGAAGCGAGCGCTCCTCTGTGAGTGCGCGATCGACATCGGCGCTCGTCAGGCCCGTGCTGCGAGCGCGAATCGCCAGGCGCAGGCCGCGCCCGTCCTGACCCTGCACGGCAAGCAACCGCTCGACGACAGCCACCGGATCGCGCGCCGGCTCTCCCGCCAGCAACTGCGCTGTTAGGCGTTTATCGATCAACATGGCATTGAGAATAATCGCCGCCCGCCCGCGGTGTCAGGCGGCCCCTGCGGCCGGCCGCGACCGGCAACCGTCGTCGAGGACCCCGGTTGACGAGTGTCTATCGGCGGCGTCTGCTGCGCGTTTTCCCCTCTCGCACGAACCGACCCCAGCGCCGCGCCTCTTCCCTGCGCTGCTGCACGTCTTGCCGGATCGCGGTCGCATGCAGCTCGCGCTGGAGCTTGCGCCAGCTGTCCAGCCGCTCGCGCGGAAGCTCACCCGAGTCGATCGCTGCTAGGACGGAGCAACCGGGCTCGCTGGTGTGGCCGCAGTCGCGGAAGCGGCAGGCGCCGGCGAGTCGCTCGAGATCGGCGAAGGCAGCTTCGATGCCCGAGTCGCTATCCCACAGCTGTAGCTCGCGTAGCCCCGGCGTGTCGATCAGGACGCCGCCGTCGGGAAGCACAACCAGCTCGCGCCGGGTCGTCACGTGACGACCCTCGTCGTCGTCGGCCCGCGTCTCGCGAGTCGGCATCAGCTCGCGCCCGACGAAACGGTTCACGAGCGTCGACTTTCCCACACCGGAGGAGCCGAGCAACACGGCGGTACGGCCGCGCTCGAGCCGGCGCCGCAGCCGCTCGCAGCCGTGGCCGCTGAGCGCGCTGACCACGTGGATCGGGACGCCGCCTGCGACCGCCTCAACCATGCGCACGTGCGCCGACGGATCGTCGAGCCGGTCGGCCTTCGTCAGCACGATCTCCGGCGTGGCGCCGCTCTCCCAGACGACGACGAGATAGCGCTCGATCCGTCGCGGCTCCAGATCTGGCCCCAGGGAGCTGACGATCAGCGCCAGATCGACGTTCGCGGCCAGCGTTTGCGACCTCGTCGTCGTGCCGGCAGCCTGCCTGACGATCGCGCTGCGGCGCGGCAGCACATCCCGCACCAGGCCGTCGCCGAGCGCAACCCAGTCGCCGACCGCGACGTCCGTGCGGGCACGCATCAGCCGGCCGGGAAGTCGCGTGCGGACGGCGCCGGCGGCCGTCTGCACGTCGTAGCCGCCGCGGTGAGCGGCGATGACGCGGCCCGGCTCGAAGCCGAGCGGTAGCGCGTCGGCGAGGTCGGCACTCCAGCCGAGCTCGCGCAAGTCGAATCTGGGCAACTCAGTCCCTCCTCCGGGTTCGAGAACGACAGTACGCGGCGCGGCGGCCGCGTCCCGCAGGAGGAACGCCGTCGCGCCAGCTAGACCAGGTCGGTCGAGGAGGTGACGAACGCGGGCTGCATGGTCGAGCCTCCTCTCGCCGGGAACGGGACGGTCGAAGCGTAGGCCACCGCGTCGGGCGCGTCAAACCGCGCGACGACCGGCCGCCGACGCGCGCCCGATCCGCACGGATCGCCGCAGATCGAACAGCGGTACAAAGAGAATCGCTATCTCGCTTTCTCGGGGCGCCGCTGGCTGTGCGCCTCCGGAGGGGACAGTGTCCCGACACGGGCTCGTAGAGGATCGTGCCGCCAGCGGCGTCAGGCGGCTCCGTAGGCCGGTCGCGCCCGGCCGCACAGTTCCAGCCGGAGAAACAGCCGTTCAAAGAGAATCGCCATCTCGCTTTCTCGGGGCGCCGCTGAGTGTGCGAGCCCGGAGAGGACAGTGTTTCCACACGGCCTCGGAGATGATCGTGCGCTCAGCGGTGTAAGGCGACCCCGTAGGCCGGTCGCGCCCGACCCGCACGGATCGCGACAGATCGAACAGCCGTACAAAGAGAATCGCCATCTCGCTTTCTCGGGGCGCCGCTGGCTGTGCGCCGCCGGAGGGGACAGTGTTTTCACACGGCCCCGCAGAGCGGCATGCAGCCAGCGGCGTCAGGCGAGCTCTGGGAGGCCAGTCGCGCCTGGCCGCACAGAGCCCGCCGACCGAGAAAGCGAGATCGGGGCGCCCGGATTCGAACCGGGGACTTCCTGCTCCCAAAGCAGGCGCGCTACCAGGCTGCGCCACGCCCCGCCGAGCGAAGTCTACGCTTCCGACGGTCGCTCCGTTTCCGCCAGAAGTCCGCCTCCCTTTGGGAGGCATGACGACTTCCGGCGGTGAGAAACGCGGAAGATCCCGGGGTATGGCGTTTGGTGAGCCGCGCCCGCCATGTCGGTCGCGGCGGCCAAGAGCAAAGCCGCTTTCCGCCGACGAAAGTCGCCAGACTTTTGTCGTAATTACTCGTGTACCAGCGATCGCAGCGCGGCCAGCTTCTCGCCGCGTAAGAGATCGAGCCCGTCGCGCCGGATTCGCTCCAGCAGGTTTTCGATCAGCGGCGCCAGCTCGAGCGGATTGAACGGCTTGGTGACGTACTCGACCCCCCCGATATCCAGCCCCCGGGCGCGATCTCGTACCTCGGCGCGGGCGGTTAAAAAGGCGATGGGTATGTCCTTGGTGAGCGCGTCTCCAACGAGTGCTTGCGCCACGTCCCAGCCGTCGAGGCGAGGCATCATCACGTCGAGCAGAATCACGTCGGGCCGCTCGCGGCGCGCCAGCTCGACGCCCTTCTCGCCGTCGGAGGCCTCTATCACCTCCATGCCCTCGGCTTCGAGATTGACACGGCAAAGCAGCCGGATCGGCGCTTCGTCATCGATTATCAGAACTCGCGTCATCGAGTTATCCGCTTCCTATACCCGGGCGCGGCGCGGCTCACTCCTCCACCGCCGTCTCGCGTTCGAAGGGAAGCTCAAGCGCAAAGGTGGAGCCCTCGCCTTCGACCGATTCCACCCAGATGCGCCCGCCCATTGCGGTCACCAGCCCGCGGGAGATGAAGAGACCCAAGCCGGTTCCCCCGCTGAAGACCGAGGACGACCCCCGGTAGAACTTGCGGAAGATGCGCTCGCGCTCTTCTTCGGGGATGCCGACGCCTTCGTCGCGCACGCGTAGCTCGACCGCACCGGAGCGCTTCTGCCCGACAACGCTCACGGTGCCACCGCCCGGCGAGAACTTGACCGCGTTGTCGACCAGATTGACGAGCACCCGGCGCAACTTGTCGCGGTCGGCCTCGGCGCTGAGCGGCTCGCCCGAGAGATCGGCGACAAAGCTGTGCTCGTCCCCCTGAACGCTTTCCGACTCGGAACGAGCGCTTTCGACGACCTCGCGCACGACATTGCCCACGTCGATCGTCGCCAGCTCGACCTGAAGGTCGCCGGCATCGAGCTCGGCGACATCGAGCAGAGCGTCCACGATCCCGGTCAGGCGCTCGGATTCTGAGGCTATGTAGGAAAGAAACGTCCGCTGCTGGACGTCGTCGAAGAGCTCGCCACGGCGTAGAAGCGTCTCGGCGAAGCCGTAAATGGACGTAAGCGGAGCGCGCAGCTCGTGCGAGATCGAGGAAACGAAGTCGGACTTGGCCTGTTCGACGAAGCGATCGGCCGAGACGTCGCGAAGCGTGTAGATCTTGCCGGCGATTTGACCTCCGGGATCGCGCATCACCGCCTCGGCCACCTCCAGCCAGAGTTCCCGCTCGCCGCGCCTGATCGAGATGGCGCGTTCCCCCACTCCATCGGGCGCCTCCATCTCGTGGCGAAGCACCTCGCTCAAGGGTCGCCCCAGCGCCTCGCTCGAGGCGCTGCCGGTGATTCGCTCGGCCGCAGCGTTCCAGAGCACGATCCGGCCGGCGCGATCAACCGCGACGATGCCGTCGGCGACACTGGAAAGGATGGCGAGGCTCTGCTCCCGCTCGAGCGACACGCGCAGGTAGAGCGCGGCGTTGGCCAGCGCGCTGGCGCTGTTGGCCGCGAGCGTGACGAGAGCCTCGATCTCCTTCAGGCGCCAGGCGCGGACGCGGCGCGAGTAGACGATGAGCACGCCACTCAGAGCGTCGTCGAGTCCGATCACCGGAACTCCGATCAGGGCCTTGAAACCGTGGCCGACGACCGGATCCAGCGGGCCCAGAGGTCCTTCGTCGCGAGCCAGGTCTTCGATCACGAGCGGCTCGCGCGAATGGACCAGATCGCCCGCCAGCGAGACCGCCACCGGGAAGCGCCGCCCGTACATCTCCTCCAGGCCTTCGCCCTCGCTTGCGCGCACGACGAGCTCGTTCGCTTCCAGTTCGAGCATCAAAGCCGCGTCACCCTCGAGCAACTGGGTCGCCTGATGAACCGCCGCTTTCATCACCTGCTTCGAGCTCGAAGGACCGATCAGCTCCGCCCGGCCGCCGGCCAGCCTCTGCCCCAGCACCGAGTCGAGCTCGAGCTCGTTGGTCATCGCCTCCGTCGCTACCAGAAGCGCGTTCTGCTCCTCCAGCTGGCGCTTGTTCTCCTCGATCAGGCCCGCGGTGTGCAGCGCGATTCCGAGCTCTCGCGCGATCGCCTCGATGAAAGCGATGTCGTCGTCCGACCAGCGCCGAACCACCGATGCGTGCGCGGCTAGAGCCCCGATCACCGATTCGAAGAGGACGATCGGCGCCGACAGGACGGCACGGCTTCCCAGCTCGAGCAGGGCCTCGCGCCCGCCGAGGGAGTCGTCGTCGAGCTGCTGATCGTTCTCCACGTCGGCGATCGCCGCCGTCTTCCGCTCGCGTAGGGCGAGGTTCGAGACCGAGAGAAACGGCGTCGCACTTGCCGTTATCGGCTTGATTCCCTCTCGGCGCCATTCGGCACGCAGCGGCGCCGCGCTGCCGGGATTACCGAGACGAATGAAGCAGCGCTCGACGTCGAGAGCTTTCGCCGTCTCGGCAAGGGCGGCATCGATCAACCTGTCGATGTCCAGCTCGGCGCGAACCCGGCGCGAGATCTCCGCCACCAGGCGCTCCCGCTCCAGCCCGCGCTCGAGCGCGCCGACGGACTCCATCCGCTCGAGCGCGAGAGTCCCCTCGGCGGCCAGCATCCTCATCAGCGACAGCTGCTCCGGGCGAAAGGCTCGAAACTCGCTCGTCGAGCCGGCTACCAGGACGCCGACGATCCACCGCTCGCCCTCGAGCGGGAAGAAGACCAGGCTCTTCAGCCCCGCTCTCTCGACCAGCTCGGCGCTGACCTCCGGAGCGCCGGGCGCGTCCTCCACCGCGAAGATGGCGCGCGTCTCGACGGCCTGCCTGATCCCCGAGACCTCGTTCTCGAGATCGAGTCTGACCGACGGGAACCAGTCCACGTCCGTACCAGCGGCTCGGCCGATCACCCCTCTCGCCTCGCTGCCGTCCTCGTCGACGAGCACCAGGCCCGAGAAGTCGAAACCGACCAGGTCGTTGAGCGTGTCCAAGACGGTACGGGCGATGCTCTCTTTGTCGCCGGCGAGCGTGAGCGCAGACGAAAGCTCGGCGACCGCCGCGAGCTGATGCTCCCTGACAGCCAGCTCCCCTGCGCGTCGCCGACCGCGCAGGACGAAGATGTCGAGCAGCAGGTGGATGGCGAGCGCGACGCCGAGGGCGAGCGCCAGATATTCCAGCACACCATCGAAGATCGCGGCATCGGATAGGCCAGCGAGCTGGATCAGCCGGGTTATATCCGAGAGAACCACCTGAAAACGATGATAAACCCTCTCCGCAGGGCGAAGCGGCAAAGCTACGATGGCCGAGTGATGGTCGAGTGGTTCAGCGCGTAATTTTCGCCTCGCCGCGTGGTTACTGTGCGGGCGTCGAGCGCGCCGTTCAGACGGTCGCGCGAGCTCTCGATCTCTACGGCACCGTCTACGTGCGCCACGAGATCGTTCACAACCGGCACGTCGTGCGCGAACTAGAAGAACGCGGCGCGATTTTCGTGCAGGACGAGCGGGAGGCGCCGACCGGGGCGACGCTCGTCCTGTCGGCCCACGGAGTCGCGCCGGACGTGTACGAGCGCTGCGCGCAGCTCGGTCAGCGAACGATCGACGCGACCTGCCCGCTCGTCACCAAGGTGCATGTCCAGGCGCGCCGCTTCGCCGCCGAGGGATACCGGGTCGTCCTGATCGGCCACGCCGGCCACCAGGAGGTGGTCGGGACGATGGGCGAGGCTCCCGAGGCGATCGTGCTGGTCGAGTCGGTCGCCGACGCCGAGGCGCTCTCCTTCCCCGCCGCGGCGAAGCTTGCCTACGTCACGCAGACGACACTCTCGCTGGAGGAGACGGCCGAGATCATCGCCGCGCTCGAGCGCCGCTTTCCCGAAATCCGCTCGCCAAAGCGCGTGGACATCTGTTATGCGACCTCCAACCGGCAGCGGGCCGTGAAGGAGCTGCTGCCGGAGCTGCAGCTCTTGCTGGTGATCGGCTCCGCGAACAGCTCCAACTCGAAGCGCCTGGTGGACGTGGCCCGGGCCGGCGGCGTCGAGGCGCACCTGATCGAGGACGCCGCCGCGATCGACGAAAGCTGGCTCGAACGGGTCGGCGCCGTCGGGGTCACCTCCGGCGCCTCGGCGCCCGAGCGGCTGGTCGAGGGAGTGCGCGACTGGTTCCGCGAGCACGGCGCCACACGAATCGACCAGAGCCGCATCGTCGAGGAGCACGTGGAGTTCCGGCTGCCGGTCGAGCTGCGCGACGAGCTGAGCGCGAGAGAGCGCGCATGAAGCTCACCCCCGACGAGGTTCTCGCGTACGTCGAGCGCCTTTCGACACCCGGCTCCGCGCAGCTCGAAGCGCTGGCGAAGGAGACGATGCGCAGCCTCGACTCGCCGCAGATGCTCTCGGGGCCGGTAGTTGGACGCCTGCTCGAGCTCCTCGTCTTCGCGCTCGGGGCGCGCTCGGTGCTCGAGATCGGCACCTACTCCGGCTATTCCGCTCTGTCCATGGCCGAGGGGCTTCCGCCCGACGGACGCATCGTCACGCTCGAGCTCGACGAGGCACACGCCAAGGTCGCCGCCCGCGCGATCGCCGCCAGCCCGCACGCGCAGAAGATCGAGATAGTGCTCGGCCCTGCGCTCTCCTCGTTCGAGCAGCTCCCGGGCCCGTACGACTTCGTCTTCATCGACGCCGACAAGACCGGCTACCTCGACTACTACGAGGCGGTGCTGCCGAAGCTCGCTCCGCGCGGCCTGATCGCGGTCGACAACACCCTCCGGCACGGGAGCGTGCTGGACAAGGCCGACAGGAGCCCCGGCACCGAGGCGATCCGCGCCTTCAACGAGCGGGTCCGAAACGATCCGCGCGTGCGCTGCGTGATCCTGAGCGTGCGCGACGGGGTTACGTTGATTCGCCGCGCCTAGAGCTTGCCAAAACACGCTCCTACTGTTCACGCGTTCGTCACACACCCGTAACCATGCCTGGCACCGGGACATGGCCAACCCGGACCGCGGAAGCACGCGACTCCGTCACAATCTCGTTACCGTGCCTGGCACCGGGACGTGGCCAATAGTGACCGGAACAGTCTGATTTACCGCGATGTAGAGCCGGATCTCGCATCAACGGGGACCGCGGAAGAGAACAGGTTTAGCTCGGCGCCACGTGTGACGCTTTCGTGACTATGCCTGGCACCGTGCGCCTTAACGTTCGAGGCGCTCGAGCTTGGCCTCACCAAGCGAGGCGTCGAAGTCGAGCTCGAGCGCGAGCGTCTCGGACTTGATCTGCTCGGCGTAGGGCGCCAGGTCGCGCTCGGCCTCGGGCAGCGTGAGCTTGATCCGGTCGGTCAGTGCGAGCCCCTGCTCCTTGCGCAGGCCGTTGATCTCGTGCACGAGGTCGAGCACGCGGCCCTCTCGCAGCAGCTCCTCGTCGAGCTCGGTGGAGACGGCGACCGTGATTCCGCCCTCCTCGGCCAGCGCCCAGCCTTCGCGGGCGATCGTCTCGACCAGCACCTCGTCAGGCTCGAGCTCGTAGCCGAGCACTCGGAAGCGACCGCCTTCGAGCTGCTCGAACTCGCCTCGCTCGAGCGCGGCGCGCACGACGGGCAGCTCCTTGCCGAGCTTGGGACCGAGCGAGCGCAGCTCGGGCTTGACCTTGAGCTCGACCGCCTCGACCTGGGCGAAGACGACCTCCTTGGCGCGCAGCTCGTCGGCGATCTCCTCGCTGTGCCCCTCGGCGCGGGGCGCCCCCTGAACGACGATCCGGCGCACCGGCTGGCGCAGCTTCAGATTGGCCGCCGAGCGGGCCGAGCGGGCCAGCTCGACCACCTGGCGCAGCTCGGAGATCTCTTCCAGCAGCTCACGGTCGGCCGCAGGCGCCTCGGGCCAGCCGGCCAGGAAGACGGAGTCCGGCGCCTCGGAGCAGGGTTCGGCGACGAGGATCTTCCAGAGATGATCGGCCAGGAAGGGCAGCACGGGCGAGATGACCCGGATGCCCTGCACGAGCGCGAACCAGAGCGTGTGGAAGGCCGCCTCGTCGAGCGAGTAGAAGCGCCGGCGCGAGCGGCGGATGTACCAGTTCGAGAGATCGTCCACGAAGCTCTCGAAGGAGCGGATGACGCCGACCGTGAGCGACGCCTCCAGGGCACCTGTCGCCTCGGCGACGAGCGCGTTTGTGCGCTCGACCAGCCAGCGATCGAGCGGCTTCAGCTCGATCCCCTGCGGCCCCACAGCGAGATCTTCGAAGCTCGGGCGGAAGCCCTCGATATTGGCGTAGGTGACGAGGAAGGAGGTCGAGTTCCAGAGGGTCAGCAGCTTGCGCTTGACCTCCTCGGCCGGGCCGAAGCCGAAGCGGATGTTCTGCGTGGGCGGCTGCTGGCAGTAGAGCCAGCGCATCACGTCGGCGCCCATGCGCTCGAACGCCTCGTCGGCGTCGATCGCGTTGCCGCGCGAGCCATGCATCTCGTCGCCGTTCTCGTCCAGCAGCTTCTCGTAGGAGAGCACCTCGCGGTAGGGCGCTCGCCCGTCGAGGGCCACCGCCATGAACAGCAGCGAGTAGAACCAGAGCCTGATCTGCTCGCGCATCTCGCAGACCCAGTCGGCCGGGAACCACTTCTGCCAATAGTCGTCGTCGGGCAGGTCGGCTGTGGAGAGTCCCTTTGAGGCGCCGGTGGCATAACCGTGCTCGATCCACTCCGGGCTCTGCCAGCCGAGCGTCGAGAAGGGGACGATGCCGGCGTCCAGCCAGACGTCGCCGACCTCGCTGACGCGCTTGACCTTCTCGTTGCCGCAGGCCGGGCAGCGAAGCGAGACGCCGTCGATCCAGGGCCGGTGCAGCTCTTCCAGCCCGTCGATGCCCTCGGTCGCCAGCTCGGCCAGCTCGGCCTTGGAGCCGACGACAATCAGGTGCCCGCACTCGCAGGGGAAAAACGGCAACGGCAGCCCGTAGTAGCGGCGCCGCGAGATGTTCCAGTCGTCCATGTTGCGCAGCCAGTCGTCCATGCGCTTGCCGAAGTAGTCGGGCGTCCATTTGACCGTCGCGTTCGCGTCGAGCAGCTTCTGCCTGATCTCCTCGACGGCGACGAACCAGTCGTCGGTGATGCGGAAGACGAGCGGCGTCTCGCAGCGCCAGCAGTGCGGGTAGCGGTGGTGGATCTCGCCGGCCTGGATCAGCGCTCCGCGCTTGTCGAGATCGCCAATGATCTCAGATGCCGCCTCGTGTGCGCCCTTGCCCGCCAGCCAGCCGTACTCGGGCAGGATCTTGCCGTCCTCGTCGATCGGCGCCAGCACCGGCAGGCCCTCGCGCTTGCCGAGCTCGAAGTCCTCGCCGCCGCAGCCCGGCGCGATGTGGACGATGCCGGTGCCCTCCTCCATCGAGACCTCGTCCCAGGCGACTACTCGGTATTCGACTTCGCTCGCGGCGGGCAGGTCGGCGAACGGGCCGGTGTAGCGCCAGCCGACGAGTTGGGCTCCTAGCCCTTCGTCGATTACTTCTCCGGAAAACGGGACACGCTCGAGCAAAGCCTTGGCGAGCCATAGAATTTCGTCCCCGGTCTGGAGCTTGACGTACTCGGCAAACGGGTTGACCGCCGCCGCGACGTTGGCCGGCAAGGTCCAGGGCGTCGTCGTCCAGACCGCCAGCGCCTCGCCCGGGCGCTCGAGCAGCGGGAAGCGGACGAAGAGCGACGGATCGATCTTGTCGCGGTAGGCGTCGCCGGTGGTCAGCTCGTGCGCCGAGATGGAGGTGCCGCAGCGCGGGCACCACTCGGTGGCGCGGTGGCCTAGGTAGAGCCAGCCGCGCTCGTGCAGCGTCTTCAGGAAGCGCCAGATGTACTCGATATTGGTGTCGGAAAAGGTGAAGTAGTCGGCGCCGAAGTCGAGCCACTGGCCGAGCCGCTTGGACTGGCGCGTGATCTCGCCGGCCGACCAGACCACCTTGTCGCGGCAGTGACGGGCGAAGGCCTCCAGGCCGTACTCCTCGATCTCGCGCTTGGAGTTGAGGCCGAGCTCCTGCTCCACCCCGACCTCGATCCAGAGCCCCTGGCAGTCGTAGCCGTTCTGATAGCGCTGGTCGAAGCCCTGCATGGCGCGGAAGCGAACGAAGACGTCCTTGAGCGTGCGTCCCCACATGTGATGAACGCCCATCTTCTTGTTGGCCGTGATCGGGCCGTCGATGAAGCTCCAGCGCTTCCCACCCTGGTTTTTCTCGCGCAGGCGCGCGAAGGACCTCTCGCTCTCCCAACGAGCCAGCACCTCGAGCTCGAGCGCGCTATGGTCGGGCTTGGCCGGTAGGGATGAGAAAATGCTGTCCACGCGGGCGAGATTCTATTGATAAGGCCGGGATGAATACTGCATGGGTCGGCGTTCTATTAAGCGAACAAGGCAAACGACTTGAGGAAAGGGTGAGCGGAGTGGGAAATGCCGTGACGGAGGCGACATTCGAGCAGGAGGTCCTGAAGAGCGACAAACCGGTACTCGTGGACTTCTGGGCCGAGTGGTGCGGACCGTGCCACGCCGTCTCGCCGGTGCTCGACCGCATCGTCGAGGAGCGGGCGGGCGCCATCAAGCTGGTGAAGGTCAACATCGACGAAGAGATGGCCCTTGCGCAGCGGTTCGGCGTCTCCTCGATTCCGACGATCATGCTCTTCCGTGACGGCCAGGCCGCCAGTACCGCCATCGGCGCCCAGCCCAAAGGTTCGCTCGAGAAGACGCTCGGCCTCAGCGAGGGATAGACGCTCGAACTACCGCCCGCCAAACCGTTCGCGCCAGCGTTGCACGATCTCGACGACGCTGGGAAAGGCGATCTCTTCCTCGCCGGGTAGCTCGTCTGCGGCGAACCAGCGAATCTCGGAGATGTCGTCGGCGGCGGCGGGCGTCCCGCCCAGGATTCGCGCCGTCCAGTTCAGACTGAGGATGAACGGGGCGTCGGGGCCGTCGCCGTAGAGATCGATGAGAGCGCCGAAGAACCGGTCCGGCTCGATCTCGAGCCCGGTCTCCTCGCGCAGCTCACGCCGGAGACCGTCGAGCGGCGGCTCTCCCTCCTCGAGGAATCCGCCGGGGGTGTCCCACCTTCCTTTCCTGGGCTCGACTCCGCGGCGCACGAGCATCAGGCGGCCGAGGTCGTCCTCGCAAAGCGCGCCTACAGCCGGCGTCGAGTTCGCGTAGTAGACCGAGCCACAGCCCGGGCAGACGGCTCGGGTGGGCTCGACAGCAAGCTCCGCGCCACAGCGTGGGCAGAAACGCCATCCGTGCAGCTCGGTCACGAGCAAGAGAATAGGCCGGATCGCGTCAAGCCGTATCGTCGCGCACCTGCGCGGCCGGCTGCTCGACTGTGGTTGGGCGCTCTAGACGGCCACCGGCACGGCGCAGCGACGCATCATCGTGAACAGCGTGCCGATTGCGATCATCTCGCTCTTGCCCCAGAACTGGCCCCAGAAAAAGCCCATCCCGCCGAATGCGATCAGCAGGAAGAGATAGGAGTCGACGGCGTTACCGATAGTTGCCGAGGCGGCCACACCGAGGCTCAGGTTCCGCTTGCGGATCGGGGTGAAGATCGCCGCCTCGATCGTCTCGGAGACGGTGAAGGCGACGACGCTGGCGATCGCGATCTTCTCGAGCGAGGTCCAACCGGCCAGATCGCCGGCGGCCCAGGAGATCAGGCCGGCCGCATACACGAGCGGCATCGTCCAGGTGAGCCCGCGCAGCTGTTGAATCCAGTCGCGCAGCACTAGCACGCCGCCGATACAGAAGACTCCCGCCGGGGCCTGATACCGCGTCAGCGGCACGCCTACGACGTAGGCGCTCGCC
>Ga0209014_10001762_pt1 | contig 12786 bp, 9 predicted proteins | sample BarGraNGADG00212_FD_184491 | JGI IMG/M metagenome (GOLD analysis project Ga0209014, IMG submission 184491) | Arctic peat soil microbial communities from Barrow, Alaska - Barrow Graham LP Ref core NGADG0002-212 (SPAdes) (version 2) | ecosystem: Environmental > Terrestrial > Soil > Wetlands > Peat...
TGCGACGTAGTTTTGGCGGCCCAGAAGGACGGCATCGAGGCGCCCCTGCCGTTCGAGACCGGGCCGAGGTCGGGCAAGCGCGTGGCCGTCATCGGCTCAGGGCCGGCCGGCATGGCCGCGGCCTACTACCTGCTGATCTCCGGCCATGACGTGACCGTCTTCGAGAAGGATCCGGCGCCCGGCGGAATGCTCCGCTACGGCATCCCCGAGTACCGACTTCCCAAGGAAGAGGTCCTGGACCCCGAATACGAGGCCGTCTGGCGACTCGGCGGGCGCCTGGTCTGCAACCAGGCCCTGGGACGCGACTTCAGCCTGGACGACCTGCGCGACCAGGGTTTCGATGCCACAGTCGTCGCCACGGGCTGCTACAGCACCAACAAGCTCGGTATCCCCAACGACACCGCCGACGGCGTGATCGACGGCCTCGAATATTTGAAGGTTGCCGCACTCGGGCTGCCATATCCGGGGCACAAGCGCACCCGGGTCGTGGTCATCGGCGGCGGCTTCACTGCCATGGATTGCACGCGCACCTCGATCCGCCAGGGCGTGAAGGAAGTCACGCTCGTTTACCGCCGCGACATGAAGGACATGCCCGCTTCGACCGAGGCGCACGACGCCATCGAAGAGGGCGCCAAGATGATTTTCAAGGCCGGCCCAACCCGTGTCGTCACCGACGCCAACAACAAGGTCACCGGCGTCGAATTCATCCGCATGCAGCCCGGAGCGCCCGACGCATCCGGCCGGCGCAGCCCGCAGCCCGCACCCGGCAGCGAGTTCGTCGTCGAGTGCGACCGCGTGCTGCTGGCCATCGGCCAAGGCCCCGATCTGTCGTGGATCGGCCCGGGCAACGAGGGCGTGGCGGCCGTCAAGTGGAAGCTCGCCGCGGACGCGGTCACGTTCGAGACGGGCCGCCCGGGCGTCTTCGGCGCCGGCGACGTCCGCATCGGCGCAGCCACGGTGGTGCAGGCCATCGCCGAAGGCCGCCGCTGCTCCTACGCCGTGGACGCATTCCTGCGCGGCACGGACCTGGCCGAGCTCAAGACCCGCCAGACCCTCGCCGAACCGGCCCCGCAGTTCCTCTCGATCGTGCCCTACACCGACGAGCCAAAGGAGCCTCGCCTCCGTCTCAAGTCCATGCCGGCCAAGGAGCGGGTAAAGAGCTACGTCGAGTACGAGATCCCCTACTCCGCGTCCGAGGTGATGGCCGAGTCCACCCGCTGCCTGCAGTGCACCTGCGAGGCCATCGGCAACTGCGACCTGCGCCGCCTGGGCATCGAATACGGCACGACGCTCCCGACCCTGGAGCCAGGCCACGACTCGGGCGCCGGCTTCCGCAGCGTCACCGAGAACCGCTTCACCGGCGCCAACCACGATTACATCCGCGACGACAGTCACGCCTTCATCCTGCGCGAGCCGTCCCGCTGCATCGACTGCGGCCGTTGCGCCACGGTCTGCGCCGAGGTCGTGGGCGCGGCCTGCTACGACTTCATGCGCATCGGCTTCGACACGCTCGTGACGACGCCGCTCGACATGAGCCTCAACGACACGCCGTGCGTCTCCTGCGGCCGCTGTGCCGAGACGTGTCCGACGGGCGCGCTCATGCCCAAGCCCCGGGTCCTCGAGAAGTTCGACGTGGACGAGACCCGCTGCATCCTGTGCGGCATCTGCGTGGACGCCTGCCCCTACGACGCACTGCGCGACGGACAGGACAGCGAACTCGCCCATACAGTCCGCGCGGAGCCCATGATCGATCTGATCGGCCTTGCCGCCGTCGATCGAGAGACCGAGGTCACTTACATCCATCGAGAACGCGATTGGTTCGCCCATGCCATGGCCGACGGGCGAATCGGCGACCCCAAGCAGAAAACCTGACAGCCGGCTGACGCGGACCGGGGCGCCGGCCCGCCAAGAGGAGGAGCGAACCGAGGCATGCCGATAAGCGACACGATCCCGTTCTCGGGGATCCGCTGGGACGACGTGCTCTTCCTGGTGCTCGCCGCCATCCTGATCGGATCGGCGCTGATGGTCGTGACCCTGCGCGACATCATCCGCTGCGGCCTGGCCCTGACGTCTTCCTTTGCCGCCCTGGCCGGCGTCTACGTCCTGCTCGGAAATCCCCTCGTGGCGGCCACACAGGTGCTGGTCTACATCGGCGCGGTCAGCGTCCTGATCCTCTTCGCCATCATGCTCACCCAAACAAAGAACGCGCCCACGCGGCTGGCCTTCCAGACGCAGGCCTGGGCGGCAGCCATCGCCGCGGTCGTGATCGCGGTCGTGATCGCGGCAACAGTGACGGCGACGACGTGGCCTTCGGGCGGGCAACGCCTCTGGACCTCCACGTCCGACATCGCGACGCTGCTCTTCGGCTCCTACGTTCTACCGTTCGAAGCCGTGAGCGTCCTTCTCACCGCTGCCGTCGTGGGCGGCGTCTTCCTGGCTCACCGCGAGGCGGGCGATCGCGAGGAGGATCAACTGTGAGCGGTTCGCTCGACTCCTATCTCGTCCTATCGGGCCTGCTCTTCGCCATCGGCAGCTTCGGCTTCCTGGCCCGGCGCAACGCGATCAGCATGCTCATGTCGATCGAGCTGATGGTCAACGCGGTCAACCTGTCGGTGGTGGCATTCGGCGCCTTCGTGCCCAAGCTCCAGACGTATGCCGCGGTGATCGCCTTGATCGTCATCGCCGTTGCCGCGGCCGAAGCCACCGTCGGCCTGGCGCTCGTCATCGCCATCTATCGAAACCGCAGGACCCCGCTAGTCGACGAATACGACGCCATGAGCCAATGATGGCGCTCGTGCCGCTGATCCTTCTTTTCCCGCTCCTCGGGTTCGCCGCAACCGGAATATTCGGCCGGAGCTACCCCAGAGAGGCGCATCGGTTCGCCATGGCAGCGGTCATCGCCTCATGGTTGGTGGCCTCGGTAGTTGCGGTCGGCGCCCTGTCACACGGCTTTGGGTTCGGCGACCACGGCGCCGGTATCACGCTCTGGCGCTGGATCCCGGCCATCGGCTTCACCGCCGACGTGGGCCTCTACGTGGACTCGCTCACGGCCTGTCTGCTGCTCGTGGTCACGACCATCGGCATGCTCGTCCACGTCTACTCGCTGGGCTACATGGCCCACGACCCCGGCCGCTGGCGCTTCTTCTCGTACCTCAACCTCTTCATGTTCTCGATGCTGCTTCTGGTCCTGGCGGACAACTTCCTGCTCGTCTTCGCCGGCTGGGAACTGGTGGGTCTGTGCAGCTACTTGCTGATCGGCTTCTGGTTCCCGCGCCGCAGCGCCGCAGTAGCCGCCAAGAAGGCGTTCCTGGTCAATCGCGTGGGCGACATGGGTTTCGCGCTCGCGATCATGGCCATCTGGACGCAACTCGGCACGCTCAACATGCAGGAGGTATTCGCCAAGTTCGGCGCCGTGCCTCATGAGTGGCAGATCGCCATCGCCGCGCTGCTCTTCTGCGGCGCCGTGGGCAAGAGCGCCCAGTTCCCGCTCCACGTGTGGCTGCCGGACGCGATGGAAGGTCCGACGCCGGTTTCCGCCCTCATCCACGCCGCGACGATGGTCAACGCCGGCGTCTACCTCGTGGCCAGAGCGAACCCGATCTTCGGTGCCGCCTCCGAAGTAATGGTGGTCGTGGCCGCCATCGGCATCTTCACCGCCATCCTGGCCGCCTCGATCGCCTTCACCCAGACGGACATCAAGCGCGTGCTGGCCTACTCGACGCTCTCCCAGCTTGGCTACATGTTCGCCGCCCTGGGCGTCGGAGCTTGGACGGCGGCGATCTTCCACCTCATGACCCACGGCTTCTTCAAGGGCCTGCTGTTCCTCGATTCGGGCTCCGTCATCCATGCCGTCGGCGACGAGCAGGACATGCGCAAGATGGGTGGACTGGCGCGCAAGATCCCGATCACCTACGCGACCATGCTCATCGGGGCGATCGCGATCTCCGGTCTCCCGCCGCTGGCAGGCTTCTTCAGCAAGGACGAGATCCTGGGCGGCGCCTTCAAGAACGGCTTCCTGTGGGTCTGGGGGATCGGCTTCCTGGTGGCCGGGATGACCGCCTTCTACATGTTCCGGCTCATCGGCATGACTTTCTGGGGCGAGAGCCGCGTCGATCCGGAGAAGGAGCTCCACATCCACGAATCGCCGCCTTCGATGACCAGGCCGCTGATTCTGCTCGCCATCCCCGCCGCGGCCCTCGGCCTCGCCATCGGCTTCCCGCCCGAGACGGGCCTCCTGCACCAGTGGCTGAGCCCCGTCTTCGAGAGCACCATCGCGGCCGGCGGTCATGCGGAAGCCGCGTACAACTTCTTCGGAATCGACGGCGCACTGGCCATCGCCACGACCGCCCTCGTGGCGGTGGCGATCGTGGTCGCCTGGCGGCTCTTCGGCGTCGAGATCCCGGCTCTTCGATTGCGCGCCGAGGCCCGACCCGAGCAGGTCGCCTCGCTCAGTCAGGCACGGGCCCTCGCGCCGCTCTATCGAGGCTCCGCGGCCAAGTGGTGGTTCGATGACCTGAACGACCTGCTCTTCGTCCGCGTCGGCGGCCGCCTGGCGAATGCCGCCTGGTGGTTCGATCGGACGGTCGTCGACGGCACCGTCAACGGCATCGGCACCGTCACCGTCGGGACCGGCGATCGACTCCGTCGGATCCAGACCGGCCACGTCCAGAACTACGCCCTCGGCATCGCGTTCGGCCTGATCGCGGTGGCCATCGGCTATCTATTGATAGTCAGGTAGGGAGAGCGACCGATGAGCCTGTTCGGCCTGCCGATCCTGGGCCTGATCACGTTCCTGCCCGCGGCCGGGGCGGTCCTCGTGGCCTGCATGCCGTCGAGTCGGCCAGACCTGATACGGCGCGCGGCTCTCGGCACGGCGCTGGTCGTCTGGGTCATGTCGCTGCTGCTGCTGGCCGCATTCGCCTCGGGTCAGGCCGGGTTCCAGTACAAGGAAGCGTTCGACTGGATCCCGAGCTTTGGCATCCAGTACAAGGTCGGCGTGGACGGCCTGAGCGTTCTGATGGTCGTCCTGACCACGACGCTGACGTGGATCAGCATCCTGGCCAGCTTCGGGCCGATCAAGGACCGGGTGAAGGGTTACATGATCTCCTTCCTGGTCCTCGAGGTCGGCATGATCGGCGTCTTCGTGGCCCTGGACCTCTTCCTCTTCTACATCTTCTGGGAGATCGTCCTGGTTCCGATGTACCTGATCATCGGCATCTGGGGCGGCTCCAACCGCATCTACGCCACGATGAAGTTCGTTCTGTACACGCTGGTCGGGTCGTTGCTGATGCTGGTCGCGATCCTGGCGACGGCCTTCGCCTACCAGGCGGCCCACGGCGGATCCTGGGTCGGCGCCTTCGACTACGAGCAGCTGCAGAGCTTCGCGCAGGCCGGTTCGTTCGGCAACAACTTCCAGCTGGTCGCCTTCGTGGCCCTGTTCCTTGCCTTCGCCATCAAGGTCCCGATGTTCCCGTTCCACACCTGGCTGCCGGACGCCCACACGGAGGCGCCGACGGCGGGCTCGGTCATCCTGGCCGGAGTCCTGCTCAAGCTCGGGGCCTACGGGCTCATCCGTTTCGCCGTCCCGCTGTTCCCGTACGCGGCCCACACCTTTGCCGGCCCCATCATCGTCCTGAGCGTCATCGCGATCGTCTACGGCGCGGTCGTCTCGATCGTCCAGCCGGACCTCAAGCGCCTGGTCGCATACAGCTCGGTCAGCCATATGGGCTTCGTCACCCTGGGCATCTTCGTGTTCTCCGCCGCGGCCCTCCAGGGCGCGATCCTCCAGATGATCAACCACGGCCTGATCACGGGCGGGCTCTTCCTCCTGGTCGGTGTGATCTACGAGCGAACCCACGACCGAACGATCGCGAAGATGGGCGGCCTGGCGGCGACGATGCCGATCTGGGCCACCGTCTTCGGCTTCTTCATCCTCGCCTCGGCGGGTCTGCCGGGCCTCTCCGGCTTCGTCGGTGAGTTCCTGGTGTTTGTCGGCTCCTTCGGCGTGGCGCCGGTCGTCGCCGTCGCCTCGATCATCGTCATGGTCCTCGCGGCCACCTACCTGCTCTGGATGTTCCAGCGGGTCGCCCTGGGGACGATGTCCGACTTCCTGCGCGGTTTGGGCGACCACCTGACCGACTTGACAAGGGTGGAGGCGATCACGCTCGCCCCGTTGGTCTTTCTCATCGTCGTGCTAGGCATCTTCCCAAGCGTCGCGCTCGATCTCCTCAGCGGCCCCGTCCGAGGCTTCCTGGCGGCCGCCGGAGTCCCGGTAGGATGAGAGGAGAAGCGAGATGAACTGGTCGGACCTCACCACCGCCGCGCCTGTGGTTCTCGCCGTCCTGGTGGCGGCGGCGATCCTCGTCGTGGACCTCGCGCTGCCGGGGCGGCGCAGGCTGGTCACCGCGGTTGCGCTGGTGGGCCTGGCGATCGTTGCGGCGGCCATCGTCCTGCTGGCCCAGTCCGGCCGTCACGAAACCGCATTCGGCGGCGCCTACACGCTCGACGGCCTGACCACGTTCCTGGACCTGCTGTTCGTCGCGATCGCGGCTCTGACGATTCTCTTCGCCACCGACTACCTGGCGCCCCGCGGCCTGCCGATGGCCGAGTTCGCCGCCGTCCTTGTCTTCGCCATCACCGGGGCGATGCTGGTCGCCGGCTCCGCGGACCTGCTGCTGCTGTTCGTTGCCCTGGAGTTGATGGTGCTGCCGGGTTATCTGCTGGCGGGCTTCGCCCGGAACGACCCCTATTCGACCGAAGGCGCGATCAAGTACTTCCTGCTCGGCTCGTTTTCCAGCGCGATCCTGCTCTTCGGCCTGGCCTATGTGTGGGGCACGACGGGCAGCACTCGCATCAGCGACGTGGCCGCGGCTCTCGCCGTCGTCGCTGCCAGCCATTCCATCCAGCCGGGCCTGGCCATGGGCCTAGCATTCATGACGACAGGCGTGGCCTTCAAGATGGCTGCGGTGCCGTTCCACTACTGGACGCCCGACGCGTACCAGGGCTCGCCGACGCCGGTTACGGCGTACCTCTCGGTCGGTCCCAAGATCGGCGCCTTCGCCATCGCCCTGCGGCTCTTCGTCGGCGCCCTGGGACCGCTCAAGGCGGATTGGCTGCCGGTCGTGATCGTGCTGGCGATCCTGACCATGACTCTGGGCAACCTGGTCGCGATCACGCAGGACAACGTCAAGCGGATGCTGGCCTACTCCTCGATCGCCCACACGGGCTACATCCTGGTCGGACTGGCCGCCTTCGCGGGTGGGACGAAGGGCCTCGAGACGCAGGCGCTCCAGGCCGTCCTCTTCTACGGCGCTGCCTACACGTTCATGAACATGGGCGCGTTCGCGGTGATCGCCGCGCTCCAGCGCCGCCCGGGAGTCTCGAGTCGGATCTCGACATTCGCCGGCCTTGGCCGGCGAGATCCCTGGCTCGGAGCCCTGATGGCCCTCTTCTTGCTCTCCCTCACGGGCATACCGCCGCTGGCCGGCTTCTGGGCCAAGGCATACGTTGTGGTGGCGGCCGTGCAGGCCGGCGGCTGGCTCACGGTCCTGGCGGTCGTCGCGATGCTCAACGCGGCCGCCGCGGCGTTCTACTACCTGCGGGTAGTCGTGTACATGTACATGCGCGATCCCGAGGGCGAGCCGGTCGTCAGCTCACCGGGCCTTCTCTTCCGGGTTGGTCTCGCGGCGACGGGGATCGCAACCCTGGCTTTCGGTCTCTTCCCGGCGTTCGTGACGCTGGCCGGCAATGCGGCGAGCGCCCTGGGCTCCTGAACCGAGCACCGCAGCGAGCGGGCTTAGACGCCCGCAAGCGAGGAGCGCAGGCGACAACGAGCCAGGCACGCCTGGCTTCGGCGCTGGACCGCCCGCCAGCCTGCAAGTCGCCGAGCCGGCGGTTCAGAGCGAGGCGGGCGCGAGCACCGCAGCGAGCGCACCCCAAGGTGCGTGAGCGAGGAGCGCAGTGCCCAACGAAGGCCTGGACGGCCCGCGAGGCGACTAGCTCGCAGAGGACTCGGGGGCGGGCGGGTCGCCGACCGGTGTGGTGTCGGACGGCGCAGGCGTCACGAGCGACAGCGGCGTGGGCGAGGCCGTCGCCAGTACGAAGGGCGTGGGCGGCACCGGTGTCGCTGATGCCGCAGCCGGCCACAGCGCGATCGCCGCAACGAGAATGAGGGCCACGACGGCCACGCCGAGCAGTGCCCCAAGAAGAATGCTCATTCGTCCTGCCATGCCGTGAGAGTACCAAGGATTGGGCCGATCCGTAGCGGCCGCCCGGCACGGCGTGAGGGCGCATCCGACTACGCCTGCGCGGGCCCCGGGCCTCGGGCGGCGGTGGGCCACGGTGGGCCACGTCGGCACGACCCGCTGCATTCCAGGGTTTCGCCCGACGCGCGGCGCCGGATCGCCTGCTAGCATGCCTTGAAATGCGCAGGCTTCGCCGACTGGCTCGGTCTCTTGGGGCAGGATTGTCCGATTTGGTCGGACTCGTCCCGGCTCTCCTCGCGGGAGCCGGCGTTTTCATCGTGGTCGCGGGCCTGCTGAACTACATGGCGCCCGTGGCCGCCGCGCCGAATGCCACGCCGACGTTCACCGTCAGTCCGCTGGGGACCGTGTCGGTGCCGACTCCATCTGCCCAGGGGTCGCGCTCGCCCGGCGCCAGTTCGACGATCAGCTTCAGCGGGGCCCTCGCGACTCGCGTCCGGGTCCCGGCCCTGGGCATCGATCTGGCCGTGGTGTCGTCGAAGCCCAACGAGACGTTCCCGCTTTGTAACGCCGCCGAATACTTCATCGACACCAGCGTGACGCCGCCCAAGCCTCAGCTGGCGACCCCGGGAGCGGCCCTGGCAACGTACATCTACGCCCATGCCAGGGTGGGAATGTTCCTGCCTCTGCTTTCGCACTCCATGATCAACGACGGCCACGACATGCTCGGCATGTTCGCGATCGTCTACACCGACGACAACCAGCTCCACATATACGAGATAACCAAGGTGCTCCGACACTGGACTGACATCGCGGCTGCCTTCGGGGCCGCGACCGATCAGCTGTGGCTGCAGACGTCCGAGGGGCCGTACGTGGCGAGCCCGGCTCCGGGCCAGGTGAAGGACCTCGCGGTGGTGGCTATGCCCCTGGGCGTCCTGGCCACCGACTTTGCCAGCGCGCACCCCACGAATAGGGGCCACGTCTGCTCGGACGCGCCCCGCAAATAACTCGCCGGCGCCGGGGTGCCGTCTCCAACTGCGGAAGTTCTAAATCCAGTCGATCCGTCGCAGAACCGCTGCGGCGATCCCGGCAATGATCAGGCTGCCGGCGGCCACGATCCAGAAGCCGGGTCCCTCGTCCAGGCGGAAAGCGGACTGCGCCTCGCTCATGCCAAAGAGGCCCCCGATGGCCCCCACGCCGGCCACGACAACCGTCACGCCGGTCAGTCGCTTCATGATCAGTGACAGGTTGTTGTTCACCGTCGAGAGGTAGGCTTCCAGGGTTGCCGAAGCGAGCTCACGGTAAGTGTCCAGTTCGTCGGTCAGCCGGATCAGATGGTCGTAAGCGTCGCGGTAGTAGAGCTGCAGCTCGGCCGAAATGACCACCTCGGCCCTGCTCGACAGCACGTTGAACATCTCCCGCTCCGGCGCCGTGACTCGTCGGACCTGGATGAGCTCGCGCTTCAGGGCGAATAGCCGCTCGAGCAGCGCCCGGTCGGCCTTGCCCACCACCTGGTCCTCGAGCTGGTCGATCTCGTCACCGAGGTCGTCGAGGATCGGGAAGTAGCTGTCGATGATGTCGTCCGCCAGGGCCCACATCACGTAGTCCGGCCCACGCTTCAGGGCTTCTTCCGGCCCCGTTCTCAAGTGACGCGTCGAACGCGGATCCCACCACCGGCTGTGGCTGCTGAAGAGGAATCGCTCTCCCAGGACGAAATCGATCTCGCGCTCGTATACCAGGCCGTCGTCGAAGCCGAGCGAGAAGAGCACGAGATGGAGCAGGCCACCGACCTGCTCGAGCTTTGCCCGCTGGTCGCGTTCGGCCAGGTCCTCGGCCAGCAGCGGGTGGAAGTCGAGCACGGCAGAGACCTGGGAGAGCACGGCGGGCGACGCGCCGCACAGGTCCACCCACAGCCGTGAGGTTGGCCGTTTGACGGCTCGCCCCAGCTCGGCCATTGCCTGCTCGCCCTCCCACTCGCGGCAGACGCCGCCTTCAAGGGAGACCAGGCGCACGACGCCGTCCGGTATGTCAGAGGCCGCTTGGCCCGCCTTGGTCGAGTCCATCCTGAGGTCCACCTCCAGCGTTCCCCGGGGGCAGGATACGCGCTCGAGACCGGAGAGCGAGCGCCGGAACGGCGGCGACGACCGTGACGACCGCCGCGAACAGGAAGACACCGACCAGGATCGAGGCCGCCTTGTTGGCCGCCCAGTCCTCGAGCGCCTGGGCGACGAGGCCGTCGTACAACTGCCGGTCGCGCAGGTAGGCGGGGATGTATTGCTTGTACGCGTCTCCCGGCCCGTAGACCTGCTCGGAAAGTCGCGAGATCGTCGTGGAGCCGTAGGCCGTGAGAGCCGCCATCCCGACCGCCATGCCAATCATGCGGGCCACCGTCACCGTGGCCGAAGCCGCACCGAAGGCCCACCGGCCGGCCGCCTCCACGGCCGCGATCGAGCGCGGAGTGACGGTCAGGCCAAAGCCGAGGCCGAAGGTCGCCGCGGAGATCGCGAAAGCGGGTGGGGCCACCTGCGGGCTCCACATGGACATCCACACCAACCCGCCGACGCTGAGGGCGAGGCCCGCCAGGGTCATCACTCGGGGTGAAATACGCCTGGCGAGGAGGCCCGATGCCAGCGCCCCGATGGCCATGGCGGCCGCGAGCGCGCCCAGCACGATCCTCTGCTCCTGTGCCCCGCCGTATAGCACACGATCCACGAAGACTGCCCCTCCGACGATCGCCGTGGCCAGCCCGTAACCGGTCAACAGCGAGACGAGCGCAGCCGAACTGAAGACCCTGTCGGCGAATAGGCGCGGGTCGAGGAAGGGGTCCGAGCGGCGCATGCCGTGCCAGATCGCCAGCACGCCGCACGCGCCCCCGACCAGAAACAGCGCAACAACCGCGACTTCGATCGGCAGGCCGAAGAGCCGGTCCGTGGAGCCGAGAAGAGTGACGGCGGCCAGAATCCCGCCCAGCGCCACGGTGAATAGCACCGCCCCCAGGAGGTCCAGCCGACCGGGAAGATGCGGCGTATCCCAGTCGGCGCTGGCTGCCCAGGCGAGGGCCAGGGCACACAGCCCGATGGGGACGTTGATGTAGAAGACCCATCTCCAGGCCGGCGCCACGGTCGTGACGAGCGGCCCCGAAGCTATGCCCAGCTGGTTCAGCGCCGTCTCGGGGTGGATCGTCTCCAGCAGAGCCGCTCCGACGAAGGGACCGGCGGCCATGCCCAGGAAGGTCAGCGCACCGATGACTCCCAGGGCTCGCGCCCGCGCTGGGCCTTCGAAGAGGTGAGCCGCGGCGGCCGTGGCAACGGGGATGATGGCGCCACCTCCGACGGCCTGGACGAGCCGCGCCGCGATGAGCTGGTCCAGCGTCTGGGCTAGCCCCGCCAGCAACGAGCCGAGGGTGAAGACCACCAGCGCGACGAGGAAGAGCCGGCGCGCGCCCCAGATGTCGGTCAGCCGTCCCGCAAGCGGCATCGTCACGACGTACACGAGCAGGTAGCCATTGATGATCCAGGAGGCTTCCCGCAGGTCCGTCCAGTTCGCCATCGTTGCCAGGATCGGGGGCAGAGCGACCGCCGTGATCATCAGCTCGAGGCCCGCGAGGAAGACGCCGACGCCGAGTACTGCCAGGAGCACGTACGAGTCGCGGCGTTGCATATAGGGAGTGTACGGTCGCGACGACCAAGCGGCTCCGGCGCCACTCCCCCGGGCCACTCCCCGGCGCGACTCCCCGGCGCCACTCCCCGGGCCTCGGCGCGACTCCCCGGGCCACTCCCCGGACCTCGGCGCGACTCCCCGGGCCTCGGCGCGACTCCGCCCTGCCAAATATGACTCTACCGACTGCTATCCCGCGTCATCTCGCCGTGCAGCCGCGACTGGACCGCTCAACCGCGCCTCGGGGCTTCCGGTTGAGCGTGTCGAGGCCTTGCCTTGACCCGACAGCAGGTCGCTTGGCGCCGACGGATGCGGCGACGTCGGGTAGCAGTCAGCACAGTCATATCTGACAGGAACCACAGCGCCGAGAGACCCGCTGGACCGGCAGCGCCGCTGTTCGGCTCGGCTAACCAGCGCCGGAACTCTCGTCCGCCCCACGGGAAGGCCGCCTTGAGCGTCGCGCCATACAGCCGCGCTCGACGCCGATTCGTCGTTGTGTCGGGCAGGGCCACGACCCGCGCAACGACCACCGCCGCCCGCCATCCACGATCCGCCGCGAGCCGTGGTGCCAGGCGAGTCTTGCGGTCCAGCGATCCGAGCATCGCCTGGAGATCAGGAACGACCGACTTCGCCTCCACCACCAGGACACTCCGCGACGCTTGATGCCACGCCAAGACATCGACCGAGCCCCGCTCCCCAGCCACCGCGAACGTGACCTCGACCGCGCACTGCCATCCGAGCGGCTCCAGGATCTCCACGACCCGGTCGACCACTGCTGCGTGAGGTGGGTCCAGCAAGCGATCGAGATCTTCGCCCCGCCATCGCAAGCGTATGTCCAGCTCAGCGCCAAGGGCGATCGCAAGCCGCTCCGCAGCTACGGTCGAGAGCCGGGCCAGCTCGCCGCGCTCCAATCGAGAGACCACGCCCT
>Ga0209014_10001764_pt1 | contig 12779 bp, 13 predicted proteins | sample BarGraNGADG00212_FD_184491 | JGI IMG/M metagenome (GOLD analysis project Ga0209014, IMG submission 184491) | Arctic peat soil microbial communities from Barrow, Alaska - Barrow Graham LP Ref core NGADG0002-212 (SPAdes) (version 2) | ecosystem: Environmental > Terrestrial > Soil > Wetlands >...
CCGCCGATCATCAACGACATGATCGGCCCTGCCATTCAAAACATCGTTGCGCGGGTGGGCTCGTGAACAGTATTGATTTCGCCGGCCCGCAGTTCGCCGTCCTGACCGGCGCAGCCGTTGTACTTCTCGTCGATGCGCTGGTGCCGCAACAGCGTCGGCTCCTGCCGTTCATCGCGCTGCTGGCGATCCTTGGCTCAGCGATCTGGACTACGTCCTGGGTCACCAGGAATGAGTACCAGACGGCGTTCTCCGGAGCGTTGTCGCTCGACAAGTACTCGATGTTCTTCTACTACCTGTTCGCCGGGATTACGGCGACGGTTGTGCTTGCGTCCATCGACTGGGTTAACCGCGAAGGGCGAGGACAGGGCGAGTACTACGCGCTGATCCTGACCACCTGTTCTGGCCTCATGTTCCTTTCGGCGGCGCGTGACCTGATCACGATCTTCGTCGCGCTCGAGCTTTCGTCGATTCCGCAGTACATCCTCGCCGGCTGGGGCAAGGACGTGCGTTCGAGCGAAGCGGGGCTCAAGTACCTGCTGCTTGGCGCAATTGCCTCGGGCCTTGTGCTGTACGGAATGGCGCTGCTCTACGGCGTCACCGGCAGCACACTCCTGCTCGACATCGCTGCCTCCATTCGCGACGGCGGCGAAGCGAACCGGTCGCTCCTCGTCCTCGCGATGGCGCTCCTCATCGGTGGCTTCGGCTTCAAGATGGCGGTCGTGCCCTTCCAGATGTGGGTCCCGGACGTCTACCAGGGAGCGCCGACCCCGGTTGCAGCGTTCCTGTCGGTTGGATCAAAGGCCGCGGCGTTCGCGGTCGTCACGCGCATCTTCTTCGAGGCGCTGGGAGCGAAGTTCCTCAGCGACGACTGGGCGAACATGTTCGCTGTACTCGCGGCAGTGACGATGACCGTCGGGAACCTGATGGCGGTCGTCCAGACGGACATCAAGCGGCTGCTCGGGTACTCGTCCATCGCGCAGGCAGGCACGTTCCTTATCGGGCTGGCTGCGATCTCCGTGTCCGGGGAGCAGTTCACGCTCGGCAGCAGCGGCGTGCTCTTCTTCCTGGCGGCCTACGCTTTCACCAACCTCGGCGCGTTCATTGCCATCATCGCGATCTCACAGAAGATTGGCAGCGACCAAATCAAAGACTATGCCGGCATGTGGAAGCGATCGCCGTTCCTGACCCTGGGCCTCGCGTTCTGCCTGGTCTCGCTGACCGGTATACCGCCCACAGTCGGCTTCTGGGGCAAGCTCTACATCTTCAATGCGGGGATCAGGGCCGACCTCGCCTGGCTTGTGATTATCGGCGTGCTGAACAGCGTCGTGTCGGCTTTCTACTACCTCAGCGTGGTGCGACAGATGTTCCTCGGTGACGCCGAGGGCGCCGAGCGCGTGAAGACGTCACCCTCGATTGGCCTTTCACTCGGCGTGGCGATGCTCGGCGTGTTCATCTTCGGCGTCCTTCCGATGCCGCTGATTACCGCTGCCCAGAACGCCGCGGGGATTTTCGCGCAGCACTGAGCTGCACCCGATGCCTGACTACGAAGTCTCGATAGAACTGGCGGTCGAGGGACCGGCCTTCTCGGTCGCTGCCCTGCAGGAACTGGCCGAGCGGGTGATGGCCGGCGAGGACGTGGCGAATGGCATGGCGTTGGCCGTCCTGGTCACCGACGACACCGAGATTCGCGAACTGAACCTGCAGTTCCTGGGCAACGATGAGCCGACTGACGTGCTGTCGTTCCCGGACGCGTCTGACGACTTCATCGAGGGTGGCGAGGAAGCGCCGCATCTTGGAGACATCGCCATTTCGCTGCCGACGGCGGAGCGGCAGGCCGCCACGATCGGGCATTCGCTCGATGCGGAACTCGCTCATCTGCTGGTCCACGGGATCCTCCATATCTGCGGGTACGACCATGTGGGCGGGGCCGAGGAAGAGGCCGAGATGCGGGCTCGCGAAGAGCATTACCTGGGCGACCTGGGGACGGTCCACCAGCATTAGGCGAGGGCGCCCGGTCTGGGTCTGGCAGGTACATCTGTTCTATACTGAGCCCATCCCGCTCCCCAGAGGTGTTCGTGCTCTACGGCAAGTGGCGGCCTCGCGGCTTTGATGAGGTCGTGGGACAGGATCACATTGTGGCCACGCTTCGAAATGCCCTGGCCACCGGCCAGGTGGCACACGCCTATCTCTTCAGCGGGCCGCGCGGCACAGGCAAGACATCCATGGCTCGCATCCTGGCGAGGGCGGTTAACTGTGCGAACCTCAAGGGCGGCGAACCGTGCAATGCCTGCCCCTCCTGTGAGGCGATCGCGCGCGGTTCCGCGCTCGACCTGATCGAGATGGACGCGGCCAGCAATCGCGGTATCGAAGACGTGCGCGAATTGCGGGAGAAGATCGGCTTCGCTCCCAGCGACCTGAAGATGAAGGTCTACCTCCTCGACGAGGTTCACATGCTGACGCAGGGGGCCTTCAATGCGCTCCTGAAGACGCTGGAAGAGCCGCCCCCGCACGCGATCTTCATCCTGGCGACGACGGAACTGCACCAGGTGCCGGCGACGATTATCTCGCGGTGCCAGCGATACGACTTTCACCGCGGCGCCAACGAGGCGATCGTGAAGTGGCTGCGGGGCATCTGCGCGAGCGAAGGCTTCTCGGTCCCGGACGAAGGATTGATGCAGATCGCTATCCAGTCGCGGGGTGGCATGCGTGATGCGATCACCCTGCTCGAGCAGGTGATAGCTCGATACGGAAATGCACCATCGACCGACGATGTGCTGGCGGCCCTGGGACTGGTCCACGACGAACGGAGCGAAGCGATCGCCCGCGCGATCGTTGAGGAGGACCTCGCCGCGGCGCTCGAGATCGCGCGGTCAGTGGCCGACGATGGAATCGACATCGCCCGGTTTACGCGGTCGGCGATCGACGTTTTCCGGGACATTCTCCCGGACGTGCTGCGTGGGAAGGCAAGAGAAGCGGGAGGGCACGCGGCCCTCGCCCAGACCGCTATTGGCCACGGGCGAAGGTCGATTACGACGATCGTGAACGCTATCCAGGAACTCGCGAAGGCGGACTTCCGGCTGGACCCCGGAAGCCCGATCCCGCTGGAGGTCGCCTGTGCGTCGGCAATCCTGGGTGCGGGAGCAGTGCCTCCGCTGGTGACCACCGCGCAGCCCGCGGTGGGAGGGCCCGGGGCCCAGGCTGCAGGGACCCGTCCTCCCGCTGCGACAGGTGCACGTGCGCCCGCAGCGCCAGCAGGACCGCAAAGCCGGGAAGAGAAGTTCATGAAGGACCTCTACGATCGCTGCAGGATGGCGAATATGCGCCTGGGCGCGTGGCTGAACGGGTCCTGTGAGGTCCTTTCGATCACCGACGATGAGCTTGCGCTGGGTTTCTTCCGGAGCACGCACATGCAGAAGGTGGACACGGATTGCCGCACGCTCGTAGAGCAGCAGGCAGAAGAGATGCTGGGACACAAAGTCCGGCTGACGGTACGACTTATCGAAGGCGCCCAGCAGGTGAAGCGGCCAGCCCGATCGGGGCACCTGGCAGAAGCTGCGAAGGCTCTCGGCGCAACTCCAGTTGGGAAGGATCAATAGCAATGGCGAAAAGCAGCGGCCGGAATCGCTATCTCAGGCACGGCGGCAGTGGGGCGAGTCTGCCGGGAATGGCCGGCGGTGGTGCCGGTGGGAATCGGCTCATGGCGGCCCAGGAGATGATCGCGAAGGCTCAGCAGGAGCTTGCTGAGACGGCGGTCGAAGGATCAGCGGGCGGCGGGGCCGTCCGGATTACGATGTCGGGCGAGCAGAAGGTGACGGGCATCATGATCGAACCTGAGGTCGTGGACCCGGGCGATGTCGAGATGCTGCAAGACATGATCATGGCGGCGATCGCCGATGCGACCACGAAGGCCGCGGCGCTCCAGGAGAAGTCCTTTGGAGCGATTACCGGGGGGCTCAACCTGCCCGGCCTCGGGCTCGGATAGCACCCGTGGCAGAGGGCACGACGGGTGCGCCCGAACCGATCGTCCGTCTCATCGAGGCCTTTCACAAGCTACCGGGCATCGGGCCGAAGTCTGCCCAGCGGCTGGCCTATCACATCCTGCGTACGTCCGAGCAGGATGCAGTGGCGCTCGCGACGGCCATCCAGGATGTGAAGCGGCGGATCGTCCTTTGTTCCGTCTGCATGAACATCACCGAGAGTGACCCGTGTGCGCTCTGCGCGGACCAGCGGCGGGACGCGACCATCATCTGCGTGGTGGAGCAGCCGCTGGACATTCTCGCCGTCGAGCGAACGGGTGCGTTCCGAGGCCGCTACCACGTCCTCCACGGCGTCCTGAATCCGATGGATGGGATCGGGCCTGAGGACCTGAGGGTCCGGGAGCTGCTGGTGCGCGTTCAGGGCGGCGAGGTGAAAGAGGTCATCATGGCCACCAACTCGAGCCTGGAGGGTGAGGCGACTTCGATGTACGTGCAGCGCCTGCTGAGCCCGCTTGGCATCCGGGTGACGCGCCTTGCGCGCGGGCTGCCGACTGGCGCCGACCTCGAGTACACGGACGATGTCACCCTCTCGCGGGCGCTCGAAGGCCGCCAGGACTTTTAGCTATGCCTGACCGCCCACGCGTGTACAAGACGGAGGGGATCATCCTCCGCCGCCGAAACGTGGGCGAAGCCGATTCGATCTTCACCGTCTACAGCGATGACCTTGGCAAGTTCGACGCCGTCGCACGGGGCGTCCGAAAGGCGCGGAGCAGGATGCGCGGCCACCTGGAGCCGCTGACCCGTAGCAGCCTGCTGATCGCGCGAGGACGGTCTCTCGATGTGTTCACTCAGGCAGAAACGGTGACGCCCTATCGTGCGCTCCGGGAGGATTTCGAACGGAGCGTTGCGGCGCTTTACTGCGCGGAACTGGTGGACCGCTTTGCCGCCGAGCACGCGCCGCATGATGGGCTGTTCGCGCTGATCGTCGAGGCGTTCGACGCGCTCCAGGAGGGCGTCGCGATGCACCTGACCAGGGCGTTCGAGATTCAGTTGCAGGGGATGATGGGATACGAGCTTCAGCTCGATGGCTGTGCCCTTTGCGGGGCGAAGCTGCCGGAGGAGGACACGCTCCTTTCGCCGATGGCCGGTGGGCTCGTTTGCCGGAGCTGCCGCGGTATGGCCGGCGCGGGCCGCATCGTCAGCGTGCGCGCGGTGAAGGTGCTGCGGTACGGCCGGGGCGTCGACCTGGCATCGTTCGCCGCCATCCGAATGGATGAGACTCTCGACCACGAACTGCAGGCGGTGCTCGCGGACTGCATTCGCTATGTGTTAGAGCGCGAACCGAACGTTCCGCGGTATCTCGACGAGGTTCGCCGGATGACAGGCGAGCAGGCTACCCCTCAGCGTGGCGACATCACGTACAATCAGAAGTAACTACCTGAGAGTTGGGTATCCATGCCTCTTTACGAGTACTTCTGCCAGACATGCAACGGCGTTTTCGAAGAACTCCGCCCGATGCGGGAGTCGAGTGACCCGGTGCCGTGTCCGCAGTGTTTTAAAGACGCGCCGCGAATCATGCCGACGTCGTTCACGGCATTTACCTTCCGCGAGGGGTATCCGCGACGGATACCGGACGACGGCAAGTATTACCACATGGGGCAGAAGGTGACGCAGCTCGTGAGCAGTGGCCTGCCGAACGAGCACCCGGAGATCAACAAGAAGGCTCCGAAACCGAAGAAGGCCAAGGGCGAGGTCACGGAGCGCGTCGAGATGGAAGAAGCGGCATGGAAGGGCGACCTCGTCGACAGCTACGGCTTCCAGATCAAGCCGAAGGACATCGACGAGCAGCTGGAAAAAGGCCATGAGCTCAGGCAGGCCACGCCAAGAGCCGCGAACGACCCGAAAGAGTTTCCGTAGGCCGGTCCCTATCGGATCGGGAGCCTGCTAATCCACGTACTCGAAGCCGCCTTCCCGCGTCACTACGGCGCCCGCGGCTTCGAGCAGATCCAGGTGCCCCTGCACGGTTGAGATGATCTGCCAGAACCTGCGCCGGACCGCGCGGGGGTAGAGGCGGTCCGCGACTTCGTAGAGCGTCGCGCTATGCAGATCGCGAATCTCGGAGAGGACCCGCTCGCTTCGCTGTTCGATTGCGCCCAAATTCGCAGCGATCGCGCCGGTGACGTCGTCGAACGGCTCTCCGTGGCCCGGGAAACAGCGCGTGAGATTGAGCGCGGCCAGCCGTTTCAGCGAAGCGACGAAGTGCGGAAGGCTGTGGAATCTCCAGTCTCCTTCACCCTGCCCGGGAGGGAGGGGCTGGATGGCCGGCGTCGGCGTGATCTCCGGGAGGAGCTGGTCGCCTGAAAAGAGCCAGCCCTCGGCGCGCTGGACGAGGACGAGGTTGCCGGGTGTGTGCCCGGGCGACTGAAGAATGGCCAGGCCGCAGCCGATGTCCGAAACGTCAGTCTCGATGGTGCCGGACGGCTCGAATCCCTCGAAGCGGAGGCCGGTCGGCCAGCGCTGGCCCGCGCCCCCCGGGCGGTACTCACGTTGATTCGACGCGCGGTGCGACCACTCGCGGCGCTGCTCCAGCCCGGTAATGATTTCGACCACGACGTCGTCGGGGGCGCCACTGGCCCGCACAAATTCCGCCATGACATCGAATGCATGGGAGTCGCGGAGGGCGGGATCACGAACGAGATTTGCGTCGTCGGCGCCGATAGCGACGGGGACGCCGACCTTCCGCCATAGCGACCCGAGCCCCGCGTGGTCCAGGTGTCCGTGCGTAGCGACGACGAGGTCCGGGAGGCGCGGGCCGATTGCCGCGCGGGCGATATCGAAGGCGCCGCGATAGTCGGGGCCGGTATCGACGAGGAGCCGGCCGGGGCCGTCGTCAATCACGTAGACACTGTTGTAGGCGAGGACGATGCGCTCGACGGAGACCATCGCTGAAGTCTATTGGGTGCGCGGGCTGGCGTCCGTGCTCGCCTCACTGAAAGTTCCCGCGTAGCATCCCGCGCACGGACGGTATTTGGGGGGGTGGAAGCGAAATGACCCAGGCGACGGACGAGGGCCGGCTTTCGCCGGCGGACGTAGAAGCAATCCGATCGGTGGCAGAGCGCCTGCAGGCGAGCGTCGAGCGCGTGATCGTGGGCAAAGCGGAAGTTGTGCGGCTGGCGATGGTCGCCCTGCTATGTGAAGGGCACATCCTGCTTGAGGACGTGCCGGGCCTCGGGAAGACGATGCTCGCGAAGTCGATCGCGAAGTCGCTGGGGTGCGTCTTCCGGCGCATCCAGTTCACGCCGGACCTCATGCCATCGGACATAACGGGAATCCAGTACTACAACCAGAAGCTCGGCGAATTCGCATTCCGCGAAGGCCCGCTCAATGCCCAGGTCGTGCTGGCCGACGAGATTAACCGGGCGACGCCGCGAACCCAGGCGGCCCTTCTCGAGGCGATGGAAGAGCGGCAGCTGACGGTCGAAGGCGTGACGATGCCCCTGCCGCGGCCGTTCCTCGTGATGGCCACGCAGAACCCGATTGAACTCGAGGGCACGTTCCCGCTGCCGGAGGCCCAGCTCGACCGATTCCTGGTGCGGCTGCGGCTCGGCTACCCGACGGAAGAGGGGGAGGACGAGATCCTGCAACGGTTTGAGACGACGAACCCGCTCGACACCCTTCAGCCCGAGGTGGAGGCTTCGGACCTCGTGAGACTGATCGCCGCGCTGTCGCACCTGCACGTGGACCCAAGCGTCCGGCACTACGCTGTGAAGATCGTGAGGGCGACTCGCGAAGACCCGGCCTTCGAGCTGGGGGCGAGCCCACGGGCCAGCCTGGCGCTGTTCCGGACGGCGCGCGCCTACGCGGCGATCTCAGGGCGCGACTATGTCCTGCCCGATGATGTGAAAGCGATGGCGCCGTACGTGCTCCCGCACCGGCTCATCCTGTCGACGCAGGCGCGGCTCCGAGGGCGTGACGCGGAGGAACTCGTCGGCGAAATTCTTCAGCGAGTACCGGTGCCAGTCGAGGCCTGAGAAATGCCGTTTCGCGACTCGTGGCTGCACGTCGGCACCGTCCTGGTGCTGGTCGGCTTTGGCGCGTCCCAGCCGCTGATCGCGGGGGTCGGTTTCGTGCTCATCCTGATGGGTGCGGTAGGCCAGTACTGGAGTAAGCACCTCTTCGACCGCGTCACCTTCACTCACACCCCGTCACAGCGGCGTGCCTTCATCGACGAGCCGATTGGGCTCGACCTCGAGATATCGAACCAGAAGATCCTCCCGCTGCCCTGGTACGAGTGGCACCTGGCGCTTGCGGAGGAGTGGTCGGTTGAGGGCGAAAAGCTTGCCGAAGCCTCTGCCCCGGGGACGAACTACCTGGTGAGGCGGGGTGCCCTGGGCTGGTATCAGAAGAACGCCTGGCAGGTCACGCTGAAGGTGCCCGTACGTGGATACCACCAGATCGGGCCGGCGCACGTGCGGTCGGCGGATCTGCTGGGGATGTTCCCCCGGCGCAGAGATTTCGACGCGCCGGCGCACGTGACGGTGTTCCCGCGAGTCTTCACGATGGAGGACCTCGGCTTTCCGGCGGACAGGCCGTTTGGCGAACAGAAGGGCCGCAATCGCATCTACGAGGATCCCCTGCGGGTGGCCGGAATCCGGGAGTACCTGCCCGGTGACCCGCTGAAGCGCATCGACTGGAAGGCGACGGCGCGTTCGGGGGAACTCCAGGCACGGGTCTATGAGTCGTCGGCGACCCAGCAGCTCTACCTGATGGTGAACATCGACACGCTGGAGCACGCCTGGGAGGGTTATCTCAAAGACGATCTTGAGCGAACGATCTCGACGGCGGCCTCGGTGGCGGTCTGGGGGGCCGGCGCGAGGTTCGCGGTGGGGCTCCTCGCGAACGGTTCATTCCCGGCCGCCGATCGCCCGATACGGATTGCGCCTTCCCGGTCACCGTCCCAGCTGACGCACCTCCTGGAGGCGCTGGCGGTCATCCAACCACTTACGCTGGGCGACCTGAGCCATGCCATCCAGCGCGAGAGCGGCAGGATGCCGCTGGGCTCGACGATCGTGGTAATTGCGTCGCTGATCCCGGATGGGCTGGCGGCGGCGATCCTGCGGCTGGCGGACGAGGGACACCGGGTGTTCGTGATCGCGACCTCCGACCGCGTGGACGCCGCGCTTGTACCGGGCATCCCCGTTCAGTCGGTCGGGCAGGCGTTCTCGCGGCTGGGGGTGACGCTGTGATAGCGAAGGCCGCGATCATCGCGACGGTTATCGCCGAGTCCCTCGCCGTCTACACGGCGGCCGAATGGATTGCGGCGGCATATGGCGGGGGAGATACCCATGCGGTAGCCGGTGTGTCATTCGTCGTCGTCGGGGTTTGTGGGTTCCTGTTGCCGCTGCTGCTGCAGGAGTGGGACGTTTCGGCCGCCAAGAGCTACCTGGTCACCGGCGTCGTCGCCTATCTCGTCATTTTCGGGGCGCTGCATGCGCAGTACGGCGGGAACCTGGCGGTCTGGGACTTCAGCTGGGCGACGAATTTCATCGCGAACGCGAATGCAACGTCGCAGGCTGGCGGTCATGCGGTGATTGGGGCGGCGCTGCTGGTCGCGGTCTGGGTGCGGGCCGGTATGCGAGCGGCGAACGGCGTCGAACTGGAGTTCATACCGCGCGCGCTCGGATTGCCCTTCGCTGTGGTCACGATGGTCGCGCTGCTGGGGGCGGCGACGGGCCGTTCCGGAGAGATCGCCCGCGCGACGGCCGCATCTGATGTGGCGATCGTTCTTGCGCTGGCGGGATCGCAGCTCGCGCTGAGCGGGGCGACGTTCGGAGACCTGCGGGCCGGAGGCGTGACCGCAACCCTCCTCGGCGGCACCGTCGCGGTCACAGCGGTGTGCGTAATCGTGTTCGGCGCGCTCTTCACGGTGCTCGCTTCGCCCATTGCCACGGTTTTGGGAGCGGTCGTGGGCGGCATCCTCAGCGCGATCCTGCTGCCGTTCGCGTGGCTGTTGAAGCACTTGTTCATGTTGATCTTTGGTGGGAGAGACCCTCTCGGCGGGGTCCAACCGGACGTCCAGCAAGCCGTGCAGGACGCCAAAGACAACAACACGACCCACTCGACTTCACTTGCGTTGAAGCTGCTGATGTACGGGCTTCGAATCATGGCCCTGGTGATTGCGGGTGGGCTGGTCGTGGCGGCGACCGTGATCTACACGAAGTTCCGGAAGCGGCGGGAGGAACTCCGCGCAGAGATGGTGGCTCGCGGATCGGCAGGGGGACTGGGCGAGGACCTGCGGTCGTTGCTCGGAGCGATGTTCCACCGCGGGGGGGCGCGGTACCTGCCGCCGACTCCATCGCCGACGGTCGAGCTCTACCGTGAGGTTCTGCGTCGTGGCGAGGAGGCAGGCCGGCCGCGCAACCCGGCGGAGACTCCCGATGAATACGCGCCGGCACTCGCGGCGACACTGCAAACGGACGTCACCGAAGAGATTACCCGGGCGTTCAAGGAAGCCAGGTACGCGGGGCGAGAACCTGACGCCGCAAGGATCTCGGAACTCCAGCGCCGCTGGAAGCTCGTCCGCTAACGGGTCGCGGCGTTGACAAGGCGGGCCCATCCCGGTCCGGTCTCAGCCACGTGCGGAACTGCGGTTGAGGTATCAGGCTGCGTGGCGAAGAGGATGTCCTCGGATAATCCCAGAGCGGCGAGGGCCCGGGCGTGCTTCGATGTGGCGATCTTGCGGAGGTCACCTGAGATTTCGCGGGCCAGGAGGGCGGCGTCGCCGAGGGCGGGGGGCGCCTCCGAGTGGCTCAGCAGTTGGACGATTGCGCCCGCTGCGACGAAGTCCTCGATGCTGAAGCCTGCGCCGCCGCCGTTGCCGGCGCAGACAACCACGACGCGCCGATAGTCTCCCGCGAAGCGCGCAACAGCAGTGGCGTTGCTGAGGGCACCAGTAAGCACCATTCCGCGCATTCCAAGTGCACATAACGCGGAAGTGCCGTTGGTAGTGAAGAGCACTGCGCGCTTGCCGGAGACGGGGAGGCTATCGGCCTCGACCGGGGAGTTGCCGTGGTCGAAGCCTTCGGGCGGGAGGCCACCGACTTCACCGAAGAGGATGCGAGCCTCGTCGCGCGCACGGTCGCGGGCGAGCTGGATGTCGTTGCAGACGATAAGGTCGGCCAGGCCGCGCTCGAAGAGGGTTGCGATCGTCGTAGTCGCGCGCAGGACATCGACGACGATGTAGCAGTCGGCTTCGAGCGCGAGTGCCTCGGCAGGAAGGATGGCAACGTCGACGGACTTCATATCCGTAGGATGCGCGTTCGGAGGATCTCGAGCACGCGGATGGTATGATCCGGGCCGATGGACGCGCGACCGGTGGGGATGTTCGACTCCGGTGTCGGCGGTCTGAGCGTCCTGTCCCACTTCCAGCGCATGGCCCCGTCTGAGCGGGTCATCTACTTCGCGGATACGAGCTACTTTCCCTACGGGCCGCGCCCGGCTGCGGAGGTGCGGAAGCGCGCTTTTTCGATTGTTGGGCGCCTGGTTCGGAGCGACGTGAAGATGGTGGTCGTGGCCTGCAACACGGCTTCGGCTGCGGCGATTGCCGACCTGCGAGAGGCGTTTGCGATTCCCTTCGTGGGGATGGTGCCCGGGGTGAAGCCGGGCGCGCTGGCTTCGCGTTCGGGGCGGGTTGTCATCCTGGCGACGCCGGGAACGTTCGATGGCGCGCTGTTTTCGCGGGTGGTCGAGGAGTTCGGGAACGGGGTTCAGATCGTTACCGTGCCGGGCTCGGGGCTGGCGGAGCTGGTGGAAGCGGGGCACGTCGATTGCGAATGTGCACGAAAGGCCGTGCGGGAAGTCCTCGCCGCGGAGGTCGCCGGCGGCGCCGACACGGTCGTGCTGGGCTGCACGCATTACCATTTTCTCGGGGCGACAATCTCGGCGGAGTTCCCGGGAGTGACGCTTGTCGACACCAGTGAGCCGGTTGCCCGGCGGGCAGTGCAGGTCCTGCGAGACATGGACCTGGGCGCACCCGTTGGTGTGGTGGGGCACCTGGACGTGATTGTGTCTGGTGACCGGGATGCCTTTCGCTCGACGGCGGAACGTCTCGGGGTGAAGCTGACTGAAAAGGAGCTGGCATGAATTTCTTCGAGCGCCTTGCGGCGCGGAGCCGGGACGTGGGGTCATTGGTGTGCGTGGGTCTCGACCCGGACTTCAAGCGCCACCGGGTCGAGGACGTGGCGGCGTACAACCGGGCGATTGTTGAAGCGACGGCGCCGTACGTGGCCTGCTATAAGCCCAATATCGCCTTCTACGAGCAGTGGGGCCTCCCGGGCCTGCGAGCGCTGGAGGAAACGCTTGCGGCCATCCCGAAGGCCATCCCGGTGATTCTTGACGCAAAGCGCGGCGATGTGGGCAACACCGCAGAGGCCTACGCGAGGGCGATCTTTGGGTCATGGGGAGTCGATGCAGCGACGGTCAACGGCTACCAGGGGCTCGACTCAGTCGCGCCATTCCTGGCCTATGCGGACAAGGGCGTCTACGTGTTGTGCCGGACGTCGAACCCAAGCTCGGCGGAGTTCCAGGAGCAGCGTCTCACCAATGGACGTCTGCTCTTCGAGGAGATGGCGCTCACCGCGACGAGCTGGGCGGCGAATGTCGGGCTCGTAGTCGGGGCCACAGCACCGGCGGAACTACGACGCGTGCGAGAGCTCGTGCCGAATGTCTCATTGCTTGTGCCGGGAGTGGGCGCGCAGGGTGGCAAGCCGGAGGAAGTCATCGCGGCCGCCGGGTGTGTGCCCA
>Ga0209014_10001765_pt1 | contig 12778 bp, 9 predicted proteins | sample BarGraNGADG00212_FD_184491 | JGI IMG/M metagenome (GOLD analysis project Ga0209014, IMG submission 184491) | Arctic peat soil microbial communities from Barrow, Alaska - Barrow Graham LP Ref core NGADG0002-212 (SPAdes) (version 2) | ecosystem: Environmental > Terrestrial > Soil > Wetlands > Peat...
GACAGTCACCAGACGGTGGGAACCGTCAGCCTCGTTTACACATTACTCGGCAATCCCGGGTTCGGCGCTGTCGAGTGGCGCGGCGCTGACAAACGCTGATCCTGAAATGGCCAGCCTCTCATTGAGATGGCAAGAGAGTACCGGCAGAACATCAAGTGTTAGGACAGAATAAAGAGACATATGTAAAGAAAACAATGATCTATACCATAAATAGTGCCGGGTTTGGCTTTATAAAATGGAATGTAAATCAATGCTTATAGCGGGATATATAGACTGTATATATGTTAGGCGCAATGAAACTGAGGAAAGCATGAAAAGCATATTGGTTACATCATTTGTAATCCTGGCGCTATTTGCCGGGGTGGTCAGCGCCCAAGAGAATATAGAAAAAAAGAAAATCGAATTTTTAATATCCTCAGTAGAAAATTTAAAAGGAGCAAAATTTATCAGAAACGGCACAGAGCATAATGGGAAGGAGGCGGCAGAGCATTTACGAATGAAATTGCAAAACGCTTTGGTGGTCCAAACCGCTGATGATTTTATAAGGCTATGCGCTTCCAAATCTTCTATTACCGGCAAACCGTATATGATCAGATTATCTAATGGGAAGACCATAAAATCAGAAGAATATTTTCGAGGAAAACTAAAGGAATATAATGCATCCGTAAAATAAATGCGTCCAAGCCCTTGCAGTGGATGCACCATTGTAGGTGCACAGGTGCGCGGCTTCATTGATATTTGATCACGATCGGCCCTATTGATAACCAGTGGAAAGGTGGAGGTTTTGACCTTGGGCGCAACTTACGGGATGAAACGTGCAAAACCTTGACAGCTCATTTTCTGTTCCGGAGGACCCCGGCCTCCTTCCTGTAAGAGAACGTCCGGTGATTTCGATGGACATCCACCCTTTCGAACGGAAATCATCAATATCAAGTCAGAGGCTATTCTTGGGAAACCTTTTCTCCTGCTTCCTACTACTCACGCGTAATATTCACACCTCCTGAGATTTTTTCTTGACATACAGGAACTTTATTTGAAATACTTTATCCGTAAAGAAGTAACCTCGTATCAATACCTTAACAAAGATTGTCGGGTCATGTTATGGGTCACGACGATTGCGCAGAAACCTGGACACTTTCTGATGGCTCGAGGCTAAAGCTCCGCCATATTGCACCTACCGATGTTGCTAGAGAGCAAGCGTTCGTACGTGGACTTTCACCTCAGTCAAGCTACCTCCGTTTTCATGGTACGATCAAAGACCTTAGCAAGAAAGACTTAGAGGAGTTTACGAATCCTGATTCGCGAAACGCGGTCGCCCTGATTGTCCTGTGCAGTGGAGAAACAAGTGAAGAAGAAATCGGAGTGGCACGATACGTGATCGATCCGGATGGGATGAACTGTGAGTTTGCGATTGTCGTTGCTGACACGTGGCAAAAGCGTGGCATTGGGACGAGACTGATGAATGCATTGATAAAGCACCTTCAGGCAAGTGGGATAAAACGAATCTCTGGCACCGTACTCAAAAGAAACTCGGCCATGCGCAAGTTTGTCAAGCAGATGGACTTTGAAGAAACTAATATCCCTGACGATCCGTCAATCCTGTTGGTCACAAAACATCTGACGGATTAGTTCTTCAATCGGAAATGAATGACGATCACCTTAACGTATCCCTCAATATGTTGAGGTCCCGCCAGATATTGAGGCTAAACGAATCATTGCATGCATCTCTGATATTCTCTTATATTAACCTAATGCACTGTTATTTAATGATAAATCCAACATTCTGATTTTTCTTCGGTTCTTGGCAGGCCCTTTGCTATTACTATTTGTGATCCTGGGCACTAAAATTTTTTTACTCCCCGCATCTTAGATAAAGAAAGATATTGTTTGTATGTTATTAAGATAATTTGCGGTGCAAGCGGGAATCCGGCCACCGGCAATCGAAGTCCGTATCCTGCGCTTTCGCTTGGGCGGCGAAGGTTTTGTCATTCAATTTGACAATTCTCAATAGACGATTTTCCTGGTTTCGTCACATTGAACGCGCGATGCCCGGCCGGACCATGCGGCCGTAGCGTTCGCCACGGATCTAACGGATAGCGTGCCATGACTTCAGCTGTCGAAACTGCAGTGGGTGTGAAAGACGACGTGTCGGTCGGCAGACCGGCACGCTCGCGCGTGTCGCGCTTTCGCCAGCCGGCGCTCGTTCTTGCCGCGTGCGCGGTGTTGGCGGGCGGCGGCTATTACACATGGCAGACGTGGTTTGCTAAGGACGGCTCGGCCAACAGTCTTCTTACTGCGGTGGTCACGCGCGGGAACCTCGAAGACACGGTCACTGCGACCGGCACGCTCCAGCCCAAGGATTTCGTGGACGTCGGCACGCAGGTCTCCGGACAGCTGAAGAAGCTGCTCGTGGACATCGGGGACGTCGTCAAAAAGGGACAACTCCTGGCCGAGATTGACCCCTCGGTCTACCAGGCCAAAGTCGACGGCGATCAGGCCCAGTTGATCAACCAGCGGGCGCAGATTGCCGACAAGCAGGCGCAGCTCGCGCTCGCCGATCTTCAGCTCACGCGGCAGCAGAACCTCACGCGCGAGGAGGCGACTACGGCCGACGCGCTGCAAAGCGCTGAGGCAACCCGGAAATCGGCCCTGGCCCAGCTAGATTCGATCAAAGCGCAGATGCAGCAGACCGAGTCCACCTTGCGCGGAGATGAGGCGAGCCTCGGCTACACCAAGATCTATGCGCCGATTGCCGGAACCGTCGTCTCGCAGGCCGCGAAGCAGGGCCAGACGCTCAACGCCAACCAGCAGGCGCCCATTGTAATGCGCATTGCGAACCTGTCTACAATGACGGTGCAGGCCCAGGTCTCGGAAGCCGACGTCCCCAAGCTGCAAGTCGGCATGAACGTCTATTTCACCACACTGGGCGGGGACAACCGCCGCTTCTACGGGAAGCTGCGCCAGATCCCGCCCACGCCGACCGTGGTGAACAACGTCGTGCTCTACGACGCTTTGTTCGACGTGGCGAACCCGAACCAGGCGCTCATGACGCAGATGACGGCCCAGGTGTTCTTCGTCGCCTCGAGCGCGAAGGACGCGGTGCTGGTACCGCTCACCGCCCTGCGTCCGGTGGCGGTGGAGGGCCGGCCGCGCGCGCCCCGGGTCTCTGGTGCCGGTGCCGCCGAAGGCAAAGGTGCGGTGCGCAGCGCCGGCGCCGATCCGCGCAACCAGTTCGCCAACGGGCGCGCGCTGGTAAGCGTGGTCGACGCCGATGGCAAGGTCGCAGACCGGGAAGTGAAAGTCGGCGTGATGAACCGCGTCTCGGCGCAGATCATCTCCGGCCTCGAGGCCGGAGAAACGGTCGTGATCGGAACCAAGGCGCCTGCTGCGGCTACGCCCGCGCAGACCGGCAGCGCGCTGGCGCCAAATGCGGCGAGGAGCGGAGGTCGCCCGTGAAATCCGACGTACCGCCCGAAATTCTTGCGAACCCGCCGCCGCCCGCCACTTCCACCATTCGTCCGGCCGACCCGCTGATCGAGCTGCTGGACGTGACCAAAACCTACCGAAGCGGCGAGCTCGACGTCGAAGTGCTCCACGGGGTCAGCCTGAAAATCTATCCGGGCGAGTTCCTTGCGATCATGGGCGCCTCAGGGTCGGGCAAGACCACGCTCATGAACATCCTCGGCTGCCTCGACCGGCCGACCACAGGCACCTACCGCTTCATGGGTGAAGACGTCTCCGACTTCGAGCGCGACGAACTGGCGCGGCTGCGACGCGAGGCTTTCGGCTTTGTGTTCCAGAGCTACAACCTTATCGGCACCGTGTCTGCGCTCGAGAACGTCGAGGTGCCGGCAGTCTATTCGGGGATGCCGCCCACCGAGCGCGATGCGCGCGCAAAAGAACTGCTCGGCTCGCTCGGGCTGGGCGAGCGGCTTCAACACCGGCCCAGCCAGCTTTCCGGCGGGCAGCAGCAGCGCGTCTCGATTGCGCGCGCACTGATGAACGGCGGACGCATCGTGCTGGCCGACGAGCCCACCGGCGCGCTCGATAGCAAGAGCGGCGTCGAGGTGATGACGCTGTTGGGCGACCTATCACACCGCGGACACACGGTCATCCTGATCACGCACGCGCAGGAAATTGCCGCGCAGGCAAAGCGAATCATCGAAATCAGGGATGGAAAGATCGTCAGCGATTCCGGACCGAAGTTGCCCACTGGTACGGCGTCGCCGGAAATTGAGCAGCCGAAGAATGAAGGCGGCGCTTCTTTTGTCGGCGGTGCGCTTGAGGCGGCGAAGACAGGAGTGAGAGCACTGCGCGCCAACCTCTTCCGCACGGTGCTCACGCTGCTCGGCATCGTGATCGGCGTCGCCTCCGTGATCGCGATGCTCGCCATCGGCGACGGTGCCAAGCAGATCGTGCTCGATCGCATCAGCGCAATGGGCACAAACCTGCTGCTCATCCGTCCGGGCCAGCCGAACCGCAGGGGCGTGGGCGGGACCGTCGCCTCGCTGGTGCCGGAGGACGCGGAAATGATCGCGGAGCTGCCCAATGTGCTCGCCGCCGTGCCCGAGCTGGGCGGGAGCGTCACCGCCCGCTTCGGCAATTCCGACTACCAGACCCAGGCGACCGGAACCTCCGCGACATTTCCGGTGGCGCGCAACTGGCCGGTCAGCAGGGGGATATTTTTTTCGACTGCGGATCTTAAGAGCTATGCCGCGGTGGTCGTGCTCGGCCAGACCGTCGCGAACAACCTGTTTCCGAAGGAAGTGGATCCGGTCGGACAGTACGTCGTGCTCAACAACGTGCTTTTCCAGGTCATCGGCCTGATGGCGGTGCGCGGCGCCTCGCCGCAAGGCCAGGACCAGGACGACGTGGTGCTGGTCCCGCTCACGACCGGCGGCCTGCGCCTTTTCGGCCAGCGCTTCCTGCGCACTATCACGGTGGCAGTGGACGACGTTGCTTTCATCGACGAAACGCAGGACACAGTGACGGCGCTCCTGAAGTCGCGGCACCAGACCGCGGACTTCCAGATCCGCAACATGGCATCGATCCTCGAAACGGCCACGGATACGCAGAACACGCTCACGTTTCTGCTGGGGTCGGTCGCGGCGATATCGCTGCTGGTAGGTGGCATCGGCGTGATGAACATCATGCTGGTGAGCGTGACCGAACGCACGCGCGAGATCGGCATACGCATGGCCACCGGCGCGCGCATGAGGAACATCCTGCAGCAATTCCTCACCGAGGCGCTGGCGGTGTCCCTGCTCGGGGGCGCGATCGGCGTGGCGGTCGGCCTTGCGGCAGCGGCGATCGTCGGAGCGTTCGGTACGCCGGTCAAGTACTCGCTCGGACCGGTGCTGCTCGCCTTCGGCTGCGCATTCGCGACCGGACTAGTTTTCGGCTACATGCCGGCGCGAAAGGCTGCGCGGGTGGATCCCATCGTGGCACTGGCGACATGAGCGACATGATGCCCTAAATCCACCATCTAAAATAGAGTTCCATCGTTATTGCAAAGGTTATATGCGAATTTCATGCACCCATTGGTGAAGAAAAAGATTCTATAACATCATGATAACAATTAAAGAACAGAAATTAGGTGGTGGATTTCGGATGCGGCGGCGGCTGGCGTTGTTTCTTGTTGTCCTGGCCACGCTTGCGCTGGGCGCTTGCGCGACCAGCGGCAATCCGCCGGCGCCCGCACCCGGAATGCCGGGGGCGTGGTCCGAGTCGGGCGCGTCGGATGCAGCTTCACCGGTGCGGGACTGGTGGCGCAGTTTCGGCTCGGCGGAACTCTCCGGGCTGATCGATGCGTCCTTGAGTGCGAGTCCCGACATGGCGATCGCCGCGGAGCACGTGCGCCAGGCCGAAGCGCAAGTGCGGATCGCAGGCTCGACCCTGTTTCCGGTGTTGAATTTTGGCGCCGCCACCGCGCGTCACGAAACGCGCCCGCAGGGGGGTATCTGGAGCGGCGACAATTCGTCGAGCGCCGCATTGAGCGCGAGCTATGAGATTGATCTGTGGGGACGCAACGCCTCCGGCGTACGCGCGGCCCAATCCTCGCTTAGCGCCACCCGTTTTGACCAGGAGACGGTCCGGCTCACGCTCGTGGCCGGTGTCGCGAGCGCGTACTTCCAGGTGCTGTCCTTGCGCGGGCGCCTGGTGATCGCGCGCGAAAATCTAGCGATCGCCGAGCGCGTGTTCAAGGTGGTGGACTCGCGCGTGCGCAACGGCGCCGCTTCGGCGCTCGACCTCGCGCGGCAGCAGGCGGCGGTCCTTACGCAAAGAGCCGCTATCCCGCCGCTAGAGCTACAGGAACGCCAGACGCTGTTCGCGCTTGCAATCCTCCTCGGACGAGCGCCGGAAGGGTTCGACACTGCGGCCTCGGCAGTCACCGGTCTGGCCGTGCCGCGCGTCGCCCCCGGGCTGCCGGCGCAGCTGCTCGTACGACGGCCAGATCTTGCCAGCGCTGAAGCACAGCTCGCGGCCGCCAACGCCAACGTCGCCGCGGCGCGCGCGGCCCTGCTGCCGGGCATCGGGCTCACGGGGTCGGTCGGACTCGCGAGCGATGTGCTGCTCAATTTTCTGAACGGCCCCACGGCAGCATTGGCGATCGGCGCCTCGCTGCTGCAGCCGATTTTCGATGGCGGCCGCCTGCGGGCGCAGGTCAATGTGGCTACGTCGTACGAACGTGAACTGGTGGAGAACTACCGCAAGGCGGTCCTTGCCGCTCTGGCGGATGTGGAAAGCGCGCTGGCCGCCGGGGGGCGCACGGCAGAACAGGAGCTGCTTCAGGAAAAGGTCGTGGAACAGGCGCGTCTTGCGCTCAGACTCGCGGAAATCCGCTACCGCGAGGGCGCAGACGACCTGCTGACGGCGCTCGACGCTCAGCGCACACTGTTCCAGGCCGAGGATCAACTGGCGCAGATTCGGCTCTCGCGGCTGCAGGGGTCGATCGGTCTGTTCAAGGCACTCGGGGGCGGATGGAAGATGCCGGAAAGCTAAGGCTTGTTGACATTCAGCACATAAGCGCGTCGAGGATAATTTCTCCTGAGTAAACCCCCGGCTCTGCCGGGGGTTTACTCATAGAGTTTGACAATTCCGGGAATATGTCTTTAAAACTTGCTTCAGCCGTTCAGATAGGATGCCCTCTTCATGACGAATACCTTCCATGAATGCATCAACTATCCGAGATATGGGATCTTGACTTTAACCGATTGCGGTCAGGCCCCTTTGAGGGGCCAGCAATCGTAATACCTCCGGCTCTGCCGGAGGATACTTATTTTCTTTGCCTGGACTATAAAGGAGCCGCACCGCCGGGAGATCTTTGATCCTGCACGAAAACCGAAGCCTCGGACTCCCTGCCGGAGATGATCCGCACGAGTGGATCGACCGTTCTATTGAGACAGTCTCCATTGCCTGGGGGTTGGGGCGGGTGTGAGACATCCGCTTTTTTGGGCCGAAATGCTGACGGGCCGAAAAGGGAACTCTTGGAGAAATCCCGGGGGGCTGATTACCTCTCGATGTGGGGAATATGGTGGGGAATGAAAACCAGCATGAAAAAAGTGGCTGCGATAAGAGCCGCAACCACTTGATTTCATTATTGGCGTCCCCACGGGGAGTCGAACCCCGGTTACAGGCGTGAAAGGCCAGTGTCCTAGGCCACTAGACGATGGGGACATCTGTAAGAGTTCCATGGAGCGGATGATGCAGCCGTTGAACATCCCTCGGAAAGCGGGCCTTATATAACGTTGTCCGTGGACATGTCAAGCGACAAATAAGGGAATCCGAAAAATCAATGCAACCTTTCGGGATCGCCGCTCAGAGGTTTCCGGACAAAAAATATCCTTCCCAGGTCATTTAGAAAACAACGGGCTCGCGGAGTATCGCCCCCCGGGCTTCCGTCGCCAGCGCCGCCATTTCAGGGTGCGTCTCCCGGAGCGACATGATCTGCCGGAGGTTATCCGCCGTCCGCATGATCAGCATGGCCATGTCGCCGTCGGCGATCCCCGCCTTCCGGATGATCCGATCCCAGTCGCCTCCCGCCGCCCACTCATAAATCACGACGGCCGGCCAGAGAAATAGTGGGGCGACGGCGAATCCCCCCGCCTTCAGACGCTCCGCCAGCGGCGAGAGGGTTTTGATTACGCGGTCGTAGGTGCGGGTCAGCCGGTCGGGAAGCTCTTTCCGGATCACGAGCAGATCCTGATCCCCGTCGTAGACAAAGGGGGCGATCACGGCTGCAAGAAGTTTTTCGTCCCCCCGGGGAAAGACCCCCCTCCGCAGGCATTCGGCGATGAGGAGGGGCTGGTCCAGGCGGAGCTTGGAGGCCCAGACCCCGTTTTCCGTCAGCCGGTTGTCCATGCCGACAAAGCCCTCCTCCCGAAGCAGGCGGAGGTGACGCTGAAAATCCATCCAGAGATCCGTCTGCTCTTCCGCGCGCCCCTGCGTTCCGCCATGACGCCGCTGGTAGGTGGCCAGGGATTTCTCGAAGATCTCCCGGATGTCCTCCGGCGTCTGCGAAAGGAGCAGGTTCAGGACCATCGAGAAATCGCTCCGGATCCGGCTTGCGATCGCCTCCGGTTTCCGGGAGAGGAGCTTCCGGACGTGGATAAGGTCCATGAAGCGCCCCGGAACGGTCAGCATGAACCCCACCCGGTCCTGCCCCCGTCGGCCCGCCCGTCCCGTCATCTGATGGAATTCCGTGCCGGAGAGCGGTGAGAACTCATGGCCGTTGAAGAGGTCCGAATTCATCAGCACAATCGTCCGGGCGGGGAAATTGACCCCTGCGGCGACGGTGGAGGTGGCGAAGATCGCCTTGAGGCGCCCCTGTTTCATCATCGTCTCCACGAGGAATTTCCAGGCGGGGAGCTGTCCGCCGTGGTGGGCGGCGACGCGGGCCGTCCGGAGGTCATGGAGCTGTCGGTGGTTCCGGAGGTAGGGGAAGCGCTCCAGGAGTGTCTCCAGATCCGGAAGGAACGCCTCATCCGCCGCTGAATCGGCCGGAGTGTCGCACATCCCGAGGGCCGCATCGCATTCGCTGCGGGATTTGAGGAAAAAGATCGCCGGAAGGAGGTTAAAATGGTCCAGGACGCCCATTATCTCTCCGAACGGTGGGAGACCGCGTTCCGGACGGCCGTGCTGCCGCCGGCCGGTGAAATCCTCGATCTTCCCGAAGAGCCGGCTCTTTTCGACCAGGGGCATCAGGCGGCCGGAGGGGTGGAGGAAAAGAGGGAAAAGCGGGACCGGTCTGTTTTCCTCCCGGATAACCCGGCACGGCTTGCCCCGGATCGAGGTGAGCCAGGCGGCGATCTCTTCGCCGTTGCCGATTGTTGCCGACAAAAGCAGCAGGTTGATCCGGACGGGGAGGTAGATCATGATCTCCTCCCAGACGACCCCCCGGTCCCGGTCCCCCAGGAAATGGGCCTCATCGAGGATGACAAGGTCGCAGTTCAGGTTCCGACCGCTGTGCATCGCGTCGTAGAGCTGATTCCGGAGGATCTCGGTCGTTCCGACGAGGATGGGGGCGTCGGTGTTTTCCTTCGTATCCCCGGTCACGATGCCGACGTTGGCCGACTCGAAATGGTTGCCGAATTCGACCCATTTGGCGTTGGTCAGGGCCTTGAGAGGAGATGCGTACCAGCATCGCCCTCCGTTGAGGAAGACGGAGCGAATCGCCTCCTCGGCGATCCAGGTTTTCCCGGAGCCGGTGGGGGCCATCACCAAGCAGTCTTCCTCCCGGATTGCTTCGAGGGCGTCCAGTTGAAAGAGGTCCGGCCGGAACGTTGTGGCCGCGGGCTTCCCGATCTTCGCAAAGACCGGCTTCAACGACGGCTCCGCCTCCGGTTTCATCCGGAGATGGGGCCGTTTATCTCTTCCCTGGTGGGCTTTCCCCGCTGGTTGCTTCCCGTGTGGCCTGCCGGTTTTTCCGTGAGATTTTTTTCTGGGGTTCGCTTCATGCATCATGAGGCTCTTTACCACAGAACCGCAGCGGCGTAAAGGATCAAGGAGGGGTGGCGCCATTTTCCCCCGGCGGGAGGAGATCGGAAAGGCGTCCGGAGACCGTTGCCGCCAGATGGTCGAGCAGGGTGGTGCCCATGCCGGGTCGGTATCGTTCCGGAGATGCGTCGCCGTGGTTCAGGCTGCCGATCAGACGCCCATGGAGCGCGAGAGGGGCGACGGCGAGGGAGCGGATGAAATATTTCACGTTGGGAGGCATCAGGCGGAAGAAGCGTTTGAGATCCCCGGAGGCGATCACAGAGGAGGGACCGTCGGGACAGACCTCCAGAAAAGACGACGGTTCAATCACGTTAAGGCGGTTTCGCAGAAGTTCAGAATCGTTCAGGATCCGGAGGAGGGTTTCCGTCTCTGGGTTGCGGAGAATGGAAAGCCAGACAAAGGGGATGCCGAACGCCTCCCCGCTCCCCGAAAGCAGCCTCTCGAAGAGTTCCCCGATTCCCCGGCAGACGACGAGATCCGCCTCGATCTTCCCGAATTTCCGGGCGAGCTCTTCGTTCATTTTCAGGATGTCCGGATCATTCATGGAGGCTTCCTGTCCGCCGGCGAAATCGGTCCGGAGGATCGTATGATCAACGCGGCGGCACCGACCTCTCAAACCTCCGGTGGTTTCCGGGAGGTGACGACCGCCGCGCCGTTGTATGGTTTCACCCCCCGGAAGATTCTCATCGCCCGGCGTCCTTGCCATCGTTGCTATCTCAGATAGGCCGGCAGTTCCTGCACGTCTTTTCCGCTGAAACTGCACGGGGCGCCACAGCCCTTGCAGGCGTCCTTGACGGCGGGCAGCGGCGGCTCGCCCTTTATCCCCTCGATAAAGTCGAGGCAGCGGTTCACATCGTCCTCATCCCCCTCGACGATCAGCGTGACGGAACCTTCCGCTCCCCCCCAGCCGCCGGAGGCGTAATGAATGGCCTTCAGGCCGAAGAGGGTTTCGATGGCCTCGATCTCCGTCACAATCCAGCCGTCTGCGATGCAGGCCATCCCCGTGCGGCAGCCGATGGTCCGTTTCAGCATCAACTTCCCGCCGTACCGGGCCGCCTCTTCCACGGAAGGGATCAGCTTTTCGAGACCGACCACATAGAGGGACGCGACTCCCTGCGCTTTCAGGGCTGTGTAGAACTGGCCCATCGTCCCGCCGCCCGGGCCCGCCATGACGACGCCGACATTCCCAAACGGATCGACCGCATTGGCTCCTTTGATCATGAGATCGCCGGGCGTCAGCTTGTCCATGACGGCGCCCGGTTCCACATTCAGAATCTCGCCTTTGTGGAAGGTGATCGGTTTTGTCCTCTGCCCCGGCCCCAGGACGCAAAACACCCCCTTGATGATCTGACCGGCCACATACTTTTCCTTTTCCATCCGGTTGTTCATCAGCTCTTCCAGGATGAAGGCGTTGGTTGAACCCCGCCCGACGACCAGATACCCGTTGTTCTTCGCCTGCTGCACCTCGGGCATCGCCGCGACGGCCTTGCCGAGCAGCCTCTTGGATTCCGAAGATGTCAATGTAAACAAAGCCTGCATGATTATTTGACCTCCTTTTTAATGGTTGATCGATTTTTATACGCCTTCGCGGAGACTGTCAATTGAATTTCTGCCAAAACCCGTCAACGGGGGCGATTGGTCAGATAGACGCCGGCCATGACCAAGGCCGCGCCCGCAAGCAGGGAGAGGTTGACGGCCTCGTCAAGCATCAGCCAGCCAAAAAAGACGCCGCTCACCGGAACGAAATTGATGAAGACCGATGCCCGGGAGGGGCCGATTGCGCGGATCCCTTCATAATACCAGAAAAATCCGAGGACCGTTCCGAAAAAGCCAAGATAGAGGATGCCGATCCAATCCCCCAGGTAAAAGCCGCCGAGACCCTCCAAGCAGGCCGGGACAAGCAGGGCGGCGCCGCCGATGAGACAGGAGTATGTGACTGCGGCGAGCGGCGAGAAGTCCTTCATGATGACCTTGCCGATGAGGGAGTATGCGACCCAGCTCGCGACACAGCCGAGGAGGTAAACGTCTCCCCATCCCACGCCTCCGGTGAAGATCGAAAGGGGATCTCCCCGGGAAATGACGATGGTTACGCCGGTCAGACACAGGAAGATGCCCATCACCTTTTTGGCATCCAGCCGTTGCCGGAAGAAGAGGGCGGACAATAGCGAAATGAAGATCGGATTGGTGGCCACGATGAGGGAGGCCCGGCCGGCGGTGATCGTTTTCATCCCGAGAAAAAAGAAGACGTTGTAGGCGAAGACACCGGTCAACCCGAGGAGGATGGCCGGAATGATCTGATGCCGCCGCAGACGGGGGAGCCGCCCTTCTTTCATGATGATGATGACGATCAGGAAAAGGGATGCCGTGAAAAACCGCAGAAACGATGCGGAATAGGGACCCACGTCCTGGGCGACGACCCGGGCCGCCACGAAGGTGCCGCCCCAGAAGATTGCGGTCAGGACGAGTTTGCCGTAGATGACCATGAATGCCCCTGCATCATTAAAAAGCCTTTATTATTCGGCCGTCAATCCCTCCTTCGTCACCGGGTTCGCCAGGATGCACTCAAACATCCCCATGAGTCGCGTATCGTCGAGGTTGGCAGCCGGGATGTCCCCTTGCGAAACGCCGATCGTACCATCGCGGAGGGCGTTCTGGATCTCTCGGGTGAGGATCTCGTCCTACGAAGTCGTTAAATGGCAGGCCACACAGTGTCCGGGGCTGCTCTCTTGCAGTTCCGGCTCAATTTTTCCACACAGATCAACTGCCCTGGGACAGCGGGGCG
>Ga0209014_10001767_pt1 | contig 12766 bp, 8 predicted proteins | sample BarGraNGADG00212_FD_184491 | JGI IMG/M metagenome (GOLD analysis project Ga0209014, IMG submission 184491) | Arctic peat soil microbial communities from Barrow, Alaska - Barrow Graham LP Ref core NGADG0002-212 (SPAdes) (version 2) | ecosystem: Environmental > Terrestrial > Soil > Wetlands > Peat...
GCGGGGGAATCCCGCGGAGACGAGCTGTCGCCGGCAGTGCGAATTGAAGAGGGCGCAACGATGGACACACTAACGGACACACCCTGGCCCTCCGCCACTCCAAAAGCAGAACCCCGCACCGGCACCAAGCCATTGCGGGGTCTGCGTTTCCATCCAAATGGGCCATCGAGGAGTTGAACCTCGGACCTCACGCTTATCAGGCGTGCGCTCTAACCACCTGAGCTAATGGCCCGCGACCGCTAAGTATCGCCAGTCATGTCCAACGGGGCAACTGGCTACGGCGAACTCGCCGGAATCCCGATGCTAGGGCTTGTCGTCGTCCACGACGTCGTCCGCGACGTCGGCATCCTCGTCGAGGTCGATGAGATCATCATCCTCATCTTCGTCGTCGAGTTCGTCATCCAGGACGCCCACTTCGTCCTCGTCCTCGCCGAGTTCGTCCACGTCGAGTTCGTCCGCGTCGACGTCCGCATCCGGGTCGTCCGCATCCGGGTCGTCCGCATCCGGATCGTCGTCGTCGTCGAACTCGTCATCCTCGTCGAGGTCCGCATCGAGCGGTCCGTCCTCGTCATCCAGCAGCCCCACAATCGATGTCCCGGGGGAATCGAGGTTCGCGTCAAGCAGTGTCTTCGCTGCCGACAACGCCTTCATGCCCGACATGGTACTGAGCTCCGTCTGCGACTGTGGTGGACTACGACGAGGCGCGTTCGCGCTTCGCTTCACGGGACACGCGCTTGCGGTTCGTCGCCGCCAGCATCCGCTTGCGCAGCCGGATGGACTGCGGCGTCACTTCAATTAACTCGTCGTCCTCGATGTACTCAAGCGCCCCCTCCAGCGTCACCGTGCGCGGCGGCTCAAGGTTGATGGCATCGTCGGTGCCCTTCGACCGCATGTTCGTCAGCTTCTTTTCCTTGGTCGGGTTGACGTCCATGTCGCCCGGCCGGGCATTCTCGCCGATCACCATGCCCTCGTAGACGTCGTCGCCCGGGCCCACGAACAGCGTCGACCGGTCCTGGAGGTTGCCCAGCGCGAAGGCGATGATCGTCCCCTGCTCCATCGACACGAGCACGCCATGCATGCGGCCTTCCAGCGCCCCCGACCACGCCCCGTACTCGAGGAACCGGTGGTGGATGATCCCGGTGCCGCGCGTGTCGGTGAGGAACTCGCTGCGGTACCCGAACAGGCCACGCGCGGGAATCCGGTACAGCAATCGCACCAGCCCCTGGCCGGGGTTCTTCATCTCGAGCATCTCGGCCTTCCGCGAGCCGAGCTTCTCGATCACCACCCCCATGAACTCCTCGGGAACGTCGATCGCCAGTTCCTCGTAGGGCTCGAGGCGCTCGCCGTTGGGACCGAGGTGCGTGATGACGCGCGGGCGCGACACCTGGAACTCGTACCCCTCGCGGCGCATCGTCTCCATCAGGATGGAAAGGTGCAGCTCGCCGCGCCCGCTCACCGTCCACGTGTCGGTGGCGTCGGTGTCCTCCACCCGCAACGCGACGTTCCTCTCGAGTTCGCGCTCGAGCCGTTCCTTGATCTGCCGCGACGTCACGAACTTGCCGTCACGCCCGGCGAACGGCGAGTTGTTGACGAGGAAGTCCACCGAAATGGTCGGCTCCTCCACCGCGATGCCCTCGAGGCGCTCGGGATGTTCGGGATCGGTGATCGTCAGCCCGATCTCCACGCCGTCGAGTCCGGCCAGCGCGACGATCTCGCCGGCCGAGGCCTCCGTCAGCTCCACGCGGTCGAGACCCTCGAACCCGAAGAGCTTGGTGACGCGCCCCGGCTGCCCCTTCTTGCCGTGGTCCACGGGAAGCAGGTGCACCGTCTCGCCCAGCTTCACCGTGCCGCGCTCGATGCGGCCGATCGCCATGCGACCGAGGAAGTTGGAGTAGTCGATGGTCGACACGAGCATCTGGAACGTACCCGACGCGTCGTGCGGCGGTGCCGGCACGTACTTGACGATGGTGTCGAACAGCGGCGCGAGGTCGACGGCGGGCTCGTCCATGTTCATCGTCGAGACGCCGAAGCGCCCGGAGGCGTAGACCACCGGCGCGTCGAGCTGTGCGTCGCTGGCCTCGAGTTCGATGAGCAGGTCGAGCACCTCGTCGTGCACGCGCATGGGGTCGGCGCCCGGGCGGTCGATCTTGTTGATGCAGATGATGATCTTGCGGCCGAGGGCGAGCGCCTTGCGGGTGACGAAGCGCGTCTGCGGCATGGGGCCGTCGAAGGCATCGACCACGATGAGCACGCCATCCACCATGCGCAGGATGCGCTCCACCTCGCCGCCGAAGTCGGCATGCCCCGGCGTGTCGACGATGTTGATCTTCGTCCCCTTCCAGTGTACCGAGGTGTTCTTGGCGAGGATCGTGATGCCGCGCTCGCGCTCGAGCGGATTGGAGTCCATCACGCGCTCGGCGACGACCTGGTTCGCGCGGAATGCCCCGGCTTGGCGGAGCATCTTGTCCACGAGAGTAGTCTTGCCGTGGTCGACGTGGGCGATGATGGCGATGTTGCGGATTTCCATAGCCTTGTAATATAACCCGGGCGGGGCGCTTATTGACCCCTCGGGACCGCTTTCACCGCTCTTCCTCTGCCGGATCCTCCCCGCCCGCCCCGGGAATGCCCTTCCCACGGCCTGCGTCGATAACTAGCGACGCGCCCCCCCGGCGCCCGGCCGGGCCGCACCTCCCGCCGCCCCCGCCGCCCCGCCCGGTGCCGCTCCCGCCGCCGCCGGCTGCTCGGTTTCGGCAAACGACGTGTCGTGCCCCTTGGCCTTGAGCGAATTCACGAACGACGTCTTGTCCACCGACTTCATCCACGCTTCCCTCGGCTCCACCTGCTTGCTCTCCACCAGTTCCATGAGCGTGTCGTTCATGGTGATCATGCCGATGCGCTTGGACGTCTGCATGATGCTGGGAATCTGGTACGTCTTCCCCTCGCGGATGAGGTTGGAGACGGCGTTGGTGACGAGGAGGATCTCGCGCGACGCCACGCGGCCACCGCCGATCTTCTTGCACAGCACCTGCGATATCACTCCCTTGAGCGACTCGGACAGCATGGTGCGCACCTGTTCCTGCCGGTCGGCCGGGAACTGGTCGATGAGACGGTCGATGGTGCTGGCCGCGGTGGTCGTGTGCAGGGTGCCGAACACCAGGTGCCCCGTCTCCGCGGTCTCGATGGCGATGGCCACGGTCTCGAGGTCGCGCAACTCGCCCACCAGGATGATGTCCGGGTCCTCGCGCAGCGCGGCGCGCAGCGCGCTCTTGAACGAATCGGTGTGCACGCCCACCTGCCGCTGCGTGACGATGCAGCTCTTGTTCTCGTGCACGAACTCGATGGGGTCCTCAATGGTGATCACGTGGTCGCTGCGCGACCGGTTCACGAGGTCGACCAGCGCGCAGAGGGTGGTCGACTTGCCCGAACCCGTCGGCCCGGTGACGAGCACCAGTCCCTTGGTGAGGTAGCAAAGCCTCTGCACCTCGGGAGTGACGCCGAGCTGGTCGGCGGTGACGATGTTAGTGGGGATGACGCGAAAGACGGCGGCAATGCCCTTGCGGTCCTTGAGCGTGTTGGCGCGGTACCGGGCGACGCCCTCGATCTCGTAGGCGAAGTCGGTGTCGTTGTGCTCGGCAAACTCCTTCTTGTTGCGGTCGGGCATGATGGCCATGATCAGGTGTTCGAGCTCGACGCCGGTCTGCTTTGGGCCGTCCACGCGCGTCATCTCGCCACTCTTGCGGATGATCGGCGGCTCGCCGACGCGGAGGTGCAGGTCCGACCCGCCGACCTCGACGAGCAGGCGGAGCAGCTTCTCCATCTGCACCTTCGCCTTGCCGGGATCACTGAGCGCCGCGGCGTCGACCCTGGTGGCGGCGACAGCCTCCGCCACCGACGGCGCATCCATGTCCATGGCCTTGAACATCCCGGTGCGGCGCTCGAATTCGCCCTTGTCGTCCACCGTCAGCTGGCAGTGCCACTTGTCGCCCTGCAGCATGGCCCGCACGAGGAAGACGCCCTCTGCATTGGTGTACTGGAACTTCACGGGCGACTTCTGGTCGAGACTGAGGCCGGCCTGCGGGGGCGCAATTTCCCTGAGGAGTGCCACCACCTGCGTGGCGCCGAGCGCCTTGGTGAGCGGCGCGTCCTGCCCGTAGAGCTTCAGCGTGCAGGGCTGGTCCTCATCCAGGTAGAGCGCCTCGGCGCGCTTCTGGATCATGACGGCGAGCAGCTTGTCGAGTTGGGGCATGATGAGAGGATAGACGATGGACGATGGACAGTGCGCTGAGCGCTAGGCGTGTGAAAAACCCGGCTCGCAATCCGACAGAGCCGTGCCTTCAATCTGCACGGTCACGTGCCCGATGCCGAAGGGCGCCATGGCCGCACAGATGCGTTCGAGGGACTCCTGGTGCTGAGCGGGATCGGGCGACACGACGTGCGCGCTCATGGCCACCATGCCGCTGGTGACCGTCCAGACGTGCAGGTCGTGCACGGACGCGACGCCGGGCACCGCCCTGATGGCCGCTCGCACGGCGTCGAGCGAGATGTGCGGCGGTACGGCCTCGAGCAGCACGTCCACGGACTCGCGCACCAGTTGCCAGGAGCCGCGCACGATCAGCGCGGTCATGATGATGGACGCCACGGGATCGGCAATCATCCAGCCGCGGTAGCGGATGGCCAGCGCGGCGACGATGACGGCCACTGAGCCGAGCAGGTCGCTGATGACGTGCAGGTAGGCGCCCCGCACGTTGAGCGAGTGCGCGGCGCCGCCGTGGAGCAGGCGTGCCGCGATGATGTTCACCACCAGGCCGCCGCTGGCGACCACCAGCATCACCCCGCTCTCCAGCGGCTCGGGATTCCTCAGGCGACCAATGGCCTCCCAGACGATGACGGCGCTGACCAGCAGCAGCGTCGACCCGTTGAGGAACGCGGCAAGGATCTCCCAGCGCAGGTAGCCGTAAGTCTTTCGGGCGGTGCTGGGCTGGCGGCTGAACCAGGCCACGAACAGCGACAGGCCCAGCGCGCCGACATCGGTGAACATGTGCCCGGCATCGGCCAGCAGGGCGAGAGAGTTGGCCAGCCAGCCGCCCACGAGCTCGGCAAAGAAGAACACGAGGGTCATGGCGAGCGCGGCCTTCAGCCCGGCGGTCGACCCGGCGTTACTGTGTCCATCGTGCCCGCCGTGATCGTGCCCGCGGGCCGCGCGCTCGGCGCCGGCCACCCGATCGTTGGCCAGCGGCGCACAGTCTTCCTGCGCCGGGGCGCTCCCAGCGTCACGGACGCTCATGCGCGTCTCCTGCGCTGGCGTGGCCCGTCGCCCGGTCCGTACGTTTCAGTCGTGCTCTCGCGCCTCGGCCTCATCGTCCTGCTGCTTCTCCTGAACGGGTATTTCGTCGCGGTGGAGTTTGCCCTCGTGCGCGCCCGCCGCACGCGCCTGCAGGCGATGATCCGGGCCGGTGATCCGATTGCCCGGTACGCCCTGCGTGCCACCGACAATCTGGTGCGTGTGCTCTCGGCCAGCCAGTTGGGAATCACCGTCGCCTCGCTGGGACTGGGGTGGGTGGCCGAGGAGTCCATTGGGCACGTTTTCGAGCAGTGGTTCGCGCTGCTGCCCTTCGCCGTCGAAGCCGGGCTGCGCGTGACCCTGGGCGCGGCGGTGGCGCTCTCGGCGGTCACCTTCTGCCACGTGGTCTTCGGAGAACTGGTGCCGCGCGCGGCCGCCCTGCAGCATCCCGAGATCTGGGCCAAGTGGCTGGCGCCGCCGCTGCTGGGATTCGCCTGGCTGGCGCGCCCGTTCACGATGCTCCTGAACGCGTCGGCCGACGGCGTGCTGCACCTGTTCGGGCTGAGGCTCGACGCCGGTCACGAGGCGGTGCACTCCCCCGACGAGCTGAGGGTCATCGTCGAGCAGAGCCAGCGCGATGGTGAGATCGAGCAGCAGGACGCCGACCTCATCGGGGCGGTGTTCGAGTTCTCGGAAAAGAACGCCCGCGAGGTGATGACGCCCCGCACGGCCATCGTGGCCATGCATGCCGAGACGACCCTCGATGAAGCCCTGGCGATCATCGAGGAAGCCGGCTTCTCGCGCTACCCCGTGTACGAGGGCACGCTGGACAACATCGTCGGCATGGTGCATGCCAAGGACCTGCTCCCGGCGCTGCGCCTCCGTCCGGCGTTCTTCACGGCGGCGAGCGTCATGCGCGAGGTGCACGCGGTGCCCGGATCGCGGGAGGTGGAGGAGGTGCTGGCAGACTTCAAGCGGCTGAAGGAGCACCTGGCGATCGTGCTCGACGAGTACGGCGGCACGGCGGGGATGGTGACCATGGAGGATCTGCTCGAGGAACTGGTGGGTGAGATCCTCGATGAGCACGACGAGGGGGCGGCCATCCTGCAGCGCACCTCGCAGGGCGAGGCCTTGCTGAGCGGCCAGGCGGAGATCGGCGACGTGAACGAGCAGCACGGGCTGCAGGTGCCGGAGGATTCCTACACCACGGTGGGGGGATTCGTCTTCGGCGCGCTGGGGCGGCTGCCGAAGGTGGGCGATCGCGTGCGCGGCGGCGGCGCGACGTGGACGGTGCGCGAGATGGATGGGCGCCGCATCGCGATGCTGGCGATGAAGAGGGACTGAGGGCTTCGTGATTCTCTCACGGTCTCCGTGAGAGACCCCTCTGCCTCTGTTGCCCCGCAAGTCGCGCGGCGAGCAGGATGGCCTCGATCATCGATGAGGCGTCGGCCCTCCCCTGCCCCGCGATGTCGAGCGCCGTGCCGTGGTCGGGCGAGGTGCGCGGAAACGGAAGTCCCAGCGTGACATTCACCGCGCTGCCAAAGCTCGCCACCTTGATCGCCGTCATGCCGACGTCGTGGTACGGCGCGATGACGGCGTCGAACTCGCCGCGCATGGCGCGCACGAACACGGTGTCCGCCGGGAACGGCCCCAGCAGGCCGCTGGCCCTGGCGGCGGGGGCAAGCACCTCGTCGTCCTCACGTCCGAAGCGCCCGCCATCGCCCGCGTGCGGGTTGAGCGCGCACAGCGCAATGCGCGGCTCGGCAATGCTGAACGCGGTGCGCAGTCCCGCGCGCGTCACCCTTGCCACGCGGGCAATCACCGCGGCGGTGAGCAGCGCCGGCACCTCGCGCAGGGGCACGTGCGTCGTGGCCAGCACCACCCGCAGGCGGTCGCTCGCCAGCATCATGGCGACCTCGCACTGGCAGAGGGATGCCAGCATCTCGGTGTGCCCGGGGAAGTCGTAGCCGCCCGAGAGCAGCGCGTGCTTGTCGATGGGCGCCGTCACCAAGCCATCGACGTCACCCGCCTGGCACATCGCCACCGCGCGCTCGATGGCCTTGCCCGCCAGGCGCCCGGCGTTGGCCGCGCTCTGCCGCGGGTGCCACTCGCCGGTCACCTCGTCGGCCGGGCACTCGAGTCCCGACGGCCCAACCACCACACAGCGACAGGCGCCCGTCACCCGAGGGTCGGCGAGCGCCTTGCGCACGATCTCCGCGCCGATGCCGCGCGGATCACCGAGCGTGATCGCGAGACGCGGCGTCGTCACATCCGGATGGAGACGTAGAGTTCCTTGCGCAGCTGGTCGAGGATGCGGCGCGCCGTCTTCTCCTGCGCCAACTGCGAACGGATGCGTTCGCGAATGTCGCTGATCTTCATCTCGCCCCCGTCCTCGGCGGTCGTCAGTTGCATGATGACGATCTTTCCGAACCCCGTCTGCGGATTGGGGATCTCGAACGGTCCGGCGAAATCCCCGGCCTTCTTGCCCCCGATGGCGGCCCGGTACTCGGGAGGCAGGGAGTCGCGAGGCACCGGGTCGGCCATCAGGCGCAGTTCAGCCTCGTCATGGTGCTTCGTCACCAACGAGTCGTACGGAACGCCCCGCTTCCACGCCGCGAGCGTCGAATCCGCCTCGATGCGCGCACGCACCACGTCGGCGGAGTCGAGCTTCCACCTGATCAGGATGTGCCGCGCCTTGACCTCGGCCGGCCGCACACGATCCACCCTAATGATGTGCGCCCCGAAGACCGTCTCGACCACGGGGCTGATGACGTTGGGGCTCAGCGCGAACAGCATCTGGTCGAACGCCGGCACCATCATGCCGCGGCGCGCCCACCCCAAGTCACCGCCCAGTTCCCTGGACCCAGGGTCCATCGACTCGCGCTTGGCGACGACCTCGAAGTCGGTGCCCTTGATGATCTCGCTGCGCAGCGAGTCGATCTTGGCGAGTGTCGCCTTGCGGCTGGCATCGCTTGGCTTGGGGCCGACGATGATCTGGCGAAAAGTCACCGTGGCAGGGCGGCGGGGCAGGCGGTCCTTGGCCTTTACGAAGGCCTCACCGATCTCGGCCTCCGACACCGCCACCGACGGCATGCGGCCCTTGGCCTTGAGCGAGTCGATGGCCCGCTGCTGGTACAGGTCGCGCTTGGCGCGATCCACGCGGATGCGCCGCAACTCCTCCACCGTGCCAAAACCCTCGTTCTTCAGCGCGTCGCGGTACTCCTGCTCGGTCTTGAACTGGTCGCGGATGCGCTTCATTTCCGTTTCCACCGCCGGCGTCACCTCGGCGTCGGTCACCTCGATCTTGTACTGCTTGGCCGTGGCGATCAGCACTTCCTGGTCCACGAGGTCGCTGATGACGCCACGTGCGAACACCACGAACTTGGCCGAATCCTCGGGGATGGCCGTCCCCTGCTGCCGCTGGAAGTTGATGAACTCCTGCACCTCGCTCCACATGATGGGCTTGGTGCCAACGACGGCAATGATCTTGTCGACCGGCAACTCGCGCGGAGCAGGCGCCGCCCCCTGCTGGCCGAAGGCCGGCAGGGTGACGACGCTGATCAGCGCGAGGCGGGAAAGCGTGCGAAAAATCACTTACGGCTTCTTGACGGGTGCAGCCGGCTTGGGAGCCGGCACCGGCGGCGCCGCCTGGGCCGGCGGACCACCCGGCATCGGCACCGCCGAGGGCGGCGTCGACGCGGCGCGGGTGGAATCGGCCACCTGGCGGATCTTGGTGGCGCGCTCGAGCGCGCGGTCGATGCCGGCGGCCACGATGCGCGACTCGTACTTCGCACGCAACGCGGCGCCCACCGCCTCGGAAACGCCCACGAACTGCGCCTTCTCGTTGAGCAGCTGCTCGAAATAGGTGTTGATGCGGCCCGCCGCCAGGCGCTCGCGCTCGGACGTTGTCTTGGCCGAATCCTTGAGGAAGAACGGTGCCACCTTGAGCTCGCCCATGGCGCCAGCCACCTGCTGGTAGAACGACCCACGGATGTTCATCAGCACCGCCGTGTCGAGCGTCACTTTCATGCTGTCGGCGGCATGGAGCACCAGTTCGTTGCGGACAATCTGCTTGAGGAAATAGGGAATGGCCGTATCGGGCGCCGTGGCCAGCCCCTCGCGGATGCGGGCCTGCGGCGGCATGGCCAAGATCCACTGGACCAGGCGGGCACTGGTGAGGCTCCCCGAACGCCAGGTGACCAGCGTCGTGTTGTCACTCCGGTGCGTTTCGGCATCCTTGGCGATCTCCTTCACCAGCTTGGCCACGTCATCCTTCACCTCGATCTTGGCCGCCTTCTCCATGCCGCCCATGAAGGTGCTTTCGGCGCGCTGCGTGGCGGTCTGGCCGTACGCCTGCGCAAACTCCTTGGCGACGTCAGCGTACGTCTGCCGCAGGACGATGTGGTACCCGAACTGGGTCTCGAACACCCCCGACACCTCGCCGGGCTTGATGGCGCGCACCGCCGCATCGAACTCGGGCACCATGGCGCCGCGCGCGAACACCCCGAGGCTGCCACCATTCGCCTTGGAGCCGTCCTGCGACTTGGCCTTGGCCACCTCGGCGAAGTTCGCCGGCGTCACCGTGCGGCGGATCTTCTCGAGCTCCTTGCGCACCGAGTCGCGCGACTTGGGGCTCATGCCCTCGCGCGGCGCCATCAGCAGGATGTGGCGCGCCGCCAGCATGTCGCCGGCCGCGTACTTCTGCGGCAGCGACGCCGTGTCGACCGCCCCCCAGCCCTTGGATATGCGAGCGTAGAACTCCTTGGACTTCTCCTGGGCGATTGCCGACCACATGGCGGCGTCGGCCACCTTGTCATCGCGCAGCGTGTCGTCATGCGCGGCGGCGTAGGCCAGCAGCTGGTACGTCACCCAGATCTCCGCCACCGTGCTGGCGACGTCCCGGCGCAGCGGAACCTTCGAGTTGCCGATGAGTTCGGCAAAGTGGTTGGCCGTCAGTTCCTGCGTGCCGGCCCGGGCCACGGTATCGACGTGGGCGGTGAACGCCTCCTTGAAGCTGTCGCAGGCGGCGATGCCAAGGATGGCGACCATCGTGGTGGCGAGAATGACTTTGCGCTTCATCGGTGGATGGGAAGGCGGGCATTGCACGACCGCCCGGTGAATGGCCGGTGGCCGACGGTCCCGTAAATGTGTGTTACTTCGCTTCAGGTCCAATTGTTCGCAGCGCGCGCACGAGCCCCTCGAGGATCGAGGCAACGCCCAGGCGCGTGAGCTTCAGCGACAGGGGCTGCACTCGCCGGACATCGACCTGGAACTGGACGTTCCGGAAGGCGGTGGCCAGGGGTTTCACGCGCGGCAGCGCATCGGCCCTGAAGTTAACACGTGCCTCGTCGCCGCGCACCATGATCCCCTCGATGCCGAGCGATCCCCCGGTGTACCGCAGCCTCGCCGCCGCCAGGTACGCCTCGGCCGGCGCCGGCAACGCCCCGAACCGGTCGCGCACCTCGTCCCGGATGACGTCGATGGCCTCCAGCGAGGCACAGGCGGCCAGCCGCCGGTACAGGTCGAGCTTGGCATCGGCCGAGACGATGTAGTCGTCGGGCAGGAACGACGGCACGTCGAGCGTGACGTCGGCCGGCGGTGGTGGCGGTGCGTCAGCGCCCCGCTGGACGCGCTTGACCGTTTCCTCCAGCATGCGCAGGTAGAGATCGAAGCCCACGGCGTGCACGAACCCCGACTGCTCGGGCCCCAGCAGGTTGCCTGCGCCGCGCAGCTCGAGGTCCTTGAGCGCCACGTGATAACCGGCACCCAGCTCCGTGTGGTGTTCCAGCACCTTCAGACGGCGTTCGGCGTCCAGGTCCACCTGCTGGTCGGGCACGAGCAGGTAGCAGTAGGCGCGGCGGTGCGATCGCCCCACCCGGCCGCGCAACTGGTAGAGCTGGGCCAGGCCGAACCGGTCGGCGCGGCTCACGAACATCGTGTTGGCATTGGGGACGTCGAGGCCGCTCTCGACGATCATCGTGCTCACCAGCACGTCCACCTCGCCGTGCACGAACTTCGCCATCACCTTTTCGAGCGCGCGCTCGCGCATCTGTCCGTGCCCCACCTCCACCCGGGCGCGCGGCAGGAGGCGGCGGACGTGGTCGGCCACGGCCTCGATGGTTTCGATGCGGTTGTGCACCACGAACACCTGGCCGCCGCGGTCGAGTTCGCGGGCAATGCCTTCCTCCAGCAGCCCGTCGTCCCAGGGCTCCACGAATGTCAGCACGGGCGACCGGTCGCGCGGCGCGGTCTGCATGAGCGTGAGGTCGCGCAATCCGGCCAGCGCCTGGTGCAGCGTGCGCGGGATGGGCGTGGCCGTCAGCGTCAGCACGTCGGTCTCGAGCTTCAGCTGCTTGAGCCGCTCCTTGTGCTTCACGCCAAAGCGGTGCTCCTCGTCCACGATGATCAGGCCGAGCTGCCTGAACTCGACATCGGGCGACAGCAGGCGGTGGGTGCCGATGACGACGTCCACGGTGCCCGCCTTCAGTTCCACGAGCGTCGCCTTCTGTTCCCTGGCCGTCTGGAAGCGCGAGAGCACGGCGATCTTCACGGGAAAGTCGGCGAAACGCTCGCCAAAAGTGCGCGCGTGCTGCTCGGCGAGGATGGTCGTCGGCACGAGCACCGCCACCTGTCGCCCGCTTTGCACCGCCTTGAAGGCGGCGCGCACCGCGATCTCGGTCTTGCCGTACCCCACGTCGCCGACGAGCAGGCGGTCCATGGGACGCGGGCTTTCCATGTCGCGCTTGACGTCCTGGGTGGCACGAAGCTGGTCGGGCGTGTCCTCGAACAGGAACGAGCTCTCGAGCTGCTTCTGCCAGTCCCCGTCCGGCGCGTGCGCCGGGCGGTGCGCGATGTGGCGCCGGGCGTACAGGTCGAGGAGCTCGTGCGTCATCTCCTGGATCGCGGCGCGCGTCTTGTCGCGCTGCTGCGTCCACTTCTTGCCTCCGAGCCGGTGCAGCCGAGGCGGCGGCGCATCGTCCGACACGTCACCCGAGTGACGGAAGCGCTCCACCTGGTCGATGCGATACAGCGGGACGTTGAGGCGGTCGCCCCCCTCGTACTCGATGACGATCACCTCGACCGTGCTCTCGCCGACGAAGATCGTCTCCATCCCGCGGTACACGCCCACCCCATGCTCGAGGTGCACCACGAAGTCGCCGGGTTTGAGCGCCCCCACCACTTCCAGCGCGGTGCCCGTGGCGTACTTGCGCACGCGCCGGATGCGCCGGTCGCGGCGGAAGATCTCGTGGTCGGTGAGCACGCGCAGGCCACCCGGCGCGCCGCGCGGCGGCAGGATGAAGCCGCCACCAAGCACGCCGATGGTGAGCGCGGGGAGCGTGACGCGTCCGGCGGCGCTGAGCAGCTCCTCGAGGCGCTCGGCCTGCCCGCCGTTGTCGCACAGGATCACGGTGGGCGTCCCGTCGCTCACGACGGCGCGCAGTCGCGCCATGTCGCGGTCGATCGGCTCGGGCGCGCGCAGCGGAA
>Ga0209014_10001769_pt1 | contig 12765 bp, 11 predicted proteins | sample BarGraNGADG00212_FD_184491 | JGI IMG/M metagenome (GOLD analysis project Ga0209014, IMG submission 184491) | Arctic peat soil microbial communities from Barrow, Alaska - Barrow Graham LP Ref core NGADG0002-212 (SPAdes) (version 2) | ecosystem: Environmental > Terrestrial > Soil > Wetlands >...
AAAGCCGTTAACCCCAATGGCGATGTGGTTGCCTTCGGCGGGAAGACCGTGAAAAACGTATCCGGATATGACATGACCAAGCTGATGATCGGTTCCTGGGGAGCTTTGGGGGTTATTACCGAAATCACGACGAAACTTCTCCCGTTGCCGGAGGCCTCGGCGACGCTGCTGGCCTCTTTCGAGGATCTGGCCAAAGCCGGGTCGATGACGCGGAAGATCCTCCATTCGGTCCTCCTTCCCTCGGCCATGGAACTGATGGATGGCAAGGCCGCGGGTCAGATCGGGGAAAAAGCGAAATATCTTGTCGCTTTCAGTCTGGAGGGGGTCGGAGAGGCCGTGGAACGGCAGGCGGCGGAAATCGGAGAGCTGGCGAAGAGGGAAGGGGCTGTCGACACAAAGGTCCTGAAGGGGGAAGATGATCGGAACTTCTGGATCCGGGTTCGCGACTTTGCCCTCGCCTCAACGGCTTCCGTGATTCTCCGATCCAACGTGGTCATCTCCAAATTGACAGAAACCCTTGGGAATTATGAAAAAATGGCGCAGGCCGCCGGGGTCGATTGTGCGCTGATCGGCCATGCCGGAAATGGAATCCTCACCAGCTATATCCTGGATTGCGGCGCTGCGAAGATGGGTCCGGTCGTCGATCTGATCGGCAAATTCACCGATGAAGCGGCGAAACATGAAGGCAATCTGATTGTGGAGTCCTCTCCGCGCGACCTGAAGGAGAGGGTCAGCGTCTGGGGGCGGCCGCGGAGCGATGAGGTGGTGATGCGCCGCCTGAAGGAGACGGTGGACCCGGGCGGCGTTCTGAATCCGGGACGATTTGTCGGGGGTATCTGAGCCTGTAGCCGCGGGAGGCTTGGGGACATGATGCCGCATCGTGTCCCCGCCCAAAGAGCCGATGAAGAGGGAACGGGATCATGGAAAAGCAAGAATTGTTCGGTGAAAATACCCGAGAAAATATCTACCACTGCATCAAATGCGGTCTGTGCATCGCCCATTGTCCGGTCTATAAGGAGCTTCTGGTGGAGGAGGCGACGCCGCGGGGCAAGGTGCAGCTATCCCGCTATCTTTCCGAGGGTGGCTTGGATCTGTCCGAGGATGTGAAGGATGCGTTCTTCTCTACCTGCCTGTTGTGCGGATCCTGCGTGGCCAATTGTCCCAGCGGCGTCCACGGCGACCATCTCTTTTCCGGCGTGCGCTGGCGGGCCGTGCAGCGCTACGGCATCGACTGGAAGAAGAAGATGATGTTCCAGCTTCTGGCCAGCAAATGGAAGATGTCCACGTCGGCCTGGTTCGGCAAGTGGGCCCGCAAGATGTTCGGCGGCCCCTGGATCGAATCGAAACTGAACGCGGGCGCGCTGAATGTGGAACGGATTCCGGCCTTCAATGAGAAGCCCTTCTCCGAGACCGTTCCGGAAGTGGTGAAGCCGGAAGGCGAAACCAGGGGGAGGGTGCTTTACTTCCACGGCTGCGCCACCAACTATCTCTATGGTGATATCGGTCAGGCGGTGGTGGATGTTCTCAAAAAAATGGGTGTCGAGGTGATCATCCCCAAGGACCAGTCCTGTTGCGGTCTTCCGATCTTCATGTCCGGAGATCGGGAAACCTCGCTCCAGTGCATCCGGGACACCCTGAAGATTTTTGCCAGAGAGGATGTGGACGCCGTCGTCGTCGACTGCGCCACCTGCGGTGCGGCGCTCAAGAACGAATACGCCCATCTGCTCAAAGACCTCCGTGAACTGGGGGAGCAGGTGACGGACGGGGAGATCAAGGCGGCGGAGCTTCTTTCCGCGAAGATGCAGGATGTGACCGTGTTCATCGACGCGCATAAGGAGTGGCTCCCGAAGCTGGACGGAAACGGAAAGAAGATCCGCGTCACCTACCACGACCCCTGCCACCTGGTGAAGGGTCAGAAGATCAGCGCCGAACCCCGGAACGTCCTCAAGGCGATACCCGGCGTGGAATATGTGGAACTCCCGGGCGCCAGCGACTGCTGCGGTGGTGGCGGTTCCTTCCAGGTTGAACACGCCGAGACCTCGCAAAAGATCACGAAACGGAAGGTGGACAATATCCGGGAGACCGGGGCGCAGGTGCTGACCACCTGCTGCCCCGGGTGCAACCTGACCATTTCCAATCACCTCGATCCGGCAATCAGGGTGTTGCATCCGGTCCAGCTCCTGCAGGAGGCTTTGAAACGTTAGCCGTTCGGATCAGCCCCTCCGCGGCATCCGGGAAAGGTTGCACGTTCCGGACCGGCGGGAGAGAAAAAGGGACGGAATCCGGTCAGGGCGGTGCGAAAGAAACATGAATGGTATGAAATAGATGACAATGATTTCCGACGGAATGGGTCGTGAATGTCCTTGACACTACTTCACGGCGATAGTAGTGAACAGCCGTTGAAAGGAGACCGCTCAACCTTTCACGTCTCTTGATTCAGTTATGTTAACGTGAGGTTTCGACGGCAGGGTTAGTCTAAACAACAACCTAACAGCAGAAGGAGGAGGAGATTTTATGAGCAAGAAAGTGAAGCAGGAGAAGACCAGCGTAGAAAAAGGGTCCCGTCGTAGTTTCTTGAAGACCGCGGCCGTGGTAGCTGGCGGCGCGGCGGGCGTCATGGGGTTTCCCGGCGTGATGCGCCTGTCGGCGGCGACGCCCATCAAACTGAAGATGCAGACCTGCTGGGACGCCGGCACGGTGGGGTACACGAAGTTCCAGGATTTCGGCAAGAAGGTGGCCGATGTTACCGAGGGCAAGCTGACGATCGAATGTCTGCCCGCCGGCGCCATCGTAGGCACCTTTGAGATGTTCGATGCCGTCAAGTCCGGCGTGTTCGACGCCATGCACTGCTTCGACGTCTACTGGCCCGGCAAGATCCCCGTCGCCACCTTCCTCTCCTCCTATCCCTTCGCGATGGACCGTCCCGATCAGTGGGACACCTGGTACGACGTCCTCGGCGGGAAGGAAATCGCCCGTCAGGCCTACGGCGCCCACAACATGATGTACCTGGGCCCGATTCAGCATGACGACAACCTGATCCACTCCAAGGTGCCCATCCGCTCCTTCGAGGACTTTAAGGGAAAGAAGATCCGCTATCCGGGCGGGATTATCGCCGACATCTACCGTGCCGCCGGCGTCTCCACGGTCCTGCTCCCCGGTGGGGAGGTCTATCCGGCCCTGGAGAAGGGCGTCATCGACGCCTCCGACTTCGTGGGCTGGGCGATCAACTACAATCTGGGATTCGCCGAGATCGCCAAGTACATCATCATGGGTCCCCCCTCCACCCCCTGTCTGCATCAGCCCGTCGACTTGATGAGCATCGAGATCAACATGAATTCCTGGAAGAAGATCCCCAAGCACCTGCAGGATCTGCTGGAGATGGCCGTAACATGGCATTCGGTGGATCATTACACGGCGATCCAGAAGGCAGACCTCGAAGCCATTCCGAAGTACAAGGCCAAGGGCGTGGAGGTGATCCGCCTGAAGGAGTCGGATATCGAGAAATTCAAGAAGTTCGCCCCAGAGCTCTGGGTGAAGTGGGCCCAGAAGGACCCGCTGGCGATGAAGGCCTTCAAGTCCCAGTGGGAGTACATGAAATCCGAGAAGATGGTGTACTACACCGATAAGGACATGGTGGACACCAAGGGAAAGAAGCTGACCTTCTAATCACGATTTCGGGGGGAAGGGATACCGTGACCCTTCCCCCCCTTTTTTAATCGGTTGAAAGGGAATGAAAAATATCAGGAAAGGTTGAATACGATGGACAAATTACGAACATTCATGATGGCTGTGGAGAAGACCAACGTCTTTGTAGGCAAGATGATGGCCTACACGTCGCTCGTCTGCGTCGCGGTCATTTCCTTTGAAGTGATCATGCGCTATGTCTTCGGAATGCCGACGAACTGGGGACATGAAACGATGTTGACCCTCTTTGCGATGTACTACGCGATGATCGCCGGGACGGCGCATTTTTACCGGGCCCATGTGCGGGTGGACGTTGTCTATGCCGCCCGGACCCGCCGGACGCAGGCGCTCATGGACCTCTTCACCGCCCCGTTTTTCTACCTCTTTACGCTGGTCTACATCTGGACCTCCTGGAATTTTTACATGAGTTCCCAGATGATGAACGCCGGCAACACCTTCCTGGGGATCTACATCATCGGAGAGAACTCCTTCACCGACTGGGCGCCGCCGCTCTACCCCGTCAAGTTCCTGATGCCCTTCGGCGGGGTTCTCCTGCTGCTGCAGGGGATTGTCTGGACCATCCGTGATGTCTACACGGCCTTTACCGGGAGGGAATTCGCATGAGCATTGAACTTCTCACTGTTCTGATTTTCGGCACCATGGTCTTTTTTCTCTTCATGGGGCTGCCGGTGGCCTTTGCCTGCGGGGTGACGGGCATCATCTTCACGGCCATCTTTCAGGGACCATCGGCCGTGAACGTCGTGCCGACGCGAATCTTCGGCTTGATGACCAACTATCTGCTCGACGCCATTCCGCTCTTCATCTTTATGGCGAATATCCTGGAGCGGAGCGGGATCATCGAAGACATCTACCACATGGTCTATCACTGGCTCGGCTGGCTGAAGGGCGGCGTGGCCACGGCCACAGTCGCCGCCTGCACCATGATGGCGGCCATGGCGGGCGTCGTCGGGGCCACGGAAGTGACCATGGGGCTCATCGCGCTGCCCCAGATGCTCAACCGCAAGTACGACAAGCTGATGTCCCTGGGGGCGATCCTGGCCGGCGGCACCCTGGGCATCCTTATTCCCCCCAGCGTCCTTTTGATCGTCTACGGCATGGTGGACAACTGCTCGATCGGACAACTCTACGCCGGGGCCTTCCTGCCGGGCTTCCTTCTGTCCGCCTTGTACATTGCCTATATCACCATCCGCTGCACCATCAAACCCGAGATGGGGCCCCCCATTCCCAAGGCAGAACGTAAGGATTTCATCGGCCTGCTCAAGGTCCTGGGGCCGATCATTCCGGCGGGTATGCTGATCTTCCTCGTCCTGGGGACGATCATTGTCGGCATCGCCTCGCCCACCGAGGCGGCGGGCGTGGGGTGCCTGGGGGCCTTTCTCATCGCGATTTTTAAAGGGCGCATGGGTTTTAAAAGCCTCGTGATTGCGGCGGAGAACACGATCAAGGCCTCCGCGATGGTCATGTGGACGATGTTCGGGGCCAACATCTTCATCGCCCTCTACATCATGGTGGGCGGCCAGACCTTCGTGAGCACGCTGCTGCTGGGATCCGGTCTGAGCCCGATGGCGATCATCTGGATCATGATGGGCATCCTGATCTTCCTGGGCTGCTTCATCGACTGGGTCGGGATCGTCATGCTCTGCGTGCCGCTCTTCGGTCCGATCATCCGTCACCTGGGCTTCGATCCGATCTGGTTCGGCGTGCTCTTCGCGGTGAACCTGCAGATGGCCTTCCTGACGCCGCCTTTCGGCTTCTCGCTTTTCTATCTGAAAAGCGTGGCGCCGCCGAATGTCTCCACCATCGATGTCTGGAAATCGGCGGTGCCGTTCCTGGGCCTGCAGTTTATCGGCATGACGCTGTGCATGTATTTCCCCGACATCATCCTCATCGGCCCGAAGTATTTCTTCCGCGGTCTGCAATAGGGGGATGAGGGGGGAGACATTGGAAAAAACGCTCTTCAGGAAAATCCGCCGGCCGGACGCTCCGGCTGAACGCCGGCGGTTTTCTCCGTGCCGTCGGACTGGGGAAACGCGATGATGGAAGAGGCGAAGGATTCGGTACAGGCCTTTCAGGCGCCGATGGTGTATGTGGTTCTTTTCTATCTGCTGCTGCTGGCGTGGTCTGTGGGGAGCCTGCCCGTCGTCTATGGGAAGTTCCGGACGATCGGTTTTCAGTCCGTCTGGATCTACGCCTCGATGATCGCCTTTGTGTACGCCTATACCTGGTTCTGGTCTCTGGGGATCTTCTACCGCATCTCGCTGGACGGCGAGGGCGGGGTCACGCTGAGGAGTCTCCGCAGGGAGTTGCAGGTCTCGGCCAAGCAGATTGCCACGATCGAAGGCTCGCGATTTCCCCGCGGATTCGGCTTTGTCAAGCTGAAGCTGCCCCGGGAGAGCGGCTATCTCTTCTGTCTCTCGATGACCGGAGAGCTGGAAGCGATCCTGCGGGGGATCCGGAAGAATAATCCCCTGATCGTGGGCGTCAGGATCTAACCGAAGCCGGAGGAGAAGACCCCCGGCTGCAAACTGTGAGGAGTGTGTATTATGACCCAGATGTTTACCATACCCAGCAACATCATCCTGGTGATTGGGTTTGCGATGGTGGCGGCCACCGTCGGCTATGTGATCTATGGTTGCGTAAAAGGTTGGGAAAACGTGTCCAAAGACTATTTAAAAAAGAAGGAAGAACTGACGATCGACGGTTAAAAAAACATCGACTCCACGCCCCGGCGGGTCAACGCGGATGCAGATTCCGGAGATCTTCCGGGGTGTTGACATTCAGGAACATCCGCCCCTCCGGGTCAAAGGAGCGGAGAACCTCGGGGGGAATCTTGAGGAGCCTGTGCCCCGGATAGAGTTCTTTGACCTGCAGGTGGTTCCGATCCGGCAATCAGGGTGTTGCATCCGGTCCAGCTCCTGCAGGAGGCCTTGAAACGTTAGCCGTTCAGATCAGCCCCTCCACGGCATCCGGGAAAGGTTTCACGTTCCGGACCACTTCATCATGCATGCGCAAGTTCATGGATTCCAGCGATCCTGCGGCTGATAACCTTTTCGGCCATTTTGAGGTCATAGGTCGCCTGCAAGTTGATCCAGTATTGAGGCGTCTGGCCAAAGACCTTGCCGAAAAGCAGGGCCATCTCAGCGGTGACAGGTCTTTTCCCTTTGACGACGTGGGATATTCTCATGGCCGAAAGTCCAATGGTGCGTGCAAACTCAGCCTGTGAGATCCGCAATTCGTCAAGATTTTCTTTAAGAAATTCACCCGGATGGACCGGAGGAAGATTGTTTTTCGGATTCATGGTTTCACCTCCTCAGTGATAATCAACAATTTCAACATCGTAAGCCTCACCGTTTTCAAACCGGAAACAGACGCGCCATTGTTCGTTGACGCGGATGCTCCATTGCCCGGCGCGAACTCCTATCAAAGATTCCAGGCGGTTAGATGGCGGCATACGGAGATCGTCGATAACCGTTGCTGCGTCGATCTGCGTCAACCGCTTTACCGCCCGCTTCCGAGTACATAACCGCGGGTCACTTTTAGGCGTTGAAGACCTTCCCATCTCTTATTGGACACCTGTTCTATTTATGGAACGGCTATCTGTCCGAGATGATTTAGTGTTAAAAACCTTTCATAAAAATCTGTGGTAACTACAAACTGCTACTAGCGCGGAAAACCGTAAAGGGCCGCTGGATTGTCGACAAGAAGTTGTTTCCGGAGCATCTTATCCGGCGCCCACTGGGCGATCAAGTCGAAGAGCAGGGCGTCGTCGGGCTTCTCGTCCCGTTCCGTCGGGTGGGGCCAATCGCTTCCCCAGACCATCCGTTCCGGCGCCGCCTTCAGATAGGCGCGGGCGACCTCGGTCTGGTCCGCATAGGTCGGAGGGCCGACCTTGGTGTCCTGGTAGATGCTCGAGAGCTTGACCCAGGTTTTCCCCTTGTCGATCAGCCTGCGGATGATCCCGAAGGCGGGATGAGCCAGACCCTGCGGCTGCGAGAGACGGCCCAGGTGGTCGAGGACGATCGGCGAGACGATGCGCTTGAGGAGCGCCTCGTACTCCACGATCTGATCCCCCGCCAGATGGAGCTGGACGTGCCAGCCCATCTCGTTGACGCGCCGGGCTAGAGGTTCGATCATGTCGAAGCCGGTCACCGACGTGGTCGGATCGAAGAGTGTGAAGCGGATTCCCCGGATGCCCCCGTCGGCCATGGCTTTCAGCTCCGCGTCGGTGATCCCGGGATTGACGACCGCGACCCCCCGGGCGTTCTCCAGTCCGAACTGGGCGATGGCGTCGAGGGTGACGGCGTTGGCCGTCCCGTAGGCGCTGGGGGTCACGATGACGGCCCGGGTCGTTCCGATCCGCTTCTGGAAGAAGCGGTACTCTGCGGCGCTGGCGTCCGTCACGAGCCGTTTGACGGGCCCGGGGGGCGGGAAGCGGCGGTCGAAGATGTGGAGGTGGCAATCGCAGGCGTTCGCCGGCGCCTTCAACTTCGGCATCGCCCTGCCGCCGGAATTGGCCACCGGAACCACCAGGGGATAGGGGCCCTCCGCCGCTTTCTCGTACGCGTCCTCGACCAGGCGGAGGGTCTTCAGGTTGTCCTGTGCCGTACTCTCGAAGGGTGTTCCCGACCGCAGGCAGGCGACGAAATGCTGCATGCCGGCGTCGAAGCAGTGCTGGTACTCCTTCTTCGCGTCATAGGTCAGGGTCTGCGGCTCAGGCCCCATGAGGGTCAGGGTCTCCCTGTCGAGGATGACGCTCGCCCGGCTCCCGATCAGCTCCAGGCGGTCGGACACCGCGACCCCGAACCCCGGGGCGACGAAACTGCCGACCAGGACGACCGGCGCGCCGGATTCCGTATCGAGCATGATCGTCGCCATCGTCTCGCCCATAAGGCCGTCCTCCGTCTGTTTCGCCCGGCAGGCGACGACGGCCATGTCCCCGACCAAATATCGCAGAACGTCGAGCTGATGGATCAGGGTCTCGCCGATCAGCAAGCGCTTCTCCTTGGCCATGGCCGGAAACTTGACGACGGCCGGACGCTGGCCGTCGGGTCCGGGCAGGTAGCCGGACCGAAACATGGTCATCGCGACCTGGCGGATCGTCCCGACCTTGCCTTCTTTGATCCACGCCCCGATCTGCCGGAAGTCCGACCGGAAGCGGCGGTTGTCGTTCACCATGAGCCGCACGACACCTTCAACCTCACCGACCAGCTTCTCCGACTCGGCCAGCGTGTCGGCCAGGGGCTTCTGGCAGAAGATATGGACGCCCCGGGTGGCGGCCATCCGGATGTTCTCGGGATGGCTGCTCCGGGAGGAGGCGATGTCGATGATGTCGAGGTCGTGCTTGGCCAGCATCTCGGCCACGTTGTCATAATAGGCGGGAATGCCGAACTCGGCGGCGCGGGCCTGGGCCTTTTGGACGGTCGGGTTGGCGATGGCCACGACCTCGAGGTTCGGAACGGTCTTCCAGGCCAGAAGATGGTTGTAGGAGATGCTGCCGGCCCCGGCGAGGCCGACCTTCAGTGTCTTTTTTTCCAGTGCTTGCATATATGATCTCCATGTGTCCGCATCCTCAAAAAAAAGCGGGATTATTCTGTATCAAGCGGAGCCGGAATAGGGCGTTTACAGCCTGCCAGCCCGGGCCGAAGCCCTCATCCTCCTCAGCAGCGACCACAGAGGCGGGGCAGCCAGGACGAGAAATGCGCCCACCACCAGGGTGGAGGCGATCGAACTGTCGACGAAGATCGAAAGAGAACCCTGCGACATGGTGAGGGCCTGACGGAACGTCACCTCCGCGAGAGGGCCCAGGACCACGGCAAAGACGAGGGGAGCCTGCGGAAAGTCAAGCTTCTTCATCAAGTATCCCAACACGCCGAAGGCCACCATGGTCCAGATGTCGAACAGGCTCCCGCCGATGGCGTAAGAACCCATCACGCAGAAGACGACCACCAGGGCCATCAGCGCGGAGAACGGGATGCGGAGCATTTTTACGAAGGTGGGAATGAACCCGACGTTCAGGATCAAAAGCAGCACGTTGCCCACATACATGCTCGCGATCAGCCCCCAGACGAAATCGGGGTTCTTCGAAAACAGCAGCGGCCCCGGACGAAGTCCCCAGATCATGAAGGCCCCGAGCATCACCGCCGTGGACGCCGACCCCGGAATGCCGAGGGTCAAAAGAGGCACCATAGCCCCCGCCGTCGCGGAGTTGTTGGCCGACTCCGGTCCCGCGACCCCCTCGATTGCACCATGGCCGAACTCTTCGGGATGGCGGGAGAGCTGCTTTTCCACGCCGTAGGACATGAAGGCCGCGACGGTGGCCCCAGCAGCCGGAAGAATGCCGACCATGAACCCCAGGACCGTGCCGCGGACAATGGGCCAGAAGGAGGCGGCCCATTCCTGGGCCGTGGGGAAGATGTCCCTAAACCCCAGACGTGATTCGAGGAACTCCATCTTGAAGTTCTGCTCGAAGGCGAGCATGACCTCGCCGATCCCGAAAATCCCGACGGCCACGATCACGAAGTCGATCCCCCCCATCAGGTCAATGTTCCCGAACGTGAAGCGGGAGCGGCCGGAGAGGGGGTCGTTTCCCACGGTCGCGATGAGCAGGCCCAACGCAATGGCGACGAGGGTCTTGGATCGGGACTCCGAGGCAAAACCGACGAGGCTGGTGAACGCAAACAGGAACAGTGCGAACTGCTCGGCCGGCCCGAAACGCAAGCCGAAGGCCGAAACGGGCACCGCTAAAAGCATGAGGCCGACCACGCCGATTGTTCCGGCGACAAAGGATCCCACCGCCGATACCGTCAACGCCGCCCCGGCGCGCCCTCTGAGGGCCATCTGGTACCCCTCAACCGCCGTCATGACCGAGGCGGACTCGCCGGGAACGTTCACCAGGACGGAGGTGATCGTCCCCCCGTACATCGATCCGTAGTAGATCCCCGCCAGCATGATGATCCCGCCCGTGGGATCCATGCCGAAGGTCAGTGGGAGCAGGACGGCAATTCCGGTCGGGGCGCCGATGCCCGGCATGGCCCCGATAAACGTCCCGAAGATGCAGCCGATCGCCCCGAAGAGCAGGTTCATGGGGGTCAGAGCGACGCTGAAGCCCCGTAAGAGCATGTCAAAGGTGTCCATATCTTATGATCCTTCCTAAAAGCCGAGAAAGCCCCGCGGCAGCGAGAATTTCAGCCATTTCTCGAAGATGAGGTAAAGACAAATGGGGGTGCCCCCGGCGATGAGCAGGATCGCGGGCCAATGGCCCCGGAGGTAGATGGCCAGAAAGACCAGCAGGAACAGGCCGACGGCCAGCAGCATTCCCAGCGGCTCAATGGCCGCCACCAAGGCGGCAATGGAACAGAGGAGGACCACAAGACGAAGAATCGACGCCCTGTCGACGAACCATTTTGCGTCGCCCGTCTTGCTCAGGGTGCCTTCCAGAAAAACCCCGACGGCGCCTACCGCCAAGCCGATCGCCAGCAAGATTGGCAAGAAACCGGGACCGGGGACTCCGGGGGCCGACCAGATGTTCAGCCTCCAGGCCCCAATCCCCACGAAGCCCGCCCCGACCAGCAGGACGAGCGAACTGATCTGATCTGTCCTACGCATATTGTATCTCCACGTGATTAGAGTTTAGCGTCCCATTCCTTACGTCGGCCGCCTATTGCATGACGCCGGGCAAAACCATCAGCTTGCGCACGAGATCTTCGCCGTTCTTCAGGTAGTCCCCGAACTCTTTGCCGCCCATGAAAGCAGGGACCACCATGGTCTCCTTGATATACTTGTCCCATTTGGCCGTCTGGGTGACGCGCTTCATGAGATCCACGTAATAGGCCTGAACTTCCGGAGCTATGCCCGGACATGCGACCAAGCCGCGGAAGTGGTTGTCGAAGATCACATCGTAGCCCTGTTCCCTGAACGTGGGCGCCTCCTTCATGTCTGCCAGGCGGGCCACGCTGGTCACACCGAGGGGGCGGATCTTCTTGACGGTGTAATGGTCAATCGCTTCGGAGGGGTTCAGCCAGGCCCCATCCACATGGCCGCCGAGCAGGGCCAGCACGGCCTCCGCCCCTCCCCGGAACACGATGTAGTTCAGCTTGATCCCGGCGACGGACTGGAACAGCGCATTGACAAAGTGGTCTTCGCTCCCGATCGACGCCCCGCCGATTTTGATCGAATTGGGGGTCTTCTTGGATGCGGCGACCATGTCTTTGAGGGTCTTGTAGGGCGAGTTCCAGGGGACCCACATCATCTGTTCATCCAGCAGGTAGCGGGCGATGGGCGTAGTGTCCTTGAGGCTGTAGGGGATCTTTTCCAGAAGGGGGACCGCCAGGTTGGTCCAGGTGGCGAACATCAAGGTGTGGGGGTCGCCTTTCTTCCCCATGACATAGTTCAGGGCGACCATGGCGTTCCCGCCCACCTTGTTTTCCACGACGAAGGGCTGGGGCGAGAGCTTCTCCGATTCGATAACGGCCACCACCTGCCTGGCGATGATGTCGCTTCCCCCGCCGGCGGCCCAGGGGACGATGTATTGCACGGGTCGCGACGGCTGCCATGCCGAAAAGCCCGTTGTGGGCAGCAGGAATGCCGTGATCAATAACCCCAGGATTAGTGTTGACCTCATCAGATGCGTTTTCATTTTCAATCCTCCTTTTAAAATATAATATTGATATTACGTAAGTTTAGCATGACAGACCGGTTTCTCACAGAATACAGATTGACCTTTATTTTTTCCCTTTATCGCTTGGTTTTCTGGCAGTCCCCCATTATTTCAAACATTAACGAATGTACTCTCGCATTGTTTTCGGAATCAGTCAATAATTGACTACGGAAGTTGTCCACACTTCAATGCACCCACCTGTCCATAAAAAAATTTAGTCTGCGGTGAACAGGAAGCTACGTATCAACCGGATGAATTTTTAAAAAGAAGGAAGAACTGACGATCGACAGTTAAACAACAGCGATTCCGCGCTCCGGCGGGTCAACGCGGCTGCATGTTCCGGAGATCTTCCGGGGTGTTGACATTCAGGAACATCCGCCCCTCCGGGTCAAACGAGCGGAGAA
>Ga0209014_10001770_pt1 | contig 12765 bp, 8 predicted proteins | sample BarGraNGADG00212_FD_184491 | JGI IMG/M metagenome (GOLD analysis project Ga0209014, IMG submission 184491) | Arctic peat soil microbial communities from Barrow, Alaska - Barrow Graham LP Ref core NGADG0002-212 (SPAdes) (version 2) | ecosystem: Environmental > Terrestrial > Soil > Wetlands > Peat...
GACCCCCGATACCAGCGCCGCCGCCCGCGCCCAGCGCGCCAGGGAACGCTTCAGCGTCTCTCGCTGGAGCCCCGCCGGCGACGCCATCCTTGCCACCAACAGTGAAGGTTTCTGGATCGTCGACGTCGCCAGCAGCAGCAAGGAGATGATCGTCCCGCTTCCCGACTCCATCTCCACCCAGCCGCGTCCCACGCTCGTCACCTGGAGCAACGACGGCCGCTGGCTCTACTTCGCCGAGAATTCAAAGACCCGGTGGGATCGCTCGATCACCCGGTACGATCGCACGGCCGGGCAGAAGACGACCGTCCTGCGCGGCGACAAGCTCTACTCCGGTCTGCGCCTCTCGAAGGACGGCGCCACCGCCATCCTCGGCGTCGCCGACGGCAACCACCTCGCCGACCTGTACGTCACCGACGCCTCGCTCGCCAGTCCGCGTCGCGTGATGGCGGCCAATCCACAGCTCGCGCAGAAGTCCATCGCCGCGACGGCGCTCATCAACTACCTCGACGCCGACGGAAAGACACGCTACGGCGTCGTGCACCTCCCTGTCGGTTATGTGAAGGGACAGCGCTATCCCACCGTCTTCATCATCTACGAGGACTTCTTCGACGACACGTGGGACGCCGTCGCCAACCTGCTCGCCGCGCATGGCTATGTCGTGGTGAAGCCGAGCGTCGGCTTCGAGATCGGCTTCCCTGGTGAGGCATGGGCCAAGGGCGTCACCGCCGCCGCCAACGAAGTCATTCGCCTGGGAATCGCCGACAGTTCACGCCTTGGCGTTCAGGGCACGAGCTACGGCGGATACGCCACCAACCTGCTCATCACCCAGACCGACCGCTTCAAGGCGGCCATCAACATGAGCGGCAAGGTGGACTTCATCTCGTTCTACACCGACAGCCCGCGGCTCGGCGTGCGCAACATCCATGCGGCCGAAAAGAGCCAGGACCGCATCGGCGCGACCATGTGGCAGCAACCGCAGAAGTACGCGGCGCACTCGGCGGTGCTGTTCGCTGATCGCATCAAGACACCGCTGCTGCTGATGACGGGCGGCGAGGACCACAACGTGCCCGCGCTCAACACGCGCGAGATGTACTACGCGCTGCGCCGGCTGGGAAAGCCCGTGACCTGGGCCAACTACGCCAACGGCGGGCACGGCGTGCCGGGCACCACGGAGAGTGACTTCATCGACTATCACCAGCGCATTCTCGACTGGTACGCCCGGTATCTCGCGCCGCCGAGGTAGGCCGGAGGCTTGCCGTCGCGCCGGACTGGTCGGACCCGGCGCACCCGACCCACCGTTCGCTACGCATGAAGCCGGCACGTGCCACCAAGGAGATCCGGCGGAGTGAAAGCGGCCCTCGACCCCAGGCTGGGAACATGCTGCGTCGCGCTGCGACTGGCTAAGGGCTGAGCCTGGGCGCGGGCGTCGTCGGCTGGTATGTCCCCGGCACCGTGCGGAACGAGATGCTCATCCGGTTCCAGCTGTTGATCGCGACGAGCGCGAGCGTCAGGTCCACGAGTTCCCTCTCCGAGAAATGCCGCCGGGTCTCGTCGTACAGCGCATCGGGGGATGACCCCTGGCTGACGAGCGTCACCGCCTCCGCCCAGGCAAGCGCGGCCCGCTCGCGATCGGTGTAGAACGGGGCCTCGCGCCACGCGGACAGGGCGTACAACCGCTGCTCGGATTCGCCGTTCGCCCGGGCGTCCTTCGTGTGCATGTCGATGCAATAGGCGCACCCGTTGAGCTGTGAGGCCCGGGTCTTCACCAGCTCGAGGAGGCTCCGCTCGAGTCCGCAGTCATGCACGTATGCCTCGAGAGCGCCCAGCGCGCGGGTGCCTTCGGGCGAGATCTCGCTGTAATCCAGGAGTTGCTCCATCGTCGCGCCCTTCATCCGTGTCGCAGGTGATGATCGTTTGCCGCAGGGTCGGCCACCGCATCCAGCTCGAATCCATCCGCGTCCAGGTGCGCCGGGAACCGGCGCCGGTGCTCCCGCAGGCGCTCCCGCGAGATGGTGGCCCGCGCCACCTGCGGCGCTTCGCCGCACTCGACCACGGGCTGGCCCGTCGAATCGATGAGCGCGCTGGCGCCCCGATGCGGCAGGCCGTTGCCGTCGGTGCCGACGCGGTTGACCCCGGCGACATAGCAGAGGTTCTCGATGGCCCGGGCCCTCAGCAGCGTCCGCCACACCTCGTGCCGCGGGGCCGGCCAGTTCGCCACGAAAAGCAGCAGGTCGTAGTCGAGCTCGCCGGCACGCGACCGGTCGAAGCGATTGCGTGAGTACACGGGGAAGCGCAGGTCGTAGCAGACCAGCGGACAGATTCTCCATCCCCTGAAATCAACCAGCAACCTGTCGCCGCCGGCGGCATACCGCTTGTGCTCACCCGCCATGCGGAAGAGATGACGCTTGTCGTAGTGCAGCAGTGTCCCGTCGGGCATCGCCCACAGCAGGCGGTTGAACACCTGGTCGCCGGCGCGGATCTGCACGCTTCCGGTGATTGCCGCATCGAGCGACACCGACTGCGCGCGCATCCAGGCCACCGTCTCACCCTCCATCGACTCGGCCGTGGCCACGGCCTCGTTGGAGAAGCCGGTGGTGAAGGTCTCCGGCAACACGATGAGATCAGTGGCCTGATTGCCTTCCTGGAGCAATCGCGCGAGGCGCTCGCGATTCGCCGATGGGTCGTGCCAGATGGTGTCGGCCTGTACGAGGGTGACCCTCAACTCGTCGGTGCTCATGCGTTCTCCAGCCGCGCGATGGCGGCGTCGAGCGTCGCCTGGTGCTTGGCGAAACAGAGCCGCACCAGGCGCTGCCCCCTGGGCGGCGTTCCATAGAACGGCGACAATGGGATGGCCGCCACGAGGCGCTCCGTGCAGAGCCAGCGCGCGAAGGCGTCGTCCGCCAGGTCGGAGATCGCGGAATAGTCCACGAGCTGGAAGTACCCGCCAGGCACCGGACGCGCCTTCAACCGCGTGCGCGACAGCTGCGCGGCGAAGTGATCCCGCTTGGCCTGATAGAACGCGCCCAGCCCTTCGGTATGCCCCGGGTTTGCGCGCAGCATCTCGGCGAATGCCCGCTGCATCGGCGCCACGCTGCTGAACGTGTTGTACTGATGGACCTTCCGGAATTCGGCGGTCAGCGCTCCCGGCGCAATGCAGTAGCCCATCCGCCACCCGGTACAGTGGAAGCTCTTGCCGAAGCTGGAGATCACGAACGACCGCGCCGCCAGTTCGGCGTGGCGCAGCACGCTCTCGTGGCGTCGACCGTCGTAGACGATGTGCTCGTACACCTCGTCCGACAGCACGAGGATCTCCGTATCGCGGGTGAGCACGGCAAGTCGCGCCACGTCCTCTGCCGACCAGATGGCCCCCGTCGGGTTGTGCGGCGAGTTGATCACGATCATTCGCGTCCGTGGCGTCACGGCTGCACGCAGCCGGTCCCAGTCGACGGTGAAATCGTGCGGGTTGAGCGGCACGTGCACGCAGGTGCCGCCGGAAAGCGCGATGGCCGGCTCGTACAGGTCATAGCAGGGATCGAGCACGATGACCTCGTCCCCGCGGCCGACCACCGACAGCACGGCGTCGAAGATCGCCTCCGAGCCTCCCGACGTGACGGTGATTTCCGCATCGGGAGAAGGCGTGACGCCGTAGCAGGCCTCCGTCTTTTCGGCGATGGCCTCTCGCAAGGCAAGGAGGCCCGGCATCGGCGCGTACTGGTTGTGCCCCTCGCGCATGGCCCTCGCCACCGCGTCCACAAGGAACTCCGGTACCGGGAAATCGGGAAAGCCCTGGCCGAGGTTCACGGCGCCGACCTGGGTGGCCAGCTGCGACATCACGGTGAAGATGGTCGTGCCGACGTTCGGCAGCTTCGATCGCAGCGCGAGCGTAGGGAGAGCCCCGGGTTCTTGGATCACCCCGGCGACTTCAGCGAGCCGAGCACTGCGTCAGCGTAGTCGGGGTAGAGCTTGCGCACGCAGTCGGGGCAGAGGCTGTGCGTGAACGACGCATCGCTGTGCGCGCTGACGTACCGCTCGATCTGCGTCCACAAGCCTTCGTCGTCGCGCACCGACTTGCAGTGGCTGCAGATCGGCAGAAGGCCGCGCAGCGTCCTGAGCTCGGCGAGCAGCGCCTCGAGTTCCGCCGTGCGCTGCTGGTTGAGTTCCAGCGCCTCGGCCAGCTGACGGTTGAGTGCCCCCTGCCAGCGTCGTTCTCCGTCGAAGGCCGAACGCACCAGCCAGATCATCAGCGTGAGACCGACGACGCCCACGACGAAACCGGTCGTGAGGGTAATCAGGCGATCGAGCCTGCTGTCGAACGGGACCGACCACGCCGGACGAACGAAGTCCACGGCCAACAAGGCAAGCCCGTCCAGCGCGCAGAGCACGAGATACGTCCACCGTTCGACGCCGCTGAAGAAGATCACGGCGTAAACCACCGCAACAAAGAAGAAGTAGCCGATGCTCCCTTCAGCGCCCCCCTCGGCAAACCAGGCGATGTTGAGGAGCAACGCGATCAGGAGAAGGTACGATCGCTTGAAAAGCACGCCGTGCACGGCCAGAAGATACAACACCAGTGCCAGAACGCCGGAGATGGAACAAACGAGGTCGAGCCACGGCGACGTGTTCTGGAAGAAGTTGATGGGGATGACGACGCCCAGGAGCAACGCGCTGGTCGCCAGGCAGAGCAGGCGATAAAGCCAGAGTTCGAAGCTCATCCCATCCGACCCCGGCCGCAGGTCACGCACCATCCTTCCTACATCGAAAGACACGCCTTCCTCCGTGACACCTGGGGCCGGCCGCGCATGCCGCACCCGTGCCGGGTCGCCGTTCGCATCGCAGGTCGCGCTGCTCACGCTATGATAGTGCTCGGCAGAACCGGACGCCACGTGGGCGTCACCCCTTGACTTGCCATTTGTCTCACTACTAAGATTCTTACAGCTCAACTGTTGACCGTTGGTGATCGTGGCCATCCAGACGCGGCAGCCGCCGCAGGACCCTCCGTGATGCTGTTCCAGCCGTATACCCTTGGCTCCATCCCGCTCACCAACCACCTCGTGATGGCGCCCATGACGCGCAACCGCGCCGATGCGAACCACGTGCCCACGCCCATCATGGCCGAATACTACGCGCAGCGCGCGTCCTTCGGCCTCATCGTCACCGAGGGCGTCGCCCCCTCCCCCAATGGCGCCGGCTATGCGCGCATTCCCGGCCTCTACAACGCCGAACAGGTGGCGGGCTGGCGTGCGGTGACCGACGCCGTGCACGCGCGCGGCGGGCGAATCTTCATGCAGATGATGCACACGGGGCGCGCATCGCACACCGCCAACCTTCCGGCGCTCGCCACGGTGGTCGGCCCCGTCGCGGCGGCAATGCCCGGCGAGATTTGGACCGACGCCGAGGGGATGCAGCCGCCGAGCATGCCGCAGGCGATGACCGAACAGGACATCTCGGCGGCGATCGCCGAGTTTGCGCGGTCGGCGCAGCTCGCCATCGAGGCCGGCTTTGACGGCGTGGAGATCCACGGCGCCAACGGGTACCTGGTCGATGAGTTCCTCAACGCCAACGTGAACACGCGCGGCGACGCCTGGGGCGGCAGTGCGGCGGCGCGCAATCGGTTTGCCGTCGAAGTCGCGCGCGCGGTGGCCACGGCCATTGGCGCCGGGCGCGTGGGCATCCGGCTCTCGCCGTACGGCGCGTTCAACGACACCGGCGCGTTCGAGGGCGTCGAGGCGCAGTACCTCGAACTCGCGCGGACGCTTGGCGCGATGAAGCTCGCCTATCTCCATCTCGTGGATCACTCGTCGATGGGTGCGCCCACGGTGCCCGCGGACTTCAAGGATGCGCTGCGCACGGCCTTCGGCGGTGTGTTCATGGCCTCGGGCGGCTTCGACAAGGCGCGCGCCGAGCAGGCGCTGGCCGACGGAAAGGCCGATCTCGTGGCGTTTGGCCGCTCGGCGCTGGCCAACCCCGATCTCGTCGAACGATTCGCGAACGACCTGCCGCTCAACGCGCCCGACTTCGCCACGTTCTACACGCCGGGCGAGAAGGGGTACACCGATTATCCCGTGGTGGCCGTGCACGTGGCGTAGGCAACCGCCCTGCTCGAAGGCGAACGGCACCTCCGGCATGGGGGTGCCGTTCGCTTTGTATCTACCGCACCTGCGCGCCACGCCGTATTCTCGAACGGCGTTTTACCACCCAGTTACCCCCATCAACCGGACCCGTGCGATGAGCCCCGACGAAGACATCCTGGAAGCGACCGAGCCTCAACTCGCCGAGTTGGCCGAACAATTCGAGGAGTCCACCGGCGTCGACCGGCGCCACTTCCTGTTCTATTCGCTCGCGGCGGCCGCGGCCAGCACGTTCGGCGCATCCGGAGCGCGGGCAATGGGAGCGCCGATCCCCGCCGATTGGACGCCCGGCATGGAGTTGCCGTTTTCCCAGTTGCCGCAGCAGGGCACGCCGCCGCTCCCGCTGGGCAACGGCGAGGCGCCGGCGCTGCAGTTCCAGGCATATCCCGGGGGCACCGGCGCGCTCATGGAGAAGCTTGCCCGTGAGCGCGGGCGCGCCGCCTTCGACCGCACGGTGTTCAATGTCGCCCCGTTCACCGGCGCCGTCCCGGCGTCGGACGAGGACATCGCCTTCCTGCCGGCGCACCGGCAGGCGGCGCTCATCAAGGCGCGCAAGCTCACATCGACGCGGCTCACCGGTATCTATCTGGAACGCATCAAGCGTCTCAACCCCACCCTGCTCTGCGCCGTGACCATCATGGAAGCGTCGGCGCGCGCCGCCGCCAGGCAGGCCGACGCCGAGATCGCCGCGGGCAAGTATCGCGGGCCACTGCACGGCCTGCCGTACGGCATCAAGGACCTCTTCTCCACCAAGGGCGTGCCCACCACCTGGGGCGCATTGGATTTCAAGGATCGCATCATCGACGAGGACGCCGAGATCGTCGTGCGCCTGCGCGACGCGGGGGCGGTGCTCGTGGCCAAGCTGGCGACGGGACTCTTTGCGCAAAACGACCAGTGGTTCGGGGGGCGCACCAACAACCCGTGGAACCTCAACATCGGCTCCAGCGGCTCATCAGCCGGCCCATCCTCGGCGACCGTGGCGGGGTGCGTGTCGTTCAGCATCGGCACGGAGACGCAGGGCTCCATCGTGTCGCCGGCCATCCGGTGCGGCCTGAACGCGCTGCGCCCGACTTTCGGCCGGACGTCACGGTATGGCGGCATGGTGCTCGCGTGGTCGCAAGATCGCGTGGGGCCCATCTGCCGCACCATCGAGGACTGCGCGATGGTCTTCAACGCGTACCACGGCGTGGACGAGAAGGATCCGTCCACCGTGATGGCGCCGTTCCGCTTCGAGCGCAACATCAACCTCGCGTCGCTGCGCATCGGCGTCGATCCATCGGCGCCCAAGGAACTCGTCGACAAGCTCAAGGCGCTCGGCATGAAGCCGCGGGAGATTGGCGCGCGCCCGACGGTGCCCGGCATCGGTGGCGGTGGCCTGAACGTGGAATACGCCGCGGCGTTCGACGCCTACGTGCAGCGCAAGGCCAAGGAGATCGGGCTCGATCTCGACACGTTGCCGACGCCGACGCCGGGAGCACGGCCAGCCCCGTTCGGCAACGCGCCGCCGAGCACCAGCCCCATGGCACCGGCCGACTGGAATCCGCGTTTCGTGGCGGGCCGCACGGTGAAGGCCTTCGAGTTCGTCCAGAACCAGCGCCGGCGCATGGTGCTGGTGCAGAAGTGGGGCGAGTTCATGAAGGACCTGGACATGTTCATCGGCGGCCCGCTCGCCGACGTCGCACCGAATGCGCAGACCGGTCACCCGTGCGTGGTGGTGCCGTACAAGTTCGACATGCCGCAGTTCGGCGGTCAGGGCGGACGCGGGCGCGATACGACGGTCGCTGCGCCAGTGTACAAGCCGCAGCCGATCTGTGCGGTCATCACCGGCGCGCTGTTCAACGACGACAAGATCCTGTCGGTGGCGCACCGGTTCCAGCAGGCCACAGACGTACACCTCAAGCATCCTGCGCTCTAGGAGATCCGTCATGACATTCTTCCCGGTACGTGTGCCCCGCCCCACCGTCGTCCGCCGGGCCTGTGCGCTGGTCGCCCTGCTTCCCGCGCTCACTGCCGGCCAGGCCAAGCGGCCGATGACGACCGACGATCTCATGCGTGTCAGGGGCGTCGGCGGCGTGGTTCTGGCTCCCAACGGCGAGCGCGTACTCTACGGGGTCACGGCGTGGGAGCATCCCACCGCCAAGGAAGACACGGCGCTCGGCGACCGGCACGAACGGCGCTCCCATATCTGGGTCGTGCCGTACGCCGGCGGTGCGGCGCGGCAGCTCACGTCGAGTGAGCGGGGCGAAAGCCAGCCGCAGTGGTCGCCCGACGGAGCGACGATCTCGTTCATCAGTGCGCGCGGCACCGCCGTCGGCGATGAAGCTCCCAAGCCGCAGGTCTGGCTCCTCCCAGCTGACGGCGGCGAGGCCACCGCACTCACTACGGCCCGCGATGGCGTCGTGGCGTACGCATGGTCCCCCGACGGCAAGCGGATGGCGTACCTGACCTCCGACACGCTGACGCGCGACGCCGAGGCCAAGGCGAAGCGCCGCGACGACCCCAGGGTCTATGAGGGCGACTTCCGCCTGAATCACCTGTGGGTCATCGACGTCGCGTCCAGGAAGGCCGTGAAGCTGACGAGCGGCGAGTTCACCGTGCGCGGGGCGCCCTCGTGGTCTCCCGACGGCACGCGGCTCGCCTTCGACGCGTCGCCCACGCCGATGATCCGCGACTACCGGCGTGATGCCTACATCGCGGACGTCGCATCAAGGACGATCGACCGGCTTACCACCTCCGGTGACGTCGAAAGCACGCCACAGTTCTCGCCCGACGGCCGCAATCTGGCGTTCACCATCGTGCCCGAAGAGTGGAAACCGAACAAGGACGGCATCAGCGCGCAGACGTCGCGGAACGCACACCTCGTCACGTGGGACATCGCGGCGCGCGCGCTCACGGACCATGCGACCGCGTCGTTCGACGTCAGCGCGGGCGCCCCGCGCTGGTCGGCCGACGGCAAGCATCTGTGGTTTTCGGCGAGCGACCGCGTGTGGAACAGCGTTTACGACTACGATGTGGCAACGAAGACGTACAGCAAGATGACGCACGACGTCGTCGTCGCCGGAATGTCGGCAAGCAAGAACGGCGCTCGCGTGGCCTTCGTCTTCGACACCCCCGACCTGCCCGCCGAGGTCTACGTGCAGGACGCGGGCAAGCCCGCGCCCGTGCGCATCACCACCACCAACCCGTGGCTCGCCGACGTCGCGCTTGGCGCGTCGCAGGTCATCACGTGGAAGAGCAAGGACGGATGGCCCGTCGAGGGCGTCCTCCTCACGCCGGTGGGCTACACGGCCGGCCAGAAGGTGCCGCTCCTCGTCTCCGCGCACGGCGGCCCCACGGGGGCGCACACCAACGGCTTCAAGGGCGGCACCAGCCCCGGGCAGTCGTGGGCGGCGCGCGGCTGGGCGGTGCTGTATCCCAACCCGCGCGGCTCCACGGGCTATGGCGAGAAGTTCATGCGCGGCAACCTCAAGGACTGGGGCGGCGGCGACTACCGCGACATCATGACCGGCGTCGACGCACTCATCCAGCGCGGCATCGCCGACTCCACGCAGATGGCGTTCGAGGGGTGGAGCTACGGCGGGTACATGACCTCGTGGGTCGTGTCGCAGACCGGGCGCTTCAAGGCCGCGATGATGGGCGCCGGCCTCCCTTCGCTGCTGTCGATGGCCGGCACCACCGACATTCCCGGCTACATCAACACCTTCTTCGACGGCCTGCCACAGTACGACGGCTCCATCGTCAACCCGAGCCTGAAGTTCTATCTCGAGCGCTCGGCGATCAGCTACACCGACAAGGTGACCACGCCGCTGCTGATGCTGCACGGGGGATCCGACGAACGCGTGCCGATTGGCCAGCCCATGGAGTTCTACCGTGCGCTGAAGGACCGCGGCAAGACGGCCGCGCTCGTCTTCTATCCGCGCGAGGGGCACGGCTTCCAGGAGTACTACCACCAGATGGACCGGATGAAGCGCGAGTACGAGTGGATTGCCAAGTACACGCTGGCGCAGAAGGCCGTGCCCTGAGGGCGCGGCCGGCCGCCTGAAGCGGCCAATTGCTATGCCACCGACGCCGGTACCAGACGCCTGATCATCACGACCTTGAGGATGTCGTTGACCACGAGGCACGCCAGCATCGAATAGCCGAAGAGGGCTCCCACCTGCCATGCCGGCAATGGCGATAGGCCCGGAAGCCCGACGAACGTGAGCGCCGTGCCCGTGACCGCATCCGCTACGAGCGCGGCCAGCAGGGTCGTGCTGGGCAACGACGTCCAGAAGGCACGGCGCTCGCGCGCCGAAGCGACCGAGAACGCCGCAAAGTAGAGCAGCAGCAGGAAGCTGAAGGTGTGGAGGGCATTGTCATTGGTTGCGAGTCCGAAGCGCGACCAGCCGATCCACAGAAAGAGGAGCGTCTCCACCACCATCGCGACGCCGAGGACGGCCGAGACGGTGATGAAGCCCCCGATGTTCCACGTCTCCGGCTGGCGTGACGGCCGCACGGTATCGGTGGCAAGGGCGATCTTTGCGAAGTCCGTCATGAAGACCAGCAGGAGCATCGCGAACGCGGACACGGCGAACTTGCCCGTCATCACGAACGCGACGACGACGAACGCCGCCTTGAGAATCGTCCGGCTGATCTTGTTGATGATCCAGGTCAGGATGCGCTGGTAGACCATTCGCCCCTGCTCGACCAGCGCCAGGATGTTCGTCAAGCCCGGCTCGGTCAGGACGACGCTCGCGGCGCTCTTGGCCACGTCGGTCGCACTGCTCACGGCAATGCCGACTTCGGCCTGGCGGAGCGCCGGCGCGTCATTGACGCCGTCACCCGTCATGCCGGTGATGTGTCCGGCGGCCTGCAGCTGCTGTACCACGATGTACTTGTCTTCGGGAAACACTTCCGCGAAGCCGTCGGCATCGTCGAACAGGTCCGTCGCCTTCGAGCCGGCCTTGGCGATCACGGCCTTCAGGTCCGCCACGCGACGGATGGTCGGCAGCCCGACACCGCGGGCGATTTCTGTTGCGACGGCCAGGGCGTCACCGGTGAGCAGCTTCACCGAGACGCCCAGCCCCTGCAGTGCGGCGACCAGTTCCCGGGCGTCCGGTCGCGGCGGATCATACAACGACACCAGTCCAAGCAGCACGAGCGGGCCCGACTCGGGTCCGCGCGCCACGGCGAGCGAGCGATATCCCTTCCCCGCCGACTCGCTCACGCGCCTCTCCAGCGCATCAATGGCCGGGGCAGCCAGCCCGCAGGCCTCGGCAACGGTGCGGACGGCGCCCTTCATCACCTTGAAACGCACGCCATCCTGTTCAACCACGGCCTCTGTTCGCCGGCCCTTGGCGTCGAAGGGCGCAAACGAAACGGGTGTGACCTTGGACGACGTGTCGAAGACGTGACGTTCCGCGGCCGCAGACAGAAACGCGAGGTCGATGGGATCCTGATTGGCCTCCTGCGATGCCAGGCTGCCGGCGCGCAGCACGTCGGCTTCGCTTGCCAGCTCCAGCGGGATCACACCGGTGACGGCCAGCTGGTTCATGGTGATGGTCCCGGTCTTGTCCACGCAGAGCACGTCCATGGTCGCGGCGTCCTCCGTGGCGCTGAGGCGCGTGACCAGCACGCCGTGCTTGGCCAGCTCCTTCGATCCCAGGGCCGTACTGACCGTGAACATCACGGGAAGCGCAACCGGCACCGCGCTCATCAGGAGCACAAGGACGAGCGGGATCATGTCGCTGAGCGGCGTCCCGCGAAGAATCGACAGCACGACCACCACGCCAAGGAGCGCCCCCACAATGACGAACAGCCAGCGCACCACGTTGGCCACGACCGCTTCGATGTGGAGCTTCGGCCGTGCGTCCTGCACAAGCTCCGTCGTGCGGCCGAAATAGGTCTGTGCGCCGGTGAGCATCACGACGCCGTTGCCTTCGCCGCGACGGACGACAGACCCTGACGACAGTACGGCGCCGGCTGCCTTGTCCACATTCTTCGATTCGCCCGTCAGCGCCGACTGGTCCACCGACAGCTCGCCGTTGAGGAGCTTCACGTCGGCCGGCACGATGTCGCCGGGACGCACGCGCACGATATCACCCGGCACCAGGTCCCTGGCCGGAACGACCTGCCAAGTGGCCTCGCGCAAGACGCGCGCGTTGACCTGCAGTCTTCGCCGCAGGGCCTCCACCACGCCTGCCGCGCGGCGCTCCTGGACCACGCTCAGCACGGCATTGATGACCAGCAGCGCGCTCACCACCACGAGGTCCGCGTACTTGCCGAGCACCGCCGAGAGGACGATGATGAGTTCGAGCATCCACGCCGATATGCCCCAGAACTTCCGAAGGAAGTTGCGGACCGGATGGTCCCGCTTTTCGGCGACCTCGTTGTAGCCGTGCTGCGCGCGCCGCGAGTCGACGTCAGCGCGGGAAAGCCCCGTCTCGGGGCTGACGTGGAGCGCCGCCAGCGCATCGGGCACCGACGCCGACGCGATGGCTGGCTGCGCAACTGTATCCGGCTGTGCTGGCGTGACGCGACCCTGGTTCACGAGACAGTCCCCATCGAACCTGCGGGCAGGCATACGGTGTCTCCAATTGATGGAGTGCGGTACCCTCGAAGGCTATCAGCCGATCGTGCGAGGCGGCGCCGGCGTAAT
>Ga0209014_10001773_pt1 | contig 12757 bp, 12 predicted proteins | sample BarGraNGADG00212_FD_184491 | JGI IMG/M metagenome (GOLD analysis project Ga0209014, IMG submission 184491) | Arctic peat soil microbial communities from Barrow, Alaska - Barrow Graham LP Ref core NGADG0002-212 (SPAdes) (version 2) | ecosystem: Environmental > Terrestrial > Soil > Wetlands >...
GAGGGAATCGACGTCGTGATCACCACCTCGCCTCCGACCTCCGTGCACATGATCGGCGCGCACCTGCGGCGCCACAGCAGGGTGCGCTGGATCGCCGACCTGCGCGACTCGGTCGTCGCCAAGTCCGACCGGCACTACGAGCGCGCACTGGTGCGCCTAAAAGAGAGAGCGAACCGCAGGCTCGCCCGCATCGTCGCCAGTCGTGCCGACGCGATCGTCTGCGTTACCCCGACGATCGCCGCGCAGATGACGGCGCTCGGCGCCCGCGGCGAGACGCTGGTGATCCCGAACGGGGCCGACTTCGACGACTTCGCGGAGATCGAGTACGAGCCGGGCGAGCGCTTCCGTATCACCCACACCGGCAACTTCTTCGGCAAGCGCGATCCACGCCCGTTCTTGAGCGCGCTGGCGCAGATCGACGCGCCGATCACGGCTCGCTTCATCGGCGAGTTCAGGACGGCCGACCGCTTGTGGGCCGAGAGCCTCGGCCTGGGCGAGAAGCTCGAGCTGATCCGCTTTCAGCCTCACGCGGAGGCGATTGCCTCGCAACGGAACTCGGAGGCGCTGCTGCTCTTGATTCCCCACTCCGCCGGTCGCGGCGCCGACGTCACCTCGGGAAAGATCTACGAGTACCTCGCGGCCAGGCGCCCGATCCTCGCCGCGGTGCCCCCGCAGGGCGCCGCCGCCGATTTGGTTCGCGAGGCCGGCGCCGGTCTCGTCGCGGCGCCCGACGACAGCGAGGCTATTCGCGCAGCTCTCAGCGAGCTGGTCGAGCGCTGGCGCAACGGGAAGCTCAACGACGTGGAGCTATCGCCCGAGCTGGTCAGCGAGATCGATCGCAAGGAGCGGATGCGCGAGATCGCCGAGCTGATCGAGCGGATCGCCGCGCTCTGAGCGCTGGCTCGGGGTTCGGGCGCCTTTGCCCACCCACCACCCCCACCCTCCCACGGGGCGGGGAACGGTAGCTAGAACAGACCCACACGGACGCCTTGACTTCGTGCCGAAACAGCACGTCCTTCTCTGTGCGCGTCGGGGCGGAGGACTACCGGGCCACCCGAGACGTTCTACAGCCGCCCGAAGTTCTTGAGGTAGCGGTAGAGATAGACGAGCGCCGGCTTGGGATCGCGCAGCGAGAGAATCGGCTCGACGAAGGGCGGCCTGGCGATGACAGGGCGCTCGCCCTTCATCAACGTGATCGCCCAGTGCTTTCTGCAGCCCTCGCTCGTGCTCGGCTGCGGCGGCCGGCCGGTCAGGTCGAGGTAGGCGATGTAAGGCAGATTCACTCCGCAGGCGGCCGCAAGCGTGTGCCACATCCAGAGCCGCGGGTTTATCTCCATCAGCTTGTAGCTACCGTCGCGAGGATCGCGCTTGAACTCCACCTGCGAGATGCCGCTGAAGTCGCAGGTCTTTAGCAGGCGCAGCGAATCCTCGACCAGCTCGGGCATCCAGAGCGCCTCGCCGTGCCGGCAGCTGCCGACGCCGCGCGGCACCAGCTTGCGGCTGCGCGGAGTCTGGCGAAGCTTGCGTCCGCAGAAAACGCCGAGCGCACGGCCCTCGCGATCGACGTAGCTGCCGACGGTGTAGAGCTCCTTGTCGCCGCCGGGAACGACCTCCTGCAGCATCGGGGCGTAAGGCTCGGCCATCGTGTAGGCCTCGTCGAGGTCGGCCATCGAGTCGCAGCGAAAGACGCGGCGCCTGGGATACACCTTGCGGAAGGCGATCGGCTCCGACGGCTTGACGAAGAGCGGAAAGCCCAGCTCGCTCGCGGCCGCGCGGGCCTCGGTTGCCGAGCCGGGGTAGAGCGTTCGCGGCGCCGCGACATTCGCCTCGGCGGCGCGTGCGAGCTGCCAGCTTTTCTGCTGAAGGACGTCGAGTTTCTCGGCGTCGGGAGCCGGGCAGAGCAGTTTGCCGCCGAGACCGGGCAGCGCTCGCGCGATCGAGGCCAGACCGTCGTCGTGGGTGGCGAAGATCGGCGCGGGCGCGGGCAATAGCTCGGCCAACTCGGAGAGGAAGGCGGCGAAGCGCTGTTCCTCGGCATAGGGATCCGGACAGAGCAGCGGCAGGCAGTAGCGCGAGCGAAGCCCGATCGCGAACGGGCGATGGTCGAGCGCGAGCACCTTCACGCCCGCTCGCGCCAGTGTTTGGATCGCGCCGAGACCATTCACCCAGCCAACCTCGAGCACGATCGCCGGCGGCGCCGACGAGCCCTCGAGATAGCGCTCGATGCGCGAGCGCGTCTCCTGATCGATGATCTTCTCGCCCATCGAGGGCGATCGTACCGGCTGCCCGAGCCTCGTCACCCGTGGAACTCGTCCTGTGACGAGGCGCTCGCGAGGCAGGCCCGGAGGTCGTCCTCGCGAAACGAGTTCCAGAAACTCCAGATACGATCGGGCGCTGGCGCGGTGTTCTCGGCGCCCTGTATCGATGCGTGCGACGAGCCAAATAGCGACGAAGCTCGAGCAGAGATGACCACTCGATGATTCGAAAGCAGATAGGGCGCCTGGCCAAGCAGTCCCTGGTCTACGGGATCGGGGGCATCGTCTCGCGCTTTGTCGCGATCTTCCTGCTTCCCGTCTACACGAGCTTCCTGGTGCCGGGGAGCTATGGAGTGGTGGCGCTGCTTCTGGCCACCGAGGCAGTGATGGTCATCCTGCTGCGGGCGGGAATCCAGAACGCCTTCTTCCGCTTCTACTACCTGACCTCGGATCCGATCGAGAGGCGGACCGTCGTTCGTACCTCCTTCTGGTACACGATGATCGCCGCGACCATCGGGCTCGTGCTCGGGCTCGTCTTCGCGCCGGAGATCGCAGCCGTGTTCAAGCTGAAGCCTGGGCAGACCAACCTCGTCCGCGCGGCCTCGGTGTTCCTCTGGTGCGACATGAACTACCAGCAGCAGACCGCGGTCTTCCGTGCCGAGCAGCGCGCGCGCTCCTATGCGATCGCCAGCGTCAGTAACGTCCTCATCACCATCTGCGCGACGTTGCTGCTCGTCGTCGCCTTCCACAAGGGTCCGCTCGGCCTGATCGTCGGCAACTTCACCGGCACCCTGTGCGTGTACTCGGTACTGCTCGTCTACCGGCTCAGGCTGCTCGGCTTCGAGTTCGATCTCCGCCTCTACCGGGCGATGGAGCACTTCGGGCTACCGCTGCTTCCATCGGCGCTCGCCCTCTGGGCGACCAGGTTCTCCGACCGCTTCTTCATCAACCACTACCTCGGCCAAACCGAGGTCGGCGTCTACTCCTTCGGCGTCCAGATCGCCTCGGCGCTGGTGCTGGCGATCACCGCCTTCCAGCTCGCCTGGCCCGCCTTCGCCTACTCGATCGAAGACGACGACGAGGCTCGCCACACGTACGCCTACGTACTGACGTACTTCCTCTACTTCATGACCTGGGCGGCCGTCGCGCTGTCGCTGCTCGCGCCCTTCCTTGCTCATTATCTCGGCAGCAAGGCCTCTTACCACCCGGGCGCCCGATTCGTGCCACTGCTCGCTTTCGGCAGCGTGATCTTCGCCGGCTACTCGGTGGTCGTGATCAGCATCGGCCGCGTGCGCAAGACCGGCGCCAACTGGATCATCACCGGGCTCGGCGCGCTCGCCAACGTGGGCTTGAACATCGTGCTCGTACCGCGGGTCGGCGCCATCGGCGCCGCCTGGTCGCTACTCGGCGCATACGGCGCGATGTTCATCGCGATGAGCTGGCTCGCGCAGCGGCGCTTCTTCGTTCCGTACCAGTGGCGCCGAGTAGTGACCTTGCTGGGCGTCGGAGCCGGGCTGGTTCTCGGCGGCAAGGCCCTTTCGGTCTCGGCGCCCCTGGCGCTCGCTTTCGCCGTCGCCTACCCCGCGCTGCTGTTCGTCTTCTTCTTCTACCAGGCCTCCGAGCGCAAGCAGATTGCCAGGCTCGCTCGGCGCGTCCTTCACATACAGCGCGCCTAGGCGTCAGCGCACGATGACGAGCGTGCTGGCCCGGTAGGGCCCGGAGCGAACGATCGCCCGGTAGCGGCCGGGCGCCGAGGGAGCCTGCAGCGTCAGCGAGCGGCTCGTGGCCGGTCCGATCTGTCCGTTGAAGCGCCAGCGCACGGAGGTTCGATCGGTCGAGATAGTGAGCCGGAACGTCGCTGCGGCGGCCACGTGAATGACCTTCGGTCGCAGGTTCAGGATGCGGACGCGTACAGGAATCGGCGGCGTGGTCGCAGCCGATTCGTTACCTACCAGATCCACCGCCCGCAAAGTCAGATTGTGCCAGCCCGTCAGGAGGCGCCCGTCCAGCATTCCCTTCCAGTCGAACTTGCCCGGTCTGGCGGCGCGGTCTCTCGTCGTCTCGGCCAGCTTCCCGTCGACGAAGAGGAGGATGCGGGCACGCTCGTTCAACCGGTAGCTGATGTGAAGAACGTCCTTGTTGTGATCGCCGTCCGGCGAGATCGTGTGCGGGCTGACGGAGATCGAGCTGAGCTTGGGTGGCTGGGTGTCGAGCTGAATGACGTTTGGGAGCGGAATCCACAGTCGTTCGTTCGCGAGGTGGACGCGCACGTGGTAGTTCCCGTTCGGGGCGAGTTGACCGCTGTTGTCGCGCCCGTCCCAGATCACGTGCAGCGGCCCCGACGGCTCGTCTTCACCGTCGATGAGTCGTCTGGTCTCGCCCTTCGGCCCGGCGATCAAGAGCGTGACCCGCTCGCTCCGGCGAAGCGAGAACGCGATTCTGGCCTTTGACGTGTCACAGCGGCAGGTAGGCGAGAACTCCTTCGTAACGCGAGTGCTCGTTATCGGCACCGGCTCGAGCTTCAGGTGCTCGGTCACCGCGAAGGCGATAGCTGTCGCCACCACGAGGAGCGTGACGAGGGCAGGAGGACCGAAGCGCTTGAACACGGGCGGACTGAGTTTACGTGCCGGCCGCTCGCATCGACAGAGATACGGGTGCGACCGAGGCAGGCGCACACGCGCCGCCGAGCGCGGTCAGGCGGTGGAGTGCTTCGTTTGAAGCGAGCCCTTGGGGCTTCTACTCACTCGACAGGTAAGTTGCCTCGTGGTAAACTGAGACTCGCTTTCGAGCTGCCGCCATAGTGACTTCCACCGCCGCCACCGTTCTCGTCTGCGAAGACGATCCCAGTCTCCGCCTTCTGTTTCGGCTGACCATCGAGCCTCACGGCTATAACGTCGTCGAGGCCGGGGACGGCCGATCGGGCATCGAATTGGCGCGGAGCAGCGAGCCTGACCTGGTCATCGTTGACATGGGTCTACCCGATTGCAGCGGTATCGAGGTTGTGCGAGCGATCAGAAACGGGGAGCCTGCGCTCGCGAAGACGCCGGTCTTGATGGCGACGGGGAGCATGCAGCCCGGCGACCGGCTAACGGCGGAGGATGCCGGCGTAAATGCCTTCCTCTACAAGCCCTTCAACATGGTCAGGCTGATCACCGAGGTTCAGCGACTGTTGGGTAAGCGAGAGACCAGTGATCCTGGCCTCTCGCTCCGGCGCCTTCACTGAGCGCCGTTATCTCGTAACAGGCGCGACCGCGTTGCATTGCTCGCAGTGCTGCTCGAACGGCACTGCGTGAACACAACACGGCAAAGGTATCGACCAGGCGTGAAGACGCGTTGCGGTGTCAACCATTCGCGTCGTGACTACGGCTCGGGACATCTCGATCGGAGCGGCATACTTCGGGGGTTCACTCATGAGGAGGCTCATGCGGGAGCTTCTCCTTGGGGGCTAGGTTTTCTCAGAGCCCGTAGCGACTAGGCTCACTTCGTAAGCTATTCCCTCTGAAAACGTTTTCCTAGCGCCAAATCGGGGATTGATATCCCTCTAATGGGGGTTTAGGTCGAAATCGTTTTCTCTATTAGCCGGGTCCTTGCCAACGCGATCGCGTTGAAGACAGCTGAGTGCGATCAACTCGATAAGTCGACCTCGTCCCTCTAATTCCGGTCTCGCCCGCCGAAGAAGAGAGTGCGGTTCATTTCGGCGGCGCAGGTTGAGGAGGGCTGACAGATGGTGATTTGGATAGTCGCGGTGGCAACGGCTTTCATCGCCATTGGTTTCATTACGGTGGAGTACCGAGCGCATCAGCACTGAGCTCTGGCTTCTCATTTGGAAGCGTGAACGGAGCAGCGACCGCGATGGCGAGGAATCCCCACGTCATCGGGTCCTCGAAGAAGTCCGCGTAGAACAGGCTCTGCACGGCGATCGCCGTCAACGCCAGCGCGCAAACGAGCTGAACGCGCCCCGAGAAGGTCGGGCCGGCGCGCCTGAATGTCACGAGTAACGAGCTCGCGAGCAGCCAGAGAAAGAGCCCGAGGCCGATCAATCCTCCTTCGGCGGCGACGGTCACCGGCGTGGTGTGAGAGGCGGCCCTACGCAGGTCTCGTCCGGACATCCCGGTGAGATCGGCGTAAGCGCGCCTGAAGCCGCCCAGGCCAACTCCGATGACCGGGTGACGGACGGCGATTCGTATCCCGTGCTCGACCAGGGTCGAACGCGCCGAGGTGATGCTGTTCAGATCGGTCTTCGGGCCGGAGAGCATCTTCGCTCGAGCCTGAGGCGTCACCAGCGCGACGGGTACGAGCAGCATCGTCGCGGCCAGAAGTGGAATGGCCGCGCGCCCCCGCCAGGCGACTAGAGCGGCAGCCAATGTCCCGACGACGAGCGCCGCGAAGCTCGACTGGGAGAACGAGAGCGCAAGCCCGATCCAGAGCGCCCCGATCGCACAGGTCGCGACGGCGAGCCAGGGGCGGCGGGCGAGCGCAGCGACGAGCGCAAGGCAGGCCAGCGCGGCGAGCACCAGGAACGGCCACCACACCCACGACAGAAAGCCTGTGACGTTCGACCGCGCGAAGGAGAGAACGAGCCCGATCCAAAGCGCACCGAGAATGGGGACCGAAACCGCGAGCCCGGTGCGACCGGCCCGGGTGAGCACGAGCGCGAGACAGGCCAGTATCGCGAGCACCAGGAAGCGTCCATAGATGGACGGGTCCCAGAACACCGAGTTGATCCTGAAGAACGGCGAGTAGGCGTTGGAGTTGATGACCTTGGGATTCCAGAAGATGTCGCGGGTCGCGTACTGATACGCGCCGACCAGCGCGAAAACGAGAGCCATCGAGACGAGCTGCAAGAGCAGGCCTTGCAGCAACCGCCGCGACCAGCGCACCCGGGCCAGCGTCAGGGCGAGGAAGGTGAATGGCAATAACGCGGCGTCGAGCTCGGTCGCCCCCCTGCGAACGTCGATGCTCCAGATCAGCGACACCGCGCTCCAGACGACGAATCCGGCCAGCGGCCACGCGAGCTGGCCCAGCTCTCGCGATCGCTTGTCGCCCCGGTAGAGCTCCAGCGCGAATACCAGAGTCGCCGCCGTGATCACCACGTAGAGAAGAAGGAACAAGTTGTAGATCGAGTCGCTCAGCTTGAACGGAAGACGGGCGGGAACGCAGGCCAACGCAAGAAACGGCAGCAGCGCAGGCCAGCGCCGCAGCACGACGATGAGGGCTACGACGATGACCCCCACGATCGCGGCGATGGTCGCCAGCGCTACCGGGCCGGTGTTGGGTGCGAACGCGTTACCCGCGAGCCCGCCTCCGCAAGCCGTGAGTGCGAGCCCGAAGAGGCGCACCCTTCTCTCTCTGCCGAGCAGTAGTCCGATTACTCCGAGTGCCGCCAGCGGGCCGCCGATTTGCGCGAGCGTGTCCACTACCTTCCCGTCAGCTTCCACTCGGCGCTGAGCGAGGGCCGCCGCCGCGGCGTATTGCAGGGTAAAACCTTCAAAGCCGAGCAAGTTTACAGCGGTGGGTCAGCCCGCCGGCGACGCGCCCCGCCGAATGCTCGTAGAGCATTGGCGCCTAGGTCGAAAGCTCCTCGGCCGGGCTCGGCCCCGAGCGCCGAGAAAGTAGGTGGGCAACCCCCCAAGCGGCGAACACGAGAACGCCCAGCCCGAGGCCGGTAAGAACGGCGATGTCCGTCCAGTCGCCCGGTAGCGGCTTGAGCATCTTAAAGCCGCTGAGTAGGAGAACGATCGAGAAGGCGACGCGAAGCACCCTGTCCGGGATGCCGATACTCACCTGACTGCCGATCAGGATGCCGGGAATCGAGCCGGGGAGCATCCAGAAGAGCGCGTGCCAGGAAACGGTACCGCTGACAACGTGACCGAGCCCCGCCACCCAGCAGAGGGCGGCGGCATGGAAGATGTCGGTGCCGACGATTCGTCGCGCCGTGAGCGGAAAGGCGAGCAGCATCACCAGGCCGAAGAAGGTGCCGCTGCCGACGGAGGTGAGACCGACGATGAAGCCGCCGGTCGATCCCAATGCGAAGGCGATCACTCGATCGCGACGGCGAAGGAGAAATGCCTGTTCGCTCGCTTCGACACCTCCCTTGATGAACGTCTTGAGCAGGAAGCCGATCCCACCCAGGATCAGCGCCGCCGCGATGATGCGCGTCTGCAGAGTGATGGTGCCCTTGCCCAGGAGATGAGCGCACCAGACACCGACCAGCGACATCGGCAGCGAACCGACGAGCATCCAGAGGACGAGTCGCTTGTGGATCGTCCCGAGAACGTGATGGCGGGCGGCGCCGAACGACTTGAAGATCGCGCCGTGCATCAGATCGGTGCCGACGGCCTTCCCCGGATCGAAACCGAAGACGAGGATCAGGAGCGGCGTCATCAGAGAGCCGCCCCCCATCCCGGTCATGCCAACCAGCGTGCCAACGCCGAGGCCCAGCAGAACGAACTGCCAGGTGCCTCCGCTCACGGGCGATAGGCCTTTATGAGTACGTCGGCCACTTCGGGCCGGGTGAACTCGATCGGAGGCTCCTCGCCCGCGGCGAGCATCTCGCGCACCTTCGTGCCCGAGAGGAAGACGTGATCGTCGGCGCCGTGCGGGCAGGTCTTGTTCGAGGCCATCGAACCGCACTTTTTGCACCAGAACGAATGCTCGAACATCATCGGCTCGATGTCGAGCTCGTGCGGCTCGAACTCGTCGAAGATGAGCTGTGCGTCGTAGGTTCCGTAGTAGCTGCCGACGCCGGCGTGATCGCGTCCGACGATGAAGTGCGAGCAGCCGTAGTTCTTGCGGCAGATGGCGTGCCAGATCGCCTCGCGCGGCCCGGCGTAGCGCATCGCGGCCGGGAAGGCGGAGATGACGACTCGATCGGCCGGGTAGTAGCCCTGGAGCAGCTTGCGGTAGCAGTCCACGCGCACGGTCGAGGGAATGTCGTCGGACTTCGTATCGCCGACGAGCGGGTGGATGAGCAGACCGTCCACCGTCTCGAGCGCGACCTTGGTCAGATACTCGTGCGCCCGGTGAATTGGATTGCGGGTCTGGAAGCCGACGACGCGACGCCAGCCACGCTCGGCGAACAGTGCGCGCGTCTCAGCCGGATCGAGCGCCAGCTCGGGGAAGGGTGGCGTCGGGCGATTGAAGACCGTGACCTCGCCGGCGAGATACTTGGGCTTCTGCGCCATCAGCACGGCGACCCCTGGATGCGCCTCATCGGTCGTCCGGTAGCAGAGCTCCGCCTCGCGCTTGACGTCGTAGTCGAACACCTCGGCAACGTCGAGCACGGCGTAGAGAGTCCCGTCCTCGCCGGCCAGGGCGACTCGGTCGCCCTTCGGCGCTTCATCCACCGCCAGGCAGACGGGGAGCGACCAGGCGAGCCCGTTCATCAGCCGCATGCTCTCCAGCACCGACTCGTAGTCGTCGCGGCCCATGAATCCGGTGAGCGGCGCGAGAGCGCCCGCCGCGATCATGTCCAGATCGGCGAGCTCGCGCGAGCTGATCGTCACCGTCTCGAGCGATTCGACGCTGTCGGGGCGCGGACCGGTGCGGAGGACGATCTCGCCGCCGTGGGGTTTGATCAATCTGTCGAGAGCCGAGGTCATGCGCTTGCCTCCGTTCCGATCAAGCCGAGCTCCTCGAGCTTGGCGACGACCACCTGGGCCGCCTGCTCGGGTGTCAGCTGCTCGGTGTCGAGCGCGATGTCGGGATCGGTCGGGATCTCGTAGGGGTCGTCCACACCGGTGAAGTCCTTGATCTCGCCGGCGAACGCCTTGGCGTAGAGGCCCTTGACGTCGCGGCGCGCGCACTCCTCGACCGAAGCTCCCACGTACACCTCGACGTAGCGGCCAAACTCCTCGACGAGGGCGCGATTCTTCTGCCGGATCTCCTCGTATGGAGAGATGGCGGCGGCGATCACCGCGGCGCCGTGGCGGGTGAGACGCGAGGCGACCCAGCCGATGCGCTCGATGTTGGTGTCGCGATCCTCCTTCGAGAAGCCGAGGCCCTTGGACAGATTGGTGCGAACCGTGTCGCCGTCCAGGTACTCGACGATGCAGCCGCGCTCGTCGAGCGCCGGGCCGACGAGGTGCGCGATCGTCGTCTTGCCCGAGCCGGAGAGCCCGGTGAACCAGAGTGTGAAGCCACCGCCGCGCACCCGATCCGACTCGGGGTGCTCGTGCGGGTAGATGTGCTCAACAGTGCCTGCCGCCCGCTTGCCGCCGGCGGTGTCCGCGTCCTTCTCTGTCATCAGTGCCTTTCTGTGTTCGATCCGTCGAGATGAATGCCGCACTCCAGCTTCCCGGAGCCCGCCCAGCGCCCCGCCCGCTCGTCTTCGTCGGGCCGTACCGGGCGCGTACAGGGAATGCAGCCGATCGAGGGGTAGCCCTTGTCGTGCAGCGGGTTGTAGGGAATCTCGTTGACCTCGAGATAGGCCCGTACTCGCTTCTCGCTCCAGTCGGCGAAGGGATGAATCCGCCAGAGATTGTGGCGCTCCGACCACGAGATCTTCTTCAGCCCGGCCCGGCTCGGCGACTGGTCGCGACGGACGCCCGAGATCCAGGCGCCGTACGGCGCGAGCGCGCGCTCCAGCGGCTCGACCTTGCGGATCTGACAGCAGCGATCGGAGTCGCGCTCCCAGAGGTTCGGGCCTTCCTGCAAATGCTGCTCGGCGACCGAGATGATCTCCGGACTGACCAGGTTCAGACCGTAGCGCTCGACCAGTAGATCACGCGTGTCGTACGTCTCGCGGAAGAGGAGCTGAGTGTCGAGCTCGATCACGTCAACGTGCAGCCCCAGCTCCGAGAGCATGTGCACCAGAGCCGAGGACTGCTTCTGCCAGGAGCAGGTCAGGCAGAGTTGCCGCCCGAAATTCTCGCCCGCCCAGCTCAGAAGCTCTTCCGCCGACAGCGGCTCGAGCTCGTGCGCCAACTGCTCGGCGAGCTCCGGCGAATACTCCAGCCCGGGCTGAGGGTTATTCCTTGACAAGGATCGCCTTGAGCGTGTCGGAGCGGAGCCCGAGTCGAAGCGCCTCGAGGCCGAGCGCCTCCTCGGGCGGGATGTTGCCGAGATTCACATCGGAGCCGTAATGGGCGATCAGCCAGGATTGAGCAGCTTTGAGCGGCGCCTCGAAGATGAGATCGTTGATCGGAACTTCATGCGCGATCTCTTCCACGAGCCCCGATCGCATCTCGCCCGAAGGCCGGAAGATGCCGGCGGTGCCGCCCTCTCGTCCCTCGGTGATCACTTTCCAGGCACCGGCGCTGAGCTCTTCCTTGATCCACTTCACCCACTCGTAAGGCGCGAATATGACCTCTGCGTCTTTCGAGCCGACCTCGGAGAGGACGGTGAAGTCGCGCGCGAAGTCGGCGATCAGCTCGAGCTTGCGCTCGCGCGGGAGGTCGATCGTGCCGTCCGAGATCTCGACGTGAGTCAAGCCGATGGCCGACATCCAGCTCTTGTATTCGTCGATCTTGTTCAGCGTGTAGGAAACCTCGAAAAGGGTTCCGCCGCAGACGACCGGCGTCTCCAGCGAACGGTAGAGGGCGATCTTCTCGGCGAGGTTGCAGGTGATGTACGAAGAGCCCCAGCCGAGTTTCGCAACGTCAACGTAGTCGCCGGCAACCTCGTAGAGACCCTCGATGGAGGCGAGAGTCAGCCCCTTGTCGAAGATGTGCGTGATCCCCTGAGTGCGCGGCTTGGAGCAGCGGGACGGGAGTGCGAGGAATCCGTCAGAGGCGGGCATAAAGGTTCTCCAATCGTTTGCGGTCAGTTTCCTGAGAGTCGTGAATGGTGGAGTTTCTATGACTGCCGATACCGGGTGACGGATGAACCGTCGGCCGGGGATTCTGCGGCTGCTCCGGCATTTACTGCTCCTCCTCCCGGGCAGCGTCGGCGGCGCGGGCGAGCCTGAACGCCAACTCCTCGACCGTCTTCGGATCCATGAGTAACTCCAGGTCGCCGTCCATCTCGTGGGAGATGAAAAGCGACACCTGTCCTTCCCTGGTCGCATCCGCGTAAACGAGAACCGCGTCCCCGGTATCGAGACTTTCGAACCGGAGCGCGCCCTCGCTCAACCCGTTTCCGTTCTCGTTCACCTCGTTGTCGTCCACGCTCGTCTCCGCTGAGAGGAATCAGGCAGAAAGCATAGCGACTCGAGCGCCTCAGTAGTTAATTTGGCTTATTCCACCGATACATGCTTCTAATTCTGAATAGCCACCTGACAAGTCACAGAGCCGCGACCCCCCCGAGATGTCGCGGCTCTGTGAGTAGCGCCCTCTCAATCGAGGGCGGGGGCCAACTCGCGCTTGACGGCCGGCTGCTCATGGCGCCCGAAGCGTGTGCTCGGCAGCCATTTCAGCCAGCTCGGCAGGTACCAGTTCCAGCGCCCGAGCAGCTTCATCGCCGACGGGAGAAGGACTCCCCGGATGATCGTGGCGTCGATCAGCACCGCGATGGCCAGACCGAAGCCGGCCTCTTTCATCTCGATCAGGCGCAGACCGGCGAAG
>Ga0209014_10001774_pt1 | contig 12736 bp, 9 predicted proteins | sample BarGraNGADG00212_FD_184491 | JGI IMG/M metagenome (GOLD analysis project Ga0209014, IMG submission 184491) | Arctic peat soil microbial communities from Barrow, Alaska - Barrow Graham LP Ref core NGADG0002-212 (SPAdes) (version 2) | ecosystem: Environmental > Terrestrial > Soil > Wetlands > Peat...
GCGCCCGGACAAATTCGAACTCCCGACCTACTGATTCGAAGTCAGCCACTCTATCCAACTGAGCTACGCCGGAACCCGGGACCAGGAGATAGATCTCCTCTTCCGGCGGGTGATTGTGCGGGATGTTGGTTCCGCCGGGCGCGAAATCGATGGAAGCCAGTGCTGTTCCAAAAGCGGTAACCTGAGAGAAGGATCCGGGGCCAACGGGCACATTGAAGGGCGGCGCGGCGCTTCCCTGATGCACCGAAAAAGGTAGGTTTCGGGACGGGAACCGAACCCCTGTCCGATACGGCGCTGGCGCGGAGCGGCTCCGGCGCGACCGCGTAACAGGGTATTCTCATAGAAGGAGCCGAAGCAATGGAAGTGCAGCTCACGTCAGATCAAATATCATTCGCCCGCCGCGCCGTTGAAAGTGGCCGGTTGCACACCGAGGAAGACGCGGTACAGGAGGCGCTTGCTCTGTGGGAAGAACGCGAACGCGGGCGCGTCGAGTTTCTAGCGAGCATCGATGATGCCCGCGCTTCCCTTGCCCGCGGCGAAGGCCGCGCCATCACCCAGGAATCCATGCGGGAACTTGCTGGCGAAGTGAGAGAGCGAGGCCGCGCTCGACTGATCGCCGAATTGGCCGGTCCCCGCTGATGGCGCACCGTGTAGCGCCACGGACTCGGGCAACTCGCTTCCAGCAGCGATGGTCATTGGGTTGGGGGAGAAATGGTGCGCCCGGAGAGATTCGAACTCCCGACCTACTGATTCGAAGTCAGCCACTCTATCCAACTGAGCTACGGGCGCACGCCAGCCTTGATTTTAGCAGGAAGCTGAGCATGCCGGTTTCACGGATACGGGCTCGTATCTCGAGGAGACCGTTCCCGACCCAGCAGGTACCGCCGAGGCGGCTCGGATGGGAGCACGCGCGGCCAGAAAGTGGCAGAAAGACGACGAGCGCAAGAGCGCGACCAGGGGGTCGCGCGCGGACGAGGGCGTCCGCCCCACTCTTGTTGGAAGCTACGCTTCCGCCACCACCGGATTGACCAGGCGTCCGATGCCTTCCACCTGCACGGCGACTTCGTCGCCGGGCAGCAGCCAGCGGGGCGGCTTGCGGGCGAAACCGACGCCGGCCGGGGTGCCGGTGGAAATGATATCGCCCGGTGTGAGGGTCATCACGCTGGAGAGGAACGCGATGAGTTGGGGCACGCCGAAAATCAGGTTGGAGGTGTTCGAATTCTGCATGAGTTCGCCGTTGAGGGTGAGCGAAATGGCGAGCTTGTGCGGATCTTCGATCTCATCGGCGGTCACGATGACCGGGCCCATGGGCGCAAAGGTGTCGAAGGTTTTGCCCATGGTCCACTGGCTGGTCGCCATCTGGAAATCGCGCGCGCTGACGTCGTTGACGATGGTGTATCCGAAGACGTGCTCGCGCCAGCGGGCTTCGGGAATGTGGCGCCCGCCTTTGCCGATGACCACGGCGAACTCCGCCTCGTAATCGGGCTTGACCGAGTTCTTGGGCAGCACGATGGGGTGCAGGTGCCCGGTGACGGTGTTGGCGAACTTGGCGAAGACGGTGGGCACTTCGGGAATCGCCATCTTGGATTCGGCGGCGTGGTCGCGGTAGTTGAGGCCGATGCAGACGATCTTGGGCGGCTTGGGGATGGGCGCGCGCAACCGGGTCTTGGCCGGGTCGAAGCGCTCGCTGCCAGGCGGGCTGTAGAGCCACCGCGTCACGCGATCCAAGGCGTCGGCGCCACCCGAGACCACCGAGAGCAGGTCGTCGAAACCCGCGCCCTTGAGACCGATCACGTCACCGTCGTAGAGCACGCCGGGTTCGTCCCAGCCTTCGCGTTGCAGAGTAAGGAATTGCACCTGAATTCTCCGTGTTGATGTTGGCGCGTTGTATATTTGAGTGTAACTCCGATGAATGCACTCGAGCTGTTTTCCCTGAAGAATCGGGTAGCGGTGGTTCTGGGCGGGACCAGCGGAATCGGGCTGGCCATCGCCCGCGGATTCGCCCAGGCCGGGGCCATCACGATTGCCAGCAGCCGGGATCAGGGCAAGGTGGATTCCACGGCGGGCGAACTGGAAGCGGTGGGCGCGCGCACGCTGCGAGTGACCAGCGACGTGCAGGATCGCGCCAGCCTGCAGCGGCTTTGCGATGAGGTGGTGCTGGCCTACGGGCAGGTGGATGTCCTGATGGTCACCTCCGGCGCGCTGAAGAAGATGCCTATGGTCGACCTGCCCGAGGAAGAGTGGAACAGGGTGATCGATATCAACCTCAACGGCACCTTCCGCGCCAACCAGATTTTCGGGCGCCAGATGCTCAAGCAGCAGCGGGGGTCGATCATCAACACCTGCTCCATGACCACGTTTGTCAGTTTCGCCGAGGTTGCGGTCTATGCGGCCAGCAAGGCGGGCGTGCACATGCTCACCAAGAGCCTGGCGTGCGAGTGGGCGACGCAGGGGGTCCGCGTGAATGCGATTGCGCCCGGAGTGTTCCGCACGCCGCTGAACACCAAGGCGCTGGATATCCCGGCGCGCATCTCCTCGATTATCGCGCGCACGCCGATGGGGCGGGTGGGCAACGTGGACGAGCTGGTGGGGTGCGCCATCTTCCTGGCGAGCGACGCTTCGGCGTTCGTTACCGGCCAGACGATTCCGGTGGATGGCGGGTTCCTGGCGAAGGGAATCTAGAGCCGGAGCGGGTCGAAAAAAATACCAGTCACCATTGTCACCGGACGCCGGATGGCGCATAATCTATCTGGATCGGAACCTCAAGTCTGCTGGGTTGGAGTTGCTCAGCGCGAGAAGATTTAATAGATTAAGGTTCTGGACGTGTAATTTAGGGGCGACAATGCGAAACATCAGAATCCTTGCAGTGCTGGGTGTCTGCGCGGTGGCAAACCTCCTGGCGCAGACCGATCGCGGCGTCATCACCGGCACGGTGAAGGACGCGAGCGGGGCGGTCGTGCCCGGTGCGCAGGTCACGGCGATTCAGACCGGCACCAACGCCAACTTTAAGACGAAGACGACCACCTCGGGAGATTTCACCGTGCCGTCGCTGCCGGTGGGGACCTACCAGGTCCGGGTCGAAAACACAGGCTTCAAGACGCATCTGGCAAGTAACGTAGTGGTGGGCGCGGGAGCGACCGTGTCACTGGACGTGACCATGGAATTGGGCACGACGCAACAGACGGTCGAGGTGGCGGCGAACGCCCAAATGTTGCAGACCGAGGCGGGCAGGGTAGCCACAGAGGTGTCCAACCGGTTGGTGGACGAACTGCCGGTGGTGGTGAACGGGGCGGTACGCAGTCCGTTCGACCTGTCGGCCAGCGCGGCGGAGGTGAACTCTACCGGCCAGTACCGGGTGGGCGGAGGCCGCGGCGGCGCTTACGGCATGACGCTCGACGGCACTTCGGTTACGACCGCCGGCCAACTGGACAGCAACGGGGTGACCTGGACGCAGATCAATACCCCTTCGGTGGACGCCCTCACCGAGTTCAGCGTGACCTCGGGCGGCTTCAAAGCCGATATGGGCCACGCGTCCGGCGGCTCGATGAGTTTCGTGTCCAAGAGTGGCACCAACGAGTTTCATGGGAACGTATACGAGTTTCTGCGCAACCAGGTGCTGGACGCCAAGGGCTTTTTCGGAGCTACCAAACCGGTTTACAAGCAGAACGACTTCGGAGTTACGGCTGGCGGGCCGGTGCGGATCCCCAAGCTGTACAACGGCCGCGACAAGACGTTCTTCTTCGTCTCCTACGAGGGTTTCCGCAACCGCGCGGAGGCTACCCCCAGCCCCTATAGCATTCCGCCGACCGAGTTCTACACGGGCGACCTGCACAACTATGTGGATGCCACCGGCAAGATGTACCAGGTTTACGATCCCGGCTCGCAGACGTTTGCCAACGGCACCTACACCAGGGCACCGTTCCCGAACAACCAGATCCCGCAGACGCGGATCGATCCGGTTTCGAAATCTATCATCGGGTTCGTACAACCGCTGCTGAAACCGAACGTTGCGGGACTGACGCCGGGCACCTCCGGCTACACTCGCAACAACTACCTTTCCGCCGGCAGCACCATCTCGCCGAACAACAAATTCAGCGCCAAGGGCGACCAGGTGTTGAACTCGAAGCAGAGGGTCTCGTTCTTCTTCGAGCGCACCCGGCAGAAGGACCTGTATGGCCCCACCGGGGCTCCGGGACTGCCCTCGCCTTTGGCCGGCAGCCCAGGGTACAACCAGTCGGACGTTTACCGCATCAGTCACGACTGGACCATCTCGCCGACCTTTCTGAACCGCTTCTATGCCGGCGGCAATAACTGGTCGCAGAATCACGGGTCGTTCGCGACATTCAGCGGGTCGCCTCAGGCCCAGGGGCTTCCCACGGTTTCGACCGGCTGGAAAGAGAAGGGGATCTGCATCCCGAACTATCCCGACTGCAACGTCGACTTTCCGCAAGTCAATTTTTCCAACAGCGAGTTTACCAACTGGGGCCAGCCCGCGCCCAACGGTTCGGACAACATCGTGGTGGAATTCCATGACGACATGACCAAGTCCATGGGCCGCCATACCTTTAAGTGGGGCTACTTCTACAACAACACCCACTACAACGGCTTCGGATTGCAGAACATGGCGGGGAACGTGACCTTCCAGGCGTTGAACACTTCCGTCCCGCTGATTACCAGCCAGGCCACCGGAGGGGGCAGCTCATTCGCATCCTTCCTGCTGGGGCAGGTATCGGGCTATTCTCTCGACACGCCGCGATACCTGGCCACCATGTTCCGTACCAACCAGATGTATTTTCAGGACGACTGGCGGGTATCCTCGAAGCTCACCCTGAATCTGGGGCTGCGCTTTGAACTGAACCTGCCGCCGATGGTGGGGCAGGACCAGATGAGCGATCTGGACATGGGCTTGGCTAATCCTGGAGCGGGCGGACTGCCGGGAGCGCTGATTTTCGCCGGCACCGGTTCCGGGAGGACGGGTAAGCGCACCTTGGTGGATGGTTGGCACGGCTTCGGACCGCGGCTGGGCTTCGCTTACTCCTTGAATAGCAAGACCGCGATCCGGGGCGCCGCTTCGCGCAGCTTCGGGCCCATCACCTACGTGGGCAGCTCGTCCCACAACCTGGGAATCATCCAGCGAATCACGGTCAACGACCAAAGCCAGGGTCTGAGTCCGCTTTGGGTGTTGCAGAATGGCGCGCCGGCATGGTCCCAAGTGCCCAATATCAATCCCTCGGTGGGCAACGGCTCCAACGTCCCCTATTACAACGGGAAGGCGGCCAGCACGCCATCGGACGAGCTGACGTACGCGTTCAACATCGAACGCCAGCTCACCGGCAACTCGGCGGTGGAAGTGGGCTACCTGGGTACGCTGGCGGCCGGCATCCAGTCGACACTGCTGGCGTACAACCAAATCTACTATCGCAACCTGCCGGCAAACCTCAGCCCGTTCACGGCTTCGGGCCGCACCCTGCTGAACTCACAGGTCGGCTCGGTGGCCGCCAACGCGGCGGGAGTGGTGGCGCCCTGGTCCGGTTTCAACCAACTGTGGGGCACGGGCTCGACGGTGGCCCAATCGCTCCGCCCGTTCCCGCAGTACTCGACGGTGGATACCATTAACGGCCAAGGCGACCGCATCGGCCACTCCACGTATCACTCGATGCAGGTGAAGTTCTCCCACCGATATTCCTCCGGCCTGACGGTACAGGCGTCGTACGTGCTTTCGAAATTGCTGACCGACGCGGACAGCGGGGGCGGCACGCCGGAAGACCACTACAACCGCCGTCTGGAAAAGTCGATTGCCTCTTACGACCAGACCCACGTGGTGAAGATCAACTATGTCTATGAGCTGCCGTTTGGAAAGGGAAGGAAGTTCCTGACCCAGAAGGGCGTGGCGAGTGCCATTGTGGGCGGCTGGCGCTTCTCCGGGATTCAAGGGTACTCAAGCGGGACACCCTTTGGGTTGGGAACCACCGTCAGTTTCCCGATTTTCAACGGTGGCAACCGGCCCACCGTGCCTGCCTACGACGGCTGGCGCGGGGGCATAGCTGGGAGCAAATTCGACCCGGCAGTAGACAAATTCCTGCAGCCGGCTTCCTTCTTCGGCACCCAGCCTACGGACGCGCTGGGCACGATGACGAGGTACAACCCCAAATTGCGCAATTGGCCGGGCTTTGGCGAAGCCGTCTCCCTGGCCCGGAGCATTACGCTCCATGAGCAGAAGCACCTGGACTTCCGATGGGAGACTTTCAACCTGTTGAACCGGACGCAGTTTGGCGCGTTGAGCGGGGGCGGCACGTTGCAAAACGCCAACTTCGGCCTCTGGCGCACGCAAGCGAACTCCGGGCGCCGCATGCAGGTTTCCATGAAACTCTACTGGTGATCTGACTGGTGACACCGGGGTGGGCGGGGAAACTCCCGCCCAGCGACAGTGATCGCTCCCTAACGGTCGCGGCTCGGATCGGAGTACTAAGCAGCCCGAAGAAAAAACGATCGAGGAGACTATGACGAAGACTGATTTCCATTCAACGGTATTGCCGGCCAACGCCGCCCACGGACGGCGTTCCTTTTTTAGAAAGGCCGCCGGGGCGCTGACCGCCGGATTCCTGGCCAACGAAACGCTGGAGGCGCTTCCGCAAAACACCAACACCAATTCCAAGCCGTCCGATCTGCGGATCACCGACATGCGGATAGCCGTGCTCCGGGGAGTGCCCATGACGTCCCCCATCATCCGGATCGACACCAACCAGGGCATCTACGGGCTGGGCGAAGTGCGCGACGGCGCGAGCAAGAATTACGCGCTGGAGTTAAAGAGCCGGATCCTCAACGAGAACCCCTGCAACATCGACCGGCTTTTCCGCAAGATCAAGCAGTTCGGCGGTCACGCGCGGCAGGGCGGCGGCGTGAGCGGGGTGGAAGTGGCCCTGTGGGACCTGGCGGGCAAGGCCTACAACGTTCCCATTTTCCAGATGCTGGGCGGCAAGTTTCGCGACCGCATCCGGATCTACTGCGACACTACTTCATCGCGCGATCCCAAGGTGTTCGGCGAGCGCCTGAAGGAGCGCAAGGCGCAAGGATTTAGCTGGCTGAAGATGGACCTGGGGATCAACCTGGTGACGGGGACCCCCGGAACGGTCACGCGGGCCGAGGGGATTCAGGGACAGTACGGCGGCCTGCCCATGAAACATATGTTTATGGCGACCGAGATCACCGAAAAGGGCATGGCCATGATGGCCGAGTACGTCGCAGCAGTCCGCGAGGTGGTGGGAATGGACGTTCCTCTCTCCGCCGATCATTTCGGACCCTTGAGCGTCAACAGTTGCATCCGGCTGGGCAAGGCGCTGACCAAGTACAACCTCTCGTGGCTGGAGGACATGATCCCCTGGCAGGAGACGGAACTGTTGAAGAAGATTGCCGACGCAGTGGATATCCCCATCCTTACGGGTGAGGACATTTTCCTGAAGGAGCCGTTCGAGGTACTCTGCAAAAACCATGCCGTGGACATCATTCAACCGGACCTGCTGACCGATGGCGGCATACTGGAAACCAAGAAGATCGGCGACATGGCGCAGGAGTATGGCGTTCCCATGGTATTGCACTGCGCGCACACGCCGATCGGGGCGCTGGCATCCGTGCACGCGGCCGCGGCGACGGAGAACTTCCTGGTGCTGGAGAATCACGCCGTGGACGTGCCCTATTGGAGCGACCTGGTGGACGGCATCGACAAGCCCATCGTCAACAAGGGCTACATCACCGTCCCGGACAAGCCCGGCCTGGGCATCACGCTCAACGAAGCGGCCTGCAAGCAGCACATGGCCGAGCCCGGATGGTTCGAGCCGACCGACCAGTGGAACAACATTGGGCGGCCCAACGATCGCCTCTGGAGTTAACGCTGGAGAAGTAGGACAGGCCTCCTGGCCTGTCGTTCCGATGGGTCAAGAGGCATTGGTAACGCAAAGACAGGCCAGGAGGCCTGTCCTACTTCGGTAGACTAGGAGCATGGTGCGCACGCTTCTGGTTCTGGCATGGCTGCTCCCCTACCCGTTGTTTGGCGGGACCGCCGCGGATATCGCACGCGCGGTGCGCGAGAACAGCTTCGACCGCGACGAGTGCTATCGGGTGCGCGACCTCACCGTAATCAAGGAGGACATCCGGGTCTATCTGACCGACGGCTACCTGATTTTCAGCAAGCCGGTGGCAGGGCGCCGGGTGGCGGCGGTCTTCTCCACCGATGTGGAAGGGGGCGATGGCGAGGTGATCCTGCTGCCACCCGATCGCGCCGAGCGCCGCTCGCTCGCCGCCTTTATCGACGCGCCGAATCTGGATGAACACATTCGCGCGGCGGTGCTGCTCTTCACCGGCGACGTCTACGATCGGCTCAAAAGCCAGATGGCCAACAACCCGGCCAATCGCAAGGCCCCGGAGATGGCGCCGGTGCTCGACGAACAGTGGAGTCCGGTGCTGCGCAACCTGGGCGCGAGCTATCAGGTGAGGCTGACACTCGATCTGCTGGGCGGACCGGAGCTTGCCAACCGTCTGTTCGCAGGCATATTCCGCAGCACCAAGCTGGGTAACTTCGACCTGGTCTACGACCCGGACAGCATCGAGCAAATCATGGCGGGGCAGGTCACCACCCGGGAGGACCGCCTGTTTTTCGACACCTGGACGAGTTTCCCGGCGCGAACCTCGCGCCAGAACCCAACGCCCCTGGTACACGATCCGCAACTGGGCGATTACCGGATCGATGCCACGGTGGCGCCGGACCTCACCTTGAACGTGATCTCCCGCGTCAAGGTGAGGGTGACCGCGGCGTCGCTTGCCGCGGCGCCGTTCGAGATTGCGCGCGAGATGTCGGTGACGGAGGTGCGGGTGGATGGCGTGGCGGCGGAAGTACTGCAAGCCGAAAGCGCGCGGCTCAATTTGGTGCACGGCGGCAACAACCTGTTCCTGGTGGCGCCGGCGGAACCGCTGCGTGCGGGGCGCGAGTACGAGTTCGAGTTTCGCCATTCCGGCAGGGTGATTCACGAGGCCGGCAATCATGTCTACTTCGTCAGTTCCCGCGGCAACTGGTATCCGGCCAGCGGGCGCCGCTTTTCCAACTACGACCTCACCTTCCGCTTCCCGCGCGACCTGGATCTGGTGAGCGTGGGCGATACGGTGGATGAGCGGGTCGAAGGCGACATGCGCGTGGTGCGGCGCCGCACCAGCGCGCCGGTGCGGATCGCGGGTTTCAACTTGGGCGATTACGTGCATGCGAAAGTCGAGCGCGCAGGGTACGTGGTGGACGTGTGCGCCAACCGCAATCTGGAACCTTCGCTGCAGCCACGCGCTCCCGCCATGGCCCCGCTGGTGTTGCCGTTGCCGGGCATCTCGCGCCGGAGGCCGGACGCAATGGAGGCGCCTGCCGCGATCGAGCGCGTGCCCGACCCGCTCGATAGCTTGCAGACGCTGGCCGCCGAAGTGGCGTCCGCCATGGAGTTCATGGCGTCGCGGTTCGGACCTCCGGCGCTGCCGCACCTGACCGTCTCGCCGATTCCCGGCACCTTCGGACAGGGGTTCCCGGGGCTGATCTACCTTTCCACGCTGGCCTATGTGAAAGCCATTCCGGGCGCACGCATCGGGGGCGCCAGCGCTTCGTCGGAGATGTTTTTCCAGGACGTGCTGCAAGCGCACGAGACGGCCCACCAGTGGTGGGGCAACCGCGTCACGTCGGCCACCTACCGCGACAACTGGTTGATGGAGGCGCTGGCCAACTACTCGGCGTTGCTGTACCTGGAAAAGCGGCGCGGCACGCGGTCGCTCGAAATCATGCTGGACAACTATCGCAGCTCCCTCCTGGCCAAGAATGAAGCGGGCCAAGTAGTGGATTCCGCCGGCCCGATCGTGCTGGGCGCGCGCCTCGAAACCTCGCAGGAACCGCGCGCGTGGCGCTCCATCACCTACGGCAAGGGGAGTTGGATCATGCAGATGCTGCGCGGCCGGATGGGCGACCAGAAATTCCTGGCGCTGCTGGGCGAGATCAGCAAGCGCTACGACCGCAAGGACATCACCACCGAGGAGTTCCGCCTGCTGGCCGCGGAGTATCTGCCGGCGAAATCCGACGACCCGAAATTGGAGAGCTTCTTCGAACAATGGGTCTACGGGACGGGCATCCCGGCGATCAAGCTCACCTGGGCCGTGAAAGGCGCGGCGCCGAACGTGAGACTGACAGGTACGGTGACGCAAACCGGCGTGGACGATGATTTCACGGCGGCGGTGCCGGTGGAGGTTGCGATCGCCAAGGGCCGCACGATGACGCAGTGGGTGCGGTCGGCCGAAGTCCCGGTGACGTTCACGGTGGCGCTGAAGGCGGCCCCGCTAAAGGTAACGCTGGATCCCCACTACGCGCTACTCAGGAAGTGAAGTGGGATGCCGCGGGTCGGCAGGCAGGGGCGCCCCGATGTGCGAGGTGGTCTTTCCGAGCTTCGAAGCGGATCGCAGGCGGAAGCGCAACGCCAGCAGGGCTCTAGCGCTCCGCGTACTCGAACGACTTGCCATCGACTTCCTCGATGCGCACGACGAACCGCTTGCGGCCATCGAGCAGGGCCATCGGCGCCTGGAATCGCGCCGCGATCATGCGGTCCGCCGACCCATGCGACCCAAGGCGTTCGCGCATGATCAGGGTCGGGTTGAATTTCTGTCCGAGCACCGGCAGCCCTTCGAAGAGGCGCTTGGCGTCCATTTCGCTCACCGGCTGGCCGAGGTAGCTCTTGCCCTGGTGATCGTCCATCTCCACCGTCACGGTGCGCACTTCAAACAGTATGTTCGACGGATTGGTGATGCGGAAGTCGATCACGGCGACGGAGCTATCCTCATCCAGCGGCGCGGTGCGCACCTTGAGGATCTTGCCCGGCAATTCAATCCGGTCGCCGCGCTGCATCAGGAAGATGCCGCCCACGGCGAGCGCGATGATCGCGAGGCCAATGCCGAACGCCGCCAAAAAGTTCTTTTGCACGTTCAGACCTCGCCAGCGATCTGCATAATCTCGTCCATGGATTTGTGCGCCGCCGTGATCAGGGTGCCGTCGAAGAGATGGGTCTCGAGGCCGACCTTGCCCGCATAGCCATCGTTGTTCAGCGCGGCGAAAATGGCGCGCCAATCCTCTTTCTCCGGACTCGCCGGCATCACGCCCTTGCCCTTGATTTGCAGGTTCAGCATGCGCGTCTTGGGCAGCAGGCTGTAGCCTTCCGGGTAGGCTTTCTCCTTGCCGTAGGCGTTGTGGGGATCCCAGTTGTAGCCCACCCATGGGGAGGGAATCAGCTTCATGACATCGGCGAGTTCCGCCGCGGTGGCGATGTTCTGCGAACCTTCGTTCTCCAGCAGGAGGTAGACCTTTTCCTTCTCCGCCAGTTTGGACATCTCGCCCAGGGTGTCGGCGATCGTCTGGTAAACCGTGGTGGGGTCCGCCACGCGGCTGCCGGTGAAGATGCGCACTTTGTCGCAGCCCATGATGTGGGCGCAACGGATCACCTTCTGGAAATCTTCCATGCGCAGGTCCCAGCGCAACTTCTCGGCGGCCAGGCGCTTGTCGCGGGCTTCCGGCGTTTCGGTTCGGCGGCGCACGGGTTCGGTGCCCGGCCAGGTGAACTTGAGCAGGCTGGTGTTGACGAAGGAAACCTTGAGGCCCTCTTTGGCAAAGAGGTCGGCGTCGGCCTTGATTTCCGCTTCGGGCAGAGTGAAATATTCCTTCTTGCCCGGCGGATTGCGGATTTCCACATTCTGCATCCCGTAGAAATGCGCGAACGCGATTGCCTCCAAGGTGCTCAGGCCGATCTCATCGGTGATCGCGCTGATGCGCGATTTATCGATGTGAGTCTTTGCCGCCATCAGTGGGGTTGCGCAAGCGGCCAATGCCGCGCCGGCCGTCAAAAGTTCTCGCCTTGTCATGACATGATTGTAATAGATAGGTATGGACTGGACGAGCCCCACCGGACGAAAGATCACTTTACAGGAAGGCGACATCACGCGGATCGCGGTGGACGCCATGGCCAACGCGGCCAATTCGGCGCTGGCCGGCGGAGGCGGCGTGGATGGCGCCATCCACCGCGCTGGCGGCCCGGCGATCATGCGCGAGTTGGAAGCGATTCGCGCCCAGGCGGGCGGATGTCCCACCGGCAGCGCGGTGGTGACCGGCGCCGGCAGCCTGCCGGCGAAGTACGTGTTCCACGCGGTGGGTCCGGTCTATCGCGATGGCCGCCACGGCGAAGCGGAGTTGCTGGCCGGGTGCTACCGCAAGTGCCTGGCGCTGGCCGACGAGCGCGCGGTGCGCACGATCAGCTTCCCGGCCATCAGCACGGGGGTGTACGGCTACCCGCAGAACCCAGCGGCGGAAATCGCCATCCGGGAGGTGCGCAGACATCTGGAACGGCCGGACACGACGCTGGAGCAGGCGATCTTCGTGTTGTTCGGCAAGGCAGCGTTCGAGGTGTACCGGGAGATCTTGGTGGCATAAGGCTCCGCCTTGTGCAGCCGCGGGGCAGCTTGGACGGGCCTGCCCCGGGGAGCAGGAGTACCGTTGTGCAGGCGCAACCGTGCCGAGTAAACTGTAGTTGATGAGCAGCGTAAATGAGATCGAGGAGGCTGTTCTGAGGCTCTCCGTCGCCGAACTCGCCGCATTTCGGGCGTGGTTTGCGGAGTTCGATGCTGAGGCGTGGGACCGCCGGATCGAAGACGACGTCGCTTCGGGGCGGCTGGACGCGCT
>Ga0209014_10001776_pt1 | contig 12728 bp, 11 predicted proteins | sample BarGraNGADG00212_FD_184491 | JGI IMG/M metagenome (GOLD analysis project Ga0209014, IMG submission 184491) | Arctic peat soil microbial communities from Barrow, Alaska - Barrow Graham LP Ref core NGADG0002-212 (SPAdes) (version 2) | ecosystem: Environmental > Terrestrial > Soil > Wetlands >...
CGTAGCCGACGGTGACGCGCACCAACGCACGCGTCCTCCCGCTGTCGATGAACACGATCTCCGAGATCGTGGGAAATGTGGCGAAGTGCCATCCACCCCAGTGACCGGGGATGACGCGGAATGCACGGTTGAGGAACGCCATCACGCTCAGTGACGGCCCGACGGGCTGGTTTGGCGCTTCCATGACGCCCTTGTCCCAGAAGATCCGCCCCTCGCGCGTCTTCGTCCCGCCCAGGTGCGTCATGAGCGTGTCGAGGAGCGCGCTCTGCTCATCGTCGACCCAGAGCGCGTTGTCCAGGTGCGGGAACCGCTGAATGAACGACAGGCGCGTCACCTGCCCGTCGGCCAGCTTCACCAGCACCTCCGGCGCGGTGACGACGAAGGGCGCGGGCTGCGGCGGCCAGGCGAAGCCGTTCCAGCGAGTGCCGGCGAAGATCCCGTCACCGTTCGGGCGAAAGACGAGAGACCGGATCTCGGCGACGTCCCGCTCGAGGGCGCTGAGGGTACGGTCGGAACGCACCTGGTCTCGCCACTTCGCCAACGTGTCGAGGAGCAGCTTCTCGCCCTGGGGCGCGGCGCCGGAACCGGATGCGAGGTAGGCCCGCGCGATGTTCGCCACGCACACGGCGAAGTCGAATGGCTCGCTCGAGAGGCGATCGAGGATCGCCAGGACGGCAGCCGTGTCGGCCCCGGGCTTCTCGACGTCGGCCCGCTCGAGCGCGTCCTCGAGCAGCGCGCGATGGCCGATGAAGCGCGCCTCGGGCACGTTTGGCGACGTCGGGAATTCAGCCACCACCTGCTCCGCCGTCCTGGCCGCATCCTGCCACCGCTTCATCTTCGACAGCCAGCGCGCCTGCTCGAGCGGGACCGCCCCCGGCGCGGCCGTCGTCCGTTCGAGCTGCGCGATGCGCGCCTCGATCGCGGTCCGGGTGGCGGCGAAATCAGGGTTGCGCACGAGCAACTGGTCGCCGGGGCGCGACGCCTGGGGCGCGTGGATGTTGTAGGTCTGGCCGAAGGCCGGGTCCCAGCGTTCGACGGCCCGGCGGAACCGGGCCAGGGCCGTGACCGGCTCACCCAGCGCTTCATACGCCCGGCCGGCGAAGACGTCCGCGAGGACGGTGGCGATGGACGCGGAATCGCCAGCCGGAGGGATGGCCTCGTAGGCGGCAAGTGCCGCGCGCCAATCGCCCAACCGTTCGTGGCACTGGGCAATCCGGAGGGCGGCGACCCACGCGTAGAAGCTGCCGGGAAAGTCGTGGACGTATTCCGCGAACGCCTCGCGGGCGGCCGGGTACTCGCGATTGAAGAACGCCACCGATGCGAGCGTGGCCAGCGCCTTGCGCTTGTAGAGACCGTCGGCCCGGTCGTGAATGGACGCGAGGAGCTGCCGCGCCTTGTCGAGCAGCGCCGGCCTAGCCGCCGGCTGCTCGGCGTTCATCGTCTTCAGGTAGAACATCGCCCGCAGGTATTGCGCGGCGAAGCGATCGGGCACCTTCCCCTCGAGCTCCAGCAGGAGCCGCTCCACGCGGCCAACGGCGTCGCCCTTGACCTTGTACAGCTCCGCCATCCTGGTGGTCGCGAAGTAGCCCATGCCGTAGTCGGCGGGATTGGCCTGGTCATCGAGCTTCCAGTGCTTCGAGACGAACGACTCGCAGGCAGCGAGTAGCGTGTCGAACTTCTCGGGCGCGTAACCCGGCTTCGAGGCGAAGAAGCCGATGGCGAGCCCAGGGGCCTTCTCGGTCCATTCGCACGCGGGAAAGCCTCCGCCCTCGAGTTCCGACACGATGTCGAGCACCCGGAGGAACCGGTCGGTCGGGTCCGGCCCTCTCGGCTCGATCCCGAGGGTGGCCACATTGGACTGCAATTGGAAACCGGCGAGGTAGAGCGCCTTGGCGCCGGCCACCGTGCGGGGATGGGTTCGCGCGAAGGCCACCAGATCGTCGATCTTCTTCAGAACCTCGCGCCAGGAGTAGGACGCTTCGATCAGGCTCGGCTGCGCCTCGAGCGCGGCGTTGGTGTCGGGGTACTCCTGGATGAACGCCTTGAGCTTGTTGACGTAGCCGTCGCGCGCGTCAGCGGTCCTGGGGAGCAGCGAGGACTCGGCTCCCATCAGCTCGTACACCGCCTCGGCTCGCTCCGCACGCCCGAGCACCGTGAGCCGCGCCCGGGCGTGAGCCAGCATCTCCTGCGCGCGCTCGACGCGCCCCGGCGGTTCAAACGGCACGGGCACTGCCTTCGCCAGCACCTTCAGCACCCGCGCCATCCGTTCCGGGTACTTGTCGAAGATCTGCCTGGCCGTGCGGAACGCCTCTTCCTGGCGCTGCGCGTCCGCCAGCGCCTGCACGGTCTCCACGTCATACGGATCGTCGCGCAGCCGCCGGTCCGCCACCTTCGAGGACAAGCCGGCCTGCAGGGACCCCGCGAGGGACGCATCGTACGGCGGAAGCTCCGACCTCCAGGACGGCATGCTGTCGCCGCCCGCCGCGGGCTTTGCAGGCTGGGCGATCGGGTTGGGTGAGGTCACGATCAGGACAGCGAGTGTCAGAACGAGGCGAAAGGCAAGTGTCATGACGGGTGCATCCTACCACCGGTGAGATCTTGAAGCCGGCCACGAGTGATTGGACACCGCGCCCCCCCGGCCGGTTCGCGCGGGGTTGTTGCGCGCAACATCGGCAAGACGGCCTGCCGCAGTCGTTGCGAGGCGCTGGAAGGCCGGATGAAGCGGCCAGCCCACCGGCTCCAACTGCCCGTTGCCCGTTCCCGTCCTGCTCGTCGTGTGCCTCGGCCTGGGCTACGCCACGTCAGGCTGCATTGCACAACCGTTGCACGAACGTTGCACACGCGCGCTCGGGCCGATCGATGTTTCGGCCGTCGTTGCACACGGACGCCTCGGAGCCTCGAGTCCCCTCAGCTAATCCTGCGTTTCGCTAGCCCCGTGGGGCTAGTCGCGCGCTGCCAGAGCCGCGTTTCGTTCAGGAAACCCCAGTGTTCTTGCGGCGCGTCGACAAGCCGAGCGTCGAGCCGCCCGCGCGTGTGCAACATTTGTGCAACGGAGGTCGCGGCAAGTGGGGTTTTCGAGGGGTCTGGTGTTCCCTGGCGCGAGAAAACAGGCCAGGAAACCCCACCAGGGGTCTCCCGGCCTCACGTCTTGCTCCACTCAGGAGCTAGTGGGCGCAAGCCCATCGGGGTTCAAATCCCCGCTTCCGCACCAGACTTCGCTCGCCTCCGGCGAGCTTCGTCTGGGCAAGCCAGCGAGTCATCCGTACGCGAAGTCTGTCTCGCCGAAGCGGCGCAGCCGCGAAGGCGGACGCTCGGCCGAGGCGAATGGCGCGCCCTGAGCGAGCGATCAGGTCCGAACGCTTCCGGAACCCGGCGTGCACGGCGTCCTCACGGTCGCGATCACGGCTGAAGGATGCCGTTCGGTGGTCCTCGAGCAGGTCCCGGACGGCCTTGGTCAACGCGAGCACGCGCATGCCGTGCCCGCGCTGGTCGGAGTTGAGGGTGCGCGAATCGACGAGTCCTTGAGCGGTGAGTGCCTTGAGGTCGTCGTCCAGACGATCCAGGTCGCCCCGGTAGCGTCGTTCGCGCAGCTCGCGGTCGAAGACCAGATGGAACGTGCCGATCGTCTCGAGAGTGTGACTCTCGGTGTCGCGAAGGCGATAGCTGCGGTCGCGGCCCCAGACCGACTGGCGGTCCACTCCTGAGGGGAGCGAGAAGCGGCCGTCCGGAAGGCTCCAGAATCGCTGGTCGGGATCGCTCAGGGACTTCTCACGCTCGTCAATGCCGGTTTGAAGACGTTCTGACCAGACTCGCTCACCCGGTCAACCCCCCGCACCTTGGCGCGGGGGGCCGGACCGGCGCCGGCCAATCCCACGAGCCGCTCACGACGTGGTGTTCTGCGCCTTGCGAGCCTTCGACCGCTTTCGCAGCTTCCACAGTTTTGCGATGATCCACAATCCCAGCAGGATCGCCGCCGCGATCGGGATCAACCCGCCGGTGAAGGCGATGACGCCGGCGATCGCGTAGACAAAGTTGTCGGCCGCCTCCGAGAACGAGTGTTTCAGGGCGGCGAACGGGCCGCCTTCGGCGGTGGCGACCGCCGGCAGTGGCTCGTGCATCATCACCATCAACGTGGCCAACGACACGCGGTTGTCCCAGAAGCGCTGGCGCCCCTCCAGTTGTTCGATCTCGCCGCGGACCCGGGCCAGCTCGCGTTCCGTCTCGAGCAGATCCGAGAGCTTGTTCCCGGCTCGATTCAACAGTTCGAGCAGGCGCGCCTGCAACTGGCGCTGGTTGTTCAGGCGCAGCTCGAGGTCGAAATACTCCTCGGTGATGTCGCCGGCCGTCGTCCACGTCTGTTCGACCTTGCCCAAGGATGCGAGTCCGGCCACGAGCGTGTCCAGCTTGGCGGCGGGGACGCGCAGCGTGAGGTCGCCCCGGTTCACGCCCCTGGCGACGCGCGATCGCGATTCCGCAGTCACGTAGCCGCCGGCGCTCTCGATCTGGGCACGCAGCTTGGCCAGCGCCTGTTCCACCGACGGGACCTCCAGAATCGCGTGCGCGTCGCGAATCAACTTCCGTCCCGTGGGGACTGGAACGATAGGCGCGGTCTGACGCCCCGGTTCGGCACGAGGAGTGTTGACGCCTCCGCCCGGGCCGCCGACGCGGCCTCCGACGACGCCGCTGGCGTACCCGGCCGCCATCGTCGTAGCGGCGGCTCGTGACTGCGCGAGCGAAGCGGTCTGCGCGTTGAACGGCTGTTCATCGGTCGCCTGCATGGGCACCGCCTCGGCTTGGCCCCGGCCTCGGCACCCGCCGAGCGCCAGCATCAGCGCCATCCCCGCACCGACCCGTTTCAACACAGAATGTGTCACAGCGACCTCCCAGACGACTTTCGGTCCTTGGCTTCCGGGGCTCGGCCGGCCCGGTTCTCGGCTAAGGGCAACGACGCCACCTCCGTCGTCGTCACGGTGCGGACGATTGTATAGAATCACGTGCCTCAAGGGGAGGATGGCTCAGCGCCTGGCAAGACTCCGGTTAGGCGGGTTGCTTAACCTAAGCGCTTCGCTTATAGTACTTCCATGCCCGTGAAGGTGCGCGAGATGCTGAGGCAGCTGGCCGCGGACGGCTGGGTCGTCCGTCCGGCAGCGCGGCAGTCATCGTCAGCTCGCCCACCCCACGAAGCCTGGCACGGTCACCGTGGCCGGCCATCCCTCGGACACTCTGTCGCCTGGTACCGAGCGCAGCATCCTCCGGCAAGCAGGGCTCGCGGACCGCATATGACCACAGACCAGCACATCACCCGCCTTCGTGCCCGCGTCGCCGACCTCGAGGCGCTGTGCGCCGCCGCCTACCAGTTCGCGGGCGCGGTCGGTGCACCAGAAGTCTGGCTCGACGCGCTCTGGGCGGCGTCCCAGGGCGAGGCGTTCTCCACGGAGCGGCTCTTGCCCGTACTCGCTGAGGAGTGCGACGCGGTGGCGGTCCTGCACAAACAGCTCGAGGACGTCCGTCGAATCGTCGCCGTGGGCCCGGCGGCGGCGGAGCTCGGACGGGTGGGCGGGCAACGCACCTCGGCCGCGAAGCGGCGCGCCGCCAGAGCCAATGGACGTAAGGGGGGCCGTCCTCGTAAGCAGGCGGCTCCTGTGCGTTGACGCTCGCCTGGCGATCGGGGCGGTCAACGGCTACCCGACTGCCCCAACCGAGATAGCCGTTCGCCGAACCGCCGGCGCTGTGCACAGTTTGTGCAACGGCGGGCGCGGCAAGGTGGAAGCCATGAGGAAGCACTACGATTTTTCCGAAGGCCGCGGCGAACAGAGGGAGCCGGCGCGGAACCGGACTCGCTGTGCCGCCTGCGCAGTGGTACAATTAATGCCCCATGAGCGAGCCAGCAGCACGGAATCAGGGCGGGTTTCCGGCCAGGGATGCTGAGACACTTTTTCACGGTCTTGCGGGGTTGGTTTCGGAGCTCGTGTTCGCGACCGACGCGACGGGCGTCCTGACCTACGCCTCCGAGGCCGCCATCCCCATGTTCGGGTGGCAGCCTGGCGAGATGGTCGGTCGCCACTTCTCCGAGTTCCTGAGCGAAACCTCGATGGCCCCGGCGATGGCGGCTTTCGAAGCCGAGATGATCCGGCGCGAGCCGAGTGTCGCGTTGTCCCTGATCTTGCGCGGCAGGGACGGGGGCGTGTTCACGGGCGAGGTTAACAGCTCGGCGCTGGTGCGGGACGGGGCGGCCGTCGGGATCTTCGGGCTGATCCGGGACGTCACCGAGACCCGAACCGCGGAGAAGGCCCTACGCGAGAGCGAGCAGCGATACCGCGTGCTGTTTGAGAGCATCAACGACGCGGTCTTCGTCAACGAGGCGGTCCCGGGCGGCGAACCTGGACGATTCCTGCAGGTCAACGATGTCGCATGCCGCCGCCTCGGGTACACGCGCGACGAACTGCTGGCGCTGTCGCCGCGCGACATCTCGACACCCGAGGCCTTCGGCCAGGCGGCTCAACATCGGGCCGCCCTGGCGGACAGCGGCAGCACGATCATGGAAACGGTACACGTCGCAAAGGACGGGCGCCGGATCCACGTCGAGAGCAGCATCCGGTACTTCCAGTACCTCGGCCGCCCCGCCGCCCTGTCGATCTCGCGTGATCTCACCGACAGGAAGCGCGCCGAGGCGGAGCGTCTGGAGATGGAGCGGCGCATGCAACACGTCCAGAAACTCGAGAGCCTCGGAGTGCTGGCCGGAGGCATTGCCCACGACTTCAACAACATCCTGGTGGCAGTCCTGGGATACGCCGACCTGGCGCTGTTGGAACTCCCAGCGCGGTCACACGTGCGCGAGCGCATCGCGGAGATCGAGACGGCGGCCCAGCGCGCGGCCGAACTCTGTCGCCAGATGCTGGCCTACTCCGGGCGCGGCAGGCTCGTGATTGAGGCCTTGCGCCTCAGCGACCTCGTGGCCGACACCATGCCGCTCCTGAAGGCCTCGATCTCGAAGAAGGCCATCCTGAACCTCGATCTGAAGGCGGGGCTGCCGCCGATCGAAGGCGACGCGATCCAGATTCGCCAAGTCCTGATGAATCTGTTGACCAACGCGTCGGAGGCGGTGGCTGACCTCGGTGGGGTCATCACGGTCTCGACGGGCGCGATGCACTGCACGGAGGAATACGTTGCCCGGACGGTGGTGGCGGAGGGACTTCGCGCCGGTCACTACGTGTACCTGGAAGTCTCGGACACCGGCTGCGGAATGGACGAGGAGACGGTCGGCCGCATCTTCGAACCGTTCTTCACGACCAAGTTCACCGGTCGCGGACTGGGCATGGCCGCCGTGCTCGGCATCGTCCGCGGCCACAAGGGCGCCATCGAGATTTGCAGCAAAGTGGGCCACGGGACGACGTTCCGCGTCCTGTTTCCTGCCGGGGAGGGCGTCGTGCCTGCGTCTCCGCCGGCTGAAGGTCGTACGTTGTTCACGCCCTGGTCCGGCGGCGGATGCGTCCTGCTGGTGGATGACGAGGAGCCCGTTCGCGGCCTCGCATCGCGCATGCTGGAACGCATGGGATTCGAGGTGATCCAGGCGGCCGACGGACACGAAGCGCTGAACGAGTACCAGCGGCACGCGAACCGCATCTCGCTCGTGCTGCTCGACCTGACGATGCCGGGCATGGACGGTGAAGAGACTTTTCGCGCGCTGCGCCGCATCAGCCCGACGGTTCCCGTCGTCATGTCGAGCGGGTTCACCGAGCAGGAGATCACGGCCAGAGTGGCTGGCCAAGGCCTGGCCGGATTCCTACAGAAGCCGTATTCACTGGCGACGCTGCAAGAGAAGATTCACCAGGCGATCGGGCGCCCCTAAGGCGGCGACTCGACCTTGTGCTCCTTGATGATGGTCCTCTTCTGCAGCACGCCGCCCTTCAACCAGTGCCATGTGCGCGCGTGGGCCTTCCCGTCGTCGCTGAGCTGGATCATCTCGTAGAAGGAGCCAGCGTCACTTCCCTGCGTGTTCCTTGAAGAACCTGACAATCAGCTCCGGGGCCTCGTCCGGGAACGTGTGCGTGCCCGGGTAGACCACCGACACGAACGGCGTTCCGGTCTTCGATGGGTACAGGGTGCCAACGAGGGTGCCGGCCTTCGCCCACGGCGTGCCCGCCGCGTCGCAGCCATTCAGCCTCCGCATCGCTCCCATCGTGCGCTTCTGGTTCTCGAAAGGCACGGTCTCGTCCAGCTCGCCGGCGATGTGCAGGGCGGGTTTTGGTTTGAGGTTCCCGAGATTCCTGGCGGCCCCGGCGGCGGACGGCGCGACCGCGGCGAACAGGTCTCCACGCGCTGCCCACAGCAAGTACGTAAACCCACCGCCGTTCGAGTGCCCGGTAACGTACACGCGTGTCTCGTCAACCCTGTAGTCCTTCTTCACCGCGGCGAGGACCTCGTCGAAGAACCGCAGGTCCCGATCCTTCTGGTCCCCTGCCGTCTTCTGCCAACCAGGCTTCATCCCTTCCGGATCCGTCATCCCGGGAGTCGAAAGTCCCTGCATGTAGATGCAAATCGCTTCCGGCCAGTGCTTGTGGATGGCGAACTTCTCCGCCGCGTTCCTCATGGTCCCGCCGTGCCCGTGAAACGCGAACACGACAGGCGAGCTGACCTTGTCCGCCGTGACGGGGGCATAGATCAGCGCCTTCCGCGTCACGCCATCGATCGTCCACTCTCGTTCATTGAGTTGCGAAACGGCGGCACCCGCCGCAAACATCGGACCGCTCGCAGCCGGAGGAGGAACGGGAACCGGCCCCTCGACCTGCCGCGCTGGACGATTGGGCGCCCGGCTTCGATCCAATGACCTCGCGGCGGTCGTCCCGGCGATTCGCCCGCCGCCGAGCAACGTGCCAAGCGCCTTGAACTCGACGAGCGTGAGCGAGCCGTTCTTGTCGGCGTCGAGACGATCGAACAGGCGGTCGAGCGCTTCCGGCCGCTCGGCAACCGGCCGGCCGGCAAGCCACTCGCTCAGGTACTTCCTGAACTGCTCCTTGCCGGCCGTGTCGCGGCCACCGGACATCGCCTTGAACACGGACTCGGGATCGGCGGCGATCCTCAACTGGCGGAGGGCCTGGTTGCCGGCGCCTGCCTCCGAGCCCGTGCGCGCCGCGGGCGCAGGTGTCGCGGCTGTCTCAGCCGCCGGCGCACCATCGTAGACGCGCCGGATCTCGACCGGGTGACCAAGACGACGGCTCTCGAGTCGCACCGTGACCACCAGCGACGGCCCGTCCCTGCGGGAGTAGGCCTCGGTGATCTTCAGGCCTGCGCGCGACTTGGTTTCGGTCACAAGCGTGCCGCCAGTCCATTTCGTCACGCGTTCGAGATCGGCACCCTCCGGGAGCTTCTCTTTCACTCTGCGGCCGTCGGGCCGCAGCACCTGGGCATGGCCGTCCGCGTCCGTGATCGTTACCTCGGACTCTCGCTGGGCGATGATCAGCAGCGGAGGCGCAACCGCGAGTCCGCGAAGCGTGTCCCGCATCTCACCAGCCTGCCCGGCGTCGGAGCGTCCACCAAACCGGCCGGCACGACCACCAGCGCCGCCGGTACGACCACCAGCGCCGCCGCCGCGTCCGCCCCGGCCTTCCCCCGCCACCGCCCGCACGGCCGCCGACCACGCCCTGGAGTTTCTCGCGGGCATCGTCACTCGCCGCCTGGTTCAGAACCCAGCGGCCGGACAGGTCGGGCTTGCCCGACGAGGGCTGCTGTCCGAAGGGCGGCGAGGATACGGCAGCACCAGGACCACCGCACACGCTGAACATCACGGCGAGTGCCAGCACGGTGCGAGACATGTTCGATTCCTCCAACTGTTTCGGAGATCACGGGCGTGGACCCCGGGGCGTTGACCTGGCTCATCTGGGTCTTTTGACCATGTGCCTCCGCCAATGGTTGAGGGCGTTCCCCGCCGGGCATCGACGAGGCCCGGGCTTCCGACACCGATCCCGACCGGATGTCCGCCGGCGGCCGCTACGAGGCGGTCCACCAGGGCGAACACGCCCTCGAGCGTGGCGCGCCCGTCCCGCGGCCGGACCGTGGCCTCGAGCCGGTGACGGATCGCGCCGCGCAGGTTGACGACGGCGCCCCGCAGCCGGTCGTGGGCGAGGTCGAGGCCGAGCACGTGACGGGCGTCATCGACGAGGTCGAGAAGGATCGGCATCTTGCCGCCGCTCGAGGAGCCGCGGCCGACCTCGGCGACGAGTCCCTCGGCTTGTTTATTGAACAAACAAAGTTAGAATCATCCACGCACCATGAGCCACGCCTTCATCCTCCCAGCCCCGCGCATCGTGCCCCCGCTCGACCCCGGCTTCCGCCCGCCCGTCCTCGCCAACCGCGCCTTCGAGCGCGAGGTGGCAGACGCCGACGGCGACGTGACCGCGCTTGCCGGCTCGATGTCGCTCGACGACCACAGCGTGCTCGGCATCGCCCTCGGGTCGAGCCAAGCCGCGGCGGAGAAACTGAAAGCCGCCCAGGCGCTCCTCGAAGCCGGCCACGAGGGCGCGACGGCCATCTGGCGGACGATGGGTGTGAATCTCGGGTATACGGTCGCGCACTACGCCGACTTCTATCCCGTGCGGCACGTGCTCATCCTCGGCCGCTGCACATCGGGGCGCGGCGGGACGATGCTGCTCGACGAGGCGCGGCGCGTGCTGTCGTGCGAGTTTCCAGACCTCGCGTCCCGCGTGAACATCCAGCTTCCCGACGAGAAGAGCCGGCGCGTCGGGCAGTCGATTGCGGCCGCCAGCCTGCCGGCGCTAAAGGGAGACGCGCGATGACACCCAGGCTCGCGACCGCTGAAATCTACGTTCCTGACGGCAGCCCGATCGACGAGGCGCTCGGCCGCACCACCCATCTCGCGGTCGGCGCCCACCAGGACGACCTCGAGATCATGGCATTCGACGGGATCCTGAAGGGGTTCCAGCAGGCCGACCAGTGGTTCACCGGCGTCGTGGTGACCGACGGGGCGGGTTCGCCGCGCGACGATCTCTACAAGGCTTACACAGACGAGCAGATGCGCGAGGTGCGGCGCCGCGAGCAGAAGAAGGCGGCGCACGTCGGCGATTTCGCCGCGGCCGTGCTGCTGGACTATCCGAGCAGCGCCGTCAAGAACGCGGCCGACGCGCGCCCCAAAGACGATCTCGCCGACATCCTCCGCGCGACGCGGCCCGAGGTGGTCTACACGCACAACCTCGCGGACAAGCACGACACGCACGTTGCGGTAGCGCTGAGGACGATCGACGCCATTCGCACCCTCCCCGCCGACGCCCGGCCGGCACGACTGTATGGCTGCGAGGTGTGGCGCGATCTCGACTGGCTGCCCGACGCCGACAAGGTCGCCTTCGACCTGTCGGCGCACGAGAATCTGCAGGCGGCGCTGCTCGGCGTGTTCGACTCGCAGATCTGCGGCGGCAAGCGGTACGATCTCGCGACGCAGGGCCGTCGCCGGGCCCACGCGACCTACGCGGCGTCGCACGCCACGGACGCGGCCGCTCTGCTCAACTACGCGATGGATCTCACGCCGCTCGTCGTCGATCCGTCGATCGACCCGGCCGCGTTCGTGGCTGGCTTCATCGATCGCTTCCGGTCCGACGTGCTCGATCGCCTCGGCCGCGTCCTCGGGAGCCGGCCGTGAGCCTCGACACCGAGGCGCTTCACCCGCGTGAGATCCGCGGCAGGGATTGCGGCCTCGTGGAGAGCGTGTGCGCCCGGTGCTATCATGTGCGCGTGAACCGGGACGACATCCGCGCGTTCGTCAACCGCGATTGGGCGGCTGTCGAGGACGAGAAAGCCCGCTACTGGGCGCAGCGCAAACGCACGATGACCGCCGCCGAAGCCCTGGCGACCGCCGACACGCTTCGTGAGTACGCGCGCCGCACCAAGCCCGACTGGCCCGATCCCGACGAGCGCGCCACCGACCTGGCCGTCCATATTCGCGTCGCGGAGGCCCTGCGTGCCGTTCCCAAGCACCGCGCCCGCTGAACTGCTTGCCGCGTTGGCGGAAGCGCTCTCCGCGCTTCGCGCGCGCTGGTACCTTTTCGGGGCGCAGGCAGCCGTCATCTGGGGCCGGCCGCGCCTGACCGCCGACGTCGATGTCACCGTTCGGCTCGATCCGGAAGATCCCGAGCGACTGGTCCGTGCGCTCAGCGACCGTGGATTCCAGTTGCGCGTCAGCCTTGGCGACGACTTTGTCCGGCGCACCCGGGTGCTACCCTTCGTCCACCAGCCCAGCGGCCTCCCCCTCGACATCGTCCTCGCAGGCCCCGGGCTCGAAGAGTTGTTCCTGGAGCGTGCAGTCGAGGTGACCGTCGAGGGCGTGACCGTGCCCGTCATCAGCCCGGAGGACCTGATAGTCGCGAAAATCCTGGCCGGTCGGCCAAAGGACCTCGAGGACGTCCGGGGCATCCTCCGGGAGCGGCTGTCATCCCTCGATATCGAGCTCATTCGCTCGACGCTGACGCTGCTCGAAGACGCGTTGTCGCAGAGCGATCTGCGGCCCCCGTTCGAGAGCGAACTGGCGCGCGCGCGGCGAGTCGGGTAGCGCTCATCCTGCTCCTCGATGGGCGCGGCCAACACCCCTCTCAGACGGCCTATGCTCCCAGCAGGAGGCTGATGGTCACATGCGCCGTGAGGCGGCAGGATCCGGGATGTTCGGTCGGGGGAATTGCGAAACCACGTGAGCGCCGACTCGGCTACCTTTCGAGCGGATTGCC
>Ga0209014_10001778_pt1 | contig 12728 bp, 9 predicted proteins | sample BarGraNGADG00212_FD_184491 | JGI IMG/M metagenome (GOLD analysis project Ga0209014, IMG submission 184491) | Arctic peat soil microbial communities from Barrow, Alaska - Barrow Graham LP Ref core NGADG0002-212 (SPAdes) (version 2) | ecosystem: Environmental > Terrestrial > Soil > Wetlands > Peat...
AGAACGTCGTCGGCTGGCCCTTTTTTTCCGAGCCATACTTGGGGTTCGACTTGATGTGGAGGCCGAACAGCTCGAAGGCAGTCATCGAGACGTTCTTGCCCATCGTGATGGCGCCCCATCCACCCACGGAGTGGATGCGCAGCGCGGTGGAGCCCTTGGGCAGCAGATTGAAGTCGCCGGCGCTCGGGAGCGCGAGCCCCGCGATGTCGGGATAGCTATCGACCAGCTGGTCCTGCCAGATCTGCAGCTTGGGCATCCGCGTGCCCGGTCGCACGAAGTCGATGCCGAGGTAGAACTGCCGGCGCTGAACACCGCCGGGCAGCATGTTCTCGACCGCGGCCACGATGTCGCCCGGCTGCAGGTCGCGGCTGCCGAGGCCGAAGCAGGCGGAGTAGAAGTCGGGCACCTGGTCGGGACGCAACGGCGTGACGCCGAGGTGCGCGCCCGTTGAGCGGCCGTTCTCTATGCCCTGACCCATGGCGGCGCGAATCTCGCGCAGCATCGGCGGGTCCACCGCGAGCGGCTGGTCGAGGCGCTCCATGACCACGACGCCCTTCTTGCCCGCCAGCAGCTGCGTGATGAGGTCGGCGGGGAACGGGCGGAACATCGTGAGGTTCAGCACGCCGATCTTCAGGCCGCGCGTCTCGCGCAGGTGATCGGCGACGGCCTCGGCGTTGCTCACCACCGAGCCCTGCCCGACGATGACCCATTCGGCGTCGTCGAGACGGAAGCCACTGGCGCGGGCATATTCACGGCCGGTGAGTGCGGCGAATTCCCTGAATGCCTGGTCGGTCAGCTCGGCAATGTGGTCGAAGTAGAACGGACGCTGCGCGGCCACACCCTGCGCATAGCTGTCCTGGTTCTGCACCACGCCCAGCATGGCCGGGTAGTCGAGGTCAAACATCTCGGGGATGCGGCGACGGGTGTCACCGAAGACGAGCCGCTGCGCGGGCGTCGGACTCTGGATAAGGTCGGACGGGTCGCCCAGGTACTCCTTGATCATCTCGCGCTCGGGCACCAGCGCCGTCTCGATGACATGGCTGGTGAGGAAGCCGTCCTGCGCGATGATGCCGGGGTTGAGCGACAGCTCGGCGACGCGGTGGGCGACGAGGTTCAGGTCGGCCGACTCCTGCACGTCCTTGGCGAAGAGCTGGAAGAAACCCGTGTCGTCCACGGCGTGGTAGTCGTCGTGGCCGGCGTGCACGTTGAGCGCGTGCTTGGTCATGGCACGCGCCGCGACGTTCAGAACGTAGGTCAGGCGCTTCCCGACCGCCGCATAGAGCGACTCGTGCATGTAGGCGATGCCCTGCCCGCTCGAGAAGTTCGCGGCTCGCAGCCCCGACATGCTCATGCCGGCGGTGACGGCGGCCGCCGCGTGCTCGCCCTCGGGTTCGAAGAAGAGCAGCTTGCGGCCGTTCACGTTCAGCTTGCCTTCGGCGACTGCCTGGGCCCAGCCCTCGCCCATCTGCGTGGACGGCGTGATCGGATAGGCACCCGCAGCCTCGCTCGCCGCGGTTTCCATCGCCACGATGGCGGCGGAACCGTCAAGCGCCTGTCTGACACCGGGGAACCGGGGCGCCGCCTGCGGGGCTTCCGCGTCCTCCGGGTTCTTGTTCCAGAACTTCATGCTGCCTCCAAACTGCTGAGGGCTGGCACGCGCGCGAACTGCGCACCGCTCAGCCAGACGATCGCCCCCGTGGGACAGCGCTCGACGGCGCGCTCCGCGGCTTCGGCGATCCGGTCATAGTCGATGACTGCCACTCCACTCGCCACGCTGATCAACCCCGGTGCGGCGTCGAGCACGCACTTGCCGCAGGCCGTGCACGACACGCGACAGGCCTCCAGCGCGTCGTCGCCCGCCACCAGGTTCCTGCACTGCACCAGCAACTGATGATCGACGGGGCGCACCACGAACAACCCCTTGGGACAGGCCTCCACGCAATCGCCGCATGCCGTGCACTTCTCGATGTCGACCACCGGCAGCCCGGCGGCGTTCATGCGGATGGCGTCGAAGGTGCAGGCGTGCGCACAGTCGGCGAGGCCGAGGCATCCCCAGGCGCACCCCTTGCCGCCACCCGCCACCGCCGTCGCCGCCGCGCACGTCGACAGGCCGCGGTACTCGGCGCGCTGCATCGCCACGTCGCTGCCGCCGGCGCACATCAGGCGCGCGACGCGCTTGGTGGCATCCCCCGCGTCGACGCCGAGGAAGGCCGCGATCTCCGCGACGCGCTCGGCGTTCGAAACCGTGCACTTGGACGGCTGCACCTTGCCTTCCACCATCTGTTCCGCGAAGGCGTGGCACCCCGGCAGGCCGCACGCGCCGCAGTTGGCCTGCGGCAGCATGGAGGCCACGATCTCGATGCGCGGATCTTCCCACACCTTGAGCTTCTTGTTCGCCATCGCGATGAAGACCGCAAAGACGAGCCCCGTGCCACCGAGAATCAGGATGGCGTCGATAAACAGTTTCATCGGGCGCTCTCAGGCATTGCCGGTGAGCCCCGACGAATCGAGGAGCCATGACGCCAGCCGGTCGACGGCCTCGCCGGCGCCGATCGCCGGCGCACCTTTGCCACCGGCCGTCCCCGGCACCGTGAACGGCGTGCGCGCCAGGTCAGCCAGCATCCGCAGGTCCTCGCCCATCTGCCAAACACTGCTGCCGCCCACGGCCTTGGCCGGCGCCACCGGCAGGAAGGGGACGGTCAGCCGCTGCCAGGGTTCCTTGCCCGCACTCGGGTCGTGAATAAACGTCGCGGAGCCCTCGGGGAGGATCGCGGCGATCGCCGGGCCTTCAAAGCTGGCCACGCGGTCCAGCCCGGTGCCGTCCACCGTCTGCAGCACGAAGGTGCCCGGCGTGATGCAGCGCACCAGGGCCGCGGGCGGCGCGGCGCCGCGCACCACGAGCACGATCTTCTCGCGCCCATCGGCGAAGTCGAGCAGCGCGCCGGCGTGCAGGTCGGCGCCGTCCACCTCGACCACCAGCGGCGGCGCGAAGCGGCGCTCCGCCTTGTTCCAGGCGCGGAACTCCGACGATTCGAGCAGGCGATCGTGCTCGGCGGCGCGGTAGCGGCCGCCGCGCACGAGTTCGCTGATGATGATGGCGCCGAACGCGCGACCGGCGACGGCGAGCGCCTCGTCGATGGTCGCCCCCAAGCGACGACCCTTGGTCACCTCGGCGACGAACAGGGAATCGCCCTCCGCCGAGACCTTGCGCAGGATGTCGATGGCCCGGCCCAGCGCCTTCTGCGACGCACCATCGGACGGAAGGACCGCCGGAAAGAGCCCGGCAAAGCGCGAGGCACTGAGGTGCCGGGCGCCGAACTCGCCCAGTTGCACGGCGGCCCGCGCGGTGCGCGTGGCTTCGTCGGCGGACTGCGCGGCCAGGTGGGCATCGGCCTGCGCGAGCGCGCCCTGCACGGCAGTGCGGAACTCGGCAATGGGCTGGTTGAGCGCGGCCAGCGCCGCGGCAACGCGCTTGTCAGACGGCATATTTATCGAGCTCCTTGTCGAGCAGCGCGACACGCTCGGCGGGCGTATGGGGCGCCACGCGGCGCGTCTCCTCGTAGCGGGGCTTCGAGGCGTCCTTGTAGAAGAGGCCGAGATGGATCTTGTCCGTCTGCTCGGCCATGGCGCGGGCGGCGGCGAGGTCATGCGGGTCGTGATGCACCTGCGACGTGTAGATCTTGTCCAGTTCCGGCGCCACTACGCCGTCGTCGTGCACCATCATCGTGATGCGCGACGGGTCCTGCACCGCCTTCTGGAACACCTGCGGCGTGAAGACCGGGCAGCGCTGCAGGATGCGCACGAAGCTGAATCCCTTGTGGTGGTACGCCGCGCGGAGCGTGGCGTAGAGGTGCGCGGGCACCCACTCGGCGGTCTGGGCCACGAACGACGTGTTGGTGATCCCCAGGGCGATCTCGATGGGGTTCATCGGTGGGAGCCAGCTCCCCCTGGGTTGCGTGTTGCTCTTGAAGCCCTGCGGCGTGGTGGGCGACGTCTGCATCTTGGTCAGCCCATAGATGTTGTTGTCGAGCAGCATGACCGTCATGTCCATGTTGTAGCGCAGGGCATGCACCCAGTGGCCGGCGCCGATGGATGTGCAGTCGCCATCGCCCATCACCACGAAGACGTTCAGCTCCGGACGATGCAGCTTGATGCCGGTGGCGACGGGGAGCGCGCGGCCGTGCAGGCCGTGGAAGCCGTACGTCTTGAGGTAGTGCGGAAAGCGGCTCGAGCAGCCGATGCCCGAGACGAACATCGTCTGGTCGGGAATCAGCTGTTCCGCGGCCAGCAGGCGCTGCACCGCGGTGAGCACCGAGTGGTCGCCGCAGCCCGGGCACCAGCGGGCCTTTGCCCCCTCGTACTCGGACATCTCGTATTCGTGCTCGCTGTCGTCCAGGTCGAGGACGGGGAGCAACCCGCAGGAGAGACTCACGCGGTACCTCCACGCGGCGTGCGGCCGCGAATGGCTTCGAGTATGGAACCCGGGCGCAACGGCTCGCCCGGAACACGCGTCCAGCAGTCCACGTCCACCAGCGTCGCGGCGCGCAGCAGGAAGGCCAACTGGCCGCGCCGGCGGTTCTCATCGGTCACGTACGGATCGCCAATCTCGTCGGAGTAGTTGATCTCGACCGTTACCACCTTCTTGAAGCCGGCGAAGATCTTCTTGAGGCCCGGCTCCAGGGGCGAGAGGAAGCGCAGGTGCGTCGACGAGACCTTGATTCCCTCGGCGCGCGCGCGGTCCACGGCCTCTTCGATGGCGCCCTTGGTGCTGCCCCAGCCGACGACCAGCAGGTCGCCCTTCTCGGGGCCGTACACCGGCGGCGGGGTGAGCAGGCTCGACAACACGGCCAGCTTGCGGCTGCGCATGGCCGACGAGTGCTGGTGAATGCCGGAGCTGTACGCCACCTTGCTCCGTTCGTCGTGCGACAGCCCCGTCAGCGTGTACATGCCGCCCGGCTGCCCGGGGATGATGCGCTGCGTCAGGCCAGTCTTGGGATCCCAGCCGTAGGCCGTCTGTCCTTCGCGCACCGGCGCCAGGTCGAGCGGCGCCGCCTGCCATCGCTCATCGAGCACCGGCTTGGGAAACGGCGTCACGCCAGTAGCGAGGTTGGCATCGCTGAGCACCATCACCACCGCGCGGAACGTCTCGGCGAGCCGCCGGGCCGTCACCATGATGTGAAAGCACTCCTCGATGGTCGCCGGCGCCATCACGATGTGGGGCGCGTCTCCCGTGGCGGCGAACAACGCCGCGAGCAGGTCGGACTGCTCCACCTTGGTCGGCAGGCCGGTGCTCGGGCCGCCGCGCTGCACGTTCACCAGCACCAGCGGCACCTCGGTCATGATGGCCAGGCCGATGAACTCGGTCTTGAGCGCCAGTCCCGGCCCCGAGGTGACGGTGAACGCCACCTTGCCGGAGTAGGAAGCGCCGATGGCTACGCCGACGGCGGCAATTTCATCCTCCGCCTGATGCACCATGCCGCCGAACCGCTCGAATACCTCGGAAAGCAGGTGCGACACCGACGTGGCCGGCGTGATGGGATACATGGCGCAGAGTTCCATGCCCGACGCGATGGCGCCCAGGGCAAGGGCCTCGTTGCCGTTCATCACCACGAGCTGCTTGTCGGCCTCGTGCGTCGGGATCTCGACGCGGAAGTCGATGTTGTCCTCGGCCCAGGCATACCCGAGCTCGAGCAGCGACACGTTCTGCGCGTACATCTCCTCGCTCTTCTTGCGGAAGGTGTAGGCGATCTGCTCGCGAACGCGATCCATGTCACGGCCATAGATGCGCGCCAGGATGCCAAGGGCAAACATGTTCTTGCCCTTCTTCGGATTGTCGACGATGGTGAGGCACTCGTCTTCCATCGCCACCGGCACGATGCGGTAGGGGCGCGAGGACAACTCCTTCATGGCGGCCGTCCAGGCGACCACGATCTCCGGGTCGTCGCTGCGCGCCCATTTGTCCTCGACCAGCAGCACGGCGTCGTCGGCCAGCGCGTCGAGGCGGTGGCGGGCGAGGAGCACCTGCTCGTTGAAGGCGATCACCAGGTTGGTGCGGTCACCCCAGTTGGTGACGGCGTGTTCGCCGACGCGCACGCGGTTGCCGCTGGCGCCTTCGGGGACGCGCGGCGGCGGCTGGATCTCCGCCGGGATGAGCTCCACGGTCCAGACGCCGTTGCCCATCTTGGCGGACACGGCGGCAAAGATCTGGGCGCATTTCTGGGCACCTTCGCCCGAGTCCGACACGATCTCTACAGTATGCTCCGAAACGCGCAGTACCTTGGGCGGCGCCGGAGCCGAAGTTGCGGAAGAGGATGCTGCTGACATGATCGCGCGGACACCTCATTCAAGGATGGCGTCGGCTTGCGCGATCACGTCGGACGAGTGCTGCGTGGACGTGCATGCCGGGCTCGCTTTGCTGCTGAGCCGGGGCGGCTGAAAGGCATGACACGCCCCTTCAGGGGGCAAACTCGTCGACCGTCCACGACTTATGCAAACTCATTGGCTGAGCGTTCTGACGCTGTCGGGAGAGACAGGGTTATTCGGAGGGGAATCCCCTACGGTTCCATGCGCGCCAGAGTTGACGGTCTCGCTCCGTAGGTCCTGTAGGTGCCATTCAGATTGATATACTCCTCTTGAACTTCCCCAAGCCGGTCACCTCCGCTTTCCCCTACAGCTGGCAATGGCGCCCGGCGCCTGGCAATTAGCCTCCGGCGCGCGTTGCGTTGCGACGCGCGCGCTGAGAGACTTCTCCGTATGCGCCCCCTCCTCGTTTTCCTCGCCATTACGGCATCGCTTCACGACCCGGACCTGACGGCCCAGTCGGCACCGCAGGCCGCCAGCCCCGGGGGGCCCGGGGGGCCCGCCGTGGCCAGCTACGTCGCCGCGTCAGTCAACGGCGGCAAGCTGCCGTCGCGCGACAAGGTCAGCGACAAGGACGGGACGCAGTACGTGGTGGAGTTCGACGAACTCGTGCTCGCCATCCGTCCGGCGATGCAGTTCCGCGCCGCCCTGCGCTACCGCCAGACGCTGGCGCTCAAGGGTGCGGCCATCGAGAAAGACCCGATCCAGCGCATGACCGTGTACGGTCGCTACGAGGTGCGCGGCAACATGCTGCGCTTCGTTCCCGACCCCAATCGCGGCGGCAAGGGCATCCAGATACTCGACGGCACCTATGCGCCCGGCCGAATCGACGTGCCCTTCTATTATAGAAACGGGCAGGTGTCGCGGCAGGCACAGATGGTGCTGAAGCGGGACGATTCGAGGTTCTAGAGCGCGCGAGCGCGAGAGCGCGAGGACGCGAGAACGCGAGAGGCGGCTGTCGTGGACCCCCGTGGCGCCGTAGCTTCCGCGGATGCGCCTCTCAACCGTGCTCCGCTTTACCCTCGCTGCCGCGCCGAGCCTTCTGCCGGCGCAGCAACCCGCGTCACCTTCGGCGAGCACGTTTGCCCTCGTCCGCCCACGCTTCTCGGCAGAACGGGCCAGGGAAACCGTCGCCTTCCTCGACCAGTACACGCGGTGGCCGGGCAATCGCGGCTTCGAGGCGTCCATCGACCACGTGGTGCAGTTGCTGGAGAAGGCGGGCTACGTGCTCCAAGCCAAGGCCCGACCGACCGATCGCCTGACCTACCGTGTGGAACGGTATCCGATGGCGGTCCCGGCGTGGGAAGCGGTGGACGCCGACGTACGCGTGGCCGGGACCAGCACCCCGGTGCTGCAGTGGTCGACCAACCGCAACATGCTGGCCACCAACTCGTTCGCCACGCCAGCGCTCGGAGTGGAGGCCGAACTGGTGGACATCGGCGCCTTCTCGACCACGACGCTCGACAAGGCCGACGTGAAGGGAAGGATCGTGATGGCCGACGGGCGCATTGGCCAGCTGTTCTCCGAAGCGGTCGTCAAGCGCGGGGCTGTTGGCGTGCTCGCCTATGCCATGCCCGCGTACACGCAGCCCGAGAAGAATCGCACGAGCATCCAGTTCCAGGGCATTCCGCTCGACACCGTGCGCAAGAGCTGGGGCATCGCCCTGTCGTTCGATGGGCGCGCCCGGTTGCGTGAAGCGCTGGCCAAGGGGCCCGTGCGACTGCGCGTGCGCACCAGCGTGACGTGGACTCCCAACGCCGTCGAGCGCACCGTCGTGGCCGAGGTGCGCGGCAGCTCCCTGCCGGACGAACGCTTCGTGTTCAGCGCCCACGTGCAGGAGACGGGGGCGAACGACAATGCGTCGGGCGTCGGGGCGCAGGCGGAGATGGCGCGGGTAGCGGCGGAACTGCTCAAGGCGGGCACAATCGACCCGAAGCGCACCATCACCTTCCTGTGGGGGCTCGAGATCAGCAGCACGAACCGCTACATCGTACAGGACACGGCGCGCGCGCACGGCATCAAGTGGGGACTTTCCCTCGACATGGTGGGCGAGGACACGAAGAAGACGGGCGGCACCTTCCTGATCGAGAAGATGCCCGATCCTTCGGCCATCTGGACGCGCGGCGACGAGCACCACACCGAGTGGGGCGGCAGTGCCATCGGCAAGAGCGCGTTGTTTCCGCATTACTTCAATGACTTCGTGCTGCAGCGCTGCCTCGAGCAGGCGGCCACGAACGGCTGGGTGGTGAAGACCAACCCGTACGAGGGTGGCAGCGACCACACACCGTTCCTGCGCGCGAAGAAGGCGGGCTTGCTGTTCTGGCACTTCACCGACCAGTACTACCACACCGATGGTGACCGCATCGGGATGGTGTCTGCCGACGAGCTGAAGAACGTGGGCGTGAGTGCGCTGGTGAGCGCGCTGACGATGGCAGCGGCCACAGGTGAGACGGCGCGGGCGGTGATTGCCGAAGTGGAGCGCGCGGCCCTCGCCCGGCTGGCGACGGAGGCGACACTCAGCGCGGCGGCGCTGAAGTCGGGCGGCGACGCAGCGAAGGAGCGCGACATCCTGCAGACGTGGGGGTCCTACTACGTGGATGCGCTGAAGACGACGGCCGACATCGAGGTGGGCGGCGCGTCGGCGGCGACGAGGGCGGCAATCGACAGGGCGGTGGTGGCGGTCGAGGCGGCGACGAAGAGTGCGCTGGCGAAACTCTAGCCCGCCCTGCGTTTTCGTCTCTCACGGTGACCTTCGTGCTCCTCCGGTCTTCGTGAGAGACGAGGAGCCAGCCTACCCGCGGAATTCCTTCGGCACGAGCAGTTGCTCGATGCCCTCGTATACGGCAATCAGGTGCCGCACGTTCGACACGAAGTCGATCTTGCTCACGTCGATCTCGAGCACCGGGCCACGATACCATCCGCTGGCCCGCAGGTTGTCCACGAACTCGTCGTACCTCGGGTTGAGCGCGCGCACCAGGCGCAGCAGCCCCTCGGGGACCTCGTTCTCCACGCCCCCTTCCTCGTCGCGCTGCCGGTCGCGGATGTTGCGCACCAGGTTCTCCACCGGACTTTTCAGCAACACCAGTAGCCCGGGCCGCACCAGCGGCCGGAACTCCTCCTCGAGCCGGGCGTCGATAATCTGGAGCGCCGACGCCGTGAGGTACGGCTCGTCCATGTCGCGGTGCAGCACCTCGCAGAAGGCGAAGCGGTCGGCCAGCGGCGAGCCGTCGATGCAGGTGGAGGCGAGCAGGTGCGGCATGGCCTGCAACTGCATCTTGCGCAGGTCCAGGTAAGCGTGCTGGATGTCCAGCGCGGCCTGCTCGACGTGCCGCTTGGCCGACTGCAGCGCCGGACTTCCCGGCGCTTCCACGCCCTGCGCGGCGATGAAGTCGTTGATGGCGCCGTAGTACCGGCCGAGCGTGCGCCTGGCCGAGTACTTGGCGGTCGCGAGGAGCGGGTAGAGGGAGGCGTTCTGCGCGACGTGATCCTCGAACCCCTCATCGGGGAGCTCGAACAGCGCGTTCATGCCGGTGCTGTAGGCCAGCAGCTTCACCAGCGAGCTCTTGCCCGCCCCGATGTTTCCCACGCACGCGATGAGGGTCTGGTGCCGCGCCAGGTAGGTGAGCAGCCGCCGCTCCACGTTGGTCAGGCGGCTCGCAATCTCGTGGCGGCGGATGCCCGGATCTTCCTGCACCTGGAGGATGCGTCCGGGTTCGCCGGTCACGGGTTCAGCTTCCTCGCCGCAATCATGCGGCGCACCTTCTCGCGAATGGTCCCGGCCGCCACGTGGACGTAATCGGGGTGGTCGTGCATGTCGATCTCGGCGGGGAGGATGAGGACGTCGGCATCGGGCGGGACGATGGCCAGCTCCTGGTACCTGCGCAGGGTGCCCCGCCACCCGGTGGACAGTGACTCGTAGCAGGCGTGGATTTCCTGCAGGTACTTCTCGGTGATCGTCCTCGCGTACTCGTCGCCGGAGGCGGCGCGCGCGGCGCGCCGTTTCTCGAGCAGGGACGGCTCGGTGCGCAGGTAGACGGTGAGGTCAGGCAGCCGGATGCGCTCGTGCTGCAGCGTCTGGTGCAGGAGCGTGCTGTACAAGCGCGCGTGCGCCGGCGCCATCTCGCCGGCGGCGATCATCCGCTTGACGAAGACCTCGGGGCCGTCGAGGAACGGCCGGTCCTCGAGCACGAGCACGCCGTTCTTCTGCTCGCGCGTCATCAGGTGGCGGATCTCGCGCTGCTGCAGCACGCGCATGTGCAGGAACGCCGTCTCGGTGGGGAAGATGTTCGCCACGCGATCCTGGTAGAACAGCGCGAGGCACTCGTCGGTGAGCGACCCCTTCTCCACCCGTTCGGTGAAGGCATAGGTGTCGGCATTCTCGATCAGCAGCTGCAGCTCGCGCCGGTACGGCGGCGCGGCGAGGGCGTTCATGAGCGTCGTCTTCCCGGAGAAGAGGTTGCCCATGATGCCGATGTGAAAGTTCATGACTTCGCCTTCTCCTTTTCCCACGAATCGCGCAGCGTCACCGTGCGGTTGAACACCAGCGCCCCCGGCCTGGAGTCCTCATCGGAGATGAAGTAGCCCGTGCGCTCGAACTGGTACCGCGTGCCGATGGCGTCGCCGGCCACGCTCGGCTCCACCTTGGCGCCCTTCAGCACGATGAGCGAATCGGGGTTGAGCACCGAGGTGAAGTCCTGGCCGTCGGGCACGTCGTCGGGATCGGGGATCGTGAACAGCTTGTCGTAGAGGCGCAGTTCGCAGTCCACGGCGTGCGCCGCCGACACCCAGTGGATGGTGCCCTGCACCTTGCGCGCATCGGGGGCGTTGCCGCCACGCGTCTCCGGATCGTAGGTGCAGCGCAGCTCGACCACCTCGCCGGCGGCGTCCTTGATGACGTCCCGGCACGTGATGAAGTAGCCGTAGCGCAGGCGCACCTCGCGCCCCGGCGCCAGGCGAAAGAACTTCTTCGGCGGGTCTTCCATGAAGTCGTCGCGCTCGATGTAGATCTCGCGGGCAAACGGCACCTTGCGGGAGCCGGTGAGCGGCACGTCGTGGGGATAGTACGGCGCCTCGAGCTCGTCCACCTCCCCCTGCGGAAAATTGGTGATCACCACCTTGAGGGGCTTGGTGACGCATAGCGCGCGGGGCACGCGCATGTTCAGGTCGCTGCGCACCGCGTGCTCGTAGTTGGCCATCTCGGTGCGCGCCGGCTTGCGGGCGACGCCGACGCCGTCGGCGAATGCCCGGATGGCCTCCGGCGTGACGCCACGACGGCGGATGCCGGCCAGCGTGTGCAGGCGCGGATCGTCCCAGCCGGCCACGTGCCCGTCATTCACGAGCTTCAGCAGCTTGCGCTTGCTCACCACCGTGTAGTCGAGCACGAGGCGCGCGAATTCGGTCTGCTCGGGCGGTTTCTCGAAGCCGGCCGCATGCACGAGCCAGTCGTAGATGTCCTTGTTGTCCTTGAACTCCAGGGTGCACAGCGAATGCGTGATCCCCTCGATGGCGTCGCTGAGGCCGTGCGCGAAGTCGTACAGCGGGTAGATGCACCAGGCATCGCCACGGCGGTAATGCGAGGCGTGGGCGATCCGCATCAGGATGGGATCGCGCATGATCATGTTGGGATGCGCGAGGTCTATCTTGGCCCGCAGCACGTGCGTGCCGTCGGCGAACTCACCCGCCTTCATGCGCACCAGCAGGTCGAGGTTCTCGCCGACGCTGCGATCACGGTAGACGCTCGGCGTCCCCGGCTTCGTCACCGTGCCGCGGTGCGCGCGCACTTCGTCCTCGCTTTCGCTGTCGACGTACGCCTTCCCCTGCTCCACCAGCTTCAAGGCAATGTCGTACAGCTGCTCGAAGTAGTCGCTGGCGTAGTACTCGGCGTCCCACTCGAAGCCCAGCCACCGGATGTCGCGCTTGATGGCGTCGACGTACTTGATGTCTTCAGTGAATGGGTTGGTGTCGTCGAAGCGCAAGTGCACCCGGCCGCCGAACTCCCGGGCGATGCCGAAGTTCAAGCAGATGGACTTGGCGTGCCCGATGTGCGGATAGCCGTTGGGCTCGGGCGGAAACCGCGTGCAGATGGTTCGCCCGAACTTGTTGGACGCCTGGTCCGCGGCGACCATCTCTCTGATGAAGTCCCGGCGAGGGGTCTCCGTGCTCACAAGCGTACCTGGGTTTGGGGGTCCAGTCTCCGAACCCGGGAAAAATACACTCGCGCGAGGAGGTTTGGCGTCCCCTATCGGGCTCCGAGCGGACTCTCACGGATACCGGTGATCAGAACCCCGGCCGCAGCTCCACCACGCCAGCCGTGCCGGGGACGGCCGGGTCATTGTCGCCGGGTCCGCTGGCCCCGCCCGTGCGCCGCT
>Ga0209014_10001779_pt1 | contig 12726 bp, 13 predicted proteins | sample BarGraNGADG00212_FD_184491 | JGI IMG/M metagenome (GOLD analysis project Ga0209014, IMG submission 184491) | Arctic peat soil microbial communities from Barrow, Alaska - Barrow Graham LP Ref core NGADG0002-212 (SPAdes) (version 2) | ecosystem: Environmental > Terrestrial > Soil > Wetlands >...
CCCCGCCGCTCGCCGCCGCCCACCGGGCCGCCCGGCTGGTCCTCTGGCGGCAGTGCCTCGCCCAGGCGACGCATGTCCTCGACCGGCACGACGACCTGGAGGTCGAGCACCTTGCGCGTGCCCGGGTCGACCAGCGTGACCGCCCGGCCCTCCCCGATGCCGGCCAGGAAACGCCCGATGGTCTCGAGCGGCCGCTGCGTCGCCGAGAGACCGATCCGCTGCAGGGCACGGGCGCCCGGTGCCCGCAGGGCCTCCAGGCGCTCGAGGCTGAGGGCGAGGTGCGCGCCGCGCTTCGTGCCCGCGACCGCGTGGACCTCGTCGATGATCACGTGCTCGACGCCCCGAAGGATCTCGCGTGCCTGCGAGGTGAGCAGCAGGTAGAGCGATTCGGGCGTCGTGATGAGGATCTCGGGCGGCCGCTTCGCGATCGAGCGGCGCTCGTCCGTCGTCGTGTCTCCCGTTCGTGACGCGATCGACACCGCGCGGACCGGGATGCCGAGGCGCGCACCCGCCAGCGCGATGCCGGCGAGCGGCGCCCGGAGGTTGCGCTCCACGTCGTAGGTGAGCGCCTTGAGCGGACTCACGTAGAGGATCCGGACGGACCCCGGGGCGGTCGCCACCGTTGCCGCGGGCCTGGCCGGCTCGCGGACGAGGCGATCCAGGCACCAGAGGAATGCGGCCAGCGTCTTGCCGCTCCCCGTCGGGGCGTGGAGGAGGACGTGGCCGCCGGCGGCGATCGCGGCCCAGCCATCGACCTGGGCGGGGGTGGGCGCCGCGAAGGCGTCCCGGAACCAGGTCGCCACCGGTGGGCTGAACCGGGCGAGGGGGTCGGCGGCGGGTTTGGACCGGGGAGCCACGGGAGCGGGAGTATACGCCCGGAACGTCGAACCGACCACCTGTTCGAATGGACGACTCGAGACCCCGGCGAGTCGAAAGGTGAAGCCCGGCGGGCCACCGGGCCTGCCGGGCTTCACCCGGGACGCTGGTTGACGACTGCCGGTCAGGGGTCCCGGCGGCCGTCTGGGATGAGCGTCAGGCGGCGACCGCGGTGGGCTCGTCCGGATTGCCGGACAGGAGCAGCCTTCGGACGGCCGATGGGAAGTTCCTGGCGATGGCGATCCGCCCGATGGCGGCCGCCAGGCCGAACGGCCGACTCGTGATCCGCATGTTGTGGTGACACCCTTCCTTCCGGCCGCGTCCCTGTCGCGGCTTGGTCTATCTGCTCCACGCAGCCTGCGGGACATGAACCGTCTTCCGTCTCCGCCATCAGTCACGCTGCGCGGGTGCCCGTCGGCACCAATCCTGCACGCCTCCGAGTGCCATCTGGCACCCGAATGCGCACGTGCGAATACGTCCCTTGCGGGCCCGATCCGCGGCGATTATCGCTGCCGCGCACGAATCCAACCGTGTCGAATGGCCTGCGCACCATGCCGTCCGGCAGGGGTGGGGGTGCCATCCGGCACACCTCCCTTGTGACCGGAACCGCGGCCAGCCGACCGCGGGCGACACCGGCTCCGGCGGCTCCTGCTTCGGCGGGTCACGCCGGCGTCGGCGGCTCCTGCCTCGGCGAGCGCGGCTTCGACGTCTCAACCGGCAGGTTGGCCGGCTCAAGGATCGCCGCGGCCCAGCCGTCGGACCAGCATCGGCGCCGCTCGATCACGTCGAGGCCGCTCGATCACGTCGAGGCCGCTCGATCAGATGATCGCCCCACGAACCGTACGGACAAAGGCCCGGCCAGTTCGGGGTGCCGAACGGCGGAATCGCCGGCGCATCCTCGCACATGATCGCCCACCGTTGCGGATGATCGGATCGAAGGGACGGCGAGCACGTCGGCCCCCGCGTCCGTCGTCGCCCACCGTGAATACGGTCTCCACGCCGAGCATTTGATCGGAAATCGCGGCGGCGATCCGCGGCGGCCAGCCTGACGGCAATCCCCGATCGACGGCCAGGGCGGCGGGTACGCCTGTCGACGGCCGCCGAGCGCCTCGGCTACCATGCGGGCATGTTCGGTCTCGATACCGTCGTCGTCCTCCTGATCGTGCTCGCGGTCGTGCTCGTGTGGCGCGGCCCGAAGATGCTCCCGAAGTGGGGTGAAGCGCTGGGACGGGGCGTGAAGGCAGCGCGCAAGGAGGCCGACGAGCTCCGGCGGGACGCAGACCGCACGGACGGAGCGCCGAAGCCCTGACCGCGCACGCCGATCAGCTCCTCGTTTACGAGCTCGCCCTCGCCCGACGCGACGGAGCGGCGATCCCGGGTGGCCTTGCGGACCTGCTCGCCGACGACTTCGAGGAGTTCGGGGCGAGCGGCCGGCGCTGGGACCGGGCGGCAGTGCTCGACCTGCTCGAGCGTGCCCCCACGGCGGATGTGACGATCGGGTCGTTCACGACGATCCCGATCGACGAGCGCGTCATCCTGGTCACCTTCCGCACCGCCTCGCGCTCCCCGGACGGCACTCCTCGACACGCGTGGCGCTCCTCGCTCTGGGTTCATCGCGAGGGCCGCTGGCGTCTCCGCTTCCACCAGGCCACGCCGACGACCACGGGCGAGACGCGCGAAGCGGGCACGGCATGATCGCGGGTCGGGCTCGAGGCGCGCTGGGCGCCTGAGATCCGCAGCGGCCCGACGCCTGCGGCCCGCAGGCCCGACGCCCGCGGCCTGCAGGCCCGACGAGTCAGCCAGCCAGGAGCGCCGCGAGCGCCTCCGGCTCGGTCACGGGCTGGCGGCAGGCGAACGATCGGCAGACGAACGCGGTCGGGAGGCCGCGGATCGCGAACCGGGCCTGCAGGAGGGGCACCGCGCTCGACGCAGGGTCGGGGGCGACGGCGATCACCTGGCGCGGACGGTACCCGGCCCGCGCGACGTCGAGCAGGCGCCCGAGCCGCGGATCGTCGGGTGCGCCGACGAGGGCGATCTCGTCGACCGGCCCCGCGCGCCAGTCGAGGGCCACGAGCCATTGGGCGAACGCGGTCGGGTACCGCGCCGGCGCCGTCCCGACGAGTCCGAACGCACCCTCGGCTGCGTCCGCGTAGCGTCCCTCGCCCGTGAGCGCCGCGAGTCGCTGGAGCACGAGGGCGGCCATCGCGTTGCCCGACGGCAGCGCGTTGTCCTCGAGCGAGCGCGGCCGTGCCACGAGCTGCTCCGCATCGTCGGCCGTGTCGAAGAAGCCGCCGGCCGGGTCGGGGAAATGCCCGAGGATCGTGTCGGCGAGGGCGCGGGCGGCGCTGAACCAGCGCTCGTTCGCCGTAGCGTCGTGGAGCGCGAGCAGGCCGTCGGCAAGGCAGGCGTGGTCCTCGAGCGTGCCCGCGTGTCGCGCCTGCCCGTCCTTCCAGGATCGTCGCAGCCGGCTGTTCTCATCGACGAGCACGGCCAGGAGCCGCTCCCCTGCCCGTTCCGCGATGTCGCGATAGCTGCGGCCCGCCCCCGCGAGCGCCGTGTCGGGCATACGTTCGAGGATCGCGGCCGCCTCGGCGAACGCCGCGAGCATCAGCCCGTTCCAGCCGGCGAGCGCCTTGTCGTCACGGGCAGGCTGCGGCCGTCGAGAACGGACTCCCAGGAGCACGGCGCGTGCCGCGGCAAGCCGCTCGCCCACGTCCGCCTCGGCACGTCCGGTTGCCGCCGCCAGCCCTGCATCCGTGGCCACGCGCCGGAGGATCGTGCGGCCCTCCCAGTTGCCGCTCGGGGTGACGTCGAATGCATCCGCGAACAGCTGCGCGTCCGCGCCGAGCCCCGCCGCCTCCAGCGCATCGCGAACCTGCCCTGCCGTCCAGGCGTACGTCCCGCCCTCCTCGCCCTCGGTGTCCGCGTCCAGACTGGCCGCGAAGACGCCGTCCGGAAGCGCCATCTCGCACGCCACGAAGTCGAGGGTTGATCGGGCGACGGCCAGGTATCGCGCGTCGCGGGTCAGCTGCCACGCGTGCAGGTAGACGCGCGCGAGCTGGGCGTTGTCGGAGAGCATCTTCTCGAAGTGGGGCACGAGCCAGGTCGGCTCGGTGGCGTAGCGGCTGAACCCTCCGCCCAGCTGGTCGTGGATCCCGCCGGCCGCCATCGCGTCGAGCGTCCGGCTCACGAGCGGGAGCGCCCGAAGGTCGCCGGCGGCCGCTCGTCGGAGCAGGAACTCGAGCGCCATCGGCTGGGGGAACTTCATGGGCGTCCCCCACCCGCCGTTCTGCGCGTCGAACCCGGCTTCGAGCGCAGCAACCGCTGCATCCAGGACGCTCGCGTCCGCCGGCGCGGCCCCGTCGCCCAGGCGGACGGTCGGCGCCAGTCGCGCGGCCAGCCCGGCCCCGGCGCGCTCGACGTCACCGCGTCGCTCGCGCCATCCACGTTCGACGCCCTCCAGGACGTCGCGGAACGACGGGAGCCCGTGCCGTCGCGAGTTCGGGAAGTAGGTGCCGCCATAGAAGGGCCTGCCGTCGGGCGTCAGGAAGACGCTCATCGGCCAGCCGCCGGAGCCGGTGAGCGCCTGCACGGCCTGCATGTAGATCGCGTCGAGGTCCGGTCGCTCCTCGCGATCCACCTTGATGCTCACGAAGTTCGCGTTCAGGTAGGCCGCGGTCCCGGGATCCTCGAACGACTCGCGCTCCATGACGTGGCACCAGTGGCAGGCCGCGTAGCCGATCGAGAGGAAGATCGGACGGTCCTCGGCGCGCGCCCGCTCCAGCGCCTCCGCGCCCCACGGATGCCAGTCCACGGGGTTGTGCGCGTGCTGGAGGAGGTACGGGCTCGTCTCGCCCGCGAGCCGGTTCGTGGGCATGGCGGGATCGTAGCGTCCGCGAAGCTCGTCGGCATGCGGCGGTCGCAGCGGGAGCCGAGCGGCGAACATCGTCTGATTGACATGAACCTTTCTATATTGGAAATCCACCTTGACAAACTGATAGCTGCCAGAGCAATATTCAGCCAACGCAGGTGTCCGACGCACGGGAGACACACGATGTACGAGTACCGGATCCTCTTCCCCCGCCTGGGCTCGAGCGAGATCCGCCGGGAGATGGCCGACCGGTCGACCGCCGCCGAGCGACGGCGTATCGACGGCTGCGTACGGCCGGAGCCGCGCCCGCGAAAGGAGCGCCCCTGATGCCCCACGACGCCATCGCGACCTGTCCGATCTGCGGCGGTGAGCTCGCGGTGACCCGGCTCCATTGCCGTTCGTGCGCAACCACGCTCGAGGGCGACTTCAACGTCGGACGCTTCGCGCGGCTGTCGCGAGAGCAGTTCGCCCTGCTGGAGAGCTTCCTCCGCTCGAAGGGCAACCTGAAGGAGATGGAGCGCGAGCTCGGCATCTCCTACCCGACCGTGCGGGCGCGCGTCGAGGCACTCCTGCGTGCGCTCGGGCTCGCCGATGACACGACGATCGATGACGAACCGGTGGAACCCAACGCGGCTGGGCAGGGCGGAAGCCTCGAGGCGGCCTCCGCGGCCGTCGACATGGCCGCTGCCCGGCGCGAGGTCCTCGAGCGGCTCGCGCGGCGCGAGATCGACGCTGCCTCGGCCGCTGCCGAGCTGCGAGCCCTGGGAGGCTGACCGATGCACGACGAACAGATCGCGGCCAGCCCGCTCGTCCGCGAGCACGACATCGGGCCGCGCGGATCGGTGGTCGTCGGCGTGGGCTCGAACGACGTCCGCGTGCGCGGCGTGGACGGCACGGTCGTGCGCCTGGTGGCCCCGGCGGCCGATCATCCCGCGATCGAGGTCTCGACCGGGCCGGGCAGCTACGGGATCCACCTGGGGCGGGCCATTCGGGGGCTGGGCTTCGGCTTCCGCCTGGGCAGCCTCGGACTCTTCGGGCTCGACGTGGGCGGGGGCACCGTGGAGCTCGAGGTCCCGCACGACGCACGCCTCGAGATCAGCGCCAGCTCGGGCGACGTGAGCGTGCGTGACGTGACCGGCTCGGTTGCCGTCCGGACGGTCAGTGGCGACGTCTCGCTGCGTGGCGGCGGCGGGGAGCTCCGCATGGAGGGCGCGTCGGGGAACCTTCGAGCCGTCGCCACCGCCCCCATCGCGGCGACCGTCCGAACCGTCAGCGGCGACGTGGAGATCGACGCGCCGCGGACCGAGCGGACGAACATCACCACCGTGAGCGGCGACGTGGAGATCGCGAGCAGCTTCGCGCCGACCGGGAATCACGTCGTCAACACCACCTCCGGCGACATCGACCTGGCGGTGGACGGCGGCGTGACGATCGAGGTCCGCACCGTCTCGGGCGACGTGGATTGCGCGCACCCCGACCGGCGCGCGGGGAACGGGCGACGGGATCCCATGGTCATCGGCGACGGTGCTGCCCGGCTCGCGGTCCGGACGCTTTCGGGCGACGTCGAGGTGCGGGCCGGAAGGGTCCGCCCAGAGCGGACCGGCGCGGCGAACGCATCCGCCCAGGACGCGCTGCCGCGCCCCGCGACACCGCCATTGCCTCCGACGCCGGCGCGCCCGCCGACGCCGCCGATCTCCGCTTTCCATGGCGCCGATGCGGAACCGACGCCGCCGGACCCGGCCGACACGCTGGCTATCCTCGAGGCGCTCGCCCGCGGCGAGATCGACGTCACCGAGGCCGAGCGCCGACTCGGGAGCGGGGCGCGCGATGGGTGACGCCGTCGACGACATCCTGCGACTGGTCGCGGACGGCCGGCTCACTCCCGAGGAAGCGGCCCCGATCCTCGACGCCCTCACCGCGGCGGATCGAGCGTCGCGCGGATCGACCACGGGGCCGGCCGCTCCCGGCGCGCACGGGGCCAGCGGGACAGGCGGGCCGTCGGGCTCGTACACGGCCGGCGGGAAGGCCGGCCCGTCGGGCTCGTCCGGACCGTCCGGTCCCTCCGCGACGAGCACGCCGAACCGGATTCGCGTCCAGGTTCGCGAGAACGGGCGCGTGGTCGTGGACCTGCAGGTGCCCGGGGTTCTCGCCGGCTTGGCCGGCTCGCTCCCGGGGATCCCCGCGGGCTATGCGGATCGCGTCCGCGAGGCGATCCGGACCGGCCTCCGCGGTCCCATCGTCGACATCCGTGACGAGGACGACAGCGGCCTGACGATCACGCTCGACTGACCGTTCGGCGGGGACCCGGGCCACTCCCGGGACCCGCCCGCTCCCCGGCTACCATTGGGCCCGTGCCCCGAGCCAGCCGTCCGCGAGCCCAACTGCCGCATCCCGGCCGGGGAAGCCTGCACCTTCGCGAACGAATCCGGCGGCGCCCGATGCCGGCGTTCAACCGGCTCGGCGTCCCGGCGGGCGCACGCACCTCGGTCGACGAGTGGCGAGCGTTCGGCGCGCCACGGTATCGGACCTTCCAGGGGATCGGCGGGACCGCGGCCGCGGTCTTCGCGCTGGCCGGCGACGGCCTGACGATCCCGCTCCTGCTGGCGCTCGGGACGCCCGCGGCGGCGGCGACCGTCATCGGCGTCCTCCCGTTCGCGGTGAGCGCCGCCCAGCTGCTGGTCCCGTCGCTCCTGCGGCGCACGGACGGCAACCTCCGCCTCGTGACGCTGGGCATCCTCGCCGTCGGCGAGACGCGCGGTTTCGTGCTCGCCGCGATCGTGGTCCTCCACGAGCTCCATCTCATCGGATCGCCCGTCGCGATCGTCGCGATCGCCGCCGTGATGAGCCTCGCCGGTGCCGCCTCCGCGATCGGCGGCGCCAACCTCCTCGCGTGGTACGGCGCGATCCTCCCGGAGGGCGAGCGGCGGTTCGTGGCGCCGCGCGTCATGGGCATCACCCAGGGCCTGGGCGCCATGCTGCTGCTGCCCGTGGCGCTCATCGTCCAGGCTGGGCTGAGCGCGATCGGCCTCCTCGTCTACGCATGCATCTTCGGGATCGCGGGCGTCTTCGGGATCGTCGAGCTCGCCGTCGTGCGGCGCCTGCGCCGCCCGGGCCGGGTTCGCGTCGCGCCCCGCGGCGAGGCGCCGCCGCGCAGCCCCGAGACGAACCGGTTCATCCGTGCCGTCGCGATCGCCGCGTTCGGCGCGGGTATGGGCCCGTATCTGTCGATCTACAGCATCAGCGTCCTGCACCTGCCGCCGGGCTTCGCGATCCTGCTCGCCGCGATCGCGTCGGCAGCCTCTCTCGTCGCCGCGACCGTGGTCGGCGGCTGGCTGAATCGCGGCTCCGCGTCGCGCACCCTGCGTCTGTCGTTCGTCCTGCGGGGTGGCTCGATGATCGTGGGCCTGCTCGCGTTCCCGGGGAACCCGGTCGCGTGGCTCGTCCTCTGCGTGGTGGCCGCGATGGCGTCGTCCGGCGCCTCGGCCGGCTCGCTCGCGGCGAACGAGCGGCTCCTCCGCCTGACCGGCGGCGTCGACCTGATCGGCGCGCAGGGGGCGTTCGTGGCCAGGAGCGCGGCGGGCCTGACGATCGGGCAGACCTCGTCGGGCCTCCTCCTCGCGCTCCTGCCACTCGGCTACCCGGCGTTCGCGCTGCTGTTCACGGTCTCAGGCATGACGCGGCTCATCCTCGCGACGCGCGTGGAGGTCTCCCCGAACTGGTCGTCGGCGACCGCCGCGTTCGACGTGGCCGAGCTGAAACGGGGCGGCAAGGGCTGACCGATCAGGCGATCCCGACGACCCGGGCCAGCATGCCGCCTGCGGTGACCGCCAGGGCGATCGATGCCACGCTCATCAGGACCGCGGTCCGCCGGCCGAGCTCGCCCGCGAGCGCCGCGAAGGTCGCCACGCACGGGAGCGAGACGGACGCGACGACGGCGTAGACGAAGAGCTGGGACGGCGTCATCAGCGTGTTCAGGGCGATCGGCGCGCCCACGGCCACGACGGCGGTCCCCGCGGCCTCGGCAGCGGCGAGGACCAGGAGCAGCTGGAGCGCCAGCTCCTTGCGCAGGAACGAGAACGCAAGCGCGATGCCGGCCACGGCGGGAAGCCCCAGCCAGCCGTGGACGAGCGGCGCCACGACCCCGCTGAATGCGTGGACGGCGCCGCTCTCGAAGGCCAGGCCCAGCACGAACGACCCGACCAGCATGAGTGGCGTCGCCAGGCGCACGAAGTCGCGGAAACGGAACCACGCCTTGGCCGTCACGCTTCGCAGGAGCGGCCGTCGGAACGGCGGCAGCTCGAGCACGAGCGGCGACTGCCGGCCCGGCAGGAGCGCGTTCGCGCCGACGCCGGCCGCCACGGTGAGCGCGCTTACGACCCCGAACGCCGCGAGCGCCACCCAGGGCCCCGCGAACGGGACGAGCGCCGCGATCACGACCGCCGATCGCGCCGAGCACGGCGTCAGCGTGGCCAGGAATGCGGCGATGACGCGTTCGCGGCGGGTTGCCAGCACGCGCGTCGCGTAGATCGCGGGCACGTTGCAGCCGGTCGCCACGAGGAGCGGGATCGCCGCCCTTCCCGGCAGCCCAACCGCGCCCAGGACGCGGTCCGCGAGCACCGTGACGCTCGCGAGGTAGCCCGAATCCTCGAGCGCGGCGATCACCACGTAGAACGCCAGAACGTACGGGAGCCCCACCGAGAGCATGGCGAGGAGGCCCGCGTCGAGCGCCCAGAGGAGCGCGTTGGCCAGCCAGGGCACGGGGACCAGCGTGCCGACCACCGCGTGGATCGGCGGCGACGCCCAGGCGTTCCAGGCCGAGCCGAGCCCGGCAGCGGCCGCGCCACCCCCGACCATCACGAGGGCGAAGGTCGCCGCGAGCACGCCGACCAGGAGCGGGATCCCCGTCGATGGCCGCACGCTCGCCTCGGCGATCCGTTCCGCGAGGGCCGGCGCGACGGCGTGTCGCCGCTCTACGCGTTCGGCCCACGCGACGGCCATGGCGCGCCGATGCGGCGCAAGGAGATCGGCGAGCGCGATCGTCGCGGCCCCGCGCGGCGAGACGCGGCCGTCGGCGACGAACCGTGCCAGCGGGGCCGCGGGCGCGGCCGCGGCTCCCAGGGATGGGCTGATCCGGAGGTGGTTGGTCTCGGACGCCAGGCGCCCTTCGACCGACGGCGGGTAGACGGCTGCGGGGATCGTGGCCCGCGGCGACGCACCCGCATCCCGGACCGCGACGCGCTGGCGACCGCGCCGGACGGCATCCTCGAGGGCGGCCGATACCCCGATCCCATCTCGGCCCACCGTCCCGTGAACCGGGGCGACGAGCAGCTGGGCCAGGGAACCGGTGTCGATCTCGACGCCGCGCGCGGACGCCTCGTCGGAGAGGTTCGCCGCCAGCACGATCGGGAGGCCCAGGTCCCGGCAGGCAAGGGCGAGCGGCAGGTGGCGCGCCAGGTTGCCTGCGTCGGCAACCACCAGCACGGCATCCGGTGCCGCGTCGAGGAGGAGCTGCCAGAACGGCGCATCTCCCGTCGGGTGATCGTCGAGCGCGAGCGTGCCGGGGAGGTCCACGAGGATCGCCGGCCCGGCAGCCGTGACCACGGGCCGTGCCTCGGCGCCGACCGTTGTCCCGGGCACGTTGGCCGACTCGGCGAAACGGCCGCTGGCCCGCGCGAGGAAGGTCGACTTGCCGACGTTCGGCCGGCCGACCAGCGCGATGATAGGCGTGGCGGGGGAGGCTCCCGGACCCTGGGGCGACATCGCTTCCGCGTGTCTCATCGCGTCGGCGCCCCAACGCCGAGCGGCTCGACGACGATCCCGCGGGCGATTCGCGCCGCGAGTGCCAGCCGTGCATGGCCGACGCGGACGACGACCGGCCCACCGAATGGCTGGCGCGTCTCGATCTCGAGGAGGTCGCCAGCCGCCAATCCCTCTGCCGCCAAGGCGGCAGCAGCGTCGGCCGGGATCGCCACGACGCGCCCCGACCTGCCGGTCGCCAGGGACGAGAGCGGGACGGCGGCAGGGAACGCGGGCGGGGACGCCATGCGCCCATGGAACCCGATCGGCCGGCGAGGCCGCGAGGGCGCAACGGCCCGCGCGGAGGTGACGAAGGTCCCGTTGCATGTCGCATGCAAGGTCGCTTGCACTGCCACGGGCTTCGCCACCGGCGTATCGTCCTGACGTGGACCGCTGGCAGACGATCACCGCACGGTTCGCGCCCGTCTCGTAGCCAGGGGGGCACGGCTCGGCCGCGGGTCCGGCGGCACCTCTTGCGCGGGCCGGGTACCGTAAGCGCCATGGCAACCGGCCTCGCCCATGCAGGCACCCGCGAGCGCGGACCGCAGCGCAGCGGCGCGCGCCCGACTGCACGCTGCGAGCCGGCCTTCGACGTGGCGACGAACCCGGCGACGCTGCGAACGCTCATGACGGGCGCCGACGCAGGAACCCGCCAGCGGCTTGCGGACGTGGTCCAACGCCGGCACGGGAACGCGGCGCTCCAGCGCCTTCTCGCTCCCGGCGGGGCGCTCCCCGTCCAGCGCTGGGCCGTCACGCTGCCGCGCGGCACCGCCGACTGCGACCGCGTGGTCGGCTACATGAACGCGAACAGCCCCTACCGCGCGGACAGCGGCTGGGCCCGGACGAACGTCACCTTCGCGTGGGGCGGGGATCCGTCCTTCGAGGAGTCCGATGGGGTGATCACGGCCACGGTCGCGAACCCGACCGTCACGAAACGCGTCAGCGTCGACATGCCGTCCTGGGCCCCGACGAACGCCGCCATGGCGACCGGCTGGTCGGCGATGACGGGCGCCCTGCGGGCCCACGAGGCCGTCCACGAGGGGATCGCATCCGACTGGGAGACGGAGCTTCGGTCGCGGTTGAGCACGCTGCGCGTCACCGTCGCGAGCCGGACCACCGCCGCGTTCACCGCGGCGGTCCGTGCCGAGTGGCGCTCCTGGATCGCGGAGCACCAGGCGGCGCAGACGGCGATCGACCCGTACACGGCCACCCTCGACTGCTCCGGCGGCGCGGCCGCGCCCGAGGCCGCCGGGCTCGAGGGCGTGCTCGGCACGGCCGACGAGGATTAGCCCGACGACGTTGGAGCCCCGCAACGGCACGCCCTGGCGCTACGTCGCGGACGACGGCGAACGCGACCCGCGGACCAACCTGGCGCGGGAGGAGGCGATCGCCCGCCATGTGGGTGCCGATGCCGAGGCGCGGACGCCCGTCCTCCGGCTCTGGCGGAATGCACCCTGCGCGGTCGTGGGACGCTTCCAGCTGGCGGCCGCGGAGGTGGACCTCGAGGCGGCGGCGGCGCTCGGCGCGCCGGTCCTGCGCCGGTTCACGGGCGGCGGCACGGTCTGGCACGATCCGGGCAACCTCAACGTCTCGGTCGTGCTCCGCCCGGAAGACGCGCTCCTCGTCGCCGACCCCTCGCTGCGGCGGCTGCCCGGGCTGTACCGGCTCGTCCTGGCGCCGCTCGCGGCCGCCGTCCGGTCGCTTGGGGTGGCGGCGGAGTTGACCGAGCGCGACATCGTGGCGCCCGGCGGCAAGCTCTCCGGCGTGGCCGCATGGATCGGCGGTCGGGCCCTGCTCGTCCACGCAACGCTCCTCGTCGACGCCGATCTCGACGCGCTGGGCCGCGTCTGCAACGGACCGGGCGCGCAGGGCGACCCACGCTGGGAGCGCACGAAGAGCCGCCGCGTGGGCGTCACATCCCTCGCGCGCGAGCTCGGCACCACGTCGGCCGCGGCCGACGTGGAGATCGCCATGCTGCGGGCCTTCGGCGTCGATGCCGCGGCTTCGACCGCCCTGTCGCCCGCTGAGCTCGTCGCGACCGAGCGCCTCCTCGCCGACCGCTACGCGGTGCCCGCCTGGCACGCCAACGCAGAGGCGCGCGCCGGCTAGGAGGGCGCGCGTCGGGATCTATGCCTTCCGCCCGGGTCACGACGCACGACGCGGCCAGGCCGGACGATCCCGGA
>Ga0209014_10001781_pt1 | contig 12719 bp, 10 predicted proteins | sample BarGraNGADG00212_FD_184491 | JGI IMG/M metagenome (GOLD analysis project Ga0209014, IMG submission 184491) | Arctic peat soil microbial communities from Barrow, Alaska - Barrow Graham LP Ref core NGADG0002-212 (SPAdes) (version 2) | ecosystem: Environmental > Terrestrial > Soil > Wetlands >...
CGTGATCGTCTTCGACGGCGAGTCGAACTGGCTGGAAGGGCTGGCCCTGATCGGGCTCTACCTGATCATCGCCGCATCCGTCTGGTGGGGACCGGGGATCGTGGCATGAGCGCCCTCCCGGGACCCCTGGCCGGCCGCCGGCCGCTCGCGGTCGGGATCCAGCTCCCGGAGATCGAGTGGGAGGCGCGCTGGCCCGACCTCCGCGCCCTTGCGCTCCGGGCCGAAGAGCTGGGCTTCGACTCGGTCTGGTACGGCGATCACCTCCTCTACCGGCGACCGGGCGACGACCGCGCGCGGGGGCCATGGGAGGCATGGACGATCCTCGCCGGCCTCGCCGCGGTGACCTCGCGGGTCCTGATCGGTCCCCTCGTCGCCGCCACGGCGTTCCACAACCCGGCGATGCTGGCCAAGAAGGCCGCGACCGTCGACGAGATCAGCGGCGGTCGCCTGGTGGTGGGCATCGGGGCGGGATGGAACGAGACGGAGTTCCGCGCCTTCGGCTTCCCGTTCGACCACCGGATCAGTCGGTTCGAGGAGGCGTTCACGATCGTGCGGACGCTCCTCCGCGACGGGGCGATCGACTTCTCGGGCAGCTACTTCACGGCCCGCGACTGCGAGCTCGCGCCGCGGCCTCGTCCGGGCGGGCCGCCCCTCCTGGTCGGCTCCTCCGGGGAGCGGATGCTCGCGATCACGATCCCCCACGTCGACGCGTGGAACGCCTGGTTCGATGCCTTCGACAATCGCCCGGCCGGCGTGCCGCCGCTCCGCGACCGGGTCGACGCGGCGTGCCGCGACGCGGGCCGCGATCCGGCCACCGTCGCGCGAACCCTCGCGGTCCAGGTCCGCCTTCCCGGCGGGTCGGGGCGGCTCATGGGCGAGGCCGGACGACCGCCGATCCCGCCCGTCGCGGGCAGCCCGGACGAGATCGCCGGCGTCCTGCGTGCCTTCGCGGCCCAGGGCATCTCGCACGTCCAGCTCGTGGTCGACCCCATCACGCTCGCGTCCCTCGATGCGCTGGCGCCGGTCCTCGAGGCCCTGGACCGGTGAGCTGGACGAACGACCGGTGAGCAGGACGAACCCGGGCGTCCGCAAGCGCGCATTATCGGGCCGAGCAACGGGCCGTCCCGGAGGCCGGCCCGACGCACGCCGCCCGCAATGGACCATTGCCGGAGGAGAGCCGGAACCGGGAGGGGTGCCACCGCGTGGGGCGGCGGCTCCCAAGGAAGGAGCCAGCATGCGACCGTCCGTTGTTCACCGTGCGATCCGCCTGGGGTCTGCCCTGGCGCTCGCCGCCGCGCTCCTCGTGCCGGCGTCCGCGCTGCCGGCGCGGGCCGCCAATCCGCTCGTCCTCCGCGTGGGGACAACCCAGGACCTCGACGCGCTGAACCCGTACCAGACGCTCCTGGTCAGCGGGTACGAGGCCTTCCAGCTAACCTACAACCTGCTCGTGGACTTCGGGCCCAACCTCGAGCCGGTCCCCGGCTTCGCCGATTCGTGGACTCGCGCGGCCGATGGCAAGTCGTGGACGTTCCACATCCGGACCGGCATGAAGTGGTCGGACGGCCAGCCCGCGACCTCCGCCGACGCGTGCTTCTCGTGGGGCCTGGCCGTGGCCGCGATCAAGGACGGGGCGAACATCGGGGCCGGCTACCTCGATCCGAGCCTCAAGGACGCGGGAGTCACCGCGGTCAGCTGCCCGGACGACCAGACGATGATCGCAACCACGGCGGATCCGTCCGATCGCGTCCTCCAGGTCTACCTGCCGATCATCCCGAAGCATGTCTGGGGCAAGGAGACCTACAAGACGATCGGCGACGCCAAGTTCGTGGCGCCGCTTGTCGGATCCGGCCCGTACACGGCCGCGGAGTGGAAGACGAGCCAGTTCGTCCGCTTCGTCCGGAACCCGGACTACTGGGGCAAGCAGGGCGCCGCCGACGAGGTCGTGATCCAGTTCTTCAAGGGCGCCGACACCATGGTCCAGGCGTTCAAGGCGGGTGAGATCGACTACGCCCGTGACACGACGCCGGAGCAGCTCAAGGCGCTCGAGAACCAGCCGAACGTCAAGACGGTCGTCGGCAGCGCCAACGGCTGGTCCCAGCTCGCCTTCAACGAGTACGGCGCCTCGAAGGGCACCCTGACGCCAGGGATCGGGCCGTCGACGAAGGCCCTCTGGGATCCCGCGTTCCGCGACGCGCTGGGCTACGCCGTCGACAAGAAGACCCTGGTCGATCGCGTCCTGGGCGGCTACGGCGAGGTGGGCACGACGATCGTGCCGCCGGTCCTCGGCGCATGGCACGTCGAGCCTGACCATCCGCGAACCTTCGACATCGAGATGGCCAAGCAGAAGCTGGACGCGGCCGGGTACAAGCTGGACAGCCAGGGGCAACGCCTGGACAAGGAAGGCAAGCCCATCAGCCTCCGGCTGGACTACCCGAACACCAAGGACACGTACGCGAAGGCCGCCCAGTTCGTGAAGGACTGGTACGGCCAGCTCGGGATCAAGGTGACCGCCCAGCAGTACGACTCGGCGACGCTGGGCAACATCGTCCTCCCGCCAGAGGCGGGCAAGGACTTCAAGGCCAACTACGACATCGAGCTGTGGGGCTGGTCGGGGAACCCGGACCCGAACGCCCTGCTCCAGATCTTCCGCTGCGACGCGATCGGCTCGTCGTCGGACAGCCAGTACTGCAACCCGGCATTCGACAAGATGTACGACTCGCAGAACGCGGCGGCCACTGCGGACGCGCGCAAGACGATCCTGGCCCAGATGCAGAACCTCATCTACGACCAGGCGGTCTACGACATCCTGTACTACGACGCGAACCTGGCGGCCTACCGCACCGACCACTTCGGCGGCTGGCAGAACCAGCCGCTGGCGAACGGGACGCCGCTCTTCACGTACGGCACCCTCCAGTACACCCTGCTCACGGACGCCACGGCCGTGCCGTCGCCCACGCCGGTCATCACGACCGCGCCCGGGGCGTCCCCGACCCCGGTCGCCTCGGCGGCGCCCTCGGCAACCGGCGGGACCACCGCTCCGGCTGGTGGGACGGGCGACAACACCGTCCTCTACGTCGTGATCCTGGTCGCGGTCCTCGTCGTCGCCGGCGGCGTCCTCATGGTCGTCATGCGTCGCCGGCGGGCGACACCGGGCGACGAAGAGTAGCCACCGCGACGACAGCGGCCACGACCGCATGACCGCCACGGCGGAGGGTCGCACGGCGACCCTCCGCCGCAACCCCGGGGGCGCGCGCCCGACCGCGCCCCTCGGCGACGCAACGGGCGCGGAGCTCTGCCGGTGAACGCGCGCTACCTCGCCCGGCAGTCGGCGCAGGCGATCTTCACGATCCTGATGATCGTCCTCCTCAACTTCCTCCTCTTCCGCATGATGCCGGGCTCGCCTGACCGGGTGAACCCGCGCAATCCGAACGTGACGGTCGAGCAGCGGGATGCGGCCAGGGCACGCTGGGGCCTCGACAAGCCGCTGATCCCCGACCAGCTCGTGGCGTTCGTCGGCTCCACGCTGCAGGGCGACCTGGGCTACTCCATCAAGTTCCAGGGCCAGCCGGTCACGGAGGTGATCGGCGACCGTTTCGGGCCCACGATCCTGCTGATCGGGCTCGCGGAGCTGATCGCGATCATCCTCGGCCTTGCCCTGGGTGCCTGGACCGGCTGGCGGAGAGGCGGGCTGGCCGACCGGATCGGCAACGGGCTCAGCCTGATCCTCTATTCGATGCCCTATTTCGTGATCGGCATGCCGCTCATCATCATTTTCGCGGCCGGGCTGGGCTGGTTCCCGACCTCGGGGATGCTGACGGCCGGGGCGTCGTATGCGGGGCCGGTCGAGTTCCTGACCGATCTCGTGTCACACCTCGCGCTCCCGCTCGCCACCATCAGCCTGGGCCTGATCGGCGGCTACTCGATCCTCATGCGCTCCTCGATCACCGAGACGCGCGCCGAGGACTACATCGCGACCGCCCGGGCAAAGGGCCTCACGGACGGCAGGATCCTGCGCTCGCACGCGTTCCCAAACGCGCTCCTGCCTGCCGTGACCCTGATCGCCATCAACCTGGGCTACGTGGTGGGCGGCGCGATCACGGCGGAGATCGTGTTCAACTGGCCGGGCCTCGGGACGCTGACCGTGGATGCCCTCGACTCGCGCGACTACCCGGTGCTCCAGGGGATCTTCCTGCTCCTCGGCGTCTCGGTGGTCCTCGCCAACTTCGTGGCCGACATCGTCTACGGCTACCTGGACCCGCGGGTGCGCCAGTGAGCGTCGTCCCGGTCGCGCCCGTCGACGTTCGAGGAGCCCGCTGGCGCCTCCGCCTGCGCAACGCGCGCCAGTTCGCGCGGCGGTACGCGTCCCGCAGGGACGGCGTCGTCGGGGCCGCGATCCTCGTCTTCTTCGCCCTGCTCGCGCTCGCTCCACAGCTCTTCGTGGGTGCGCTCCAGACGGTCACCACCGCGACCGGCGGGCCGCTCGAACCCCCGTCGGGAGCGCATCTCCTGGGAACCGACGAGATCGGGCGGGACATCCTGAACCTGACCGTCCACGGGGCTCGCGTCTCGATGGTGATCGGGCTCATGGCGACCCTCATCACGATCCTGCTCGGGGCGGTCATCGGGATCGTGTCGGGGTTCCTGGGCGGGCGGTCCGACCAGATCCTGATGCGCCTGACGGACTTCTTCCTGGTCCTCCCGACCTTCGTCCTCGCCATCGTCCTGGCGCCGATCATCCTGGACATCGTGGGGACAGACGCCGAGCTCTTCGGGATCCGGGCAACGCTCCTGGTGATCATCGTCGTCATCGGCATCACGAGCTGGGCCTCGACGGCCCGGATCATCCGCTCGCAGACGCTCTCCGTGAAGGAGCGGATGTTCGTCGACCGGGCGCGCGTCATCGGTGGGAGCCGGGCGCACATCATGCGGCGCCACATCCTTCCGAACGTCGTCAACCTGATCGTGGCGAACACCGTCCTGACGTTCGCCGGCGCGATCTTCACCGAGACGACGCTCTCGTTCATCGGTCTGGGCGATCCGTTCGCGCCGTCCTGGGGGCAGCTCCTCAATGCCGCCCAGCAGTCGGGCGCGCCCGGGCTGGGCGCCTGGTGGTACATCGTCCCGCCGGCCGTCTGCGTCGTCGTGGTCATCCTGGCCTTCACGCTCGTCGGAAATGCCCTGGACGACGTCCTGAACCCGAAGTCGGCGACCCGATGACGGGAGATCCGATGACGGTCGGCCGGCGCGACTCGGGCGCCCCGGGCGACCCAGTAACGGTCGGCCCACGGGTGACGGTCGGCCCGCTCGCGCCGCCAGCTTCGCCCGGCGCGGGGCGCCGTCGCCGTCAGTGGCCGCTGCCGAAGCAGGCCGACCCGGACGCGCCGCTCCTCGTGGTCGAGAACCTCCGGACCTACTTCACGCTGTCGTCCGGCACGGTCAGGGCCGTCGACGGCGTCAGCTTCGAGCTCCACGACGGGGAGGCACTCGGCATCGCCGGGGAGTCGGGGTGCGGCAAGACGACGACCGCGCTCTCGCTGCTCAGGCTGCTCCCGGCGAACGCGAAGATCGTCGGCGGGTCGGTCAGGCTCTATGGCATCGACCTCGCGACGAAGAGCGAGAACGCGCTGCGCCGCTACCGGTGGCGCGAGATCTCGGTGATCTTCCAGGGCGCCATGAACGCGTTGAATCCCGTCCGCCGCGTCGGCGACCAGATCGCGGAGCCGATCGTCGAACGGCTGGGGCTCCCGCGGCCCGAGGCGAACCGTCGGGCGGTGGAGCTCCTGGAGCTGGTCGGCATCGCGCGCGACCGGGCGGCGGCCTACCCGCACCAGCTCTCGGGCGGGATGCGGCAGCGGGCGATGATCGCGATGGCGCTTGCCTGCGATCCGGCCATCGTGATCGGCGACGAGCCAACGACGGCCCTCGACGTCATGGTCCAGGCGCAGATCCTGGAGCTGCTCGAGCGGCTCCGCGAGCAGCTGGGGCTCTCGCTCATCCTCATCACGCACGATCTCTCGGTGATCGCCGAGACGTGCGACCGGGTCCTCGTGATGTATGCAGGCCGGGTGGCCGAGGAGGGACCCGTCCGGACCGTCTTCCGCGAGCCGCGCCATCCCTACACGCAGATGCTGCTGGCCGCCATCCCGAACCTCGACTCGGACCGCCGCCTCCTGGGCACGATCCCGGGAGCGCCGCCGGACCTCCGGACCCCACCGCCCGGCTGTCGATTCCACCCGCGCTGCCCGCTCGTGATGGACGTCTGCCGCGAGGTCGTCCCCGACGAGGTGCGTCACGCGGACGGCGTTCGCGTCGCCTGCCACCTGTACCCGCCCGGCGGCGACGGCGCGCGACGGCCGATCCCGCTCCCGGAGGTCGCTGGCGCGGACGCGCCGGGCGCGCCGCCGGCGCCCCCTGCGGAGCTCGCACGGTGACGGACGACATCCTCCGCCTCGAGGGTCTCGAGGTCCATTTCCCGGTCCGGGGCGGCTTCGCCGACGCCATCCTCCGACGCCGCTTCGGCGCCGTGCGTGCGGTCGACGGCATCGACCTCGCCATCCGACGCGGCGAGGTCCTGGGGCTCGTCGGTGAATCGGGCTCGGGCAAGACCACGACCGGCCGGGTGATCGTCAAGCTGACCCGCCCGACCGCGGGGCGCGTCCTCCTCGACGGCCAGGACGTGACCGACGTCTGGGGCGGCTCGGCGCTCCGCGACTTCCGGCGCCGCGTGCAGCTCATCTTCCAGGACCCGTACGAGACCCTGAACCCGAAGCAGACCATCCACGACTTCGTGGCCGAGCCGCTCGAGGTCCAGCGGATCGCGCCCAGGGCGGACGAGCGCGAGCGACGGGTCCTGGAGGCCCTGGAGTCAGCGGGCCTGCGGCCGGCGTCCGACTTCGCGTTCCGCTACCCGCACGAGCTTTCGGGTGGGCAGCGACAGCGGGTCGTGATCGCCGGGGCCCTCGTGCTCGGACCGGAGCTCGTGGTGGCCGACGAGCCGGTCTCCATGCTCGACGTCTCGATCCGAACCGAGATCCTCAAGCTGATGCTCGATCTTCGGACCGAGCACGGGCTGACCTACCTGTTCATCACCCACGATCTCTCCGTGGCCTGGGTCATCGCGGACCGGATCGCGGTCATGTACCTCGGTCGCATCGTGGAGATCGGGACGGCCGAGCAGGTGATCCGACAGCCGGGCAACCCGTACACGCAGGCGCTCGTCTCGGTCATGCCCAGCCCCGAGCCGCCGGAATCGGGCAAGCGGGCGAAGCGCCACATCCTGGCCGGCGAGACGCCGAGCGCCGCCGCGATCCCGACGGGCTGCCGATTCCACCCGCGCTGCCCGTGGGCGGAACGCGCCGGGATCCTGGAGAAGTGCCGCGTCGCGGAGCCGCCCCTCTTCGACATGGGCAACGGCCACGCCGCCGCCTGCTGGCTGGCCGAGGGAGGCCGCCCGCTGCCGGTCCTCGGCCGGGCGCCCGCGACGGGCTAGCGCGTCCCCCAGGAGTAGACCTGCTTGAGCATCCGCAGGTAGACGAACGTCTCCGTCTCGCGGACGCCAGGCACCCGGCGCAGCTTCTCGGTCAGGAACTCGAGGAGCGCCTCGTTGTCCTCGCAGACGACCTCGACGAGCAGGTCGTACGACCCCGCGGTGACGACGAGGTAGTCGACCTCGGGGAACCCGTTGATCACGTCGGCGGCCTCGAGGAGCTCCGAGGCCTCGCAGCGCACGCCGATCATCGCCTGCTGCTGGAAGCCGAGCTTCAGCGGGTCCGTGACCCCGACGATCTGGAGGATGTCGCGCTCGACGAGGCGATTGGTGCGCGCACGCACCGTCGCTTCCGAAACGCCGAGGGCCGTCGCGATCTGCGTGAAGGGGCGCCGGCCGTCCTGCTGGAGGTGCTCGATGATCCGCTTGTCGAGTTCCGAGATCTCCACTGCCGGGCTCCGCACCTCGCCCGTGCGCACCCGCGGCTGTGCCTGCTGCGACATCGGCGGGCAACCTCCCGGGGCATGGGGTTGGGCATGGGCGTGAGGCGCGCGGCGCCCCTCGCGACAGACGCTAGCAGACCGTCGCCCGGGGCCGCAATCATCCGAGCCGGGATTCCCGTCGGCTGAGACGCCGGCCTGTGAGGAATCGGCGTTGCCAGAATGCGACGCGGGTCGATCGGAAACGGCCGCCCGCGGATAGAATGCCTCGGCAGGGCGCTCCGTCACCACCGCGTCCGGGACGAGCCCCCGATAGAGGAGCAGCGTGTCCAACGCCGGCCTTGTGCTGGGCCTGATCGCCGTCGGCGTCGTGGACGGTGCGTTGGTCGCCGCCCTTGCGACGCTGCTTCTCCAGCGTCGGCGGTGGAACGCACGACACCCGGCCGCGGGCGCGTCGCTCGCCTCGATCGACTTCCGGGCCCTGACCTCGCTCGATGGGGCTGCGGGCGTCGGCGACGGCGTCCCGATCGCCGCCTACGACCGCGTGGTGCGGATCGCAGGCTGGGCCTGGATCCTCTCCACGGCGATCCTCGTGTCCACGAGCGGCCTCTGGCCGGACCGGCAGGGGGCGGTGTACGCGATCCTCGGCATTGCCGGCCTGTTCGTCCTGGTCGCCCATGACCTCCTGCCCGCCGGGGCCCTTGGCCGCGCGAAGTACCTGGTGGAGGGCGGCGTCTCGATCGTCTTCGTGACGCTCATCGTGCTGCTGACGGGCGGGGGGGCGAGCCCGTTCTTCTTCGCCTTCGTGCTGATCGTCGTCGGCGCGGCACTGGTCGTGCCGCCGGCCGCGACCGTGATCCTGGTCGTGCTCGCCGCAGCGAGCTACCTCGCCGCCATCGCGGTCGAGCTCGCGCCGGGCGGTCCCGACGTCGGGCTGATCGCCGTCGTCGGCGTCAACCTCGTCTCGCTCATCCTGCTCGCCTATGTTGCGATGGTCGTCGCGCGCGAGCAGCGACGCACGCGCCTGGCCGCGGTCCGCATGTCGACGACGGACGCGCTGACCGGGCTCGCGAACCGAGCCTACATCATCGCCGCGATCGAGCGCGAGATCGAGCGAGGGACGCGGTACGGGCGTGGCTTCTGCCTCCTGATGGCCGATCTCGACAACCTCAAGGAGGTCAACGACTCGTACGGGCACCGCGCCGGGGACCATGTCCTCGCCGGCGTTGCCGACGTCATCCGCGACGGCGTTCGCCGGATCGACACCTCCGCGCGCCTCGGGGGCGACGAGTACGTGGTGCTCCTGCCCGAGACGGACCCGACCGGCGCGTTCGTGGTGGCCGAGAAGATCCGCCAGGGCGTCGCCGCGATGCGCACGATCGAACGGGACGGGCCGGTCGAGGTGAGCGTCTCGATCGGGCTGGTGGCATGGCCCGACGACGGGGGAACCCTCGACCAGCTGATCGATGCGGTCGACGAGGCCATGTATGCGGCGAAGCAGCGCGGCAGGAACCGGATCGGAGGGCCGTACGCCGCACCGGGCGAGATGACGCCCGTCATCCTCCCGGCATCGCCGGCCGCCGAGCGTCGCGCGCCCGTCTCCATCGGCCGGGAGATGGACCGCGCGGGCTGAAGCCGGGTCCGCGGGTGCTGCGGGCTTGCGGGATGGGCGCCGTCGGGCGTCGGTGTACGATCCGGCGATGGATGACGGGTTCACGACGCGCGCGATCCGGGCGGCGACGCGGGTTCCGCGCGTGGATCAGCCGCCCTCGTCGGTCCCGATCTACCAGACGGTCACGTTCTCGAGCGCCGACGCCGACGAGCTTGGCGCGGTCACCACCGGCCGCCAGCAGGGGTACGTCTACGCGCGGCTCGGCAACCCGACCGTCGACGCGCTCGCAGATGCCTTCGCCTCGCTCCACGATGCCGAGGCGGGGTTCGCCGCCGCCACGGGGATGGCCGCGATCCACCTTGCCGTCGGATCGCAGGTCGTCGCGGGGGACCGGATCGTCGCGACCCGCGCCCTGTACGGCACGACCCGCAGCCTCTTCTCGAACGTCATGGCGCGCGGCGGGGTCTCCACCACGTTCGTGGACGCCACGGACCTCGCGGCCGTCGAGGCAGCGCTCGCGGCGGCGCCCACGCGCCTCCTCTACCTCGAGACCATCTCGAACCCGACCCTGGACGTGCCCGATCTCGCCGCCCTGGCCGGCCTGGGACACCGGTACGGCGCCACCGTCGTCGTGGACAACACGTTCGCCTCCCCGTACCTGTGCCGACCGCTCGCGCTCGGCGCCGACCTCGTCGTGGAGTCCGCCACGAAATACCTCTCGGGCCATTCCGACGTGCTGGCCGGTGCCGTCGCGGGGAGCCGACCGCTGGTGGACGCGGTCCGGGCGTTCCACGTCGACACGGGCGGCACGCTCGCGCCGTTCAGCGCGTTTCTCGTCCTGCGCGGCATCCCGACGCTCGCCATCCGGATGGAGCGCCACGCCGCCACGGCGGCGGTGCTCGCGGAGCTGCTGGAGGGCGCGCCCGGCGTGGAACGGGTGTGGTACCCGGCGCGCCCATCCCATCCCCAGCACGCAGTCGCGGCGCGGCAGCTCAGCGGGGGTGGAGGCATGCTGGCGGTCGAGCTGTCGGGCGGCGCGGCAGCCGGCCGCGCGTTCACGGACGCCCTCCGCATCCCGGAGCGGACCGCGTCGCTGGGGAGCATCCACACGATCGTGGTCCACCCGCCCTCCACGTCGCACCGGCAGCTGACGCCCGCCCAGCTGGCCGACGCGGGGATCGCCCCGGGGCTCCTGCGAATCTCCGTGGGCCTGGAGGACGCCGCGGACCTGCGCGCGGATGTCGAGAACGCCCTCGATGCCGCCCGCGCCACGTCCGCGGTCGCATTCGACGCCGCCGCACCGACCCCCGCGCCCGCCTGACCCGTGGCCACGACGCGCGCCCTGCCGGACGGCGCCCCGGCGATCCTCGCGCGCCGGCCGACGAACCCGGTCGCGAGCCTCGGGCGTGGCGTCTACGGCCTCCTCACCTCGGTGCGCTTCGCGGTCGTCCAGATCGTGGCGATCGCGCTTTCCGGCGTGGTCGGGATCATCCTGCCCCAGCTCCCCTCGATCGCCGCCCGCAGCGCGGCCGACTACGTCGAGCAGATGGACAAGATCCGGGCACGCCTCGAGCCGTCGCTCGGGGCCGGTGCCGTCGCATTCCTCGAACGGCTCCAGCTCTTCCGCGTCTTCAGCGCGTGGTGGTTCACGCTCCTGCTGGCCCTGCTCGTCGTCTCCATCGTCGTCTGCACCCTCGACCGGACGCCGCGCCTCTGGCGCCAGTCGCGCCATGTCCGGGTCCGCCAGCCGGACGCCTTCTACGACCCGGGCGTGCCCGACCGCGCCGTGATCGCGGAGGGTCTCGCAGCCGATGACGTCCGGGCGGCGCTGCGGCGCGCCCGGTTCCGCATCCGGGAGGAGTCGGCCGCGGACGGGACGCGCTACCTCTACGGAGACCGCCACCAGTACGTGAAGATGGCGACGCTCATCAGCCACGCGGGACTCGTGGGGTTCCTGCTTGCCGCGGCCGTGACGAGCCGGTTCGGCTTCGAGTCCGGGCTCCTCCTCCCGATCGGGCAGGCCATCCCCATCGAGAGCATCGGGACATCGGGCCTGGTGAGCGTCAAGAACCTCGCCTTCCAGGCGCCGCAGGACGCCAGCGGCCGGTTCACCGACTTCGCCACCGACCTCGCCGTCTACCAGGACGGGCGCGAGATCGCGCGGAAGACCATCCGGGTCAACGATCCGCTCAGCGCGGGCGGGTACACGTTCCACCAGAACTTCTTCGGGCCGGCCATCGACCTGACGATCCGGGCGCGCGGCGGCGGCCTCCTGTGGTCGGGACCGGTCCCGCTCGATTCCTCTGCCGGTGGGCTTCCGACCGGGCAGCTCGTCGTGCCCGGCCGCGACGCCGTCGTCCAGCTGGTGATGGCGAAGGCCGGCACCCCGACGCCGCTCTTCGTGGTCGCGGTGCGGCCCATCGCCACCGACGCCGCCGGCAACCCCACCGCGTACCAGACCCTGTTCCAGGGGCTCGCGGGTCCGGGCGACTCTGCCGCGCCGCAGAACGTCGACTTCACCGTCACCGTCGACGCCATCTCCGCTTACTCGGGGATCATCGCCCGTCGCGATCCCGGCGCGCCGATCGTTTGGATCAGCTTCCTGCTCCTGATCCTGGGGCTGGCGATCACGTTCTACTTCCCGCGTCGGCGCGTCTGGGCACGCATCGCGCCGACGGGCGAGGTTCGCCTGGCCGCGCACGCGGACCGGTACGTGGACCTGCGACGCGAGTTCGGGGCGCTTCTCACGGACCTCGTCGCGCGGCGGCGTCCCGCCGGCTGACCCGTGGACGCTCGAGCGTGTAGATACAGCCGCGGATACGTTTCATTTGCGGGACATTTCGGAGACTCCGCGACCCGAGGCCTTGGACTGCCCAGCGCGGTGAGGTAGTTTCTTCCCCTCGATCCCGGATGCGTCCCCTCGCGTTCCGACCATGCGTAACCCGAGGGCGTCGCTGACGCGTCGCCCGAGGGAGCCACGCGCCGGTCCGGTCCCAGGCAGGCGGACCACACGCCCATCAATCAGTAGGAGTCACATGACCGCTCGAACCACGGCCATCGAGGCGATCTCCAACCACCGCGTCGCCTCCACCCAGGACTACCTCGAGCACGCCGGCGAGGAGATCTACGGCAGCTACGTGTTCGACGAGATCGCCCAGCGGCAGTACCTGCCCAAGCCGAT
>Ga0209014_10001783_pt1 | contig 12717 bp, 10 predicted proteins | sample BarGraNGADG00212_FD_184491 | JGI IMG/M metagenome (GOLD analysis project Ga0209014, IMG submission 184491) | Arctic peat soil microbial communities from Barrow, Alaska - Barrow Graham LP Ref core NGADG0002-212 (SPAdes) (version 2) | ecosystem: Environmental > Terrestrial > Soil > Wetlands >...
CGGCGGATTGGCGACGCGCGTGCCAAAGGGTCCGACAATCGTGGCGGCGTTCACGGCGATGGGTTTAGTGCTGGTGGCGCTTGCCGCCATAGGAAGCCTGCCGATAGCCCTCGCGCTCGCCTGTCTCGTCGGAGTCGCGAACGTCTCCTTCGCCGTGCCCAGCCAGACGATCTTCCAGCAGCGTACGCCGGGCGAGCTCCTCGGCCGCGTCGTGGCGATCCGTCTGGCGGCCGTGAACGGTGTCCTTGCGATCGCGATGGTCGCCAGCGGCGTTCTGGCGCAGTTCTTCGGGCTTCACGCGGTTCTAGTGGCCTGCGGGATCCTCACCGTGGCCGCCGGCCTGTCCGGCCTCGCCTTCCGCTCCATCCGGGAAGCGTGATCGGCGCACCCGACCGACGCGCGCCGAGCGGACGCGTCGGCTAAACTGCCGCGGAAGAGGTGCGGCGTGGAGCCGTCACCGACGCGGGCACTCGCCCAGGGCGTCCGCACCCGCCAAGCGCCGAACCCGGTCGGCCGGGCCTCAATCGACCGACCGAACACAGGAGTGACACGAGGGCATGACCGACCGCGATCAGGAGAACGGCGAGCCGCTTTCCGACCAGTTCGAGCCTGGGGAGGATGAGTTCGAGGAGGAGCAGGAGGCTCCGGCCGGCGGCGCCGCGGCCGAGGAGGCCGGCCAGGACGGCAAAGAGGACAGGACAGGCGGCAGGCGCTTCGGGCGGAACAGGACGCCCGAGGAGCCGGCGCGACCGTCCGGGTCTATGCGCGGGAGCCACGCCGAGCGCGTCCACATCGATGACCGTGTTTCGGCTGCTTTCGCGCTCGTCTCCGCACTGGCGCTGATCCTCATTCTGTTGGGCTCCGTGGTCGCCACTCATCTCCCGGCAGGGCCCAGCCCGACCACCGCCCCGCTGGCGTCGCTCTCGTTCAGCGTCCCGGTAGCTACGGCAACCGCGAGCGCGTCTAGCTCGGCCTCCGCTTCCGCTAGCGCCTCGAGTTCGGCCAGCGCTTCCCCATCGTCGAGCGCTTCGGCTTCGGCGAGCTGACCCGGGCCGGCAGACCGACCGCCCACAACCGGATCTCAGGTTCGATAGCGGCTCCTGTGGGGTCTTGACCCCGGGCGCCGTGGCAGGCGTATCTTCGTCGCGTGGAACCCGAACGGGCTGCCAGACTCCGCGCCGAGATGGTCGAACGCCAGCTCGTTCGACGCGGCATTCGCGACCAATCCGTCCTGGCCGTGATGAGGTCGCTGCCGCGAGAGCTGTTCGTACCCGAGGAGATCGAGGCCGACGCCTATGGTGACGATGCCCTGCCGATCGCTTCGGGCCAGACGATCAGCCAGCCTTACATCGTCGCGCGGATGACCGAACTTCTCGCTCCGCGAGCGGGGATGCGCGTCCTGGAGGTCGGCACCGGGTCGGGCTACCAGGCCGCGGTCCTGGCCGCGATCGGCTGCAGCGTGATTTCGATCGAACGTCACGCCGGCCTGGCCGAGACGGCCCGCGCCCGGCTGAGCCAGCTCGGCCTCGACGGGCGAGTTCGGATCGAGGTCGGCGACGGGAGTATCGGCTGGCCGGCTGCCGCGCCATTCGAGGGGATCATCGTCACCGCCGCCGCTCCCCGCGTGCCCCCGACGCTGCGGAGCCAGCTGGCGGATGGAGGGCGGCTCGTGGTTCCGGTGGGAACGTCGCGCTCGCAGGATCTGGTGGGTGTCGTGCGGCTCGGAGACAGCTTCGACGAGCGGCTATTCGGTGGCTGCGTTTTCGTTCCGCTCCTCGGCGCGGAAGGCTTCAAGGGCGAAGAGACGCTCGATTCGGCGCCGGACCCAGCGCGTGATTCCGCACCCAATTCGGCGCGGCACGACGGGTAGCCCGATCATTCGAGCCCATGCGCGGCCCGCAGCGGCGAAACCTATAGTTGGCCGGTGACGCACGTCTTCGTCTCCCCGCACCCAGACGACATCGCGCTTTCGTGCGGCCTGGTGGCGGGGCTCCGAACCCGCGGCGAAGCGGTGGTGGTCGTCACCGTCTTCTGCGGCGCGGGCGCGAACCCTTGGCTGACGGACTACCAGCGCGACGCCGTGGGCTTTGGCGGCGGGGCCGCCACCGGGACCGCGCCTTCGTCTGCCGCGGCGATGGCCGGACGCAGGAACGAGGACGAGCTGTATGCGCGCTCGGTCGGGGCGCGGATCGCGTTCCTGGACTTGCCCGACGCGGTGTTCCGTGGCTACGAAGGCGAGGCCCAGCTCATGGGTGCACCCCGCTCCGACGACCCGGCGCCGATCGAGGCTCTCGCGCGAGAGCTCGGCCGGCTCCGGCCGCAGCACCTCTACTTCCCGCTGGGCGTGGGCAATCACGTGGACCACCAGCTCACCAGGGCGGCGGGCATCGCGTTGCTGGGCGGGGCGTGGGGCGAGGCGTGGGGCGAGGCCGCGGGCACGGCCGGGGGCACGGCCGGGGGCACCCGCCTCCTGGGGCGTCTGCGCTTCTACGAAGACTTCCCATACGCGCAACGGGTCGGCTTCGAGCGTCTCGACCAGCTGACCGGCGACGTTCTGGCCAACTTGCCGCCACACGTCTCGCTCGTGCCGGAGTACACCGAGTTGGGCGCACTAGTGGACCGGAAAGTCGAGGGCATCCGCGTCTACGCGAGCCAGGTCGACAGCCTGTTCGGCAGGGACGCGGCGATGGACGAGGCCGTTCGCTCCAGGGCAACTCGCGTCGGGCAAATCGGGGGGATCGGTCAAGCCGAACGCTTCTGGCGCGCGGTCGGCTCCTGAACTGGAGAGCCGAAACTGGAGGGCCGGGCGGCGACGCCCCTCTGGCGCAGGCTCGCCTAGCTCGCGACCCCTTCCGAGGTACGAAGCTCGACGGCGGCCTGGTCGTACAGGTCGCTGATCGACTGGACCATCAGCTCGATGCAGAAGCGGTCGTGGACCAGCTCATGGCCGCGGTGGCCGATCATGTCGGCCAGCGGATGGTCCGTCAGGAGCCGGATGATTCCGGCCGCGAGCGCATCGCAATCGTGCGGCTCCACGAGGAGACCGCTGACCCCGTCTTCGATCATCTCAGGGATCCCGCCCACGCGCGACGCGATGACCGGCCGGCTCAGGGCCATCGCCTCCAGGACGCTGAGGCCCTGCGCCTCGCGATACGAAGGCAGGACGGCCACGTCCAGGGCAGCCGTCACGGCGGGGACGTCTTCCCGACGCCCCGTGAAGACGACGCGGTCTTCGATGCCCAGCGACGCGACCTCGGCCTCCAGTGAGTCGCGTTCGGACCCTTCGCCGATGATCAGCAGGCGAGCGGAAGGCACGGCGGAGAGCACGAGCGGCCACGCCTCCAAAAGGGTGCGGTGCCCTTTCTCGGCTTCGAGGCGGGCCACGACGCCGACGATCTGAGCCTCGGCCGGTAGCAGGTACTCCTCGTGGAGCGTGCAGCAGGGCTGCTGGTGGTTGTAACGCTGCAGGTCTACGCCGTTGTAGATGAGGCTGATCGGCGCGCCGACCCGACCCTCTTCGCGGATCTTGTGGTCGATGGCCTTCGAGACGACGATCAGCCGATCCATCAGCGGCGTCAGCTGGCGCAGCGTCTGACGGTCCTCGACGCAGCGGATGCGGCTCGAATGGACGGTCGAGATGATCGCCGGACGCCGGCAGCCCTTCTCGCCGAGGAGCAGGGACGCTCGGGTGCCGACGACCTCGGCGCGGTACATGTGGTTGTGGACGATCTCGGGCTGGAACGGCGCGAGCTCGTCGGCCAGGGCTCGAACCGCCAGCCGATCGTCGGGTTCGTCTATGACGGTTACGTCGAAACCGGCCTTCTGCAAGCGGCGGACGCTGCTGCCGTGAGACAGCGAGACGACTCGCACGTCGTAGCACTCCGGATCGAGACGGGTCACGAGCGAGTAGACGTGCTCCTGGGCTCCGCCGTTCGTGCCCGTCGCCAGGACTTCGACGACGCGCACGGGGCCGCCGTCGGCCGGCTGCCGATCGATCGTGTCGTGGCAGGGCTCCAGCTCTTGCGCGCCCATCTAGCGGCCCTCCGCGACGGCGGCCTCGGCGGACATCTTGCCGGCCTCCGTCCGCTGCACGAGCAGCCGTTCGATGGGTTCGTCCACCGCGCCCCATTCGTATTTGTAGGGCTCGTTGCCGCGCAGGAAGTCGAGGCGGGTTCGACCGAGCTCGATAGCTCGCTGGATGTAGCAGGCGACCATTACGACTCCGGGAGAGAGCTCTCGGGCGTCCGGATCGACGCCCGCGTTGTAGTAGTACGTTGATTTGCCGTCGTCGAAGGTTACTCCGGCGGCGACCCGACGTCCGCCGACGGTGAGGAAGGACAGGCCAAGAATGCCGGTCGGGGCGCAGCTTTCGAAGAGCCCGGCGAAGAAGCGCCGGCTTGCGGCGCCGCCTGCGGTCGGCGGGAAGAGCCCTTCGGCGCCCCATCGCTTCTGGTGCAGCTCCACGAAGGCGTCCAGGTCGCGCAGGGGGTCGGCGGAAGGTTCCAGGGCTATCCGCCCGGCCGCCGAGGCGCGGCGCATCTTGCGGCGGACCTCGTGACGCTCCTTCTTGTCGAGCGTGTCCAGGTAGCCCTCGAAGTCCACGCCGGCGGGCAGGGTGAGCACCGGGCAGACGTCCTCGCGCTCGCGCGTGACCAGCCAGCAGGAATCCGTGGCCTGGTTCCCGAAGGCGGCCGCCAGTGCGTCGACCGCCGGGTCCCCGGCCCGCAGCCGGCGCAGGTCGACGACGTCCCAGCGCGAGGGATCCTCCGCGGCGAGGGCCGCGGCGATGGCTTCGCAGGCGTCGGCGAGGTCTTCAGGCCCCGCCAGGACAGTGGCATAGTCGGCGTGATACGAGGCGCCGAAGAAGACCGCGGTGGCGGACTCCGGTACAGGTTTCAGCGCCGGTCCGGCCTGATGCCGAATGGTCGTCTTCGCCGCGAGGTCGCCGGGCTCGAGCTCGTGGCGATGCATGAGCGGCGCTATTGCCACGATCGCCGTGGGATCGGACTCGTCGCGAACGACCAGGGTCTGGTCGTGGGCGGTTGCGCCGTAGGCATCCCACCAGGCTCGCTGAACGCAATGGTGCGAGAACGGCGTGGTCCAGGGCGTTCTTACGACGACTGCGTCCCAGATGTCACTCGGGATCGAGTCGAACGCTTGCCGGCTGGCGACGAAACGACGAGCGCCCGCGGCTGGGGTTTTGGGCGAGAGCTCCAGACAGGCAGGGTCGCTGTCTGGCAGAGAGGGGACGGTCACCAGCCGAGAATATCACCACTCGGACGAGCGTCGGCACGCCGCCCCTCCGGGTCCAAGGCCCGGGCGGGTCCCAAGGCCTCGGGTCAGAGCAGCTGATAGGCCCAGTAAGTGCCGATCGCGTTCACCACGAGGCCGACGGCCAGGACCAGCCACCAGAACAGCCCCGCGCGGCGCCGGGCCAGGACCGTGGCGCACAGGGCAACGGCGAACGGGATCGCGTCTAGGGCGTACCGGAATCCGTACTGGAGCCAGCCGCCGCCGTAGTAGAGCAGGACCGGGATCATCACCAGGACGAACGCGGCGGCGAGGCCCCAGGACAGGCGGCTGCGCCAGTCGGCCCGCAGAGAGAGCAGGAGGGCCGGGCTCGTTATGAGGATCGACATGCCCAGACCGTCGGGCTTGATCCACGGGAAGTCCGGGATCTGCTGCGGCGTGTGGAGCATGAAATAGTCCCAGTTCTGGGCTAGGTGCGAGATCGAGAAGAGTCCCTGCTCCCGGATGGCCTCGAGCCAGGGCGGGAGTGTCGCCTCCAGATAGCCCGAGTCCAGGGGCGAGCCGAAACGGACCCAGTTGAACCAGAAGAAGAACGCGATCGCGGGCAGGACGCCGATGACCAGCCAGGACCAGTCGCGGGCGATCGCCCAGCGACCGACCGATGTTCGAATCGACCGGTCGAAGGTCAGGACGTACGCGTAGAAGAAGCCCGCGAACAGGACCGGCGGGCGAGTCAGGAAGGCGGCTCCCAGCAGCAGCCCGATGAGGAGCGGTCTGCGGCGGCCGAACGTCTCGATCAGGGCCAGAAGTGTCAGCATCGTGGCGATCAGATGGCTGGTGTGCCAGACGCCGCCGCGGACTGTGACCCACCAGATCGCCGTACTGAAGCCGAGCAGCAAGCCCAGCCAGACGAGGTCGCGGCGGCGCTCGACGCCAAGCCGGCGAGCCATCGCCCAGACCAGGCCCACGTCGATGGCGGCCAGGATCGAGTTGATGAGCGGCTCGTACTGGTGGGCGGTCTGGGGCGAGATGAAGACCATAAGCGGCATGAAGAAGATCGACGGGAACGGGGCGAACGGAACATAGAAGTAGCCGTTCCACGGGATCACGTCGTTCGCGCCCAGCGGCGCCGAGAGCCCGGTCTGGCCGTGAAGGAAGGCGTTCGACAGGTAGAAGATGTCCGGCCTGCCCGCGTCGAACCCGGCGGTGTACCAGAAGACGATGCCGGCGGCGATTGTTGCGACGAACCCGAGTGGGATCGGCCTGGCCAGCCAGGTCAGCGCCCGGCCCGCGGGGCTCGATCCGGCTCGCCCGGCGACCTCGGAAGCCCGGGCCAGGCCCGGAAACCGGTGGACGACGTCACCGATCCCAGGGCCGCTGGCTGACGAATTGCCGCTTCGCTGGTTCATGGAGCGCTCATTCTGCCGCGATAGCCGCCGGAGTGCGGGACGTGGCCGCGCCGCGCTCGAGGACGGCCTCGACCAGAACCACGGCCAGGCAGGCGAAGAACGTCAGAGGCACGCTCGCTGCCGCGAGCCATGCGGTGTCGCTGCCGTCGGCGGGCAGGGCGAGCCAGCCGAGGAGCGGAAACACGACGGCCCAGGTTCGGCCCCGCGCCACCAACCAGGCCGTAGGCAAGAACAGGAGCACGGCGTAGTGGTCCCGCAGCGGCGCCGAGAGCAGCTGGCTCGCGACGATCGTGACCTGCAGGCTCGCAATCGGGGAGGCGAACCGCCACGCGGCCAGAAGCGCGGCCAGCGCAACCGCCGCCGAGGCGAGCTGTACGGCCGTGGCCACGTTCTCCGGGGCGCCGGCCTGGTACGCGATCGCACCCGGCGCGAAGTTGTGCGGCGTGACCAGCGTCGCACCGAGACCGCGCAGCAGGTCCAGGTAGGCGGACCAAGCACTCGCCCCCGTGACGAGAGTCGCCGCCGTGGCCAGCGCGACTGTCGCCGAGATCCCGATCGCCGCCGCACGGTACCGTCCCGTGGCGATCGCCCACACCGCCAGCAGCCCAGGCTGGACCTTGATCAACGCCCCAACCGCGGTCGCCGCCCCGACGACCGCCGCCTCATCCATCCAACGCCACGTCGCGGCGAAGCCGAGAAACAGGATCGGTTCCACCTGACCGAGCTTCACCGCGTACAGGAGCGGCCAGTTAAGCGCGGCCAGAATCACGATCAGCCAGCGCACGTCGCGCCGGACGGGGAGCAACGCCGCCCCCGCGAGGAAGCACAGGGCCATGGCCACGCACCACAGGCCCGCGGCAGCTCCCTCGAGGGAGAGCCACGGAACGAGGGCCACCGCGAAGGCCGGCGGGTACGTGTAAGTCCCCGGACATGTCCCGACGTTGATCGAGAAAGCGTTGTCGTAGATGGCCTTGCCGTCGAGCAGATTCCGCGCCGCCCCGGCATAACAGCTGTAGTCGTAGCCCAGCGTCTTGCCCGCGGTCCCGAGGATGAGGCCGATCATCGTCGCCAGTAGCAGAATCGAGCCGACCGGTACGAACAGCTCGGCCAGCCTTGCGCGATCCGCGGCCGGTGGAGGCGCCGGCGCCCAACGCGGGTCCGCTGGCTCCGGCACCACGGGCGCCACGGGCACTGCGGGCTCCGCGGGCACGGCAGCCGGCGGAGCCGACACTGGCGGCGAGGACCCGGCCGGCGACTCGTCGTTCACGGCCGAGGCGTCGGCCCCATCGGGGCCTGCCCGTCGAGCCGGCGAATCCGGCCATGGACAAACTTGATCCGGACCAGATCCCAGGCGACGCGCAGAGCCAGTCGAGGCCGAGCGTTCAGGCGCGAGCCGCGCCTGTCCGCCCAGGCCACCGGCACGACTGCCACGCGGTAGCCGCGACGTCGGGCGAGGTAGATCAAGTCTGCGTCGAAGACGATACTGGTGATGCGCAATTGCCCGAACAGGTCGCGCGCGACTTCGCGGCGGAAGCCCTTGAAGCCGCATTGAGTGTCCCGAATCGGGCCGGTAACCCAGAGCTGCGCACCAAAGCGGAAGAGTCGCCCGACGAGCCGCCGGAAGCGGGGTTGCGAGGAGCGCATATCCGAGCCGTCGGGCTGGATCCGGCTGCCCAGGGCGAGGTCTGCCGTCGCGAGTGCGTGAACCAGCTTCGGTAGCTGGTCGGGCGGCGTCGCCATGTCGGCGTCCGCGAAGACGAGCGCGTCTCCTTCGGCGACGAGCATCCCCGCTCGCACGGCGCATCCCTTACCGCCGTGCGGGATCGTCATGAGCCGCAAGCTCGGGGCAATGGCGGCACCACCGGCACCTCCCGCGACGAACTCCGGCCGCCCCCGTACCAGATCGGCCGTGCCATCGGTGCTGCCGTCGTCCACGACCAGCACATCGACGCGCTCCGGCATCTCGCCCTTCGCTGCCGAGCGCAAGTAACCGACCAGCTCGTCCAGCGCGGGCCCGAGCCGGCCTTCCTCGTTGTACGCGGGCAGAACGATGCCCAGGCTCCGGAAAACCATGATCGCGAGTTTATCGGCGCGCCGGCTGCTCCGTACCGGTCCCGCTCGCAGGCTGTCATGCGGACGGCGGAGCGCGGATAGGTCCTTCGTACCGGTGGAGCGGGACCCCGCCGATGCTACTCTGCACCGGCCGTGCGGATTCCCATGACCCTTTACGGGCTCGCCTTTGTCGTTCGGGCACTGCTGTTCGCCCTCCATCCCGACGCCGCCTACCCGGATTCCTACTACTACGTCGACGTCGCGCGGTCGCTGCAGGCGGGCCACGGCTTCAACATCGACTTCATCTGGTCGTTCGTGGACGTCGGCGGCCGAATTCCTGCCAACCCGACGCTCCCGATCCCGAGCAACGCCCACTGGATGCCGCTCGCCTCGGTCGTACAGCTACCCACGATGTGGCTGCTGGGCCCGACGCCGCTCGCCTCCGCCATCCCGTTCCTGTTCCTCGGAGCGCTGGCGGCGCCGCTGACGTGGCTCATCGCTCGCCAGATCGGGGCGGGCGACCGGGTTGCCCTCGCGGCCGGCGTGGCCGTGGCAATCCCGGCGGCCGCCGCGATCTACATGGCCCAGCCGGACAACTTCTCCCTCTATCAGCCGCTTGGCCTGGCCGCGATGTGGCTCGCCGCGCGCGGTCTCCGCGGCCACCGCGGCTCGTTCGCGCTGGCCGGGCTGGCCGTCGGCCTGGCGACCCTGGCGCGAAACGACGGAGTCATCCTTGGAGCGGCGGTCGGCCTGGCCTTCGTCTGGGACCGATGGCGAGCCTGGCGCTCGAAGGGCGGTCGAGTGCCGAACATCCCATGGCGCTACGCGTTCGCCTGCCTGGGGCTCTTCGCGGTCGTGATGGCGCCCTGGTACCTGCGCCAGCTGGCGGTTTTCGGGAGCTTCTCGCCGTCGTCCACCTCGGGGCGGATCCTGTTCATCGCCAACTACGAGCAACTCAACAGCGTCACGAGCGACACGTCGCTCGGCGCGTTCCTGGGACAGGGGATCGGGCCGCTCGTCACCAGCCGCGTGCTCGGGCTCGTCTCGGCGATCGAGATCTACTCGTTGCTCGCCTGTTCGGTGGTGCTGATGCCGTTCGTTGTGGTCGGCGCCTGGGCACGCCGCAGGTCGATCGAATTCGGTCCGTTCTTCCTCTACGCCGCGCTGCTTTTCGCCGCCTCGGCGCTCTTGTTCGCGGTCCACGTACCCTACGGGACGTTCCTGCATTCGGCCGTCGCACTGGTGCCATTCAGCTTCATCCTCGGGATGGAGGGCGTGGTCATCGTCGTGACCTGGGTCGCTCGCCACCGGCGCGGCTGGGAGGAGCAGCGCGCGGCCCGCATGTTCCTCATCGCGGCGGTCGCAACGGTGATCCTCAACGCGGGCGCCTTCGCCCTGATCGTGAGCGCTTCCTGGGACTCGGAGCGGGACGCTCTGGTCTCGGCCGGGCAGGCGATCGATGCCGCGGGCGCGCCAAGTTCCGACCTGGTTCTCAGCGCCGACCCGGGCGGGATCGAGTACTTCACCGGGCGTGGCGGAGTGATCACTCCCGACGATTCGCTGGACGTCATCCACCATGTCGCCGAGGTCTACGGGGTGCGCTGGCTGGTTCTCCAGCGGAGCCACATCGTGACCGCCATGGCCGAAGTTATCGAATCCAAGGGCCGGCCGGATTGGATCGGGCCGCCGATCTACGTCCTGCCGTACGACGGTCCGAAGACGGGCGATAAGGCGGCCGATGCCGCTCCCGCGATGGTGGTCTATCCCGTCTGCACGACGGCATCGGACACGCGCTGCCTGGGAATCGCGACGGCAAGCCCGTGAGCAGGCGTGAGGCCTGGCTCAGCGCCGGCGCGATCTTCGTCCTGGCTGTCGTCGTGCGGTCGATCGCGGCCGCCGCGGTCAGCTTCCCGGTTCCCGAAGACACCGCCTACTACGCCGGCGTCGCGCGCAATCTGGTCGAGGGCAGAGGCCTGGTGAGCGACGCCCTGTGGAGTTATCAGACGCAGCCCCTCGTCGTGCCTCGAGCCGCCTTCGAAGTGTGGATGCCGCTGCCGAGCCTCCTGGAGGCGGTCCCGATATGGTTCGCGGGGGCCGCCAACTGGTTCCGGGCGGCTCAGGTCGTGTCGGTGCTCTCGGGCGGGGCCGTGGCGGCGCTCGCCTGGCGCCTTGGAGCCGACGCGGCGGCCGAGATGGCCCTCCCGGTTGCGAGGGCTCGGACCCTGGCGCTGGGCTCCGGTGCCGCGGCGTGCTTCCTGGGACCGCTGGTCGTGTACGGGACGTTCCCAGACTCGACCGCGCTCTTCGCCGTGCTCTCTCTGGCCGCCTGCCTGCTTATGACGAGGATCGCCTCTCGGCCCACGGGCCTCGCGGATCGCCGCCTCATCGGTCTCGGAATCATTCTTGGTTTCGCGGCGCTGACGCGGAGCGAGGCCTTATGGCTCGGCCTGGCCTGGGCGATCGTCGTCTGGCGCCTCAAGCCGACTCGGGCGCCGGACGCTCCGGACGTCCCGGCCGTTCCGGACGTTCTGGACGCGCACGGCACCGCCATCGACCGCCGTCCTCGCTTAGCGCTCGTGCTGCTACCGGCCGCGGTGGCCTTCCTCGTTTACGCCCCGTGGGCAATCCGCGACTGGCTGGCCTTCGGAACCCCTTTGCCGGGCCAGACCCTTGCCAACGCCCTATCGGTGAGTGGCTTCGACATCTTCGCCTACCAGGACCCGCCCAGCCTGGCGCATTACCTCGCTCAGGGCCCAGTGGCGCTCCTGGACATGCGACTGGCGGGCATCGCCCACAATCTGTTCGACGTGATAGTCATCCCGGCGTTCCCGATCGGCGTCATCGGGCTGCTCGTGCTGCCGTGGACCGGACGTCTGGTCGCGATGCGGACCCTGACGCTGACCGCGGCGGCCACGTTTGTGGCCACGAGCCTGATCTTTCCGGTGAGCACGATGTGGGGCACCTTCCTGCACGCCGCGGGTTCGACATACGTTCTGCTGACCGTGAGCAGCCTCATCGCCCTCGACGCCCTGATCGTCCGTATCGGGCGGATCCGCCGCTGGACGCGGCCCGTAGCCTGGCTGGGGCCTGCTTTTGCCGTGGCCGTGTCGATCGCGCTCCTCGCCGTTTCGGTCGTGGCGGTCCAGCAGCAGTCGGGCGACGACCGCGCGCGCTACGACGCTCTGCCTGCCGCTCTGGCCCGGGCCGGCCTGCCTCTGGCCGGCAACGCCCCGGTGATCACCAACAACCCGATCTGGCTCGCAGAGAGCGCCCACGTCACCACGCTGGCCCTGCCCGAAGAGTCGCCGGAAGCGGTGGTGGCCCTGGCCCAACGCTTCGGAGCGAAGCTGCTCGTCATCACGCTCGACGACAGCAGGGAGTGGCCGGGCATCCTGGACCAAGGCGGCCCCGGCTCCGATTGTTTCCGCAACGTGTCTCTCGCCGATAACTCCGGCAGGACTCCGGACGATCGGTCTGCGCTGGCTCGAGTACGCGTCTTCCGCGTCATCTGCCCATGAGAAACGACCCGTATACTCCCAACGGTATGGATGCCGGCCGCGGGACTTCGGAATCGCGCGAGCTGCGCTTCGACGAGCTTTACGCCGAAGCGAAGTCGACGCTGGGCTACGGAGCCAACAACCTCCGCTCGGTCACCGAGCGCTATCGCGAATCCTATCGCGACGTCCTGTCTCGCTGGCACAAGATGCGGGACCAGCTCGAGACCGCCGAGCGGGCCCCCGCGCCCAACGCGGAGGGCGACGGCGCGGCAGCCGCAGCCGAAGCTGGAGCCGAGGACGCACGCCAGAGAGCGATCCGCGGCGACGTCGAGCGGCTGACCGGAGATCTGGGCCGTCACCAGCAGGAGCTCTCGAAGCTCGAGCTGTCGGTCCGGAGCATGGAGAACGCGTGGCTGTTCCTGGAGCGCGGTGACGCCAGCTTGCTGGCGGAAGTCGCCGACTCAGGGCTGCCGACCGACCTGCAGATGCGGATCGTCCAGGCTCAGGAA
>Ga0209014_10001784_pt1 | contig 12715 bp, 12 predicted proteins | sample BarGraNGADG00212_FD_184491 | JGI IMG/M metagenome (GOLD analysis project Ga0209014, IMG submission 184491) | Arctic peat soil microbial communities from Barrow, Alaska - Barrow Graham LP Ref core NGADG0002-212 (SPAdes) (version 2) | ecosystem: Environmental > Terrestrial > Soil > Wetlands >...
GAGCACGTCCTGGCGGGCGTGCAATACGCGCTCGGCGATCTGAAGGCCGACGACAGCCCCAGCGTGAAGCCGAAGAAATAAACCCGGGGACAGACCCGACGTTCCCCGGTTTTAGTGCCCGAGAAACTCGGGGAACGTCGGGTCCGTCCCCGGGTTATCCGGGTGCGCTATCATGGTAGATAGCTTTGCTCTCCGTCAATAATATCTCCATGCGCTTCGGCGCCAGAATTCTGTTCGAAGACGTCACCTGCACGTTCCTGCCGGGTAGACGCTACGCCGTCACCGGTCCCAACGGCGCCGGCAAGTCGACGCTGATGAAGATCCTCACCGGCGACCTCGAGCCGACCAAGGGCTCCATCACCCGTCCCAAGAAGTTCGGCGTCCTGCGCCAGGACCAGTTTGCCTTCGACCAGTTCCGCGTCATCGATACGGTGATCATGGGCAATGTCCCGCTGTGGAAAGCCCTCGCCGAGCGCGACATCCTCTACGCCAAGCCCCACGACCAGCTCACCGACGAAGACGGCATGCGCCTCGGCGAGCTGGAAGGCGTGGTCGGCGAAGAGGGCGGCTATACCGCCGAGAGCGATGCCGCCGTCCTGCTGGATGGCCTCGGCGTCGACGACGCCCTGCACGCTCGCCGCATGAGCGAGATCCAGGGTGGCCAGAAGGTGCGCGTCCTGCTGGCGCAAGCCCTCTTCGGCACTCCCCCGCTGCTCCTCCTCGACGAGCCCACCAACCACCTCGATCTGGATAGCGTCCACTGGCTGCAGGATTACCTCACCTATTACCAGGGCGCCCTCATCGTAATCTCGCACGATCGCCACTTCCTCAACAGCGTCTGTACCCACGTCGCCGATATCGATTACGAAACCGTCATCATGTATACCGGCGGCTACGACGACATGGTGCTCGCCAAGACGCAGATCCGCTCGCGCATCGAATCGCAGAACCAGCAGCGCGAAAAGAAAATCGCCCAGCTCAACGAATTCATCGCCCGCTTTTCGGCCGGCACGCGCTCCAGCCAGGTCACCTCGCGGAAGAAGGAAGTGGAGCGCCTGCAAACCTCCGAACTGGCCCGCAGCAACATCGCACGCCCCTATATCAAGTTCGAAATGAAGCGTCCCTCGGGCCGCCATCCGCTGGAGATCAAAGCGCTCACCAAATCCTACGACGGACTGAAGGTGGTGGATAACTTCACCGCCAGCGTCTCACGCGGAGAGCGCATTGCCCTGATGGGCCGCAACGGCACCGGCAAGACCACCCTGTTGAAGTCACTAATCCGCAGCGCCACCGGGTACATCGACGAGAGCGAGCGCGACTTCCCCCTCGACAACGGCACCGTCGTGTGGGGCCACGAAGCCGCCGTCGGCTACTTCGCGCAGGATCACACCGATTCCATCACGCACGGCATGACCACCATCCAGTGGCTGCACCAGTTCGATCCGCAAGCCTCGCAGGAGGAGCTGCGCGGGCTTCTCGGCCAGATGCTGTTCTCCGGCGACGATGCGCTCAAACCGACCCAAGCGCTCTCCGGCGGTGAATCGGCCCGCCTCATCTTCTGCCGCCTGATGCTCCAGAAGCCCAACTTCCTGGTGCTCGACGAGCCCACCAATCATCTCGATCTCGAGGCCATCAACGCCCTCAACTTCTCGCTCCAGAAGTACCAAGGCACGGTGCTCCTGGTCACCCACGATCACGATCTGATCGACGAAGTCGCCACCCGCATCTGGCACTTCGACCACGGCAAAATCGAAGACTTCAAGGGCCCGTACGAAGAATACGTGGCCTACGCGCACGAAAAAGCGTCGTAATCGACGGCGCGGCTTTCTCCGCTTCCTCCGCGCCCGTTTGCCTTTGCCTTTCTTCACGTCTTCTCCGCGTTTTCCTCAGCGTCTCCGCGTCTCCGCGTCGAATCTCATCCCTGAAACTCCAAGCGAACCCGAGGCCAAGGACCGAGCGCCCTGAGCCACCTGTGGCATCATTGTGGAACGGTGAAAGAAGAAGCCGCACTCCGCAAGGAACTGGGACTGAGGGACCTCGTGCTGGCGCAGGTGCTCTGCGTCGTCGGTTCGAGCTGGGTTGGCGTCGCGGCGAAACTGGGGCGCGCGCACGTGGTCTTCTGGCTGGCGGCGATGCTCGCGTTCTACGTGCCGCTGGCGGCCGTGGTGATCTACCTGAATCGCCTGATGCCCTTGGAGGGCGGGCTCTACCAGTGGGCCAAGCAGGGGTTCGGCGAGATGGCGGGCTTCCTGATCGCGTGGAACCTGTGGGTGTACGCCGTGGTCGTCGTGGGCGCGATCATCTTCGTGGTGCCGACGGACCTCGGATACATGCTCGGCCCCGCGTGGGGGTGGCTGGCGGCGAGCCGCTGGGCGACCCTCGTCCTGACCGGCGGCGTGATGGCGGGAATCACGGCGGTGGCGGTGCGCGGCCTCGACATCGGCAAGTGGCTGCACAACGCGGGCAGCGTGATGATTCTGCTGGCCTACGTAATTTTGCTGGGGCTGCCGGTGTGGGCGCTGCTGCGCGGCGCCATCCCGCGCTACGAGCCGCTGCCCTGGGAGTGGCCCAAGGCGGACTGGTTCAGCCTGGCGATCTTCGGACAGATGACGGTGGGCGCGCTCAGCGGGTTCGAGTATGTGGCGATTCTGGCGGGCGAGTGCCGCGGCGCCGCGCGCACCATCGGGCAATCCGTGGTGATCTCGGCGCCGGTGATCGCGGTGATGTTCATCCTCGGCACCAGCACGGTGCTGACCTTCATCGGCGGGCAGCCGATCAACGTGATCGGGCCCATCCCGCAGACCTTCCGCGCAGCCTTCGGCACGGTGGGCGCGGCCGGTTTCGCCGCGCAGTTCGGCATCGCGCTGATTCTGGCGCGCGCGGTCGCGAGCGCCAGCCTGATCTTCACCGGGCTGACCCGCCTGCCGCTGGCCACCGGATGGGACAACCTGATACCGCGCTGGTTCACCCGGTTGGACGAGCGGCGGCGCACGCCGGTGAACTCCATTTACTTCGTGGCGGCGCTGGTGATGGGGCTGATTCTGCTGAGCCTGCTGGGAGTCCGGGAGCAGGAGGCCAGCCAACTGCTGACGATGGCCTCGATCGTGCACTACGCCATCGCCTACGTGGCCTTGTTCGCGCTGCCGCTGTTCGGGCGGGCGGCGCTGCGCCGCCAACTGCCGCGCTGGTTGAAAGTGGCCGCGGCCGCGGGCATGGCATCCAGCCTGGTGGCGCTTTTGATTTCGGTGTACCCCGTGGTGGACGTGGTCAGCCGGTTGGCGTTCGCGGGAAAAATCTGCGCCGTGGTGGTGGTGAGCAATATGGCCGGCGTGCTGATTTACCGGCTCGGGCAGACGCGGCGCGCCTGACGCAGAGAGCACCCCACCGAGAGTCCCCGATTCACTGAATCACGTGCAAACCCTTGGCGCCCGGAATGGTCCGGACCCAGGTATTCATCTCTTCTTCGTTCTGTAACAGATCGCGCAAGGTCGCTTTACTGAGCACCTGATCCACCGCCACCTGGACGGCGCGCCAGAGGGAACGCACGGAGCAATCGACAGAGCGGGTGCAGATGGGCGCCTGGCCGGAGTGGCTGTCGCAGAAGCTGCTTTCAAAGATGCGCCCGCCGAGCGCGTCCATGACGTCGCCGATAACGATGGCTTCCGCCGCACGGGCGAGGGTGTAGCCGCCGTCCTTGCCGCGCGCCGCTTTGACGAATCCGCCCTTGCGGAGGACGCGCAGGATCTTGGCCGCGTAGGCGGGGGAAACTCCCTCGGCCTGGCTCATTTCGGGAATCGTCAGGCTGCCACCCTCGCCCGCGTAACCGATGCGGACCAGGCAGCGCAGGCCGTACTCTTCGTTGGCGCTCAACTTCATCGGCGCAGCCTCGAGATGGGAATGAGGTCTTCGATGCCCATGGCCAGCTTGGCGGCTTCGGACATGCGCGCCTTGGTCCAGGGCGGATCGAAGGTGAGTTCCAGCTTGACGCCGGTGACGCCGGGGACGGCGCGCGCGGCGCGTTCCACTTCGGCCGGCAGGCTGCCGGCCACGGGACAGTTGGGCGCGGTCAGGGTCATGCGGATGGCGACCTGCCCGGCCGCATCGACGTCAATGCCATAGATCAGGCCGAGCTCGTAGATGTTGACCGGCATTTCCGGGTCGTAGACCTTGCGGAATGCGGCGACGACTTGGTCGTGAAGATTCATAAGAATGCCCCCACGAATGGGGGCATAGCAGCCTGAAAGGCTACGCTACAGGGGTGGCCGAAGCCCGCGCACGTGGCGGCGGGAGAAGTACGGTGGTGGTCCAAAATCGTCATTCCGTGGTTACCGGCTCGGCGATCTCGGTGCTCAGGGCGGATTTCAAGGTATGCCACGCCAGGGTGGCGCACTTGACGCGCGCCGGGTAATCGCGCACGCCGCAGAAGACGACCAGCTTGCCCAGGTCCTGGCTGATGGCGGTATCGGTGGTCAGCAACTCGTGGAACTTCTCCAGCAGCTTGAGCGCTTCCTGGCGGGTTTTACCCTTGAGGCTCTCGGTCATCAGGGAGGCCGAAGCCGTGGAGATGGCGCAGCCGGAGCCAACGAAGCTGACGTCCACGACGATGTCGTTTTCCACTTTGACGAAGAGCTTCAGCTTGTCGCCGCAGAGAGGATTGTAGCCATCGGCCTGGCGGGTGGCGTCCGGCATGGAATGGCAGTTCCGCGGACGCTTGCTGTGATCGAGAATGATTTCCTGGTAGAGATCGTGGACCATTAGGCGAAAACCTCCTTCACTTTGTGGAGGCCGGCGACGAGCGCGTCGATTTCGCCGAAGGTGTTGTAGAAGGCGAGCGAGGCGCGGGTGGTGGCGGGTACGTTGAAAAAGTCCATGACCGGCTGTGCGCAGTGGTGGCCGGTGCGCACGGCGATGCCCTGTCTGTCGAGCAGGGTACCGATATCGTGGGGGTGGATGCCTTCCATGACGAAGGAGAGGACGCTGGCCTTTTCGCGCGCCGTGCCGATGAGGCGCAAACCGGGGATCTGGGTGAGGGCTTCGGTGCCGTAGGCGAGGAGGGCATGTTCGTAGGCCGCAATCCGATCGATACCCAGTTGGTTGGCGTAATCCAGCGCGGCGCCGAGTCCGATGCCGCCGGCGATGTTGGGCGTGCCGGCTTCGAACTTGTACGGTATGTCGGCGTAGGTGGTCTTCTCAAACGTGACCACCTTGATCATGTCGCCGCCGCCCTGATAAGGAGGCATGGCGTTGAGCAGTTTGGTCTTGCCGTAGAGGATGCCGATGCCGGTGGGGCCGAAAACCTTGTGGCCACTGAAGGCATAGAAATCGGCGTCGAGCGCCTGCACGTCCACCTTCATGTGGGGCGTGGCCTGGGCGCCATCGATCAACGTCAGGGCGCCGGCCGCGTGGGCCATGTCGATGATCTGCTTGATCGGGTTGATGGTGCCGAGCGCGTTAGAGACGTGGGTGACGGCCACCATTCGGGTGCGCGGATTGAGCAACTTTTGGTACTCCTCCATGAGGAGTTCGCCGCGGTCGTTCATGGGAATGACGCGCAGTTTGGCGCCCTTCTCCTGGCACAACATCTGCCAGGGGACGATGTTGGAGTGGTGCTCCATGGCCGAGATAACGATCTCGTCGTCTTCCTGCACGTTCTTGCGGCCCCAGGAACTGGTGACCAGGTTGATGCCTTCGGTGGTGCCCCGGACAAAAATGAGTTCGTTCTTATTGCGCGCGTTCAGAAAGCGCCTGGCCTTGGAGCGGGTTTCCTCGTAAGCGGCGGTGGAGCGTTGGGACAGCTCGTGAACCCCGCGGTGGATGTTGGCGCAGTCCACTTCATGGAAGCGGCGGATGGCATCGATCACCGCGAAGGGCTTCTGGGCGGTTGCGGCAGAATCCAGGTACACCAGCGGCTTGCCGTGGATGTTCTGCTTAAGGACCGGGAAATCCTCACGGATCTTTTCCACGTCGAAACCGGCAATAATTTGGTTACTCAGCGTGCTCATGAAATTTCTCGAAAAGAATCCGTTCCAGCGAATCGCGCAAAGACTGTACTTTGATGCGATCCACCACGTCCTGCGCGAAAGCGTAAGTCAGCAGGCTGCGGGCCTGGCTTTTGCCGATGCCGCGCGATTGCAGGTAGAAGAGCGCTTCGCCGTCGAGCTGGCCGATGGTGGCGCCATGGGTGCAGCGCACATCGTCGGCGAAGATCTGCAACTCGGGTTTGGTATCCACCACGGCGTCGTCGGAGAGGACCAGGTTCTTGTTAGTCTGCTTGGAATCGGTCTTCTGGGCGTCCTTGCGGACGATGATTTTGCCGTTGAAGACGGCGTGTGCCTTGCCGTCGAGGATGCCCTTGTAGAGCTCGTGGCTGGTGCCGTGCGGCATGGTGTGGTCGATCATCGTATGATTATCGACGTGTTGCGTGCCGTTGACGATGTAGAGGCCGTTCAGCGTGGCGTCGGAACCTTCGGAGAGGGTGGCGTTGACGTCGTTGCGGACCAGCGCGCCGCCGAGGGAAATGGAATGCGAGGCGAATGCGGCGCTGCGTCCGATGGTGGCTTCGAGGGTCGCGATATGGAACGCGTTGACGGTTTCCTGCTGGACCTTATAATGATCCACCACGGCGCGATCGCCCACGACGATTTCAGTGACGGCGTTGGTGAAGTAAGTGCCGGTGCCCTTGTACGTCTCAACGATGGTGCACTGCGCGTTGGCGCCGACCAGGATCAGGATGCGGGGGTGGGTCACCGTGGCGCAGGCACTCGTGCCTGCCGCGTCGGCACTCCTGCCGACGCTCGCCTTCGACTCTGTGTCACGCTCGCGAACAGGTGTCGAGACGAGTCTCGACACGGCAGGCAGGAGTGCCTGCGCCACAGGAAGCTCAGGAACCTCGTAGGTGATCTCTATCGGCTGTTCGACCACGACGCCGCGCGGGATTTCGAGGACCGTCACGTTGCCGAGGAACGCGGTGTTCAAGGCCACGAACGCGTTCCGATCGAAAGCGGCGTGCCGGGCAAGGTGGGCTTCCGCCTCGGCTGGCGCCAGTTTCTTCACCGATTCCGGGTAGACCAGGAGCGCATCGGGAGCACTTGGCGTGAAGGCGGTTCTCGCAATAGCCGAAACGTTGGTGAAGCGCCACTCTTCGTTGTGCGTGTTGGGGAAGCCGAGTGCGGCGAAGCGCGCGAAGGCGGCATCGCGCAGGGTCTGCAACCACGCGGGCGCGGGCGGTTGGTTCGTGAAGTGCTCCAGCCAGGCGCCGGTCTGTTCCGCTACAGCGCTCATACTTTGCCGACCGCCTCGGGCTCCTCATAGAGGTCCGCGTAACCTTCGGCTTCCAGTTCGAGCGCCAGTTCCTTGCCGCCGGATTTGACGATGCGGCCTTCGGCCAGCACGTGGACGAAATCGGGCACGATTTCGCTGAGCAGGCGCTGATAGTGGGTGACCACGATCATGGCGCGCTCGGGATCTCGCATGGCGTTGACGCCGGCGGCCACGACGCGCAAGGCGTCGATATCCAGACCGGAATCGGTTTCATCCAGCACGGCGAGCCTGGGTTCCAGCACGGCCATCTGGAAAATCTCGTTGCGCTTCTTCTCGCCGCCGGAGAAGCCGGCGTTGACCGGGCGGTTGAGCAGGGTCTGATCCATCTTCATGATCTGCATTTTGTCGCGGACCACGTTCAGGAAGTCCATGGCGTCGAGCTCATCGATGCCGCGGTGCTGGCGAATGGTGTTGAGCGCGGCCTTGAGGAAGTACATGTTGCTCACGCCGGGGATCTCGACGGGGTACTGGAAGGCGAGGAAGATGCCTTCGCGGGCGCGGTCCTCGGGGGCCATGGCGAGCAGGTCCTTGCCGTCATAAGTGACGGAGCCGCCGGTGACCACGTAGATGTCGCGGCCGGCCAGCACCTGGGCGAGCGTGCTCTTGCCGCTGCCGTTGGGCCCCATGATGGCGTGCACTTCACCGGCGTTCACGGTGAGATTGATGCCCTGGAGAATTTCGCGATCGCCAACTTTGGCGTGCAGATCTTTGATTTCGAGTAATGCCATGCCTTAGCCCACGCTTCCTTCGAGACTCACTCCGAGTAGTTTTTGCGCTTCCACGGCGAACTCCATGGGCAGTTCGCGGAAAACTTCCTTGCAGAATCCATGCACGATCATCGACACGGCATCTTCACTGGAGATGCCGCGCTGGCGGCAGTAGAAGATCTGGTCTTCGCCGATTTTCGAGGTGGAGGCTTCGTGTTCCACCTGCGCCGAGGTGTTGCGCACTTCCAGATAGGGGAAGGTGTGGGCGCCGCACTTATCGCCGAGCAGCAGCGAATCGCACTGCGAGTAGTTGCGCGCGCCGGTGGCGGATTGCAGAATCTTGACGCCGCCGCGATAGGTGTTCTGTCCGTGTCCCGCCGAGATGCCCTTGCTGACGATGGTCGAGGTGGTGTTCTTCCCGATGTGGATCATCTTGGTGCCGGTGTCGGCCTGCTGCCAGTTGTTGGTGAGGGCGACGGAGTAGAACTCGCCGACGGAATTATCGCCGATCAACAGGCAACTGGGGTACTTCCAGGTGATGGCGGAGCCGGTTTCCACTTGCGTCCAGGAGATCTTGGAGTTGACGCCGCGGCAGGCGCCGCGCTTGGTGACGAAATTGTAGATGCCGCCCTTGCCGTCTTTGTCGCCGGGATACCAGTTCTGGACGGTGGAATACTTGATCTGCGCATTGTCGAGAGCCACCAGTTCCACCACGGCGGCGTGCAACTGGTTGGTGTCGCGCATGGGCGCGGTGCAGCCTTCCAGGTAGCTGACGGTGGCGCCTTCGTCGGCGACGATCAGGGTGCGCTCAAACTGCCCGGTGTCCTTGGCGTTGATGCGGAAATAGGTGGAGAGCTCCATGGGACACTTGACGCCTTTGGGGATGTAGCAGAAACTGCCGTCGCTGAAGACGGCCGAGTTCAGTGCCGCGAAGAAATTGTCGCTGATGGGGACCACCGAGCCCAGATACTGGCGGACCAGGTCCGGATACTCCTTCACGGCTTCGGAGAAGGAACCAAAGACGATGCCGACTTCGTGCAGCTTGGCCTTGAAGGTGGTGGCGACGGAAACGCTATCGAACACGGCATCCACCGCGACGCCGGCGAGGATGGCCTGCTCCTGCAAGGGGATGCCGAGCTTGGCGTAGGTCTTGAGCAGTTCCGGATCGACATCGTCCAGGCTCTTGGGGCCGTCGCCCTTGGGCTTGGGCGAGGAGTAATAAATAATGTTCTGGTAGTCGATCTTGGGGTAGTGGATGTTGGCCCACGTGGGCTCTTTGAGGGTCAGCCAGTGGCGGTAGGCCTTGAGGCGCCATTCGAGGAGCCATGCGGGCTCGTTCTTCTTGGCGGAAATCAGGCGGACGACATCTTCGCTCAGGCCGCGGGGAATGGCATCGGCTTCGATGTCGGTGACGAAACCCCACTTATATTCCTGATTGGCAAATGTTTCGATGGTGTTGGTGGAATCGCTCACCCGGATATGCTCCTAAACTGCTGGCCTATTATCAGATTAGCCAATCTATACTTTATAGTCAAGATTACTCATCTAATGGATGCAGTGGCGGGGCGAACGGGTGCGAAAAGAGTGCGAAATGCGCGGCGGGGGGGAACTCCCAACTTGGCAGCACGCCCGGGGTTGGGCGGGGCTGGGTTCGTATCCGAAGGGCACAAGCGGTTGTATTTGGTATGGGTTGGCGCTGAAAATGGCTTCGTTTGGTGTTTTCGTCGGTGAGGTTTCGAAGTCGGGGGTGTGGAGGCGGGCTGCGGAGGGGGTGTCGAATTGGGCTGAGGCGTGCGGCATGCGGTGACGTTCCGCTTTGAGGAATAGCACAGGGCGGGGGTCGAGTCCGAAATACGGTGGTGCCAAGTGATGGGAAAGAAGTGGGTTATTTTCGGCAAGCGGAGGTCACTGTTAAAGGTTTCTTCAGTTTCGCGGCCGAAAAAGCTGGAGGGAAGAGGTGACGCCGGAGGCCGAGAAAGTGATGAAACCGCACGGTGAACTAAACCTGGGCGGGAAGGTCGACATCGAAATGGTGAGCAACTTTGGACACTCGGTTGACGATCTATCACCAGCGACCTTGCGTGCCATGGTCAAGCGCCGCATGGGCAGCTAAAGCATGCCCCACCGCAGCATCACACTCCGGTGACTCCGTTTCCATATCACTTGCCCGCGCAAACCGTCGATCTGGCCGCCAGTCGTTCACCTTCGCGGATCGGAAAAACGCGGGTGACTCCTGGAACGCGCACAGGGCCGTGCCGCGGTCCGGGATCCGTCCCGGGACGTCCGCTTACGGACGCTTTGAGGGCCAAATATCAAGTAGAGTTCGCGCTCCCGAAATTTCCAGACCCGGTCAACCGCACAGGACGGAGCGCCCCATGGGTTCTCCAAAGGCAGGTTCGGAACAGGGTTGCGGCCGGGTAGGGGCGCGCGTGCAGCTTGCGGGCAAAAGCGGTTCAGCACGCTGGCGGCGTTGCATCCGATACAATGAACGATGTGGGGACACAGACAGAGACCAAGCCGCCGGGAGTGCGGGCGCGCCTATCGGCGCTGACGGCGGATGTGCAGCGTGGATTCGTGGCGGAGTGGGCGGTAACCATCGTCCTGCTGCTGTTCGGCACGACTACGCTGGTGCAGGCGTTCGTGATTCCAAGCGCATCGATGGAGGGCACGCTGTTGGTCGGCGATCACGTACTGGTGGACAAGCTGGTGTACGCGCCGGCGGGCGTATGGGGCAAGGCGCTGCCGTACCGGGAGCCGCGGCGCGGCGACATCATCGTATTCCGCTATCCGCTAAACATCTCGATGGATTACGTGAAGCGGGCGATCGGGGTTCCGGGGGACCATATCCGGCTGGTGAACAAGCAACTGATGCTGAACGGCCACCTGGTGAACGAGCCGTACACGCTGCACAGCCAGCAATACCCGGACGCGTACCGCGATAACTTCCCCGCGAACGCGCGTGCGATGCCGCTGCGGCCGCGGGCGGCGGAGATGATCGAGCAGTACGTGGTGAACGATGAACTGGTGGTGCCGCCGGGGTACATATTCGCGATGGGGGACAATCGCGACGACAGCGACGACAGCCGGTACTGGGGGCTGGTGCCGCGGGAGAACATCGTGGGGTCGCCGGTGGTGATCTACTGGAGCTTCGAAGCACCCACGGCGGACCTGACGAACGGGAACATCGGTTTCGACCACATCATGGATGTGGTAATGCACTTCATTACGAAGACGCGCTGGACGCGGACGTTCCACCTGACTCGCGGGTATCCGCTGAAGTAGCGGTTGGCGAGCCCTTGGCAGGGCGGCGACCCAGAGGGTATCCCGCCTGACCCAGAGGGTACCCCGCGGAAGGCCTCGGTTACTGGAGAGGGATCCGGACGGGGGAGAAGTCAGGGTTTGGCCGGCTCGAAAAGCGCGCAAATGGCGCCAGCGGGATCCTCGATTACGCAGAAGCGGCCATTGGGGCCCATGCGGGTCGCCGGACGGAGCAACTTGCCGCGGAGTTCCTGGCAGCGGCGGATGCTGTGGTCGAGATCGTCAACGGTGATGTAGATCAGCCAGACGGGGGGCAGTCCGGCATTTTCGCCGCGGGCGTGGCAGATGCCGGCGACGGGTTGAGGCTCGCCGGGCGGGTGCATGCAGAAATCGTGGTAGTCGCCCATTGGCACGGGCGAAGGGGTCCAGCCGGTAACGCCCTGGTAGAAATCACGCAGTGCGGGAGCGTCGGGGACGGTGAGATCGATCCAACCGATTTGTCCGGGCATGCGGTGAAGTATATCGCCGGCCCGGGCTACTTGCCGGCAGCGAACCAGATGGCGGCCCAGACGATGCCGAGAAAGGCAGCCGTGCCGCCGAAGAAGGCCCACTGCAGGGAATCGGGCGCATGGCGGAGGTTGGTCATGAAAGCGGGGATGGCCACGGGCGCGGGCGGCGGTGCCGGGACTGGATCGGGCGACGGCGGGAGGGCGGCGAGCGGCAAAGGCGGCGGGGCGGCCGGAGAAGGCGGCGCCGGGTGGGTGGAGGCGGCTTCGGCCACCATTGCGGCGGCGGCCCAAAGGGTATTGTGAAGCGCGTCTGGCGGCGCGACGGCAGGGGCGGGTTCGGCCGCGGCGGCGATCACGGCAGCTTCCCCGGGGGGTAGGGCCGCCGGCGGACTGGTTTCGGGCTCGGATGCAGGATCCGGTGCGGCGGCGGCATCGGCGATGGCGGGCGCGAGTTCCGGGGCCGCTGCGAGTTCGGCGACGATAGCGGGCGCGGGCGCGGCGGCATCGGCGATGGCGGGCGCGAGTTCCGGGGCCGCCGCGAGTTCGGAGACGGTAGCGGACGCGAGCGCGGCGGCGGCATCGGCGATGGCGGGCGCGAGTTCCGGGACCGCTGCGAGTTCGGGGACAATTGCGGACGGGGGCGCGGCGGCGTCGGGGACCGCTTCGAGTTCGGGGACAGTTGCGGACGTGGGCTCGGCGACTTCGGCAATCGTAGCCGCAGCTTCCGGGGCCGCTTCGGGTGTGGGAACGGTCGCAGCCTCTGGCATGGTGGCGGCATCGGCGATGGCGGGCGCGAGTTCCGGGGCCGCCGCGAGTTCGGCGACGATAGCGGGCGCGGGCGCGGCGGCATCGGCGATGGCGGGCGCGAGTTCCGGGACCGCTGCGAGTTCGAGGACAATTGCGGACGCGGGCGTCAGTTCC
>Ga0209014_10001785_pt1 | contig 12712 bp, 12 predicted proteins | sample BarGraNGADG00212_FD_184491 | JGI IMG/M metagenome (GOLD analysis project Ga0209014, IMG submission 184491) | Arctic peat soil microbial communities from Barrow, Alaska - Barrow Graham LP Ref core NGADG0002-212 (SPAdes) (version 2) | ecosystem: Environmental > Terrestrial > Soil > Wetlands >...
CATAGCCGCGCGCGGCCGGCGGCGGCGGCCGGACATAGCCGCGCGCGGCCGGCGGTGCACAAATGACGGCGAGATCGGTTCGTCCGACGACCACGAGTCGAGGTATCGTCGGTTGCACATGCGGCGACCTGGATTGCCCGTTGATCCGTGCCCTAGCGCGCCTGGTGCGCGCGGCCGCCCAAGCGCAGCCGGAGCCGGCGAAAGCAACACGTGGAAGGATCACACAGCATGCGGCTGCCCAAGGCGCTTGACGATCTAACTGGGCTACGGGCTGCCCGGTGGGTGCGCGAGTCAACGCGCGGCCAGTACGACACCTTCGGACCTGAGGCACAGCGCGAGCAACAGGACCGGGCGATCGAGCGGTACGGACTGGTCGATACCGGACTCGCCTGGACCGTCGCCCACAGCGGGCGCACCGTTGGCGATACCGCCCAGTTCCACGACATGCTCAGCCGCGCGGGGACCGGGTACGACGTGCTCGTCGTCGGCTACGTCAGCCGGTTCGCCCGCGACCTGCGCACCGCCGTCAATGCCCGACATGAGCTGCATGCCCGCGGCGCCGCAATCCTGTTCTGCGATGAGCGCGTGCTGACCAGCGACGAGGACTCATGGGAGCTGTTCGCTCGCGAAGCGGTCGAGGCCGAGGCGTACAGCCGGCGGCTAGGCAAGCGCATCCGCGAGGGCTATGCGGCCAAGTTCCGCCGCCTCGGCGACCAGGCGGGCAATGCCCCGCTCGGTTTCCGGCGTGATGGCCCTGCGCGGACGCTGACGATTGACCCTGCCACGATCGGCCAGGCGGTGAGCCTGTTCGAGCGGTATGCGATCGGCGCGCTGTCGATCCACGACGTGGCTGTCGAGGCGGGACTGCACCCTGACCGCGTGCGGGCGATCCTCGCCAACCCAACGTACAACGGATGGGTGAGGCGGCACCGCCGGTCAAGACGCGAGGAACGCATGCCCGCAGCCTGGCGAGCTAATCCGCCAGTCAGTGACGAGCTGTGGCAGCTCGTCCAGGACAACCTCTACCAGCGCACCCGCGGCCACGCGCCCAGGAGGCGGAGCCATGTTGACCCGCTGTCGGGACTTCTCTACTGCACCTGTGGTCGGCGTATCCGCTCAAACGGTATGGCCGGCTCGCCGCCTAAACGCCAGCGCCTCCATCCCGGCGCCGCGTGCGCCAAGTGGGCTGGCGGCCGGGCAGTCTTCGCGGCCGTTCATGAGGAACCGATCGCGGCTCAGATCGCGGGCCTCAAGCTCGACGACGTGACGATTGAGCGCGTCGTTCGTGCGCTCCGCGACGGCGACACGCCCGCGCCCACGACACTCGATGCCGTGCGACTCGACAAGCAGAAGCGCGATCTCGCACTTTCTCATGCCGCCGGCGAGCTGGACGACGAGACCTACCTCGCGCGAATGGCAGAGCTGCGACGGGCGACCCCAGCGAAGCACGAGTCCTCAGGCGTTGACCCGGCGACCGCCGTGGCGTTCCTGCGCAATCTCTCGGCCCTGTGGAGCGCAGCGGGCGACGAGGGTCAAACCGAGCTATTGCATGCGATCTACGACCGGATCGAAGTGAGCCGCGACGGATTCGCGCGCGTCCACCTCACCCCTCACGCCTTCCGCTTCGGGCTGGCACTCGCCCTGCCCGAGACCGTCACCGTCGATAGGGTTAGAGCGCGCCCGGCAGGATTCGAACCCGCGGCCTGATGGTCCGAAGCCATCCGCTCTATCCACTGAGCTACGGGCGCGCGCAGTGCGCTCAGGTGGAGCGCATCAGTCGGAAGAGACCTGACCACACCGGATCCGTCGATCCCAGCACCAGCGGTAGCGAACTCGCCGGTTCCGAGGCCCAGGAGTCGGTGCAATCCGGCTCTTCCGCTCGGATTGTCACACGTCGCGATTGCATTGACCTTGACACTCCGTTCGCCGCGCTGCGGGAGCAGCCGTGAGCGGACACGGCGGATAATCGGCGCATGACGGTGTCTGCCGACGAAGGTCGAGCGGCTGACCTCGAGGGGAAGCCCGAATCGCAGCCGCGAACGGTCTACATCGATTCGGACATGGTCCTGCTCGCTGCGCATCAGGGCCGGTGCGGGATAGAGCTGGACATCCAGGCGGACGTCGCGCAGGGCATCGAACGTCTCTCGGTAGTCGTCGGCCAAACGGTGATCCTCGTCTATCCGCTGAACTCAAGCTCACCGCGGACCAATGACGCGGCGCGACTCAAGGTTCTTCACGACGGGCTGGGCGCGACGCTCGATGGACTGCTGGTGGTCGGGTGTCCGCACGACGATCAGTCGTGCCAATGCGCGGAGCCAGGCAGCGGATTGATCGAGCTGGCCATGAGTCAGCACCGTCTGCCGCGCCAAGGCTGGTTCATCGGCGCCGACCAGGAGGGCGTCGTGTCCGCCCGCGGCGCCGGCCTGAACACGATCCGCATCGGGCCGGTAGGTATGGACCATCTGAGCGCCGTTCACCGCCCCGACTACGAGGCGCGCGACCTGCTCGACGCGGCCAACCACATCCTCGTGAAGGAGCTTTCCTAGCGGATTGGCCGCGTCATGCCATCATCCGTCGATGGCAACGGCTGTTACCTCGCTCAGCACTCCGATCGTGGCCAAGTACGGCGGATCGAGCCTTGCCACGCCACAGCACATCCTGCGCATCGCCGACCACGTCGCTCGCCAGCGCGCCGACGGGGTGCCGCTCGTCGTCGTTGTCTCGGCCATGGGCGACACGACCGACGACCTGATCGCCCTTGCCGCCAAGGTCACGACGACGCCGGATCCCCGTGAGCTCGACCTGCTGATGGCCACGGGCGAGCTGGTCAGCGCCGCGCTGCTGGTCATGGCGCTCCACGACCGCGGAGTTGACGCGATCAGCCTGTCCGGGCCGCAGGCCGGCATCCTGACCGACGGCACGTTCGGCCGTGCCCGGATCACCGGCGTCGAGCCGGCACGCGTCCGCGAAGAGCTCAACGCCGGCCGCGTCGTCATCGTCGCCGGCTTCCAGGGCGCGACGGGAAACGAGGTGGCGACACTCGGCCGTGGCGGTTCGGACACGAGCGCCGTCGCCCTGGCGATCACGCTGGGCGCTCAGCGCTGCGACATCTTCACCGACGTTGACGGCGTGTACACGGCCGACCCACGCGTGGTGCCCGACGCCAGGCGGCTGCCCGAGATCAGCTACGAGGAAATGCTCGAGCTCGCGCACCAGGGTGCGAAGGTGCTTCAGACCAGGTCGGTCGAGCTGGCCTGGGTTCACGGAATGGAGGTCCGAGTGCGCCACCCGCAGAGCGACGAAGAGGGGACTCGGATCATGGAGGTGGGGATGGAGGCGCGCCAGAAGGTGCGCGGCATCGCCACGGACGATGGGATGGCAAAGCTGACGCTGCTCGACCTCGCCGATCGGCCGGGGAACGCCGCGGCAGTCTTCGCGCCGCTCGCCGCTGCCGGCATCCCCGTCGACGGCATCATCCAGAACGTCGGCCACGACGGCGCGGCTGACCTGTCATTCATCGTCGCCGAGGCAGATCTTCCTGCCGCTGAACACCTGCTGCGCAAGCTGCTGCCGGAGCTGCGCGCCCGCGACATGGCCGTCTCGTCCGGCCTTGCCAAGGTCAGCATCGTCGGCTCGGGCATCCATAACGCGCCGCCCTATCCGGCACGCATGTTCTCCGCCCTGGGCGAGGCGGGCATCAACATCGAGATGATCACGACGTCCGATATCCGTATCACGTGTGTGATCGAGAGCCGGCAGCTGACGACCGCGGCGCGCGTACTGCACAAGGCGTTCGAGCTCGAACAACCATGACGACCATCGCTGTAGTCGGCGCGACCGGCCTGGTCGGCCGGACCATGCTCGAGGTGCTCCTCGAGCATGGATTGGCAGAGGATGTGCGCGCGCTGGCGTCCGGGCGGTCGGTCGGTAGCACGCTCGAGGTCAGTGGCTATTCGTGGGCCGTGGCCGAAGCCACGCCCGAAGCATTCGAGGGCGTCGACATCGCGTTGTTCTCCGCGGGCGCGGACGTCGCGCGGGATCTGGCGCCGCTAGCCGCCAAGGCCGGCGCGGTCGTGATCGACAACTCATCGGCCTGGCGCATGGAGGCGGACGTGCCGCTGGTCGTCAGCCAGGTCAACGCGGACGACATGGCTGCGCATCACGGCATCATCGCTAACCCGAACTGCTCGACGATGCAGCTCGCTCCCCTGCTCTGTGCGCTGCGCGACGCGCGCGGGCTGCGGCGCGTCGTCGTTGACACGTACCAGGCCGTGTCCGGCACGGGCGCGGACGCTGTCGACGAGTTCCGGACGCAGATCGAGGCGCACGTCGCGGGTACCGACAAGACCGCTCGCGTCTACCCGCACCCGATCGCCTTCAACGCGCTGCCTGAGATCGACGTCTTCCTCGATAACGGCTACACCAAGGAAGAGTGGAAGGTCGTCAGCGAGAGCCGCAAGATCCTGCACCTGCCCGACCTGCCCGTTTCGTGCACGGCCGTGCGCGTGCCGGTCTTCGTCGGGCATTCGGAGGCAGTGCACGTCGAGCTGGACCGTGCGGTCACGGCGCAGCAGGCACGCGCGCTGTTCGCGGCGGTGAAGGGTGTCGTCGTCGTCGACAACCCGCAGGCGCCCGCCTACCCCATCGCGACGCAGGCTGCCGGGACGGATGACATCTACGTCGGCCGCATCAGGTCGGACGTGTCAATGCCGGACGGCCGTGGCCTGGCTTTCTGGGTCGTGGCCGACAACCTGCGCCGCGGCGCGGCAACCAACGCGGTCGAACTGGCGGAGATCCTGATCGAGCGCGGCTGGCTCGCGGCCGCGCGCTGAGCTGGCGCGCTAGAGCGGGGTCGACCTCCGCCTGACGACCCACCAGCCAACCGCGAGGATGCTCGCGCCGACCGCGATCTTGAGCAGATCGCCCGGCAGGAAGGGGTACAGGCCGTTCTGCAGGCTCCAGCTCACGCTCTGGTGGGCCGCGGCCATCAGCCACGGCACGCCGACCAGGTAGACGACCAGGTTGCCGAGCACCATCGCCACGACCGCGCCACCGATCCGGCGATCCCAGCCAAGCTCAGCGAGGCGGCCGACCAGCGCGCCGGCGAAGACGAAGCCAACCAGGTAGCCGCCCGTGGGGCCGAGGGAGAAGCCCGGGGCTCCCAGATGGACGATGGTGTCGAGCCCGGACGCGTACTGGCCGCTCTGCGCGTTGAACGCGAAGACCGGCAGGCCGACGATGCCCAGCAGGAGATAGAGCAGGACCGATCCGAGCGAACGGCGCATGCCGAGCAGCGCACCACCGAACAGCACGCCGAACGTTTGGAGCGTCACCGCAACGACCGGGTAACCCGGCAGGTAGAAGCTGATCCGCGCGCCAAGGGCGATCAGCAGCGCGCCGATGCCCATCATCAGCCAATCGCGCTGCCACGTCGCGGCGCGCTCGCCGACCCTGATCGGGACAAGGAAGTCTCCAAGCGTCACGCCCCGCTCGATCGGCGGGACGCGCGCCCAGCGGGTGGCGACCATGCTCCTAGGCTAGCAGCGCGGGATTACCCGGCGACCGTGTCGCTGATCGCGAAGCTGAGCTGGCCCATGTTGCGTTCGGACAGCTCAACCTCGAGCTCGTGCTCGCCGGGGGCGAGACTCGGGCCGCTGACGTGGAGCGTCACGTGGTCGCCGCGCGCGACTTCGACCGGGTTCGTGGCACTGACGTTTGTGGCGCGAATCGGCGTCGGGTCGCCCGGCCGCTGGGCAGTGACGCTGTCCGGGCTGATGTCACGGCCGTCGATGCGCATCTGACCGACGCCGACGAGGACGCCGTCGCCCATCGGGTTCTGCGCCTGGAGCTGGAAGCCGCCGTCGGTGTTGCACAGCGAGCCGGCGACGTAGAACTGGCGCGCGATGAAGCCCGGAATCCTCATGGCCGAAGACTAGCCGCGGCTGCCGAAACAGGCGCTCATGCGATACTTGGCCCTCCCCCGCGGTGGCCTTAGCTCAACCGGCAGAGCATCGGACTGTGGATACTCACGCTCCCAACGCTGTGTCGTCCCGCACGGCAGGGGCGCCGTGATCGGGCGCAATCGGCCGAATCCGACGCTGTCTTCCCACGGCCGACGACGACCTGATTTCCGAACGGGTTAATAGAGGTTTTGCAGGGTCACCCGTAGTGTCCGCTAGCGTCCGCGAACCCCTGATTTGAGCGTGACTCGGGGCGATTCCGAGGCCGTGTGGTCGACTGTGTTCGCCCCAATTGCTACCAGAGTTGCTACCGCAGGTCAGCGTTCAGTCCGGCACTTTGGCGGTCCAGAGCACGCTGCTGCCCGACGGGCCGTACTGGCCCGTCACCACTAGGTCGTTCCAGAGGATCGCGGCCCATCCAGGATTGTCGCCGTCACGCATCGGCAGCTGGTAACGAGTCCACGTCGCACCGTCGACACTGGAGATCCAGATGCCACCGGGCGACACGCCGCCGGGGTATTCCCCAACCTCAAGCGCGATGGCGCGCTCGCCATCCGGTTCGCCTCTGGTTACTACATCCTGACTTCCGAACGGATTCGCTTGACGCGTCCATTGTTGGCCGTCCGGGGACGTGAACAAAGCGTTGTGCACGCCGTATTCGTCCGTAATTGCGACGAAGCCCGCTCGGACGGCGGCAACGTCGACTGCAAACTCCACGTCCTTCGTCTTGGTCCAATGTGCGCCGTCAGTCGAGAGCCAGATTGAGCCACTCGGGACTCCGGTTTGTCCCTTCGGCGTCCCGAGCAGGACATCGTGGCCTCCTACGACGTTGAGCTCGGGCCTGCCAGCACATTGCCAGGTCGCGCCGTCAGCCGATGTCCATACTGCCGAACCCGCGGCCGCGATCGCTCCGTTGAGCGGCCAAAAGCTCGTAATCCCCGGAAATCGTGACACCGTGCACCGCCTGTCGCTGAAAGCCGGCTGATCGGTCGACGAAGTCCAGTCCGAGGCGGCGCGAGCGCTCCATAGACCAACGCCAACTGGGCCGGCGGCGGATGGAACACCGCCCGCCAGCAGCCCGTCCGGAGTCCGATAGATAGTCAGAGCGCCATCGGGCACGTTCCCCCCGACGTTCCAATTCAAGCCGTCAAAGCTTTGCAGGAGCACCCACGCGCCGGGTACATCAGGACTAGCGGTTGCTTCGATCAGATAAAACCGATCACCAGTCGCGATCGGTTGATCGAAACCGCCGTTGATCGATGCCAGCGGCTGATCGATGCGGGTCCACAGGAGTTCCCCTGGAACAAGCGACGCGGTGGGCACCGACTGCTCGCTCGGCGACGGCGATGCCACGGGCAGATCAGTTGGCGCCACCGACGGTGCATTAAGCGCGGATTGCGGCGCACTGCTCGGTACGCTGACTCTCGACGGCTGGCCCGACGGCGGCGGCTCGACGGTGCTCGTACAGGCAACGAAGGCGAGACCCGATAGGACGACAAGAAACCTCCGGCGCATGGCGCTACTTTGACGGCCGGCGCGGCCCGATTGTGGTCTGGTTGCCGCCGTCGCGCCGAGGCCGAGTCCGCAACTGCCCATGGCTCCGCCCGAAAATCTACTGCGCATCGGCCGAGCCCTGTCCCATAAAGGCAGGTTTCGTCGGGCTCCGCTTTCGTGCTCGAAACGAATTCGAGACGGCCGCTCCAATAAGAGGTCTTTTTGGTTCGGCCTTCGCTCGCACGAACGGAATGCGCTCGCTTGGTACGGCCGCTTAACCTCGACCGTCTAGTCCAGCCCTAGCTTTTGCTGCTCGTCACTCGCTGACTTGACTCGGCGTGCCTTCTCAAAGGCAGGCATGACGAACAGCGGAAGGTCCGGCTTCTTGCCGTTCTCCAGAAGGTCCTTGATCGACAGGATCTGGATGCGCTGGTAGTCCCTGCCGGTCAGCTCCGAGTGGTAGAAGGCGGCTAGCGCGGCCTCTTCCATCATCGGTTTGGTCGGTTCTTCGAGCGTGACGAATAGCCCTATGGCGGCACCGCGACTCGCCATATCGCCCTTCAGCTCTTGGATCATTCCGCGGCCCACGCCGCCCGATTTGACGCTGACGAGTACTACCTCTAGCTCCCCGTCTGCGTTCGTGAAGGTGATGATCCCGTCCACACCTTTGTCGGCACCTTTTTTCTTGATGCCCTTCACTGGCTTTGCTCCGACTAGGTTGAGCGCCCACCATTGGAACTGGTACTTGGACTCCAGGTCTCCACCGGCGACCATCCTGCGCGCACCCTCGACCTCAGTGGGCTGGTTGACAACAGGGATGTCGGTTAGGCCGAAGCTGTCCATTAGCCGCGCCTTCATAACTGCGATGGCGAGGTACGTGATATCGATCCCGATCCACCGGCGCCCAAGCCGATGTGCTGACACGAGAGCGGTCCCGCATCCACAGAACGGGTCAAGCACAAGATCACCCGGGCGAGACGACGCCGAGATGATCCGATCAAGCAGACCGAGCGGCTTCTGCGTGGGCCAGTGCTGGCGTTCGCGATCTCGCGGCGTGAGCCACCGGACGTCCTCGTCGATGCCATCCTTCGTGCCGAACACCGTGCCCTCGGTGTACGGCTGAAATGCCCAGATGTCGAACACAGCCTGCCCTTGGTCGGGGTCCACGTAGTGCTGGTACATCGGCCATGCCTGTCCGGGAGTGAGGGTGATGTACCCCAACTCGTACAGCCGGTCTAATTTCTCGTGCTGGGACAGGTCGCTCAGGTCCTCATCGATTTCTTCGAGAAGGGCGCCAGGAATCGCCCAATGCCGCCCCTTGGCGCTTGGGTCAATCCCGCGCCAGACCTGACCTGATTCGCCTCCGCGCAAGCCGGAGCCGGTGAGGACGTTGCCGTAGTAGTTCGTCCGCCAGCCGTTCTCGTCGCGGACCAAGTACTCGTCCACGTGTCCGCGCATGTACGGGCGCTTGACCGGGTTCCACGTATAGGTCGAAGATCGCGTGTAGAACAGAAGCGTGTCGTGTATCGGTCCGAAACGGCGGACCTTGCCGTGTGCGCCCGTTCGGCGCCAGACGATCTCGCTCCTAAAGTTCTCTGGGCCGAAGATCGTGTCCAGCACGATGCGCAAGTAGTGGCTTGCCGTGGGGTCGCAATGCAGATAGAGCGAGCCGGTGGGCTTGAGGACTCGATGGAGCTCGACCAAGCGCACGGTCATTTCGACCAGGTACGCGAGCATCGGACTCGGGTTTATGCCCGTCCTGAGTGCGCTCATGATCGTGCTGACTTGGCTCGGAACCCGGCCCTCGTGCTTGGCCGTGTTCGTCAGGTAGGCGTAGGTCGCCTCCGCATGCGGTCCCCAATGCCACGTGTCCTCGAACGCGAGCTGCTGCGCGTCTGACTTCCGACCCGATTCGTCCTTGAAAATGACCGAGTAGTCGCGATTGCTGTTGAACGGAGGGTCGAGGTAGATGAGGTCAACTGACTCGTCTGGAAAGTACTCGTTCAGGATCGGCAGGTTGTCGCCGTAGTAGAGGACGTTGGGAGCAAGGGAATGTGCGGTCGCGGGTTGGCCTAGCACGGCCGTAAGTATCCTCGGTCGCGGGCTGATATTTGGGCCGGTAAAGGCCACCGACAAGTCACGTGCCAACTAAGGTGGCAAACGTGACGTTCACGATCTGGCCGATGGACACGCTGCAACGGGCGTTGGGCCAACCTGGACGAGCCGCATGAGGCCGTGCACTGGTGGCGTCGGCCAGCCCGGGGGCATTCAATGAGCAGGGAGATGAGTGGGCGCTGTACTGAGCAGGCCCGGTAACCAGCCCATGATCGGCCGCGTCAGGACGGGTCAAGCGTGGTTGAGCCGAATCCTGACAGGCAGACACGAGGAACGAACCAGGCTGCTCGTCATTCGATGTCGCTGAACAACCGCGACGTCGCGAGTCTCGTCTGGCTGGCAGCGATCATCGGGTACTGGGCCGCGACGAGACGGTCTGTCCGCCAGAGCGTGCGCGAGATCGTTCGTCCGCTCGCCGACGTCGGCATCCTAGTCATCTTTGCCCTATATGGCCTGTGGATGTGTGCGGTCATCGCGGTCGCGGCCGAATTGGGCCTGTGGAACACGACTATGCTCCGAGACACTGTCGTCGCTGTTCTGGCGGGTGTCGCCCTTGTGGCGGCCGGAAGTAGCGCCACGTCTCAGCCGCACTACTTCAGGCATAGGCTGGCCGGGGCGATTGCCGCCACAGCCTTTCTCGAGGTCTATCTCAACCTCGCCACGCTTGACTTGGCGTGGGAATTGGCCTTGCAGCCGGTCCTGTTTGTCGCATTAGCCGTGTCGGTCTTTGGCGGGATGGCCGCGAAGCGCCGCGCTGACTACATCGTCGCGCTCGTAGGAGTTCTCGTCCTGGTTCCACCGACCGCGTTATTTGTCTCGCAGTGGGGGCAGCTGGATGTCGTCCAAATCGCGCGAGAGTTCGTGCTACCAGTCTGGATGGCGATCGGCGTGCTGCCGTTCGCGTTCGGCTTTGCGGTTATGGACTCGTATCGCGGGATCTATAAGCGCCTGAGGTGGTACAGCCCAAACGGAAAGGTCCCCCGGTATGTCCTCGAAGCTATCTGGCGGGTCTATGGCCTTGACCTCGGCGCCATGGCATCGGAAGTGCCGACCGTTTCCTGGAAGCTCGTGCGCGCAGCCTCCCTCGCGGACGCCCTGCACGTGGTTAGTGCAGGACGTCACGATGGTTCGCTCGATGAGGCTGAAAGGGAGGATGCGTGACCCTAGGCGGGAGGTCAAACGAAAACAGCGGCCAGGGTTACGACGATCGCGGTCCCTCAGGCTGTGAACTCGTCGAGAACAGGAATCTTGGTGTCCCACGCGGTTGTAAGGATGAACGGCGCAAGCGGCGCATCCCGCACGGCTCTGTCTCAATGTCCCGAAATGACCTCATTTTGGTGACCGCCCTTCCGAGGCATCGTCAGGCTTTATCGCGACATTCCTCAGCCGGGACGCGCACGTCGACTGTCCTCGCGGAAACGATCCGCCGCCGACTATCGGACCGCTACGAGCACAGCAGAGCTGAACGATCGCCAAATCACCGCAATCTCTGTAAAGCCCGCAGCTCGCAACACGGTCTCATGCCATTCTGCGGGCCGAATGAACTCCGCCGATCGTGCGAGTTCAAGCGAATCTCGTTCCGCGAACGCATCGTCCAAGTCCTCGTGCCGAGCTAGCTCGGACCACCAGCCCGACCATGACATGCCAGCGCCGGCGGCAAGCTGCCTGGTCTCACGATCGCTGACGACTCGTTCGCAGAACGACGCAAGCAGCGGCGGGTTCACCGGGACCCAGTCGAGATTGGCAAAGATTCCACCTGTGGGCAGCAAGTCGGCGAGCTGCCGATACAACGTGCGGACTACGTGTTCATCGAGCCAGTGAACGGCAGCCGCCGTGAGGACCGCACCTGGCTGCTCGGTGACGGCTGCCAACCACGTCGGGTCAGCGAGGTCGGCTTGTGCGAGCGTCACGCGGCCATCGTCCTGAAAGACCTTGCCCGCTATGGCGAGCAAAACCGGGTCGCGATCGAGTCCGATCACGCGGCCGTTCGGGTGGCGCGCGAGGACCCGCGTCATGACGGAGCCTGTGCCACAAGCAAGGTCAACAATGAGATGCCCGGCGTCGGCGGCGACCGATCCGCACTCGACCAGCGCCGCGAGGCCAGCGTCTCGCTCTGGGCGATAGACGTTCTGCTGGAACTCCCACTCGACGGCAAGGTCAACCAAGCCACTCGGGCCCCGCTTTGCCGTTTGTCGCGGCTTTTTATCCATGCGGACAGTGTTTGTCCGCGCCGCCCTCGGGTCAAGGCGGTTCGACCGACGAGCCTAAGGGGACACGACCCCGCCGAAAGGACCCCCTTTCGAACCAATCCCGCTCGGAAAAGGGGTCATTCTGGGTGTCATTCGGTGGTGCGCGAAGACTGCCGAGGAACACGATCATCTAGCTGAACGTCAGACTCCGTGAGGCTTAATGCTGATGCCCAATACCAGGCCGACCATCGTCACGCTACTGATCGCCGCAGCATTGATGTTCGCGGCCTGTTCGGCACAGCCCAGCAACAGCGGGCCGCCATACCTCGCTTCCGCCTCAACCGCCTCGTCATCAGTCCGTGCCTCCGCAGTGCCTTCACAGAGTCCCGACCCGACCGTGGGGTCATCGGTCGGTGCGTCCATGGTGCCCTCCGAGAGTCCACAGGACTCGCCACGACACTGCCTCGCCTTCTTCACGCCGGCTCCGTATGACTCGTTCCGACCGGTTCCTGGCGTGGCGGTTCGCGCCATCAACAAGGGGCGCTTCGAGATCACGAATGGCACGAGCCTGACCTATTACGGCGGAGTCACAACGTGGGTCACCGAGGACGACCTTGTCTGTGGTCGCGGTGTCATCGGACATGACTCGCTCGTCGGGCGGATTGCGCCAGGGGCGACGGTCGATTGGTCGGGCGGAAGCACAGCCGATGTTCCATTGACCGTTGCGATCTGGGACAGCCCGTGTGGCGAAGGCTGCTACCGGACCCCCGTTGGGGCCTACGTTGTCCCCATTTCGTCCGTCGAGCCGGTGCCGCTGAGCACCTGACCGAACCGCGATGGGCCGGGCGCGTTCGCGGCGCAACCGGCAGGTACAACCGAAACGACCTCGTTTTGGGCCGGCGCAAACGTGGGACGCTAGCGAGCGTGCACGACGCGCCGGCGGCGCGCTGCCCT
>Ga0209014_10001787_pt1 | contig 12711 bp, 7 predicted proteins | sample BarGraNGADG00212_FD_184491 | JGI IMG/M metagenome (GOLD analysis project Ga0209014, IMG submission 184491) | Arctic peat soil microbial communities from Barrow, Alaska - Barrow Graham LP Ref core NGADG0002-212 (SPAdes) (version 2) | ecosystem: Environmental > Terrestrial > Soil > Wetlands > Peat...
CCCGAGGCCTAGATCGCCCGCCTGGACTCTGCCCCGGCGCCATGCGATCGCCAGATCTGGGCAAGAAGAGATGTGACCATGCGCGATGGGCCAAGACACTAACCAGCGATAGTGCGAGGGTCATGTGAATTGTTCCGGACGGACGACAGGCGAACCGTTCCGCGAAGCCCGTCCCCAGGGCGATTAGCTGTGCAACCCGGGGAAAGGCTGTGTGGCCTGGCTACGCGTGTTTCGAGGGCGCCACGCTCAAGGACCAAAGGAATCGATGGAAATCAAGCTTCGGGTACGGCTTCCTCGAGCTGCTCGGTGACCGTCCCGACACCATGGGCCCGGAACTGCCGCAGCAGTTCCTCGTACGTGAGCCCCTCGGTGCTGTCCAGGAGCCAATCCGCGCCGACAAGGTCCCGGCCGATTCCGACCGTGAACATGCGGGCGGCTTTGATCGACTCGACGCCAACCTGCGCGTCCTCGATGCCGGCGCAGTTCTCGAAGGGGACTCCAAGCATCTCCGCGGCCTTGAAGAAGACCTCGGGATCCGGCTTTCCCTTGACGAGCGTGGCCGGGTCCACGATGGCATCGATCAGGTCGGCGATCCCGAGCCGGCGGACGATCTCCCAGACGTTGTGGCTCACCGAGGCCAGGGCGGTTCGAACGCCGGCAGCCCGAAGCGAGTCCAGCAGCTCTGCAATGCCCGGAAGCAGATCGCCACGCTGGATCGTCCCGATGAGCTCTCCGAAGTACTCGTTCTTACGGGCGGCAAGACGCTCCCGTTCCGCCGCCGACAACTCGACCCCGGCGTGCTCGAGCAGGATGTCCAGACTCCCGAGTCTGCTGACGCCCTTCAGGCGCTCGTTCACCGTTCGATCGAATGCCAGCCCGCGCTCGTCGGCGAGGCGCTTCCAGGCGAGGTAGTGGTACTCAGCCGTGTTGGTCACGACCCCGTCGAGATCGAAGACGACGGCTTGGAGCTCGGGCAACAGGCTGGCCGAGACGGGAACGCGCGGCTGAAGCTCGATGGACCGGCCTCGGTGGACGATCGAAAGGGCGGCTCCTTCGAGGAGCGAGTACGTCGCCTCTCGATGTGTCAGCGCGACCTCGAGAAGACGGCCGTGGAAGCGCAGGCGGATGCGCATCCCGGTGAGTCGCGCCGGGAGGCGGGGCTCAAAGCATAGATGGGGCTGCCGGTCCCTCATTCCGGCGAACCCGTACACGAGCGACATCCACGTGCCTGCCATTGCGGCGGTATGGACTCCGGCCGCGGTGTTGCCACCAACATCGTCGAGATCCATCCGGGCCGTTCGCCTGAAGTACGAGTAGGCTCGTTCGGTATAGCCGAGATCCGCCGCAGCCACGCTCTGGATGCACGGGGCCAGCGACGAGTCGCCGGTCGTCAACGGATCGTAGTAATCGAAGTTCCGCTTCTTTTCCGCGGTCGAGAATCGCTCCGGGAGTAGCACCTGGGCCAGCACCACATCGGGCTGCTTGAGGACCTGGAAGCGGTAGACATTGAGGGGGTGGTAATGGAGCAAGAGTGGGTAGTTCTCGGGCGGGGTTCCGGCGAAGTCCCATACTGCCCGCGTCAGGAAGAGGTCGTCCTGGGCATGTATGCCGAGGCCTCGATGGAACGGCAGACGCATCCGTGCGGCCGCCCGAGCCCATTCGTCAACCTCGGCGGCGTCAAGAGATAGCCTGGTCGAGATCTCGCGGTACTGGTCCGGGTCCGTGGCCTCGAGGTCCCGCGCCACCGCGCAGGCGTACTCGAGGTTCCACTGCGCCATCAGATTCGTGTAGAAGTTGTTGTTCACGAGAGCCGTGTACTCGTCGGGCCCGGTGACCTCGTTGATGCAGAAGTCGCCGCCCTGTTCCTCGACGCAGCAGCCGAGCGAGAGCCAGAACCGAGCGGTCTCGAAGAGCAGCTCGGCGCCGCCGTCGAGCAGGATCGTGCGGTCGCCCGTTGCCGAGACGTACTTGCCCAGGGCGAACGCGATGTCGGCGTCGATGTGATACTGCGCGGTCCCTGCCGGGAAGTAGGGGGAGGTTTCCTCGCCGGCGATCGTCCGCCACGGAAATAGCGCGCCGCGGTGCCCGAGCTCGCGGGCCCGGTTCCTTGCCTTGTCCAGCGTCCGGCATCGGAACAGAAGCAGCTGCCGGGCGATGTCGGGGTGGGTGTAGATGAAATAGGGGAGGGCATACGTCTCCGCGTCCCAGAAGTAGTGACCCTCGTAGCCCTCGCCCGACAGCCCCTTGGCGGCGATGCTCGTCCGTCCGTCGCGACCGGCCGCCTGCAGCAGGCTGAAGAAGTTGAAGCGGATCCCCTGCTGGAGCGCGTCGTCGCCATCGATTCGGACGTCGGCGATCTCCCAGTAGCGGTCGAGCTCGTGCCTTTGCTCGACCAGCAGTTTCTCGAACCCAACCGTCTTCGCGCCGGCCGCGTCGTGCTGCGCGGCATCCGCCAGGTCCTCGGCAGGGATCTCGAGCGAGGTGCGGTAGGCGATGTACTTCGTCAACGTGACCGGCCGTCCGGCCTGAGCGGCCGCGGAAAGCGTGAACCGGATGCGGGCGTTTCCGGTCTTGTGGCCCGGCTCCACTCCGGCCCGAATCTCGCCGGCCGTCCAGTTGTGGTCCACCGCTGCGGCCACGGTATTGCCGCTGTTGCGTGCTCGTTGGACGAGCACTCCCGAGGAGCCGTTCGCATGCTGGTGCACCGCGACCAACGACTGGGAGCCGAGTCGTGTGCCGATTCTAGGGTCGTCACCCGCCTGCAGATTGTCGTTCGTGCCGTCGATCAGCGACTCGAACCTCACCGGTGCGTCAGCCTCGGGGAGCGTCACCGTGTAGTCGATGGCGGCGATCTCGCGACGGGCGAGGGAGACGAGGCGGCGGACCTCGATGTCGGCGAGAAGGCCGTTCGGCGAACGCCATCGAACGTTGCGCGTCAGAACGCCCTCGCGGAGATCCAGGCAGCGTTCGTAGCCTTCGATGCGGCCGGTCCGCAGGTCGAACCGCTCGTCGCCGATGAAGAGTCCGATCGGCTTGGTGTCGGCGACGTTGAGCATTACCTGGTGGGTCCGGGCGTATCCATACGCCGGCTCGGGGTAGACGATCGCCGCTTCCTCGAAGAACCCGTTGATATACGTGCCGGCGGCGACGTTGTATCCGGCGTCTTCGAAGTTGCCCCGGAAGCCTATATTGCCGTTGCCGAGGGCGAGGATCGCCTCGTTGCGAGCAATCAGCGCGGGATCGAAGGCGGTCTCGCGGATCTGCCAGACGTCGATAACGCCGGTCTGCCTGCCCGATCGTGCCAAACGCAGGCGCCGCCCTCCGCCGGGGACGCTGGTGGGACCAGCCACTTCAGAACGATTCACGCAAGTCCTCGCCCCGCATCCGCTCCTTCCCACCGCCGCGATCGGTTCTGATGATGACCCCTCCCAAACGGTTCCTGATAGCATCCAAGAATGACGGAAGTTAGTGACACGTGTCAGGTAGTATATCGACAGCAGCGAGTCGGGGGCTGTCGGGGTTGGTAGTTCACCTCCCGTTCTCAAGTCCCTTCCGTTAGATGATCCCGTTGGATATCCACCGGCCAGGCTGACACGCCAACAAGCGCCATCCCCACCTCCGCTTCTGGGACTTCCGGCCGGCGCCAGAAGAACGTCCTTGACGGCGCCGAAAGCGCCTGTCTAGCTACGGCGGCGTTATTAACGGCAGTCAGTGCCATGGCACTCTGCCCATCGCCGACATGTCTTGGGCTAGGTTTGAGAAAGGAGGAGAGATGGCTCGCCGGCCAACGAGCTTCGACGTAGCCCGTCTTGCGGGTGTCTCTCGGACCACAGTCTCATGTGTGCTGAACGGACACGGAGACGACATGGCGATAAGCCAAGCTACGCAGGACCGCGTCTGCGAAGCGGCGAGAGCGCTTGGCTATGAGCCCAACGCCTCCGCGGCCCAGCTCGCTCGAGGTTCCAGCCGGACGATCGGCCTGGCGTTGCGCCAGGATCCAGGGCAGGTCGCTTCCGACGCGCTGCTGCCGCAGACCGTCCAAGGGGTCGGGGACGCGGCCCGCGGCGCCAATTACCTTGTGCTCGTCGAATCGCTACCCCCGGTGCCGGGGGGCTATCGCCGGTTGCTCGGGTCGCGCCGGATCGACGGGCTGATCGTATCGGGGCCTCTCGCCGACGACGTCGAGCTTCGTCAGGCCAACGACGACGGGTTTCCGATCGTGCTGCAGGGCCATATGCCGACGCTGAGCGCACCGAGTGTCGATGTGGACAACGTCGCCGGGGCGAAGGCGGCAGTCGGCCACCTGATCGAACTGGGCCACACGAGCATCGCGATGATCACCAACGCTCCCCTCACATATACGGCCGCGTCGGAGCGCCTCGACGGTTACCGGCTGGCCCTCACTGAGGCCGGTATCGAATACGATCCGCAACTCGTGGCCGAGGGGGCCTTCACGGCACAGTGTGGCTTCGAGGTCATGGCGACTCTGCTCGAGAGGCGCCCGTTCACAGCCGTCTTTGTCGCGAGCGATGTGGTCGCCCTTGGCGCGATGGGAGCGGTCCGGGCGGTTGGGCTTCGGACCCCTGCCGATATCTCCATTGTCGGCTTCGACGACATCCCGCTGGCGGCGCACTTCGATCCACCGCTCACCACCATCAGCATTCCCGCCTACGCCCTGGGCAAGACGGCAGGCAACCTCCTGCTGGCCCAGATACGGGGCGAGCCCGTTCCGCGGCGCACCCTCCTCGACACGGAACTGAAGGTGCGGGAGTCAGTCCTGCGGCGCCCAGCTACTTGATCGTGTCGAGCAGGGCCATCGTGTGACGAGCGACCCGGCGCCCGCGCCTGCGCCCGTCGGTCCAAGAACGCTGGCGCCCTGGCTCTTCGGCATCGTCGCGGCGCAATCGCGATGATGGCATACGCGGCGCTGGCGACCTGCAACCGTCGACTCGTAAGCGATTCTAGGCGGCGTGCTCCGAGGCGTGCGTCCCGACCGCCGGGGGTCCCCGGCGCGCCGCCTCACCCCTGTACCACTTGGGCCATGGTCGCGTCATCGAGGCGCAGATCGGCAACCTGCGCGAGGATCGGCGCCTCCCGGGTCCTATCGCCCAGACGCGCCTGTGCTCCCAGGCATCGTACCGGCTTGGCTGGAGCTCGCGGTGCCGACCATCAGCGAAGGTAACGTCGCTTCGGCGGCGGCCGCAGACCCATCGAGCAGGCCTTGAGCAGATCGACGCGACCTCGGCGGCGCGGGCCACCACCTCGGGTTTTCGGCCGCCGGACATCAGGGCCGAGAGCTCGAGCTCGTCGGAGGCGGCCCTGGCGAGAAGGGCGGCCCGACCATGGCTGGATGCCTGGTTGTCCGCCGAGCAGTCGGAACGAGGGGGTGGGCCCAGGGGAAGCGGACGCGTCGATGCATCCCTGAGACGGCTTGATTGGTCGAGTCTCGGCGGATTTGGGTCTATACAGAGGGCCCGACTTGTGTATACTAGCACGTGTCAGTGGTCCCAACGGCGCCCAGGGACCGACCATGGTTCGGAATTGCCCCGGAGGAGGATTTAATGCGCTTAGCTATGCCCAGAACGATGCTTGCCCTGTGCTCGGCCGCAGCTATTGCGGTTAGCGCGTGCGGCAGCTCGTCTGCCACGCCCACCCAGGCCCCGGCGGGGACGCAGCCGACATCGAGCGGCGCTCCGACGGCGGTACCGACGGCAACTCAGCCCAGCGGCACCGTAGTGCTCTCCGGTTGGGAATCGTCCACAGCCGAAGGCGACGCTCTCACGAAGACCCTGCTGACCTTCCAGGCGGCCTATCCCAACATCAAGGTCGACTACCAGCCGATCGCCGGCGACTACCCGACCGTCATGGCGGCGAAGTTCGCCTCCAAGGACGTTCCTGACGTCATGTACCTGAACGCCGACGTCGCGCCGGATTGGATCAAGCAGGGCTTGTTCACGCCTCTCGATCCGTACATCGCGGCGTCCAGCTATGACGTCAGCAAGTTCTACGCCGGTTACGCGTCTATCTTCAAGGGCACCGACGGCAAGACATACGGTTTCCCGAAGGATGGAAACACAATCGGGATGGCGTACAACACGGACCTCGTGCCGACCCCGCCGACCACGATTGCCCAGCTGGTGACCATGGCTACGAGCCTCAAGGGCACCAACAAGCTCAAGGCGCCGCTCTGCCTGAACGGTGCTCTCGACCGCGGCCTCACCTGGGTCTACGCTCAGGGTGGCACGCTCCTTTCGGCCGACGGCAAGACCGAAACGATTGACTCGGCCGCCTCTGTGGCAGCCGTCCAGTCCTATCTGGACCTGTTCAAGAACGGCCTCGGAATGACCGCAAGCGACATGGGCGCTGGCTGGTGCGGTGACGCGCTCGGCAAGGTCACGTCTGCGATCACGTTCGAAGGCGGTTGGCTCGATCCGGCCATGAGCAGCACGTACCCCACCGTCAAGTACGCGTGGGCTCCGTTCCCGACCGGCTCGTCCGGCAACCCGGTGACCATTTCCTACACCGTTGCCTATGCCATCCCGGCCGATGCCAAGAACAAGGACGCCGCTTGGGTGCTCCTCTCCTGGCTGACCGGCAAGGATGGAATGACCCTGTGGACCCAGGGCGGCGTCGCCCTGCCGGCCCGCTCTGACGTCGCCGCCCCCAAGGGCAAGGACGTTCTGGTTGCCATGGGCGCCGTCGCGAAGCCGGGATCCGGTTTTGTGCCCGGTTACGCGAACATCCAGAAGGCGTTCTCGGATGCCTTCACCAAGCAACTCCAGGCCAAGACCTATGACGCCGCTCCGGTCTGCTCGGCTGCGGCCGCTGCGATCAAGACGGCTATTGGGGGCTGAGCTTCCGCTATCTAGCCCAGAACCACGCTGAACGACCTGCGCGAGCGCCGAACCTTCATGGCCGGCGTTCGCGCAGGAACGCCAAGCTAACGGAGAAGGTCGATGGGGGTCATCGCCGCGGCTCGACCAGGCTCTCCAGTGACAAAGAGCAAGGGACTCGCGAAGGGTCGCGAGGCCATCACCGGCTATCTCTTCATCCTCGTGCCGATGGTGCTGTTCCTGGTCCTGAATATCGGCTCGATCTTCTATTCCCTGTACATCAGCGTTTGGCATTGGAACATCCGGTCCGGACCTGAGACGCTCCTCGGCACGAAGAACTATCTGACCGCCCTGGGCGATCCGATCTTCCAGCAGGCGGTGACCAACACCCTCTACTACACCGCGGTGTGGGTTCCACTGGCGATGGCTCTCGGGCTGTTCCTTGCGGTCCTGGTCAACCAGAAGATCCGCGGCCAGACCTTCTTCCGCGCCGCGTTCTACTTCCCTGCGATCGCCAGCTCTGCCGCGATCACCGTGCTCTGGATCTTCCTTCTGGAGCCTGACGGCCTGTTCAATGCAGCCCGGGCGGCCCTCGGCATCAACCCGATCTTCGCCCTATTTGGTTACACGGACTCACAGAACTGGCTCGGCAACTCCTCGACCGCAATGAACTCGATCATCATTCTGAACGCATGGACCACCTCTGGGACTTTCATGCTCTTCTACCTGGCCTCGCTCCAGGCGATCAGCCAGGACGTCTACGAAGCGGCTGCGATCGATGGCGCGAGCGGCGTGCAGGCCTTCTGGTCGATCACATTCCCCCTGCTAAAACCGGCCCACTACTTCGTTGGGACCGTCGCGGTGATCGGCGGGCTCCAGCTCTTCGATCAGGCGTACCTGGCAGGCAGTGTCGACGGCAGCCCGGACAACGCGTTGATGACGATGGTGCTCTACCTCTACCGCAGCGCGTTTGGGGGGTCGTTTGACTTCGGCTACGCAGCAGCGGTCGGGATCATCCTCTTCGTGATGATCTTCTCGGCCACTCTCGTGCAACGCCGCTTGTTTGGGGCGGCCCCATCATGGTGAGGCTGGGACGATGATCAAAGCCGTCGAGTCAATCGAGCCCCGGCCAGCCCCAGTGGTCGCGCCGGTCGGCGATCGTAATGCGCACTGGCGGCGCCGCGTAGCAGTCTTCCTGATGGTCGCCTATGGGCTGCTTATGTTCGTTCCATTCGCGTGGTCGGTGGTTACGTCTTTCAAGACGCTGCCGGATTCAGTCCAGATGACCTTCCTGCCCAACCCGTTCACCACGCAAGGCTGGGAGTTCGCGTTCACCAAGCTGCAGCCGCCGATACCGATGCTCATGCTCAATAGCGCCGCGATCGCCGGCGCGGCTACCGTGACGAATCTGGTTCTCGGGAGCCTGGCCGGCTACGCGTTTGCGCGGCTCCGGTTCCCCGGCCGTGAAGCGCTGTTTCTCATCGTGCTCGCGACACTGATGATCCCGGACCAGCTTCGGCTGGTGCCCGTGTACCTGATGCTTAATGCGGCTGGTCTTACGCATGGATTCGCCCAGTACATCGGCCTCGTGACCGTGCTGGCCATTTCCGGAACCAGCATCTTCTTCATGCGCCAGTACTTCCTGACGATCCCAAAGGATCTTGAGGAGGCGGCGCGCATTGATGGAGCGGGCTTCTTCACGACGTTCTGGAGAGTGATGCTGCCCCTGGCGGGCCCAGCCCTGGCCACGGTAGCGGTGCTGCAGTTCCAGGGAACCTGGAACGGCTTCTTCTGGCCCCTCATCTTGCTTCAAGACTCGAACCACTTCACGCTGCCGCTCGGCCTGGCGGCATTCCGACTGGCTGGAGGCTTCACCACCAACTGGCCGCCGCAGATGGCGACGATCGTAATGGCCACGCTGCCGATCCTGGTGCTCTACCTTTTCTTCCAGCGCTACTTCGTTCCGAGCGTTGCCAAGACGGGCCTGACGGGTTAGGGCGATCGTTTCTTGAGCGTTCATTCGCCACCCGAATCGTCGAGGCGCCGTTCAGGGGCCAAGACTGAGCATCCGGCTGCACCCCGCCTGGGTGGCGCAATTCGCGCCGCCGGGAGTGACTTCTATCACCACAGCATGCGGCTCGTAGCGGCCAATCTGGTGTGGGGCCTTCTCTTCAGCGCGGTCCTTTTTGGGGGTCTGGGCTGGCCGCCGATCTTCTTGCTGAGTCCGTCGCTAGCGCTGCCCACGGTCGGCATCTTCCGGCTGGCAGCCCTGATTCAGCGTAATGAGTTCGTCGCCCTGTCCGATGCCTTCGTTGCCTGGCGCCGGTTGGGGGGGCGTGCGCTGGCCGTTGGCACCGGTCTGCTGATCTGCATGCTCATGTTCGGGACCAACGTCTACCTGGGTCTCCAACGCGGTGACTATCTCGGGTTGGCCCTCGCGACCATGGCGACATGGGGGTTAGCGGTCACGGTAGTCTGCTCTTGCGTGCTCTGGCCGCTGGTTGCCGATCCCAGACGAGAGACACTCCCGCTTACCGAAATCGTCCGGCTGGGCTTCCTACTTGTGATCGCGTTTCCCGTGCGTTTCGCGCGCCTTGCCTTCCTCGTCGCGATCGTCATGCTCGTTAGCCTGCCTGAGTACGCTGGGCTCGTAACGGTTTCAGTCGCGTTTGTGGCGCTGGTGGCCGCTCGGTACGTCTTGCCGGCCGCCGATCGATTTGCGCCGCCCCCGCCCATCGCAGACCCGGAGACTCCGCCGCCCGACGATGGCGACGTCCATTTCACTTCGGCCATGGCTTCCGCCCGACCGAGGTAGTGAAGCCTCGATCCCGCTGTCGTTCAGCTCGCGCTCGCGCGAATCGATCCTTCTCCAACTCCAAGCGGGGCTTGTTGTCCCGCGCTCGCGGAGGGTTCAACAATGACATTCGGATTTCGGACACCACGGGCCGGCAGCCTGTCGCCGGCCGCCAGCCGCCGCTTCGAAGCGATCGCCGTCACTCGCGACCTGTGGAGCGATCTGCAGGTCAGGTGGATGCTGGCGGCGTTGGCCGCGACCGGAGCACGTACCGCCATCCTCGGTGTTGGTTCGTCGCGCGGCCGCGTGACGAACGACGCCGGCTCGTTGGACGTTCGGGCGCACGCCAATCTAACCGCGTTCGCCGACCTAGTCGAGCTTTGGTGGTCGGAAGGCATACGTCCGTCTGAAGGTGCCGTTCTGGGCGGCACGGCGTCGCCGGAGCACGAGTCTCCCGCGGCCCTCGGGGGCTCGGAAGAGCCCGGCCCTGGCAGGCCGACCTGGCTGACCGTCACGGCGGACTCGGCATGCACGATCATCGCCGATCAGCTGCGGCGGCGCGCGCGGCTGGATCTGCCCGCGATGCCCTCAGAGTCATCGTGGACGGTGGCTCTCGATGGCGTTGACCCGGCCCGGGAACCAGCCCGAGACGTTCGGTTCGCGATGGTCGATGGTGTGACAGGAACCCTCGGCAGCCCATTGGTCGAGTACGGCCCGGCCCGGCGCGAGGTCTACGTGGCAGGTGTCTACACCGGCACGGGCGCGGACACGGACATGCTTCGGGCTCCGGACTGGGCGCGCATAGCCGGCCGTCTCGACGATCGCCAACCAGTGCGGCGACTCCTCGATCTGCGGGCTGGGATAGTTCATCACGAGCTGGCCACGCAGCTCGGCCCGATCCACGCGGTTTCGTTCGCTTCGCGCGCTCGGCCGGGCATTGCCGTCCTGCGGGCGGGGGGCAAGGGAGCTCGGCGCCGGCACGGAAGCCCCCTCATTCCCAAGCCTGGCTCCGGCGGATCGGCCCTACGGCTGGACGAGACCGGGCGCGGGGCGACGATTCGGCTGGGCTCAAATACCGGCGGCGCCGCAGTTGCGGCGCGGGATACGGAGTCCGGCAGCGGCGAGAATCGGCGGCTCGACCGGTACGTTGCCACAAGCGTAAGCCGCCGCCGAACCCCAAGCGAGGCGGCTGCGCTCTCCTTCCTCGGCGAGGCCCAGGAGATGGGGTTCGACCGGCTCCTCGCCGAGCAGCGCTGCGCTTGGGCCGCGCGCTGGGCGGAGGCGGATATCCGGATCGAAGGCGACGCCGAGATGCAGCGTGCCATCCGATTCGCCTTGTTCGAGCTCATGGCGCATGTGCCGGATCGGGGCGAGGCGGCGGTCGGACCGCGGGGCCTGACGGGCGACAACTATCGCGGGCACGTGTTCTGGGACTCGGATATCTTCGTCCTGCCGTTCCTCGCAGCCACTCATCCGCCCGCGGCGCGGGCGATGCTCGAGTATCGGGTTCGCCGGCTGGACGCGGCTCGCGCGTCGGCCAAAGAGGCTGGGCTTCGCGGCGCCTGGTTCCCATGGGAGTCGGCCCAGGATGGTCGCGACGTCACGCCGACCTGGGTGACCGGCGGCGACGGCAATCCGCTTCGGGTGTGGAATGGCGAGCGCGAGCTGCACGTCGTGTCGGATGTGGCTTGGGCTGCCGCAACATACGCGGACTGGACGGGCGATCGGCCGTTCGTGGCGGGTTCCGGGTGCGAGCTGCTGGTCGAGACGGCACGTTTCTGGGCCTCGCGCTTCGAGCGAGCGGCTGACGGCAGTGCCCACCTGCGGGGCGTCATTGGGCCCGACGAATACCACGAGTTGGTCGACGACGACGCATACACGAACGTAATGGCCCGCTGGAACCTGCGGAGAGCGGCAGCGTTGGGAGGCGCCCCGGCAAGCTCGAGAGGTCGGGTCGGCGCACGCCCGGTTACCGTAAGCGCTCGGGAACGGGCGGCCTGGCTTGTGCTCGCCGATCGAATCGTCGACGGCTTCGATCCCGAGTCGGGCCTCTACGAGCAATTCGAAGGCTTCTTCTCGCTGGAGCCGGTCAAGATCGCCGAGCTCACGAAGCGCCCAGTGTGGGGCGATGTCTTCCTCGGCCGCGAGCGAACGGCCAGGGCGCAGTGCGTGAAGCAGCCGGACGTGCTGATGCTCTACCATCTCTTGCCGGACGAACTCGTGCCCGGTACCCTCGCACCCAACCTGGACTTCTATGACCCGCGCACGGCCCACGGCAGCTCGCTCTCACCGGGCATTCACGCGGCTTTGATGGCAAGGGCGGGACGAACCGAAGAGGCACTCGCGGCGCTACGACTGACCGCCTTCTTCGACCTCGACGACGAAACGGGCCGGTCTGCCGACGGTTTGCACGTGGCTACGATGGGCAGCCTCTGGCAGGCGATCGTTCTGGGTTTCGCCGGTCTTCGACCCGCGGGCGACGAGCTGACCCTCGACCCACGCCTGCCGGCCGGCTGGTCTGCGCTGGAGGTGCCGTTCAGACTGCGTGGTCGGCGAGTCCGCGTTCGCATCGAACAGGACCGGCTGCACCTGCGGGCCGAACGGCCGGTGACGGTACGAGTGGCCGGGGCCGAGCCGGTCGTGGTTAGCCGAGGCGGCAGCGTCCTGGTTCGGCATGGCGACGGGTGGTCATTGTCCGATTGATCACGCGGCGCGCTGTCACCCCATCCCAGACCTGCGGAGACTGCCTCATGCACGCGCCTTCCCCTCAAGAGTCCCTTCCTCGGACTCCCTCATCGCACCCGTCTTTCCGCTGGAGCGAATAGACGCCGTGATCTTCGACATGGAGTCATGGTGACGGGAGATCCGGCGCCGGTCGGGGGGGAACTCGCCCGTGCCCAAATCACCGCTCGTTGACGGCTAGACGCCCAATGCTTCTTCCGCTGATTCAGGGACGACTGCCGCGGTGGGTCCCAGACCCGGGCATCGACGCCGCACAATGGGTCCATGCCATACGACCTCGATCGGTTCCTCGTGGCGCAGGAGCACGTCTACGACGGCGTGCTCGAGGAGCTGCGGCGCGGA
>Ga0209014_10001788_pt1 | contig 12709 bp, 8 predicted proteins | sample BarGraNGADG00212_FD_184491 | JGI IMG/M metagenome (GOLD analysis project Ga0209014, IMG submission 184491) | Arctic peat soil microbial communities from Barrow, Alaska - Barrow Graham LP Ref core NGADG0002-212 (SPAdes) (version 2) | ecosystem: Environmental > Terrestrial > Soil > Wetlands > Peat...
ACCTCGGAGCCCTGCGCGATCATCCCGCTGCGCAGGACGCGCTCAACCGCCGCACACTCGTCGTCGCCGATGATCGGCCTTGCCACGGGAATCATGCAGGTTCCTCCACGAGGGTCTCGCCCTGTTGTCGGTAGGTGGCGCCGGTGAGTGGACAGCGCCAGATCTGGCCGTCGCGCTGCAGGGGCCGGCCGGCGCGCCCGACCCAGCCAACACGACGGGCAGGCACTCCTGCCACCAGCGCGAAGTCGGGCACGTCCCTGGTGACGACCGCACCAGCAGCAACGGTGGCCCACCGGCCGATCCGGGTCGGTGCGATGCAGACCGCACGAGCGCCGACCGACGCCCCCTCGGCAACAGTCACTCCCACCGGCTCCCAGTCGCTGGCGGACTTCAGCGAGAGGTCGGGGTTGACCGCTCGCGGGTACAGGTCGTTGGTCAGCACCGCGGCCGGACCGATGAAGACGCCATCCGCCAAAGTGGCCGGCTCATAGACCAGCGCGTAGTTCTGGACCTTGCAGTGAGCGCCCAACCGGACGCCCGTCCCGATGTAGGCACCCCGGCCGATGACGCACCCCGGGCCCAGCGCGGCTCCTTCGCGGATCTGAGCGAGGTGCCACACGGTCGTGCCCTCGCCCAGGGAAGCGGAGTCGGCAACGTCAGCGCCGTGCTCGATGTGTGCGGACACCGGAACCTCTCAGTTGCCAGGGGACGAAGGCGAAGATATCAGGCTCCCGATCCCAGCCCGAGGGCATGTCCCGCCATCGTGACGTGTCGTCATCCAAGGCCCACATATGCCGAGAACGTCCGAATTCGTTGCCACCACAGCTCACCGGGGGCTCGCCGTACGTTCGGCGAGCCCCCGGTGAGGTTGATCTGTGGGAGTCGAGTCAGACCCCGTTAAGGGTTCCCTCCAGGGAGGTGCGGACGGTCTCGCTGACCACGCCGACCCCGCCGACCAGTGCGGCGTGAGTAACAGTCGTCTGGTTCGCCTTGAGGTACGTCGTGACGAACGCCGGAACCACGGCGCTACGCACCAGCAGGATCGGCGAGTCGATCAGCGACGCGAACGCGCCGCCGCTCAGGGCGTCCGGGAAGTTCTCACCAGAGGCGAAGGTGAGAAGCACGGGCTGGCTGAAGAAGTGAGCCGCCACCTTCGTCCCGGTCTCGTACCGGTCGACACCAACAAGCTGGTGATCCGCCGCGGTGCTCGGCGCCGCCTTGGCTGCGTCGCCACCTACGGCGAACACCTCGTCGCCCGCATGAGCCGTCAGGTACGCCTGGGTCGCGCTCGGCATCGTCGCGCCCTTGGTCAGCAGCACCACGCCACCGACGTGCGCCGCGGCTGGGCCGGCGCTGAGCGCATCAGGAAAGACCGCCCCCGAGGTCAGGAGGACCGTCTTGCTTGCGGGCATGCTGTCGGCTACGGCCACCGCGGTGCCATAGCGGTCGGCCCCTTGGAGTCGATTGACAATGAACCCGAGGCCGGTCAGCGACGTGGCCACGTCGGCGCTGATGGCGCCCACCCCGCCCAGGACGTCAACGGTGCCGCCCTTGGCAAGGATACGGGTGATCTCGGTTGCCGTCGCGGGGTCCAGACTCGCCCCCTTCGTAAGCAGGAGCGGGCCACCGACCGATGCGGCCAGAGGTCCACCGCTCACGCCGTCGGCGAACCCCTCGCTGCTGGCGAGCACCACAGCCGAAGCTGTATTGAGGCCGCCCACGTCGTCGAAGAGCGCCTTCGAGGCCTCCACCGCTGTCTCGACCCGGTTGGCGCCGCTGATGCGGTCCACCGTGATGGTGGGGGCTGCGGTTGCCAGGGGTGCCAGGCCCAACGTCCCGGCCGCAAGCGCCCCGACCGTTACTGCGCCGAGGGCGCCGCGGCGCCACAGCATGGTTCTTGTCATCAGATTTCCTTCGCCCGCGGCATCAGCCACGGCATAAGCCACGGGCCATGTCCGTTCGTCGGACGGCTCTCGCGATGTGCTGGGGTGACTATATGCCGGTTTGTCCGCCGGTCGAACGCGCTGAGGCCGTCTCATCCATCGTTGGCGGCAATGTGCGGTCTCTGTGGGGCTGTGAAAAGGTGAGGGCCGTCATTGATGTCGAGCAGGGCGGAAAAATGGAACACGACGCAGACAAGCCGGTTTCGGGCGACAGCGAGCTGCAGTCATGCACTCTGGAGTCACTGACCACCGCGGTCCGTTACCACGCCTGGCTCACTGACCTTGTGCGCCCCTACCTGGGCGAGGACCCGCTTGAGATCGGCAGCGGCCTCGGTGACTACGCCCAGACCTGGATTGACGGTGGCACTCCTCAGATCACGGTTAGTGACCGTGACCCAGGTCGATTCGCGTTGTTGCAACGAAGGTTCGAGGACAATGACCGGGTCCATGTGCAAGTTGTCGACGTCTTCAGCCCTCACCAATCCGATCACAGTGCCCTGGTTGCGATGAACGTCCTGGAGCACATCGAGCAGGATGTCGAGGCGCTCCGCTCGGCGACCCAGCTTCTGCGCCCCGGCGGTGCGGTGGTGATGTTTGTGCCCGCCTTCGAGTTCGCGATGAGCGAGTTCGACCGCAAGGTCGGGCACTTCCGGCGCTACACCGTGGCCGGCCTGCGTACGGCATACGAGCGGGCCGGTCTCGACGTCGAGCGCATCCACTACGTCAACGGCCCCGGCCTGTTCGCCTGGTTCGTCGGCATGCGCCTCCTGAAGATGACGCCCCAGGACGGGCCAACGGTGCGGCTGTGGGACCGCGCGGTGGTGCCTGTTGCACGCGCGGTAGAGAAGCGAGCTCATCCCCCGTTCGGACAGTCGGTTTTCGCCGTCGGGAGAACACGTGCCTGAGGTCGAGCTCAGCGTGATCCTGCCTTGTCTCGATGAGGCGGAGACCCTGGAGTGCGTGGTCCGCAAGGCATTGGGGAGCTTCGCCGAGCTCGGCGTCGCGGGTGAAGTCGTGGTCGCCGACAATGGCAGCACCGATGGGTCCCAGGACATCGCGCGCGCTGTTGGCGTGCGAGTGGTCGACGTACCGATGCGGGGGTACGGAGCGGCCCTTCGCGCCGGGATCGAGAACGCCCGGGGCAAGTACGTCATCATGGGCGACGCGGACGACAGCTACGCTCTCGACCGGTTGGGCCCCTTCCTCGAGGAGCTGCGGGGCGGGGCCGACCTCGTGATGGGCAACCGCTTCGCCGGCGGCATCGCCTCAGGGGCCATGCCGTGGATACACCGCTACCTGGGCAACCCGGTGCTGTCCTTCCTCGGCCGGCTGTTCTTCCGTATCCCGGTCCACGACTTCCACTGCGGCATGCGTGGCTTTCGACGAGAAAGCATCCGGTCGCTGGGGCTGCGAACCACCGGTATGGAGTTCGCCAGCGAGATGGTCGTGCGCGCTGCGCTGGCCAACCTCACGATGGTTGAGGTGCCCACAACGCTGCAGCCCGACGGCCGCTCGCGCTCGCCACACCTTCGCACCTGGCGAGACGGCTGGAGACACCTGAAGTTCCTGCTTGCGTTCAGCCCGAGGTGGATGTTCCTCTATCCCTCATTGCTGTTGTTGACAGTGGGTACCTTTGGGATGGCAGTCCTCGCCGGCGGCCCCGTCCAGGTCGGGCAGGTCTTTTTCGACATACAGACCATGGTTGTATCGGCGGCAGCCGTCGTCCTTGGGTTGCAAGGCGTGGGCATGGCTCTGGTCACCCGAGCCTTCGCCGCGCATATGGATTTGCTGCCTGCGAGCGCGCGGCTGGACCGACTGCTGGACCGGTACGCGCTCGAGCGCGGCCTGGTGATCGGAACGTTGCTGTCGCTGGTGGGCTGTGTGTTCTTCGTTGCGGCTGTGGCGAAGTGGAAGAGTACGGGCTTTGGCAACCTCACTGAGGGAGACGTCAGAGTGCCTCTGTTCGGTCTGGTACTGGTGGTCAGCGGAGCGCAGATGATCCTGGTGTCCTTCATGCTCAGCCTGACCCGCATGGGCGAGAGCTGACCCGCTGACCCGGCTCAGCGCTTTCGGATGATGACGACGTACTCGGCCGGCTTGTCCTGTTGCGAGGATCGCGGGGCCCGGACCACCGTCACGCTGAACAGCGGGCCCTCGAAGGCTGTAGCCGAGAAGTAGACGCCCCTCCACGTGTAGTAGTGGTCGTCTTGGCGGTTCAGGACGAGAGCGTCGACCTCGCCGAACTCGGTCTTTGAGAGGGCCTTCGCCAACGTGGCGGGGTCCTGGATCCGTGCGAAAGAGTCGACGACGAGCTTGCGGTCATCCCACCGGGTTGCTGCATTGCTCGACGTGCGGTCCGGCGGCAAATAGTTGCGATATGCCTTGAAGGCGAACAGGCGTTGGTCACTGGACAGCACCACGGAGTGTGCGACATTGCTCAGCGAGCCGTCGATGGCGGAGATGAGGGCGTTAGCCGGGTAGGCCGGGTTCATGGTCAGTGCCGGGTAGCGGGGAGCCGTGCCGTCGGGGAGGTATTCGTCGTGGGCAAACGTGGCGTGGCTGGGGCCAGTGCTAGAGACCCCGCTCTGTCTGTTGCGGCCACCTGCGGGTTGGGGCAACCAGGCATGCCAGGTCTGTGCTCCCACCACAGCCACGACAGCCCCCACCGCAACGACTCCCACAAGGCGTTGAGGGGACCGCAGCCGCACCAGCAGGTTGGCACCTCCCACCTGCCAGAGCTCCCACAGCGCCAACACGCCTGCGGCCGCCGCCGTGTAGTGCAGCACGTAGGGGATGTAGAGCATCAGGAAATGATGTCCCGTGAACGTGAAGCGCAGCAGCATGTACGCACGCGCAACCAGGCTGCCCGCCAACAACAGACCCAGGGCACGGGCCCAGACTGCCCGGTTCCACAGGACGACGACGCCGACCAGGCCAATCGCCTGGAGACCAAAGAGAAGCAGCGAGCCATTGCCGGTAAGAGACGGGTCGAGGACCGATCCGGACTTCCACAGATCAGCGACAACCTGCTGGTTACCACCCGCGTACTGGACGACGAGCGGCCAGGTGTACCACCAAGACAAGGCTGCGGTGATGGCAACGACGATGGCTGAGTGGATCAAGTACGCGCGTGGCTTCTCCGACGAGCGCCATCCGACCACGAGCATGAGGCCGATCCCGAGCAGGCTGGATATGAGAAAGCTGGGGTAGAGCGGCACCATGACGCCGCCAATCCCCCCTGCGATGATGGGGTTCAGCGGTCGAGTGCCGATGGGCGGGGCGAAGCTGGCGAGCAGCCAAGGGATGAACACGGCGAGGGCCAGGATCTCGTTGCCCTTGCTCGGCTCGCTCAAGCCGATGAGCACGGTCGCCGAGAGGGCAAGCGCGACCGGGGAGGGCACCAGCCTTCGCCACAACACGAACGCGGCGAGCAGCGCGAATGAGACAAAGAACACTTGGGAGGTGCCCACCAGGCGCCACGCTTCGCGACCGCTCCACACGGCCACCCGGCCGATCAGCATGGGATACAGCGGGGGGTACTCCGACGGCAGGGTGGGGTCGGCCGCGTCGCTCGGGACCCAGGTGGTCGAAAAGTACGTGGCCAGCGCGGTCATCCGACCGGCATCGCCGCCCATGGAGCCGTAGCCATAAGGAGTGCCCGCTAGATTCGCGGCGATGGCCCAACCAGACCAGGCGGAGAAGAGGCCTGCGCCGACGCCCGTGACGACATCCGAGCGCACCACCAGCGCAAGCAACCCGATGACCAGTCCCGCTGCGATGCCGTACCCGAGTGGGGCCACCGCCCCCTCCAGCGTGAAGGGGTCGAGATTCGTGCGTCGTATGAGCAGCACGCCAGCTGGCAAGGCGACAAGCCAGGTCAGGACCGCTGCAAGCGTCACCCAAGAGGGGACAAGTGCACGAAGCCTGCCCGGCGCTGTCAGTTCCATGGGCTCATCCTGCCCGAACTCCTGGGTATCCCTCGCCACGCTTCCCGGCGGGAACCGGGTGGGTGTGCTGAGGCAGTCGGTCAGAACCCGTTGAGCGTCCCCTGCAGGGAGGTACGGACGGTCTCGATGACCACACCGACGCCGCCGACCAGGGAGGAGTCGGAGACGGTCGTGTCGTTGGCCTTGAGGTAGGTCGTGACGAGCGCGGGAACGACGTCGCTGCGCACGAGCAGGATCGGCGAGTGGAGCAGTGCGGCGTACGCTCCGCCGCTGAGGGCGTCCGGGAAGTCCTGACCTGACGCGAAGGTGAGCATGGCGGGGTGACTGAAGAAGTGGCTGGCCACCTTGGTCCCGGTCTCGTACCGGTCGACACCAACGAGCTGGTGATCCGCTGGAGTGCTCGGCGCCGCCTTGGCGGCGGCGCCACCAACGGCGAAGACCTCGGCGCCCGCGTGTGCCGCCAAGTACCCCTGAGTCACGCTCGGCAGGGTCGCGTCCTTGGTCAAGAGCACCACCCCACCGGCCTGCGCTGCAGCCGGACCGGCGCTCAGCGCGTCCGGAAAGACCAGGCCAGAGGTCAGCAGCACCACAGCAGGTGTGCCCGGCATGTTCTCGGCCACAGCCACCGCGGTGCCGTAACGGTCAACGCCCTCCAGCCGCTTGACCGTGAACCCCATGCTCGTCAGCGACGAGGACACGTTGGCGCTGATGGCGCCAACGCCGCCCAGCACGTAGACCGTGCCGCCCTTGGGCAGGATGCGGGTGATCTCGGCCGCGGCCGCAGGGTCCAGGCCTGACCCTCTCGTGAGCAGGAGCGGGCCATGGACCGCGGCGGCAAGGGGTCCGCCGCTGACACCGTCAGCAAATCCCTCACTGCTTGCGAGCACCACGGCCGAAGCCCCCTTGGGTTGGCCTGCGTTGTCGAAGAGCGCCTTCGAGGCCTCCAGGGCTGTCAGGACCCGGTTGACGCCGCTGATCCGGTCCACCGTGGTCCCCGAGGAGCGCAGCCCGAGCGCAGCGTAGAGGGCCGTCCACTGCGGGCTGCCCAGGCCGGTGACCTGGTCGTAGCCGGCCCCGGCGCTGTAGTAGCCGTTCGAACCGCTGGTCACGTCGCGAAAGGTGCTCGAGGCGGCGTAGAGCGCGGCGTGAATGTCGCCCAGACCAGTCCTGCGCCCATCGGTGGACAGCGCGGACGCGAGGCTGCCGGCCCACATCGGCGCGCCGAAGCTGGTGCCGCCGAAGACCCGCCAGCCGCCGGCGCTGATCGAGTAGGCACCGAAACCGGTGCTTGCGTCTGCGAGTGCGGACACGTCAGGCACCGCCCTGCCGGTCCCACTGGCGCTCACCGAGGACTGGTACGCCGGCCGGGCGAAGACGGCGCTGGTGCCGCCACCGGACCCTCGACCGGGGAACGTCGTGCCGGCGGTCGTCGTCGGCGCCGGACCCCATCCGGTCTCGGCGTACACACCGCTGCTGCTATGGGTCAGCCGGGTGCCGCCGACTGCTACCACGCTGGGCAGCGAGGCCGGGAAGTCGACCGCAAGCTGACCGTCCGGGTTGACCGCGTTAGCGCAGTCATAAGCGCCGCTGTCGCCGCTGGCGGCGAACATGGTGGCGCCGCTGGCGACGAGCCGGTCCATGACGGCAGCCATCTGCGGCAGGAGGGAAGAGGAAAACCTCGACTCGCACGCGCCCCACGAGGTTGAGACCACCTGGACCTGCCCGGCCGCGACGTCGTCGGCGATCTGGCTATAGACCGCGATCACGCCGGCTGCGTCGTTCGGCGCGACATAGACCCGCTGGGCCGCCTTGGGCGCGGTCGCCAGAATTGCCTCGACGTCCAGTGCGACCTCCTGGTCGCCGCCGCTGGCGTCCGGCGCGACGTTGGAGCTGGGCAGCTGCACCGTGGTGATCTGGTTGGCACCCAGGGGGATGCCCGCTGCGGTGGCGTAGGTCGTGGCATCGCTGGCGAACCAGTTGTCGAACTGCACCGTCGCCACGGTGATCCCCGCGCCGCCACCGGTCAGCCCGCCCGCCGCGTAGGCCGCACTCAGGTCACTGCCGGTGTAGCCGGCGGGCACCGCGTGGTCCTCAAACAGCGGGCGGTTGTCGAGGCCTATGACGGCGCCAACCGCGCCGCGCAGCGCAGCCGGGACTGTCGGGGTGACCTCAGGTGCCAGGTAGCGGGATGCGCCTGCCGGGTTCTCGCGGTCGGCGACCCGGTGCAGCCGGGCACCGAACGCGTTGGCCGCCCGGGTTGCCGGCCCGGACAGCAGCACCGTGTGCCGGGTGACCAGGTCGACGTGCAGGCCCTTGGCTCGAGCGAACGCCAAAGCTGGTTCCGCCGAGCCGGTCAGGGTGAGCGCCACCTGCACGGTCTCCTCGCCGACCGCTGGCACCGTCGGGTCGCCAACTGGCGCGGTCACGGCCGGTCCCGAAGGCATGACAAACGCGGCTGCTTGCCCGCCAGGTGCCCCCCCGATGCTCGCAGCCACATTGGCGCCAACAAGCAGCAGGACGGCGCCGATTCGTCGCCTTGATCGCACTGTCAGCATCAGCCCCACCCTTGATCCCACCTCAGCTCGCGAAATGAGACCGACCAGGCGTCGAGGCCACTCGGGACCGCGACCCATCTCGCGAACGCTGGCAATTGATCAGAACTGTACAGCGCCGCACCGACACTCACCGGCAGACTCGCGAAACCGAGGGTCATGGCCCGGATCAGGCGGATGGGCGACGGGCGACGGGCGACGGGCAAAGCCTCGTTCCAAACGTCGTCGTTCCGGTACTTCTGTCGCACACGCTCGGCCCGCTTGCCGAGTTTCGTCGTTGGCCTGTCGTACCGGAAGCGGGGCGCTTTTGACATCGTGCGTTGCAGCCGCAGCTCCCCCGATTTCAGGTCAGTCGGACCGGGTTCGCCAAGCGCTAAGCAGCTCGTCGGGCCCGAGTGCGGTGACCCCATCCACCTCGCAACCCGAGCGGGCGACCACGATCAGCGGAGTGTCATCGGTTGCCCCGGGGAGCTGCGCCCGGTGCAAGATGAGCTGGGCAAGGTCGCGGCGACCAAAGGGCGTCCGCTCTAGCCACTTGATGGACCCGACGCCGAGGATGGCCTTGGCCAACGGTTGCCGGTCAGCGATGACGATGTCGATCTCCGGGTCGTTGGTGCGAGTCCAGTACCCGCCCACAATGCCCTCTCCGAGAATCGGCGTCTCCACCAAACCACGACTCAAAGACTCCCGGAGTAGCGGCTCGATGGCGCGCCCACGCCACGACGTCCACGACGTCTGGATCCGAGCGAGCACCCGGTCGCCGCGGCCGCGTTCGACCTCGGCCATGTGCGGTCCCAGAAATGTCAGCCAGAACCTCAGGTAAGGGTCTGCGACTCGATACCGCTTGTCCCTCGCACCGGGCTTGACCGACAGAGGCTGGTCCTGCTCGACAACGCGCTTGTCGAGCAGCACCTTCAGGGACCTGTTCAACGACCCTTGTTGAAGGTTCCCAGCCGCCCGGCCGATGTTGGTGAACGTGCGCTCGCCGCTGCCGATGGCTGAGAGCACCGCTCGGGCTTGCGCCTCGACCGGGAACTCGGCAGCCAAGGCACGCTCGGCTGACACCAACAGGGCGGAGGTCGGGTCGTCAAGCGCGGCACTCAGGTATTCCGAGAGCGAGAGTCCCCGGGTCCACTCTTCGCAGATGAGGGGCAGGCCGCCGGTGACCAGGAAGGCGTCGAACGCGTCCGCCGCGCCCAGCTTCAACATCGCGCCCACCTCTGCCGGTGACAGTGGCGGAACCACCATCTCGGTCGCGCGCTGGTAGAACGGGCGGCCGTACGCGTTGAGGGTCTCCATCATCGCCAGGTCGGAGCCAATGCCCAGCAGCAGGACGCGCCGGCGTGACAGCTGACGATCGAACATCTTCTGCAAGGTCCCTTCGAACCCAGGGTCACTGTTGGTCAGGTAGGGCAGCTCGTCGATGACAATGACGCTGCCACCGTCGGGCAACGCGCCGGCGAGCAGCCGCAACGCGGCATCCCATGAGCCCACCTGGACGTCGCGAAAGACCGCCGCCCCTGGCAGGTTGGAACCGGCGACCTCCTGCGCAAAGAGGCTCAGCTCCTCAGCCGTTGAACGCCCGGATGCGGTGAAGAACACATGGGGAAGTCCCGCGCGTTCCACGAACTCCTCGACCAGGCGGGACTTGCCCACACGTCGGCGGCCGCGGATCAGCACAGCCATTCCGGGCTTGGTGCCCTCGTCAGCGGTGACCCGCGACAACAGCGCGTCGAGTCGTTGCAGCTGAGCTTCTCGCCCGATGAAAGCTGACATCCAAACCACCTCGCCGATACTGTCATTGCCGATAGTATCATCAATGCGAGCAACAAAGTTCGAGATAGGTGTCGATCGCCGTGAGGCTGGCGCCGTGGTCCGCCCGGGTCGGGTATACCGACCCCGTCGGAGTTCGGTCGTCAGGCTGCGGGTGAGCCGGGTGCCGCCGACCCCACGACGCGCAGGCACCGGACAGGTGCGGTTCCCCACCTGGCAACTGGGCGCGGCACTGGTGCAGCCGGGCCGTCACTCGCCACCAAACACGTCAGGGGCCGGGACGATGTCCCGGCCCCTGATGGGGTAATGCTGTGGATCTACTGCAGGTCGATCAGTTGCGTGATCCGAAGATCAGAGAGCGGAACCGATCGTGACCGCGGCCGCCTGCATGAGGCCCGTGGAGACCGCACCGCTCAGGCCGAGCGCGTGCAGTGTGCCAACGGTGGCATCCGTCGTGCCCACGGCCTTGTGACCGAGGTAGGACGGGATGCCCGCACCCAGCAGGGTCGGACTGCTCGAGAGCACGATCATCTGGTTGCTGGCGCCAGCCACCGGGCCAGCGGCCAACGCGTCCGCGAAGTTGTCACCCGTGGAGACGTAAGTCGTCTTGCTGATGAAGCCCTGGGCTGCCTTGATGCCGGTGCTTGGGGCAATGCCCACGGTCGCCCACGTGGCGACCGCCGCTGCCGTCTGTGTGCGATCAAGACCCGCAAGACGCAGGACAGTGAAGCCCTGAGCCGTGAGCGAGTCCTCGATCGCCTGCGAGACGACCCCGGTGCCACCAGCGATGACGACGTTGGTGGGGTGGAAGTCGCTGAGCTGCGAGTTCTCGCTGGCACCAAGGGTGGTGCCCCTGGTGAGGATCAGCGGGAACGTCTTGTGGTACGCAACCGGGCCGAGGGCCAGTGCGTCGGGGAAGTTGGTCCCCGATGCCAGCAGAACGGTGTTGGAGGCCAGGAAGGTGTGCTCGTTGATGAGCTTGTTGGTGGCGAAACGGTCACTGCCACCAAGGCGCACCACACTGATGAACGCAGCGGCAGGCACGTTGCCCACGTGCATGGCCTCGATCTGGTCCTGAACGGTCTGGCTGACCGCGCCGGTCTCGCCGGTGATGTAGACGGTCTTGACACCCGCCGTGATGATCGACTGCCGTGCGGCGTTTGAGAGCGTGGCAGGGGTGGTCAGCAAAGTGCCCGTGTGAAGCCGCCCGGCGAGGTAGTTCGCCGACAGCGCATCCGGGAACAGCGCGCCACTGGAGAGGACCGCATTGTCGACCGAGCCGAACGTGTTGAACAGCGCCGCAGCCGTCTCGTAGCGTGTGGCCCCACCAGTGCGAGCGTCGTACTTGACCACGTTGACAACCGGCACAGCGTCGACGTTCTTGGCACCGACGAGGGCGTCAAGGGTGACTGTCTGCGCAGATCCGGGGGCGGTGATCGTCAGACCCGAGACCGTCACGCTTGCCGCGACGGTCGTGGCCGGGGCGGTCACTGTGAAGGAGTAGGTGCCCGGCGCGGCAGTGACCGGGTTCGTCTTGGTGTAGCCCGCGGGCACTGTGACCGTCGGCGTGACACCGGCGGTGAATGTACCGGCGCTCGGCGTCAGCACGACGGTCGTTGTGCCGGTCGCGAAGAATGCGCCAGCTGTGGTCTCGTCGAACGACTGGGTGCCGAGGCTGACAGCGGTCGCACTGGGGAGTGCCGCCACCCTGGCCGTGTTGGTGAAGCTGGCGATCGGGATGACCGCGTTCAGCACGGAGCCACTGGCCTTGAAGCTGCCGGCGGTCGCGACGTTGATGTTGCCCTTGGGTGTGGTTGCGCCCACGTTGTACCTGACAACGCTCAGCGTTGCCAACCATGTGTCGGTCACGACACCGGTCGAGGGAGCGACCTGGGTCAGGGTCACCTTGTCCTTGATGCCGGCAAGATCACAGGCGGTTGACGAGCTCCCCAGCGCCACCGGAGGAGCGAACGTTGGTGTGGTATCAGTCCCGCTGTTGGCGGGAGCCGGGTCGGTGACCGTTACGGTCGGGAGCGCACTGAACCCGATGGCTGCCGAGATCCCGGCAGCCGTCGAGCAGTCGTTGGAGCCGACGGTGAAGGTCTGGGTGGCGCCGGTGGTCCAGCTGTTGGCGAACTCGAGGCTCAGTGAACCAGCGGGCGCGGCCGCCTGGCCCTGCGCGACTTCGAGAACGCTGCCTGCGGCATAGTCGCCTGCTGCTGCGTATGTGGTTGCTGCGACGCCGGTCATCGCGGTCGTGGCGACAAGTGTCGACAACCCCACGATCCCTATTCGCTGCAAGCCCTTGTTCATGGCACTCACTATTGGCCTCCTTGAAGTAACTGTTCAGGTCCTCGGCGTGTCTTTCGTGACGGTCGGGGCTGCTGGTAGCACGTTTGGTACATGTCTGTTGCGACGGTAACGAGTGCTGGTCCTGCGCGTCATGGGTTGGTGATGGGGGACTGTGACTGTGGGATGTGTCCGCCGACGTGGG
>Ga0209014_10001791_pt1 | contig 12680 bp, 13 predicted proteins | sample BarGraNGADG00212_FD_184491 | JGI IMG/M metagenome (GOLD analysis project Ga0209014, IMG submission 184491) | Arctic peat soil microbial communities from Barrow, Alaska - Barrow Graham LP Ref core NGADG0002-212 (SPAdes) (version 2) | ecosystem: Environmental > Terrestrial > Soil > Wetlands >...
CCGCCGGCGACCCGGCCTTTGTCGCCGGTTCGCTGCGTGAGCAGTCACTCGAGCAGATCTGGCGCGCGTCCAGCAGCCTGCGGCTGCTGCGCGCCGCGCGCGCCCGCGACCGGGCCGAGTGCCTCGTCTGCCCGGTCGTCGACGCCTGCGGCGGCGAGTGCTGGGTGCAGGCGCACTACGCGGCCCGCGCCCACGAGCGGCCGGCCGGCTACGCGGCTCCGTTCCCCTACTGCGACCTGGTGCGGCCGATGCTGCTAGAGCTGCAGGCAGCGGCCGAAACGGCGGCGTCCGCTGCCCCGGCCGGCGGCGGCCAGTCCGCGGCCGGCGACACCGACTACGCCCTCTTCGACTGCATATGAGGCTACTGACGGCGCGGGCGTGCCCCGCGCGGCTGAGTGCTCAGTACCAGTCGCTGAAGCGCCGCACCGCGAGTGGCGTGAGCGGCTCGCCCCTGTCGAAACGGGCGAGCTCCTCGCCCCTGGGCGGCGCCGCCGGCGCCGCGCTACGGCAGGCGATCCCCGGCCGACCGGCGTCCCAGACCGCCTGGCCCACCGGCCGGCACGCCTCGTGCGTCACGGCGCCGCCGTCGGCTGCGGTCGGGTACGTCGCCGGCAGACCCGCGGCGGCGCAACCCGCGTCGCTGACCACGTCGACGAAGTCGTCATAGGGCAAGATGGTGCTCACGAGGACCGGCGCCACCGACGGCTCCAGATCCTCGGGGCCATACGGCAGGCCGGCGAAGCGCTGCAGAACGTTCGCTCGCGCGACCAGCTCGTCGCCGTTCAAGTAGACCACCGGGAAGGACCCCGGCGCGTTCCAGCGGCCACCGCGAGCCCTGGCGAACTCGCCGCTCAGCGGATCGTCCCAGTCGGGGTCGGCGACGCGCACGTACACGCCGCCGCGAGTGACGAGCAATGGCGTCACGCCGTGGCCGCGTAGTCGAAGGAGCGGCGGACCGAGTCGAGCAACCAATCGTGACGGTCGGCGGCAATGAGTTCGAGCATCGTCTTGCCGCCGTACTCGGCCGCCGGGCGGCGCACGATGCCGGGGATGCGCGCAGGCTTGAGCCGATGCGCCAGGATGTCGGCGACGGCGGCCACACTGGCGACCTTGGACAGCCGCGCCGAAGGAGGTCCATCGATGAGCCACAGACTGGCCGCCTGACGGGTGACGCCGAACAGCCCGGCGAGCTCGGTGACGCTCAACCCGAATACGTCCTGCGCACGCTCGAGATCGGACTGCTCCGCCTGAAGCGCTTGCGCCACCAGGCGTCTGAACCGCAGCAGAGCTTCGGGATCGTCATCGATACGCGGAAAGGCCGCCTCGGCGGGGAGAAGCAGAGGCTCGACCCCTGGCACCAGCGCTCGCGCTCGCGCCAGCAGGTCGAGCGCGACGCCAGCGCCCGGGCCCATGAGCTGCACCCAAGGTGAGAACGGCGCGTCGGCGGCGAAGCTCCGAAGGAGTTCGATGCTGGTGCGCGAACAGCGGCCGCCAGCGTGCGCGACGCAGAACTCGTCGCCTTCGCCGCGCACCACAAGATCGGGCCGCGCCTCGTGCATCGCCGCGAGCAGCCGCTCGGTGAGCTCGCGATGCGCCCGGACGTAGCGGCGGACGCCTCCTGGCCGGCCGCGCAGCGCGGGGCCGAGCGCCGCGCCGAGGCGCCGCCGCAGCCCCGGGGCGGCGGCGTCTATCGCGGTCACCGCCGCCGTGGGCTCACGCACGTCGAGCACTGTCATCGTCAGCGTAGTCATGCTCCAAGACTAGCGCAAGCGAAACGCAAGCGCAAGGGAAACGCAAGCAGCCCTCACCCAGTTACACGAGCGCGACTTCCAGCCGGTGCTTGCGTCTCTCCCAATCCGGCAGCACGCGCTCAAGAAGGCTACGGAACTCAGGGCCGTGGTTCGCATGTACCAGGTGGCACAGCTCATGGATAACCACGTAGTCGATGCATTCCCGCGGCGCGCGGACGAGATCCGGTCGCAGCGAGAGAGTCCCGGCCGCCGACATGCTGCCCCAGTGCGTGCTCATGCGTCTTAGGCGGAGCCTGGGCCTCGTGAGCCCTGCCGACGGAAACCGCTGCCAGCACACATCCAGGCGTTCACCCAGCCGGCGCCGCGCCTTCTTGACGTACCAGCCGTCGAGCAGCCCACCAACGCGTTCCGGCGACGGCTCGCCCGCCACCGTCACCCGGAACCAGCCGGCCACCAGGCGCACGCTTTCCGATTCGCCCTGCTCGATAGCCAGCCGGTACTGGCGGCCAAGGTAGAGATGCGGCGTTGTCAACCACGAGACGTAGAAACCGTGTTACTGCGCGCAGTCTGTCCGCCAGCGACCCTGAGAGAGGTCGCCGCGCCTACGACATGATCGCGCTCAGGATCGCCTTCTGCGCGTGCAGGCGGTTCTCCACTTCGTCGAAGACCAATGACTGTGGGGAGTAGACGACGCTCTCGGTGATCTCTTCGCCGTAATGCGCGGGCAGACAATGGAGAACTCGCGCCTGAGGGCCGGCGGCAACGAGGAGTGCGTCGTCAAGCCTATACGCCTCGAGCGCCCTCGCGCGGACGTCGTGCTCCGCCGACAGCTCGGGCGGAGTCCAGCCGTCCGTACAGACGACATCGGCGTCACGCACCGCAAGGTCCGGATCCCTCCCGATGTCCACGCGCGAACCGCTCGCCTCCGCCAAGCGGTGCACGACGGCCAGGCGCTCAGCGTCGGGCTCGTACCCCTCCGGACAGCAGAAGGTGAAGTCCGCGCCGAGACTCGCGCAGCCCAGCGAGAGCGATGTGCCGACGTTCAGGGCCGCTCCGAGATAGACCACGTGAAGACCGGCGATCCGGCCGAAGTGCTCGCGCATGGTCAGCAGATCGGCCATCGTCTGGCACGGATGCGCCGAGTCGGTCATGCCGTTTACGACCGGTACCTGAGCGTTTGCCGCGAATTCGAGGACATCGGCGTGGTCCACGGCCCTGATCATGACGCCTTGTACGTATCGTGAGAGGGTGCGGGCAGTGTCGCGGATGGTCTCGCCGTGGCCGAGCTGCAACTCACTGGCAGACAGGAACATGGCCATGCCGCCGAGCTGGTACATGCCGACCTCGAATGAGACTCGCGTTCTGGTCGACTTCTTCATGAAGATCATGCCCAAGACGCGCCCCGCCAGCGCCCTGGTCTCCTCACCGGCGCCAACACGGGTCTTGAGCTCGGAGGCCAGGTCGAGGAGGTACGTCAACTCGGCGGCGGAGAAATCCGCCACATCGAGAAAGTGGCGGCCCTTCAGGGCCTCACACATCATGAGTCACCTCTGGGAATCGATGCGCAGACGCATCCTGCACGCCTGCGCACCGAGCTAGGAAGCCTTCTAGAGGATTTCCTTCAGGAAGCGCTTGGTGCGTTCGCTTTCGGGATTTGTGAAGAACTTGTCCGGTGGGCCTTCTTCGATGATCTGGCCGTCGTCCATCATGAGCACGCGGTCACCGACCTCGCGCGCAAAACCCATCTCATGCGTCACCACGACCATGGTCATCCCGCTGCGCGCCAGATCCTTCATCACCACGAGTACGTCATTGACCAACTCGGGGTCCAGCGCTGACGTCACTTCATCGAACAGCATCACGTCAGGCTCCATGGCCAAGGAGCGGGCAATCGCCACTCGCTGCTGCTGCCCGCCCGAAAGCTTCGATGGATGCGAGTCGGCCTTCTCGGCAAGTCCCACTTGTCGCAGAAGCGCCATGCCCTTCTCGCGGGCCACGTGCTTGTTGACCCCCTTGACATGAATGGGGGCCTCGATGACGTTCCCAAGGGTCGTCATGTGCGGGAAAAGGTTGAACTGCTGGAAGACCATTCCGACCCGCTGACGGACCTTGTCGAGATTGTCAGACCTGGGATTGATCCGCTTGCCCTCGATGCTGATGCTGCCCTCGTCGACGGTCTCGAGGAAGTTCATGGTGCGGATCAGCGTGCTCTTACCGGACCCGCTCGGGCCGATGAGCACAACGACTTCTCCCGCGTCGATCCCCAGGTCGATGCCCTGGAGCACGTGCAGGTCGCCGAAGTGTTTGTGGACGCCCTCCAGCTTGATCATGCACTCAGTCATGTCGCTGCCCCCTCTGGCCGAGGACGCGGCCGCTTCGGCTTGTCGCCGCTGCCACCGGGCCGCGTGGAGACTGCCAACCGGCCCTCCAGCTTCTTGAGGATGAGGGTGAAGACTATGACCATGACGAGGTAGTACATGCCCGCGACGAAGTAGGTCTGGAAAGGCTCGAAGTTCTCCGCCTGGACCAGAAGAGCTGCACCGTACAGCTCAAGGACGCCCAGGTACGCGACCAGCGAAGAGTCCTTGAGGCCGATGATGAACTGATTGCCAAGGGGGGGGATGGCTCTCAGAGCGGCTTGCGGGAGGATCACGCGGCGCATGGCAAGGGACTGTTTCATGCCCAGAGAACGAGCCGCTTCTACTTGACCACGGTCGATCGACTGGATGGCGCCGCGGAAGATCTCCGCCACATAGGCGCCGGCATGGATCGCCAGGGCCAAGCTGCCCGCCCAGAACCTTGGGAGCGTGAGGATCGTTGAAATCCCGAAGTAAAGGAACATCAGCTGGACAATCAGAGGCAATCCGCGGATGAGCCCAATGTACCCGTCGGCGATGATGTTGAGGACCCGTACTCTGGAGACCTTCAGGAAAGCGACGAACAGGCCAATGAATGTGGCAAAGAAGAGCGACAAGGCTGTGAGCTCCAGCGTGATGCCGGCCGCTTTCGTGAACATCACCCAGTTGTCTTGAAAGATGATCCAGACGGATTGCACCAGCATCTGCTCCTTGATCGGTCGGCGCATGGCCCGGGGCGAGAGACGCATCTCTCACCCCGGACCAGTCACCTTTCCTCAGTCAGTCGCCTGCCCTGTCGTCGCTCGTGGCCGCCCCAGGGAGAGCGGTGCACTCACTGGACGCCAGACAGCAGCACTTGCCCCAGCCACTTCATGCTCAGGGCCTTGTAGCTTCCGTCTGCTTTGGCCTCCTCAAGAGCCTTGTTGAGGTTCGCCAGGAGCTGCGGCTCGTCCTTGCGCACGGCAATAGCTTGATCAGCGACCGCGAACGGCTCTCCTACGGCCTTGATGGCAAGACCCTTCTTGATCGCCAGTCCGCCGACGATCTGGTCGGTGATGACGGCGTCCACGCGACCGGCGACGAGGTCTTGCAGAGCAATCACGTCGCTGTCAAAGCCGATGGCTTTGCTCTTGTCGGTCATCTTCTGAGCCATGGCGAGGAATGTGGAAGCCTTGACCACGCCGATGGACTTGCCCCGCAGATCGGCAGGGCCGGTGATGTCCGTGTTGTCGGCCTGCACGTAAATCTGAGCCCCAGTGGTGTAGTAGGGAATCGTGAAGTCCACCTGCTGCTGCCTCTCGGGTGTCACCGTGAGGCTGCCAATCACGGCGTCGTACTTGCTTGAGGTCAGCCCCTGGATGATCGTCTCGAAGGGATTGGTCACGAACTTCGGAGTCATGCCCATCTTCTCTGCGAGCAGCTTGCCCAGCTCGACGTCGAAGCCGGTGACCTCGCCGTTCTTGGCGAAGCTGAACGGCGGATAGAGGCCGGATGCGGCGTAGGTGAAGTCTGCCTTCTGGCTCCCGGTGTTCGACGAGCCGCTACTGCTGCCGCACCCTGTCGCGCTCGCGGCGACTGCCACGACCAGCACCAGAAGTACGGTGAGGAGGATCCTTGTCTTGCCTGTTGTCAGTGACATATCGACCTCCATGGATCGGAATATGGGATCAAGTGGTGGCCTTTGGTCGCGTCGGGCAGGCCACACGATGCGCGGCCCCTGGGAATCTCGGGGCCACGCAAGGAACGGCGGACTAGCGAGGGACCTCGTCAGCCGGACCGTGAGCATGTCTCCCCACTCACACCCCCCCTTGTGGTGCGATTCCCCCTTGCAGCGGGAGCCCGCGTCGAAGTGACGAAAGCGCTGCTCTGTCTCGTGCTCTTGCCATGCGCGAAATCATATGTACAATTCTCCAAAAGATGCAAGGCCAAATGTTTGAATGATGCATGGAGCCGCATGTGAACCAGGCCCATCGACTTTCTGACGCGGCCGGCCGGAACCTCAAGCTGCTCAACGGCACGGTCATCCCGATGGACGGAGCGCCCGAGCGACATCGCGCCGTCGCCGTCCGCTCGGGACAGATCGCAGCGGTGGGCGACGTCAGCGAGATCCTGGCCTTCGACATCGGCCGAGCCGAGGTCGTCGACCTCGGAGGCGAGTTCGTCCTGCCCGGCTTCATCGACTCACATGTTCACGCGTTTGCGACCGGCCTCACGATGGTGTCGGCCGACCTTTCAGGCGCTCGTGACGTGGGAGACGTCTGCCGCAGACTCGGCGACCACTCCGCCGCCAGCGCGGATGCCGCCTGGGTCCTCGGCCTGGGGTGCACTCCGTGGACCCTGAAGGAGCGCCGGTTTCCGACCCGCGAGGAACTGGATGCCGCAGTGCCTGAGCGCCCGGTCTACGTCACCTCTGCCACGTTCCATTCCGGTGCCGCCAACAGCGTGGCGCTGCGGTACATCGGCGGAGAAGACGAACATGCGGAGACCCGGCTCGGATCCGCGACTGAGGGTTGGTTCCTCGACGACGACAGCCACTTCGCGGCGGCTCGCGTCGCTTTCGGCAGCCTGAGCGACGAAGCGATCACTGACCTCTACCGGCGCGTCGCCAGTCACGCGGCCAGCAAGGGCGTCACCACACTGCATTGCCTCGAGGGGCAGTTCATGCAAGATGACCGCGACGTCCTGGCGTTGATTGGCTGCCAACAGGAGCTTCCCGTTCACACCGTGCTCATGTACCAGACGATGGACGTCGAGCGCGTGCTGGCGCTCGGGCTTCCGCGCATCGGCGGGTGCCTGACCGTGGACGGCGCCTGCTTCGAACACACAGCGGCCTTCTACGAGCCGTACCTGGATGCGCCACGCACGTGCGGAACGCTCAACTACTCCGAGGAGACGATTGCCGAGTTCGTGCGCCGGGCTCACGGCGCCGGCCTGCAGATCGGTATGCACGCGATCGGCGACCGCGCCGTCGATACGCTCGTGAGGAGCTACGTGAACGCGCAGGCCGAGAATCCGCGACGTGACGCGCGGCATCGCGTCGAGCACTTCCAGTTGCCATCAGAGTGGGCTATCGACGAGGCGCGGCGCCTCGACTTGGCCCTGCCGATGCAGCCGGTGTTCTCTAATCTCTGGGACCACCCCGGCGACAGCGACTACGAACGGTCCTTCGGCGTGCTGAGAGCCGAGCGCATGGAGCCATTGGCCAGGCTGGTAGGACTCGGTCTCCATGTGGCGGGGGGGTCGGACAGTCCGGTGACCCCCATCGATCCGCTGCTCGGGATCCACGCCGCGGTCAACAACCCGCGCCCGTCGCGCCGAACGACCGTCGACGACGCGGTGCGCATGTTCACCGTCAACGGCGCATGGGTGGCGCACGAGGAGGCCATCCGTGGAAGCATCTCGGTGGGGAACGTGGCCGATCTGGTAGTCCTCGACGAGGATCCCTACTCGGATCCGACCGGCATCGGCGACATCGGTGTGTGTTTGACCATCCACGAAGGAACGGTGACTTACGATGGCGTACCCGGCTGAACCTGCGCTCGATGCCGGACTCGCTCAGCGAGTGCGATACGCTTTGCGAGTCGAGGAAGGTCGCGCAGTGTCGTGCCGAGAAGGGACCGCCGCATGATCGGTGGGAACACGGATACCCCGGAGGGACCGGACACAGTCTTCCGGCCGATCGTCGACTCGCGGGCGTTCGAGGAGGTGGTCGACCAGCTCTCGGATGCCGTTCACACCGGCGTGTACGAAGTGGGCGCGCGCTTGCCGACGATCGATGAGCTGTCGCGCGCCATGGCTGTCAGCAAGCCGACGGTCGGTGAGGCCGTGCGCGTACTCACCCGGGCGGGCGTGCTCAGCGTCAAACGAGGCGCCTCCGGAGGTATCGTCGTGGCGGCGTCGATCATCCCTCCAAGCATCATCAAACTCTCCTCCCGGCGCCTTGCCAGGGACATGCGCGAATTGGTAGAGGCGCGTCGCCCGGTCGAGATGCAGCTCGCGCACCTGGCCGCGCAGCGTGCCACAGGCCGCGACGTGGCCGATATGCGGGCCGGACGCGACCTCATGGAGACGGCAGATGGGAACTTCTCCCAATGGTTGTTCGGCAACTACAAGTTCCACTACGCCATCGGACGGGCTGCGCGGAGCGATTTCCTCTTCCACATGCTCGCCGACATCTACAAGGAACTCGCCATGCACATCGAGGGATGGACACCGCGCGACCGGACCCACCCCGAGGCGACCATCGCTGAGCACGTCGACATCTTGGCCGCCATCGAACGGCACGATCCCGAGCGCGCCCGTGAAGCGATGGACAGACACCTCCGCGAACTGGAGGAGCTGGCAGCCATCCCGCCGACCGTGCCTCGCGACTGACGGGCGACGAACACCCGCGCCCTCCCTTCGCTCAGCGCCGAGGGCGTTTCGGCACACGTTCGACCGGGTGCTACGTCTGGTCTGCTGCCACTCTCAGCACCGCCGAACCGCGCACCCGGTCTTCCTTGAGGTCGAGCAGCGCCTCGTTGGCCTGCTCGAGATCGTACTCCTGCACGCGGCTCACAACGGGGATGACGGCCGCGTCGCGCAGCAGCTCGCGGGCGTCCTGACGTGTGGAATTGGCCACGCTGCGGATGACTCGCTCGTGGTAGATCCACGGGTACTCGATGGGCGGGATGGGCGACGAGTAGATCCCGCCCAGGGCGACGATACCGCCTTTGTCCAGACGGCGAAGGGCGTCGACGGCCAGCTCGCCGGCCGGCGCGAATACGATCGCCGCGTCGTAGAGAACGCCGGGGTCGTCGCCGCTCTCGCCGGCCCAGACGGCGCCGAGCTCGCGCGCCATGGCGCGGTGCTCCTCGTCGCGGGCGATGCCGTACACCTCCCAACCGCGCCAGATGGCGACCTGGGTGCAGAGGGAGGCGGCCGAGCCAAAGCCGTAGATGCCGAGTCGCCGCGGAGCATGGGCCCGCGGGCGGGCCACACCTCCGCCGGCCGCATCCGTCTCCGGCCAGTCCGGCCAGCGCTCAGGCTCCTCGACGGTCTCGCGAGGCGCGGGTGGGCCGGCGGCCGAAGGCAGCCCGGCGTCATCGCCCACGACTCCGATCAGGCGCAGGCAGCGATAGCCGATGATGCCGGCGCAGAGCAGCGGCGCGGCGGCCATGGCGGTCATGTCGGCCGGCAGACGGTAGACGAACCCGGCCGGCGCCACCGTGTACTCGGCGAAGCCGCCGTCCACGTCCCAGCCCGTGAAGAGCGCGTGCTCGCAGAGATTCTCGTCGCCGCGCCAGCAGAAGCGGCAAGTCCCGTCGGTCTGATGCAGCCACGGCACGCCGACGCGCTCGCCGAGGGCGAGCGGCGACGCGCCCGGCTCGCCGCCCGGCGCGACCAGCTCCGCGCCGGCGCCGAGCGCCACGACCTCGCCGACGATCTGGTGACCGGGGATGACGGGCGAGCGGTGCGGCGGCAGCTCGCCCTCGAGGATGTGCAGGTCGGTGCGGCAGACGCCGCAGGCCAGGACGCGGAGCAGCACCTGGCCGGGCCCGGGTATGGGGACCGGCAACTCGACGAGTCGGAGCGGCGCCTTGGCCGCAGGCGCGGGCGCCGCGAGCTGCATGGCGCGCATCGTCCGAGGGATCGTGGAGTTGCCGCCCATACGGGTCAGCGGCCTATGGCCACGACATGCCCGTGATGCCGGCGGTCCGTCACAGCCGCGAGAAACAACGCCGCAGCCGCCGGCACGAAGAATAGACCGCCCTCGAACACCGTGATGGCGCATGCGGGGAACAATAGCGCGGCGAGGATGACCCGTGACACGGGCCGGCGGACGAGCTGGGCCACCCCCGCGACCACCAGTGCCGCCACCACCCAGCCCACGAGCACCGGCCACGACGCCGCACCGACCGCGGCGAAGATGAAGACCTCGCCGGCAACGAACAAGGCCACAGAGATCTTGACGAGCGCGGGCATATTCACAGCCTATCCAGGCACGTCTACGACAGCACGTCCTTGCGCCGGAACAACAGGTAAGCGACGAACGTCAGCCCGCAGCTCCAGGCGCCGAACGACGCCAGGCCTTTGAGGATGGGCATCCAGTAGATCGGGTCGCGGAAGAAGCTCACGTACTCGAGGAAGTAGTTCGGGAACACCCACGGCCGCAGCCAGTCGAAGTAGCTGAAGGCGATCAGCACCTGGACGACGATGTAGATGACGATGGTGGCGATCAGCGCCGTCAGGCTCGAGTCGGTGATGGTGCTGAACAGCAGCGCCAGCGAGACGATACACGCCATCGCCGCCAGCCCGTAGAGGCAGCAGAGGATGATGAGTCCGAGTCCGTGCCCCACGCTCACCGTGGTGCCCGACAGCGTGATCATGGGGTGGAGGCCGAAGAAGATGGCCCCGAAGAGCAGCCCGCTGGCCAGCATCAGGACCAAGCCGACGGCGAGATAGACAATGGCCATGGTCCACTTGGCGAGGAGCACCGAGCCCCGCCTGACAGGCCGCAGGAGGACGATGCGCAGCGTCCCCAGCTCGGCCTCGCCGGCGATCATGTAGCCAGCGACCATGGCGGCGGCCATGGGGAGCAGGAAGGGAAGGAGCGCCGACAGCGCGGCCAGCGCCACGTACATGCCGTTGCTTGTCACTCTCTCGAAGAACAGCGGACCCTCGCCGCCGTGCGGGTCCGCCTTGGCGAGGTACAGTGCCAAGGCGATGAGAAACGGGAGCGCGAAGGCGCCGCCCCAGATGAGGTAGCTGCGGCGCTGGAACAGCAGTTTGATCCACTCGCGCCGCAGCGGGCCCCAGGCGCGACCGTGCATGCGGGGGCCGGTGCTGCCGTGAGCAGGATGGCCGGCCGTCATCGCCGGCCTCCGGGCAGCAGGCGGGCGAGGCCGGCGCGCCGCTTCTTCGGCGCCGGCCTGTCTCCGTCGGTTCCCGTGAGCTCGAGGAAGAAGTCCTCAAGGCCCTGCTCGGGCGCCGGCACGACGGCGCGCACGGCGACGCCGTCCGCGACCAGCCGGCGCACCATCTCGGGCACCGCGTCTTCGTCGGCCTGGACGATCAGGAAACCTTCGTCTTCGAGCACGCTGGAAGCGCCGAACTGCGCGCGCAAGGTGTCGGCCGCCCTGCCCTGGTCGCCGGTGAGCACCTTCACCGCGTCGCTCTGCGGGCGCAGCTCCGACACCGGGCCCTGCACGACCATCTTGCCACGGTTGATGATCACAGCCCGCGTGCACACCTGCTCCACTTCGTGCAGCAGGTGGGAGCTCAGGAACACGGTCGTGCCGGCCGCGCCCAGCTCGCGGATGAGCTCGCGCACGTCTTTCATGCCGCGCGGGTCGAGGCCGCTGGTGGGTTCGTCCAGCACGATGAGCTCGGGCGAGTGCAGCAGTGCCTGGGCGATGCCGAGGCGCTGCTTCATCCCGTGGCTGAAGCTCCCCACGCGCGATTCGGCGCGCTCGCTCAGGCCGACGATCTCGAGGACTTCGTCGATGCGCTCCTCGCTCACCGGGCCGGTCATGCTGCCCAGCAGGCGCAGATTCCGGCGGGCGCTCATGAGCGGGTAGAAGGTGGGGTCGTCGACGAAGCCGCCCACGTGGCGCAGCGCGCCCTGCAGTTCGCCGGGCACGCGGTGGCCGCACACCTCGGCGTACCCGCTGGTGGGGTGGATGAGGCCCAGCACCAGGCGGATCACCGTCGTCTTGCCGGCTCCGTTCGGGCCGAGGAAGCCGAAGATGTCGCCGCGGCAGACCTCCATGTCGAGGGCGTCCACGGCGCGCAGGCTGCCGAACTGCTTGGTGAGCGCGTGGGTGGTCAGGATGGGGACGCGGCCTCCGCAGCTCTGCTGCTCGGGCCGCGTCCCCGCTCGTTCGGTCAACGTCTGCGCTTCCGCGACGGCTTGCGTCACTCCATCGTCCACATCAGCGAACGGAACTGACGAACGCCAGCAGATTGGCCTTCGGTACCATGCCGGCGGCCACCAGCGTCGTGTCACCCTGCTGCCAGATGTACACGCCGCCGAGCGGCGTGGTCATCGAGCGGATCTGCGCGCCGTTCACGGTGGTCGTGTCGACCAGGGCCGGCAGCTGCTTGAGCTGCTTCTCGAGCTCGGGCGTGGTCTTGGTCTGCGCCAGCGCGATGGCGCCGAAGCCGTCGCCGTAGAGGAGCACCGAGGCGGGGCCCATCGTGGCGCCGGAGTCGCCCGTCGGGCTGACCGCCGACGCCCCAGAGCGGCCGCCCAGGCCCGCCATCTCGAAGACGGGGTTGCCGAGCGCCGTCAGCGGCATGCCGTTGTCGAACACGTAGGCCCAGCGGAACGGCCGCGGAGTGTAGTCGCGCGCCGAAGCGATCTGGTAGTCGACCAGGCTCTGCGCCTGGTCGAGGGTGAGCAGGGCGCGGCGCGCGACCTCTTGGTGCGCGGCCTTGTCCGCCTCGCCCTTCATCTGCGACGGGTCGATCTGCTTGGTCGTCACCTTGGCGTCGGCCGGCGGCGTGAAGTCGTACAGCGCGGCATCGATGGGGCCGTACGAGACGCTGTCGAAGCCGAACTGCAACACCGCGGCGCCGCCGCTCTTCGCGA
>Ga0209014_10001792_pt1 | contig 12679 bp, 11 predicted proteins | sample BarGraNGADG00212_FD_184491 | JGI IMG/M metagenome (GOLD analysis project Ga0209014, IMG submission 184491) | Arctic peat soil microbial communities from Barrow, Alaska - Barrow Graham LP Ref core NGADG0002-212 (SPAdes) (version 2) | ecosystem: Environmental > Terrestrial > Soil > Wetlands >...
AAGATCACCTTCTTCACGTAGATCCGATCGCGGATGCCGCGCTTGTCGATCTCCTCGGCCAGAAGCAGGGCCATTGAGGCGGTGCAGCACAGGACGGTCGTCTGGAAATCAATGAGGAACTGAATCTGCAGATCGATGTTTCCGGGGCCGGCCGGGATCGCCAGCGCCCCGAACCGCTCGCAGCCGAGCTGAAACCCCACGCCCGCCGTCCAGACGCCGTAGCCGACGCAGATCTGAACCCGGTCCTCACGGGAAAGCTCCGCCGTTTCGTAGCAGCGGGCGAACATGTCCGCCCAGTCGTCGATGTCCTTGGCCGTATAGACGAGGACCTTTCGCTTTCCCGTCGTTCCCGTGGAGGCGTGGAGACGGACGATCCGCGTCATCGGCACGGAGAGGAGCGGCCAGGGGTAGTTTTCCCGGAGGTCCTGGGCGGTGACGAAGGGAAGCCGCTTGAGATCGTCAAGGCTTTGGATCCGATCCGGTGTAACGCCGGCCTCCGTCAGCCGCTGCCGATAGAAGGGCGATCCCTCGAAAGCGTGGCGGACGGTCCATTGCAGGCCGGCCAACTGGATGGCGGCCAGTTCCTCCTGGGTCTTGAATGCGGGCATGAAGCTTCGGTTCATGGCGTCTCCTTTTATCTCTTCCGGCCGTTGCGTTCACCGGCGCGCATTTTTCCATGCACGCGAGGGCCGGTTCGTTCCGGCGAGGTCGCGATCACTACCATATTCGGTCGGCAAATTCAACCCCGTGTCGAAAGGCAAGATACGGACGATGACACCAACATCTCCCTTCGGATGCGATGCTCACCTTCGTTCTCACAAGAGGTATAACAGCCGGAGAGGGGCTTGGACAGGGGAGATCAGCGATGCTTGAGGAGTTCTTCGATGGTCAAGCCGATGTCGCGGGCAATCTGACGAAGGAGGATGGGAGAGATGTCTCGACCCGGATGGCAGGGAACGGTGGTTCCCCTTCCGTCCGGATGGCGGAACTGCTTATGACTCCCCTTTTGGCGCGCCTCGATAAAACCGAGACGTTCGAGGATGGTCATGACTTCGAATGGCTTCAGTACGGCACGAAACCCCATCTTCACGCCACCACAACGCTTTGGGTTCCGATAAATTCCGTCTCTAGTTCCGGTTCACCATCCTCCAAAAGCAATTCAACGACCTCTTTGAGGTTGTTATTCAACTCGTCCAAGGTCTCCCCCTGAGAATGGGCGCCGCGCAATCCCGGAATATATCCGACAAAAATCCCGGTGTCAGGGCACTTTTCAATGACGGCGGTATAGGCTCTCACGTCCCCTCTCCTTTCGCAAATCCGTCGGATGAAATACCCGAGCGGCAGGGATAAAATGGATGAAAACGTCCGGGATGTCAAGAGATAAAGGGCGAAATCCGGACGTTGAATCTCCGGGACAAAGAAAAACCCCGAACTTCCCTCTTGTGCGCGAACGCGAACAGGGAGAAGGCCGGCGCGGCATTTGCGTACCGCTTCATGAACTAACGGCGCCGGTGTTTCCTGTTTCTCTCCTTTCGAGTTCCTTTTCCAATTTAACCAGCTTGACATAATGCTGCAGGGTATTAATCGGCATATCGCGCAGCAGGTTACGGAGATCCTTTATGAAACGCTTTCTTTTCTCCGTGTCCGTCAGCTCTTTTTTCGTTATGGTTTTCTCTTCCGTCAGATTCATGATAAGCAGATCCGACACGTTCACGCAGAGCGCTCCTGCGATCAGTTCCAGCGTTTTTTGGGTGTATTTTCTTTTGCCGTTTTCCAACTGATTGATATAGCCTTGCGACAGACCGCTCTTGAGGGCAAGCCCTTCCTGGGTCAGTCCCGTCTTTGCTCGATATTTCCTGATGTTGTCGCCCACCGGGGATCATCGCCGTGAAAAGTTGCTTCGCGAACATGTTGAACGAATGAAATCAAAGACCTCTTTCTTCTTGCACTCTCCCCCGGTTGTGTTTTCCGCCGGTATCTGTTATGAACACTTAGTGCTTCAGACAAACACGGGCAGCGGAAAAACGGGGTAAGGACATGGCGAGTCGGATCGAGATCGGGTTTAAAAAAGGGATCAGGGACGCCCTCGGCGAGAGGATCAAGAAGAGGATCGTCGAACATCTTCGAATCCATGTGGATTGGGTCAAGACCATCGAGGTCTATACCATCGACGAACCCCTCGCCCCCGAAGAGCTGGAAAAGGCGGCCTGCGGCCCCCTCTCCGACCCGATCATCCAGGAAATCGCCATCAACCGCGGGCTCGCCCAAGGGTTCGATTGGCTCATCGAGGTGGGATTTCGCCCCGGCGTCACGGACAACGTCGGAAAGACCGCCGGCGAGGCCATCACGCTCCTCACCGGGAAGCCGGTCCAGGTCTACACATCCCGGCAGTATGCGATCAGCGGCATCAGGGACCGGTGCGCGCTGGATACCCTGACCCGGATGGATGCGGAACGGATCGCCTCCGAACTCCTCGCCAACGACCTGATCCAGCGTTATGATATCATCGACGGAAAAACCTGGGACCCGGACGCCGGGATAAAGCCGTACATCCCACGCGTCATCGGAGAAGACCGTCCGCGGACGGAGGTGATCGACCTCGACGTTCCCGACGCGGAACTTGTCCGGATCAGCCAGGAGCGGGTTCTCGCCCTCGGTCCGGAGGAGATGCGGATTCTCGGGGACTACCTGAAGGACGAAACCATTCTCGCCCGGAGAAGGGAGGCCGGTCTGGGGCCGCAGATGACCGACGCGGAGATCGAGTGCCTCGCCCAGACATGGTCCGAACACTGCAAGCACAAGATCTTCAACGCCCGGATCGCCTATGACGACGGGGAGGGACCTATTCGGGAGATCGACTCCCTTTTCGACACCTGCATCAAGCGCGCTACCCGCGAGATCCGGCAAAAAATGGGGACGGATGACTGGTGTCTCTCCGTCTTTTCCGACAACGCGGGGATCATCCGCTTCAACGACGATTGGAACCTCGTTTTCAAGGTGGAAACCCACAACTCTCCCTCGGCGCTCGATCCCTACGGCGGTGCGCTTACCGGCATCGTCGGCGTGAACCGCGATCCGTTCGGCTGCGGCCGGGGGGCGAAACTCATCTTCAATACGGACGTCTTCTGTTTCGCGCCGCCCGACTACGCAAAACCGCTGCCGAAGCGGATCCTCCACCCGCGGCGGATCTACGAGGGGGTCCGGGAGGGGGTGGAGCACGGCGGCAACAAAAGCGGCATCCCGACCGTGAACGGCTGCCTCGTCTTCGACGAGCGCTATCTCGGAAAACCCCTTGTCTACTGCGGGACGGGAGGGATCATGCCCGCCCGGATCGCCGGGACGCCGACCCATACGAAAGAGATCCTCCCGGGCGACCTGATCGTCATGACGGGCGGGCGGATCGGGAAGGACGGGATCCACGGGGCGACCTTCTCCTCCGAGGAGCTCCACGAGGGCTCCCCCGTCACGGCGGTCCAGATCGGTGACCCGATCACCCAGAAAAAGATGACCGATTTCCTGCTTGTCGCCCGGGACCGGGGCCTCTACCGGGCGATCACGGACAACGGGGCGGGCGGCCTCTCCTCCTCCGTGGGCGAGACGGCGACACTCTCCGGCGGGTGCGAACTCGACCTCAAAAAGGCGCCGCTGAAGTACCCGGGACTGAACCCTTGGGAGATCCTCATCTCCGAGTCCCAGGAGAGGATGACCCTCGCCGTAGCGCCGCAAACCATTGACGAATTCCTCGCCCTTGCCCGGAAGATGGACGTGGAGGCGACGGTGCTCGGCCGCTATACGGATTCGGGCTGGTTCCACATCCGCTACGGAGAGGAGACGGTCGTCTATCTGGAGATGGACTTCCTCCATGACGGCCTCCCGCAGATGAACCTCCGTGCCGCCTGGGCGCCCCCACACCATACGGAACCGGATTTCCCGGAGCCGTCGGACCTGGGAGGCGCCATGAAAGAGATGCTCTCCCGGCTTAACATCTGCAGCAAGGAGTCGGTCGTCCGCCAGTACGACCACGAGGTGCAGGGGGGAAGCGTCGTCAAGCCCATGACCGGCGTCGTCAATGACGGCCCGAGCGACGCCGCCGTGATCCGTCCGCTCCTCGACTCCTTCGAAGGCATCGTCGTCGCGAACGGGATCTGCCCCCGCTACAGCGACATCGACGCTTACCACATGGCCGCCTGCGCGATCGACGAGGCGGTCCGGAATGCGGTCGCCGTCGGGGCTTCCCTCGACCGCATGGCGGGACTCGACAACTTCTGCTGGTGCGATCCGGTCCGCTCGGAAAAGACCCCCGACGGGGAGTACAAGCTCGCCCAGCTCGTCCGGGCGAACGAAGCCCTCTATGCCATCACGACCGCCTACGGCGTCCCCTGCATCTCGGGGAAAGACAGCATGAAGAACGACTACCAGATCGGGGAGACCCGAATCTCGATCCCCCCCACGCTGCTCTTCTCCACGCTGGCGAAGATGGAGGACGTCCGGAAGGCCGTCACGATGGACATCAAAAAGCCGGGGGACCTCGTCTACGTCCTGGGGAAGACCTACCGGGAACTCGGCGGCTCGGAATGGTACGCCCTTCACGGTGCGATTGGAAACGGCGTTCCGCAGGTGCACGCGGAAACGGCGAAGGCGCTTTATCAGGCGCTCGGCCGGGCGATCCAGGCGGGCCTCATTGCCTCCTGCCATGACTGCTCCGACGGGGGGCTGGGGGTGGCGCTTGCTGAAACAGCCTTCGCCGGGGGCCTCGGTCTCGCGGTAGATCTTAGGACCGTCCCGGCGGAAGGGATCGGAAGAAACGACGAGCTTCTGTTCTCGGAGTCCCAGAGCCGCTTCGTCGTGACCGTTCGTCCGAACGCGCGGGAGGCCTTCGAAGCCGCCCTCGCGGGCTCCGCCTTCGCCCGGATCGGGCAGGTCATCGCGGATGAGGTTCTCCGGATCGACGGCCTCGGCGGGAAGCGGATCATCGATGAGGAGCTCGCCGCGCTGAAGGCGGCCTGGCAAAAAACCCTTGCGTTCTAAGGCCCTTCCCGTCATTCCGTGCTTGACACGGAATCCAGTTTCCTTATTCTGGATTCCCGCTTTCGCGGGAATGATGTGAGCGAGGCAAGCCTCAGGGAATGGACCCGAAGAGATTCAAAGGGCTCAGGAAAAGGTAAGAAGAAATGCCGAAGAAAATCAGTGCGATCGTGATCACGGGAAACGGGACGAACTGCGAAATGGAGATGGCCCACGCCTGCCGCCTCGCCGGCTTTGACAAGGTCGATATCGTCCATATCAGCGAGCTCCTCTGCGGAATAAAGCGGCTCGACGACTATGACTTCCTGAACCTGCCCGGCGGATTCCTGGACGGCGACGACCTCGGCTCGGCCAAGGCCGGCGCGAACCGGATCCTCCATGCGGCCGTCGCCGGAGGCCAGGAGCGGTTGTACGATCAGTTCGCCCGTTTTATCGCGGCGGGAAAGCTGATCCTTGGCGTCTGCAACGGCTTCCAGCTTCTCGTCAAGTTGGGGATGCTCCCCGGACTGGACGGCGCGTATGACCGGCAGACCGTTACGCTGATCTTCAACGATTCTGGACGGTTCGAGGACCGCTGGGTTTATCTCCGCGTCGATTCCGACTCCCCCTGCATTTTCACGCGGGGGCTTCAGGGCCTCTACCTGCCCGTCCGCCACGGCGAAGGGAAATTCGTCCCGCAGGACACGGCCACACTGGAACGTCTCCAACGGCAGAAACTGATCGCGCTGCAGTACAGCAACGCCCTCTGCCGGGAGGCGACGATGGACTATCCCGCAAACCCCAACGGCGCCGTGAACGGGATCGCCGGGATCTGCAACGAGACGGGCAGGATCTTCGGTCTGATGCCCCACCCCGAGGCGTACCTCGATCGCACGAACCACCCCCGCTGGACGCGGGAGGAACTCCCCGAAGAGGGGATGGGGCTCGCCCTCTTCCGGAATGCCGCCGCTTTTCTAAGGGGTGCGCCTTTTTAGACCGGACAGCCGGATGTCCCCCTTTTATCGGCAGGTCCTTTTAACGCATATCGAATCATAATATGGAAGGAGAATTGACAATGGCAAGAAGAAAAAGTTTATGTACAGCAGAGATGGGTTTCGACGAAGTGGACGCGAGCTTGAAGCACAGCGACGTCATCATGATTCCGATGGGTTCAAATGAAAAACACGGGGCGCATTGCGTGTTGGGAACCGATACGATGACTACGATGGGTGTTGTTCACGTCGCTGCAGAACTGGCGCAAACGCTTTACTCCCCCATTATTCCCGTCGGGTATTCGCCGCATCATATGGGTGAAATGGGAATGGGATCCGGGACCATGACCCTGTCCGGAGCGACCTATCGGGCGGTCGTCTATGACCTGGCCATGAGCATGATCTATCACGGCTTCAACAAGATTGTTTTTGTAACCCACCATGGAAGCAATTCCAAGGTTGTCGATGAAATCCTCCGCAAGATTCGTTACGAGACCGGGTGCTTTATCTGCTGGTACAAAACTCCTACAGAGCGGAATTATTCCATCGTGGGAAACATTCTGGAGGGTCCCCCGGAGGAAACCCCGGGCTGGCATGCAGGAGAACTGGAAACAAGCACCGTCTGGGCATGGGATGAAACCCTGATCGATATGGATAAAGCCAAAAAGGACAAAACGCATGCACCGGCTTACATGGGAGAAAAATTCTCCAAGAAAGACGGCTCCGGAGATGTGACCTTCATGGGATCAGAGAACATCTGGGTACCGATGGAGCACCACGAATACAGCGATACAGCCACGATCGGAAATCCGTTCAAAGGTTCCAAAGAAAAAGGCGAGAAATATTTTCAGGCTTCAGGCAGGGCCCTGGCCGCCTTTCTTGAAGAAGTGAAAAAATTTAACATTAAGATTCCGGATGAAGCCAGACTATTTAAGAACAGGGCTTAGGGAAAAGCCGTCTCCAGGCAGGCATCGTGCCGAAGAAGATCGACGCCCATATCAACGATGGCATTTTTGCCGATGCTTGCGTCAATCAATTGATCGCGTTTATGGAAGAATAAAGGAGTTAAAAGCAACCATGAGCAAGGAAACAGAAATCGTAAACCGATTGCGTAATGAACTTGCAGATTTCTCGAAGCGTGCCTTCTACAGGGGTCTTGTCGGCGGGACCGGGGGAAACGTAAGCGTCCGAATTCCGGGCACGGATCAGGTCCTCATCACGCCGACCGGCGTCTCGCTGGGCGACGTCGAGCCGGACATCAACCTGCTGGTCAAACTGGACGGCACGATTATCGAGAATCCCCCCGGGCAGAGACCATCGAAGGAGACCTCCTTCCACCTTGCCGTTTACCAGTTGCGCCCCGATGCCGGGGCGATTGCCCATGTTCACCCCCCCTACGCAACGGCCTATTCTAACAAGGGCAGATCCCTTCCGCTGGTCACGGTTTCGAGCCGCGGCGTCCTGAAGGATGTTCCCTGCGTAGATTGCGCCGTGCCCGGATCGAAGGAACTTTGTGATTTTGTCGGGGGAGGGATCCGAAGGCACCCCGATGTCAGGGCCATGCTGATGAAGGAGCACGGGATCCTCACGCTGGGTCCGGATCTGAAAACCGCCTATTATCTTGCGGATCTCGTGGAGGATACGGCGAAGATCGCCTTTATCGCAGCCAACATCCCAAACGACGACGGAGGTCGATCATGAATTCGCCGGCAACCGCGCTGTCGATTCCAAAGACCATGAAGGCATGGGTTCTCGATGACCCGGAACAGTTGCGGCTTGTTGAAAAACCGGTCCCGGAACCGGGTCCCGCCGAGGTTCTGGTGCGGGTCGATGCGGTCGCCATCTGCGGTACGGACGTGGAGATCCTGACCAAAGGGCTGCCCGCGTGGATACAGGGGGGACTGCCCTTCAACAAGAATTTCACGCCGGGCCACGAATACATGGGCACCGTGGTCAAGCTTGGAGCGGGTGTGGACGAATATGCGATCGGGGATCGCATCGCCGTCGAGGTGCATGCCGGGTGCGGGCGCTGTGAACGATGCCGCATGGGCATGTACACCGCCTGCCTCAACTACGGCCTGAACTACGAAGGTCACGACAAGGGCCACCGCGCGAACGGCTTCACCACGGACGGCGGCTTTGCCCAATATGCCGTCAACCATGTCAATACCCTGATTCATGTGCCCGATGGAATGAGCGATGAGGAGGCCACGCTGATCGTGACCGCCGGTACGGCCATGTACGGCCTCGACGCGCTGGGCGGTCTCATTGCCGGGGAAGGCCTCGTCGTCACCGGACCGGGTCCGATCGGACTCATGAGCGTGGCCGTCGGCAAGGCCCTGGGCGCGCAACCGGTCATCCTCACGGGGACGCGTGACGCGAGGTTGAACCTGGGGCTCAAGCTGGGTGCGGACCATGTCATCAACATCGGCAGGGAAAACCCGGTCGAGGCGGTAAAACGCATCACCGGCGGCAAAGGCGTCCATTACGTGATGGAATGCTCCGGAGCGCCCAACGCCCTGAACGAGGCGATGGACATGGTTAACCGGGGCGGCCGGATCTGCCTTGCCGCCTTCCCGGGGGAACCGGTGCCCGTGGAACTGGCCAAGTTGGTCCGGAACAACATTTACCTCTACGGCATCCGGGGCGAAGGAAACAGCGCCACCCACCGCGCCGCCGCACTCATGGCGCAGAAACGTTTCGACGCGAAGCTCATGCATACGCACTCCTTTGCACTGGACCAGCTCCCGACGGCCTTCAAATATGTCCGCGAGAGGATCGAAGACGCGATCAAGGTGGTGATCAAGATGCGATGACGGACGCCTTCATGGCGCATTCCGGAATTTTCCAAACATCCATCTTGACAACGCCGGAGAAAGGTATATAACAGCATGGGTTTCACAACGGAAGCCATTATAATCATTCAACTAAGGAGGTTAGGTATGAAGCATTTCAAGTTCTCGGTATCGTTCATGATGGTTCTTGCACTGGTTTTGGTTTTCATCGGCTGTTCGAAGCCCCCGGAGGCGGAACAGAAGGCTGCCCAGGCGGCCATGGACGCCGCCGTGTCCGCAGGCGCCGACAAATTCGCCGCCGCTGATCTGGATGCCGCCAAGAAGGTTTGGGAAGCAGCCGAGGCCCAGGTGAAGGAGAAGAAGTACAAGGAAGCCAAGCAGGGTTATGTGGATGCGAAGGCCGCCTTCGAGAAGGCCGCCGGCGCCGTCGAGGCGGGCAAAAAGGCCGTCGCCGACGAAGCGACCGCCGCTCTGGCCGCCGTCGAAGCAGCCTGGCAGGGTACCGAGGCCGCCGCCAAGGCGGTTGAAACGAAGATGAAGGACAAGAAGGAGGCCTGGATCGCGGATGCCAAGGCCTTCGGGGAAAACCTGAAAGCCGCCAAAGAGATGATCGCCACCGATGCGGCCGCTGCTAAGGCCAAAGCGGGCGAACTGAAAGGCGTCATCGAAAAATGGGAAGCCACCTTCAAGGAATTGGCCGCCGCCCCTGACGCCCCTACCGCCCCTGCCAAGGCCGAGAAGAAAAAGAAGGCAAAGAAGTAAGACCGTCAACACCACCATTTCCACGATGGACAAAAGCGTTCCGCCGGCATCGGCGGAACGCTTTTTTGTTTCTGCCCGGCATCAGATATTCCCCTCACCTTCCTGGCCTACAGATATCCTTTCGCCAAAATCCCCGGGATCTCCTCGGCCGGCAAAGGCCGGCTGAACAAGTAGCCCTGGATTTCGTCGCATCCTTGTTCCTGCAGGAAGGACAACTGCTCCTCTGTCTCCACACCTTCGGCAATGGTCTTCAAATTCAGGCTGTGCGCCATAGCGATCGTAGCCCTGACGATTGCCTGATCGCTGGGGTCGGACGCCAGGCTCTGGACAATGGTATTTCCTCTCTTTACCAGGGACCTTTAGCGGTTATTGATTACCGCTACCATGAAACGGTTTAAAAAAACAACATTAACACGGCGAAGCCCTTGCAGGCATATTCTCTCCTGTATTCCAGTGACACACAAGATCATTCTTCATATACTCCCGCCGTGAAAAAGCAATGCCTTATCAATCAGACGGGATGTTTACCTGAAAATATTGGCGAGGACATGAACGGACGATGACCTGCTGGGGTTGATCACGGGGGTGTAAATTCAAATCAACCCCGACGCTGCCGGCGTAGGCAGCTTATGCGCTGAGCATCAGGACGGCGACGAGGTACCGCCTGAGTAGTGTTTCATGGTTGTCTCCCCTTGTTTACTCAATTCCTCAGTTTTATTCTCAGAATGCTTATTCAGTCAGGGCTATGCTGTTTCAAAGGCAAGGGTCCGGATCAATTCAAAACGTCTTTCCGGACCCTTGCCCTCGTGCTCTTATCGCACGATGATTTCAAAAAGAACCCTCATGTTTGCCTTTGCTGCTTTTGAGTAAAGGTCTTTAGGCGCTGCTTCGTACATTGCCGGGTTTGCCTCGCCATAGCCGATTGTGGTAAGCCTGTCCGGTGTAATGATACCTTCTTTAATGAGGTAATCCCGGACAGAATTCGCTCTTCTTTCACTCAATTTTTGGTTGTAGGCTTCAGTTCCGGAAGCAGAGGTATACCCTGCAATGCGGACTTTAGTATTAGGGTTATCTTTCAGAAGCTGGATATTCCTTTTCAGGATCGTCTGCGCTTCCGGCTTAAGTGTCGACTTATCGAAATCAAAATGTATGTCCTCAAAAGCAAGAACAATGATCCTCGGCTCAGCCGCGGCGACCATAACCTTCTCCTCGACCTTTGGTTCAGCCGCCAAGATGACAACCTTCTCCTCAACTCTTGGTTCCGGTGGAGGTGGGGTTGGTCTTGGCTCAGGCTTGGGTTCGGGTATTGGTTCATACTTCGCGACAGGGGCCGGTGCGGGCTTTGCCTTGCCACCGAACGCAAACGTTATTCCAATAGTAGCGCCAAAATTATGGTAGGTCTCTTGCATGATCTCGGTAACGATATAATCTTTGAGATCGAATCTGAGTGCGATATTGTCCGTCAGCGAGTATTTCGCTCCTACACCAACATTAAAAGCAGCCATGTCCTTAGTCGATATCACTGGATCATAGTGGGCTCCTCCGAAACCGACAAGGACAAAGGGATTGAATTTACCCTCGGGGATAAAGTGATAGACGGCATCGAGATGATAAAAAGTAAGGTCCACTCCATCCATGGGACTTCCGAATTGTCCTTCCGTAATATTCGTTCTTCCTCTGTCGTCAACGCTGGTACGGATATATTCCCCGACGCCTTCAATACCAAAATGCCTCGTGAAATTGTAGCCAAGCCGTAGGCCAAATACGGGTCGGTTTTCCAGATTCTGATTGGGTTGGAAGAAATTGTACCCTCCGAACGGACCCACTTCAAAGCTTCCTGCCTTTATCTCGGAGCGAGCAGACAAGGGAAGGAGAAAAACGAAGGCAGCTACCATCAGCGCTGCTCGATACATTGCTTTCATTGTACATCCTCCTTTATATTGTTGCGTTTTGCTGTTGCCATTCCGGCTCTTTGAAAAAAGCCGTATGGGATATCCCCGTGCCAAAAGAACGAGGCGTTGTAGAGAGGCAAAAGGGAGACAGACCGAATTATTATGAAAAATAGCCTGTCTTCCCTTTTTGCCTGTTTTCACGCCAAATACCTCATGCCTTACTCACAACCAGCAGGTGCATTAGGATGACCCGGCACTGAAACGGTATTGCCGAGAAATGTAAACGCGCCGGCCCCATCAGCACCTGACAACAATCGGCCGCAAGACGTCGCGCCGGTCCCCATCGAGATTGATGCAGAAGCCAGTACGTTGCCCTGGAATATACTGCTCCCGTTAAGAGTCGCTGAACTGCCCACAAACCACCAGACGTTGGACGCCTTGGCGCCGCCGGTCAGGATAATCCTGCTACTGACCGCCGTGGTAAGTGCAGAGGGTGCCTGGAAGACGAAGACAGCATTCGTATCGCCCTGGCCGTCGAGAGTGAGATCCCCCGTTACACCAATCGTTGAGTTCGTGGCGGATATATAGGTGCCAGGGGGAAGAGTGGAGTTGCCGGCACAACCTATGCCCGCGCCTGCGCCGCCAGCGTTTCCTATAGTGCCGCATCCCAGAACGGTGGCCCCCGGTTTACCCGCGGGCGAGATGCTGTTCCACTTAACGAGCAAGGCGGCCATGACAGCGTGTGCAGTAGTTGTGTCCGGATGGGTTGGGGTAATTACCAAGTCCCCAGCATTGTGTGTTGGAGGAGCTGATCCACAAGCCCCAAAATTATCTCCCGCACCAACATCAACAGCATTGCACGTGGCAAGTGGATCCAGCACCACATCCCCGTTAATCTTGGTAGCCCCGCTGTTGGTTATCCCTCCGGCTGACGCAATCGCGAATGGGTCGAGGATTCCTCCAGGGGGTGGAGGGGGTGGCGCGGCGGTCACGGTCAAGGTTGCTGAGCCGGACTTGCCGCCGGATGTTGCAGTGATCGTCGCCGTACCGCCTGACCGGCCAGTGGCGTCGCCGGGCGACACGACTGTCGCAACCGGGAGATTGTTCGAAGTCCATGTCACGAGATTGCTGATGCCGACGACACTGCTATCAGAGTAAGTGCCCCTTGCAACAAAGGCTTGTGTACCACCGATCGCTACCGAGGCCGTTGCAGGTGTCACCGCGATCGAACTCA
>Ga0209014_10001794_pt1 | contig 12659 bp, 9 predicted proteins | sample BarGraNGADG00212_FD_184491 | JGI IMG/M metagenome (GOLD analysis project Ga0209014, IMG submission 184491) | Arctic peat soil microbial communities from Barrow, Alaska - Barrow Graham LP Ref core NGADG0002-212 (SPAdes) (version 2) | ecosystem: Environmental > Terrestrial > Soil > Wetlands > Peat...
TCGGCATTCCGCTTCCCCTTGATCGCCCCGATCAGCCCGACCATGACGTTGTTGGATTTCTTCGAGATCACCTCCGCGAACTTGGGCAGCTCGACGCGCTGATCCTCCGCGGAGAGGGGCGGGGCGATGCTCGGCTTGAGTTTCGCGGAGATGATGATGTAGCCCAGATACAGACCGGTCAGCATGAAGCCGGGCAAAAATGCCCCGGCGTAGAGTTGGACGACCGAGACGCCCGCGGTCGCGCCGTAGAGGATCAAAAGGACCGAAGGCGGGATCAGGATGCCGAGGGTCCCCCCGGCGGTCACGACGCCCGCCGAGAGGCGGGTGCTGTAACCGGCCTTGAGCATCGCCGGAAAGGCGAGGAGGCCCATCAGCGTCACGCACGCCCCGATGATCCCGGTGGCGGTCGCGAAGATCGCGCAGGTGATGATCGTCGCGACGGCGAGCGATCCGGGGATCCGGGAGGTCGCCAGGTGGAGACTCTTGAAGAGCCTGCCGATCAGGTTGGCCCGCTCGACGAGGTACCCCATGAAGACGAATAGTGGAATCGAGATCAGAACGTCGTTGTTCATGACGGCATAGGCCCGCTGTGCCACCAGATCGAACGTGTGGCCCGCCGCCGTATTCGGGTTTACGCTGTAATAGGCGAAAAAAGCGAACATCGTCCCCATCCCCATCAGGGTGAAGGCGGTGGGAAAGCCCATCATGATCGCGATGACGATCATCGCCAGCATTAAAAGGCCCAGATGGCCGGTGGTCCACTGTGACAGGGGGGGCATCGCCCAGAACACTCCAAGTATCGTCAGGGCCATGAAACCTATTCCAATCCAAGCTTCTTTTTTCATTTGTCGCCCCCTTTTCCGTGCATCACAAGTTCATCGAGCTTCGCGATATCCTCGGCGGAGACGTGCACCGTCGCCTTCAGCTTCTCGACGTCGACCTCCTCGACGTCCTGGATGCGCGAGAGCCACTTTCCTTCCTTGAGGCACAGGACGCAGCGGGTCATCTCGACGAAGCCCTGCACGAGGAGGAACGCCCCGGCGATCGGGATGATCGTCTTGAAGTGGTAGAGCGGGGGGCCGTCGGCGGTGATGCTCGAATGCTCCCAGATCGCCCAGGACTCGCCGGCATAGTAATAGCCGGCCCAGCAGAGGGCGGTCACCCCGGGGAGGAAGAAGAGGATGTAGAGCGTCAGGTCGAGGGCGGCCTGCACACGCGGCGGGAAAAACCCGTAGAGGACGTCGCCGCGGACCATGCCGTTCTTCGAGAGCGTATAGGCGCCCGCCATCATGAACAGGGTCCCATACATCTGGAGCATGATATCGAAGGCCCAGGAGTGCGGTGCGTCGACGGCGTAGCGGGCGTACACCTCGTAGGTGATCAGAAAGGTGAGCCCCACGATCAGCCAGGAGAACGCCTGGCCGGCAAACGTGCTGATCTTGTCAATGGTCAGTAATAGTTTCTGCATATTCAATCCTATCTAAAAAAGGGCCATCCGGGCGACGCCTGTGCCCGGATGACCGATCAATGATATCGAGAACTCTTTACTTTTTCTTCGGTTAAGCCTTCGCGGGTGCGGCCTTCTTACCGAAGTAGTGGTTATAGGCCATGCGCCGGTTGGCGTTCGTATCCATGTCCCAGGGCACCGTGCGCTTGGCGAAGGCGATCTGCGATGCGACGATCTCCTTGAACATTGGGTTATCCGCCGACTTCTTCTTCACGATCTCATCATAGAGGACGAGCTCCTTGGCCAGGATCGCATCGGGGGTCTTGTAGAACTTCACCTTATCCTTGGTTTGCATCTCGATGTAGTCCTTCGAGTAGCGGTCGATGGACTTCCAGGACATGTCGGCCGAAGCGGCCTCGACGCCGTTGGCGATGATCGCCCTCAGTTTGGCCGGCATCGCGTCGTACTTGGTCTTGTTGAACAGGATCTCGAAGTTCTCGGCGTTCTGGTGGAAGCTCTGGAGCATGCACACCTTGGAGACGTCGGGGAAGCCGAGCAGGCGGTCGGAGGAGGCGTTGTTGAACTCCGCCCCGTCGAGGAGGCCGCGGTCCAGGGCGGGCACGATCTCGCCGCCAGGGAGGGCGTTCACCGCACAGCCCATGGTCGTGTAAAGATCGACGGAGAGTCCCACGGTACGGAACTTGAGCCCCTTGAGGTCCTCCAGCTTGGTGATCGGCTTTTTGAACCAGCCGAACGGCTGCGTAAACATCGGCCCGTAGGGGAAAGAAACCACGTTCGCGCCGATGGACTGGTAGAGCTTTGCCAGCAGCTCCTTGCCGCCACCATACTTGTGCCAGGAGAGAAGCATGTTGGCGTCCATGCCGTAGGCCGGACCCGATCCCCAGAGGGCCAGCGCGTTCTGTTTGCCGTAATGGTAGACGATGACGCCGTGGGCGCCGTCGAGCGTCCCCTTGGAGACCGCGTCCAGCACGCCGAAGGCCGGCACCACGGACCCCGCCGGGAGCACTTCGATCTTGAGATCGCCTCCGGTCATGTCGTTGATCTTTTGGGCGAAGTCAAGGGCGTACTCGTGGAAGATGTCCTTGGTCGGCCAGGTGCTCTGCCAGCGCATCGAAATCGGCCCCTGCGCCTTGGCGATCATCGGGAAACCCAATGTCGCGACCCCTGCCGTCGCTGCGGCTGCGCCCGTGAGGAACTTGCGGCGTGATAAACCCTCTGTCTTTGTGTCTTTGCCCAGTACTTTCTTTGTCATAATCTTCCTCCATGTTTTCTTGATGAATGACGACTGTCTGAATCAAAAACAAATTACGCGACTATCACAGCCCTTCCGAAGCGTTTCTTGACCCCGGTTATTCGGCACACCTCCTCATCAATCCCATAGTCCCCCCCATAGTCCTCGAAGGCAACACCCGATTCCGGCCTTTTGCACCCCATCCCGACACACCGTGGCGGGGGGCTATCATTTTGATCTGTTATACATTAATGAGATAATACATCAACGAGAAGCGTAAAAAGTTCTCGAACGGTAACATCCAGAGAAATTAATTGTCAAGGTGAAAATTGAAATTTTCCGTTTACTCCTTGCGAAGAAAACTGATATAAGCTGCGGAAAAGTCGCCCATGCCGTTCCACGGATTCATTTAAAAACCATTTGAGGCTAACAAGATGAAGAAAAGAATTTTGGTTTCGCGGGAGGTTTTTCAAGAGGTTCTGGATTTTCTGGCGCCCCATTTTGAGGTTGCATCCAATCAGGAAGACAAGGTCCTCACCACGGAAGAGTTGGCCCGGGTTCTCGCCGACAAGGACGGGGCGCTGACCACGCTGACCGAAAGGATCGACGAGAATCTGCTGGGCCGCTGTCCCCAACTGAAGGCGGTATGCAACATCGCCGTCGGATACAACAATATCGATCTGACCGCCTGCAATGCGCATGGGGTCATGGCCACCAACACCCCCGGCGTCCTGAATGATACCACCGCCGATTTTACCTGGGCGCTGATCCTGGCCACGGCCCGCCGGCTGAACGAGGCCGAGGCCTACGTCCGGGAAGGACGGTGGGACAAGTGGAAACTCAAGCAATTTCTCGGCCTTGATGTGCACCATGCCACGCTGGGCATCATCGGTCTGGGACGGATCGGCCAGGTCGTGGCCCGCCGTGCGATGGGTTTCGAGATGGAGGTGCTCTACCATGATGTCCGGCGGGCCTCCGCCGAGATCGAGTCGGCCTGCCGGGCCAGGTATGTGACAAAGGATGAGCTCTTCCACCGGGCGGACATCGTTACGATTCATATACCCTACAGCCCGGAGACCCACCATTCCATCGGCGCCGCGGAGATCGCCCTCATGAAACCGTCGGCGATTCTCATCCATGCCGCCCGGGGCGGGGTGCTGGACGATGCGGCGCTGGTGGAAGCGCTCCGGAAGGGAACCCTCGCCGGCGCCGGTCTCGATGTCTTCGAAGGGGAGCCGGCCATTCAGCCGGGATTCCGGGAGTTGAAGAACGTCGTTCTGTCGCCCCATATCGCCAGTTCCTCCGAGCGAACCCGTTTCAAAATGGCGATGATGGCCGCGGAAAATTGCGTCGCCGCCCTTACCACGGGCAATCCGCCGAACCTACTGAATCCTATTGGGAAATAAGATAGGACGGATTGCAACTAACCCGGGAAGGAGGACAGATTTTAAATCTGTCCCCTAAATCGCTCGGGGAACGGATTTAAAATCCGTCCCCAATCGAAGGAAACATCATGGACAAACCGCTGCACACCTTAAGCCTGATCGAAGCGTCCGAGGGGATCAAAAACCGCCGATTCACCTCCGAATCCTACACCGAGGCCCTCCTGGCGAGGATCGCATCGCTGGATGGAAAAATCCATGCCTGGGCCTGGCTCAAACCGGAAGAGGCGATAAAAGAGGCGCGCTTTTCCGACCGTCATCTCGACTCCGGTGAAGCGCCAGGCCCCCTCCAGGGACTGCCGATCGGGGTAAAGGACATCTTTGCCACCGCCGGCGTACCTACGGAAATGGGTTCTCCCGCCTTTGCCGGCCATGTGCCGACCGTGTCGGCCAAGGTCGTTGAACGGATCGAGGCAAGGGGCGGCTTTGTGATGGGCAAGACCGTCACCGCCGAATGCGCCTTTCTCTCCCCCGGCAAGACCCGCAATCCCTGGAATCCGTTGCACACGCCGGGCGGCTCTTCCAGCGGCTCCGCCGCCGCGGTCGCGGCCGGCTTTGTCCCGGCCGCGCTGGGTACGCAAACCAACGGTTCCGTCATCCGGCCCGCCGCCTTTTGCGGGGTCGTCGGCTTCAAACCGACCCAGGGGCTCATTCCGATCGCTGGCGCCCTGACGTTCAGCCATACCCTCGATCAGCCGGGCATCTTCACCCGTTGCGTGGAGGATGCCGCTTTCCTCGCGGCCTCCCTGGCCGACGAAGGGGCGAAACTCTCTCCGTCGATCCCCGCCTGTTCCGAGCCTCCCCGCTTGGCGGCGGTCAAAACCCCCGTCTGGGAACAGGCCGGGGAGGATGCCAAACAGAATTTCCGGGAAAACATTGAAACGATCCGAAAAGGGGGCGCCCGCGTTGAGGAGGTCGAACTGCCCGAGATATTCAGCCACGCCCACCGGGCCATCCGAACCATCATGGCCGTCGAATCCGCGTTGAACCTGGAGGAACTGCATCGCAAACAGGCCCTCCTGCTGAGTTCAACCCTGAAGGATTTTATCGCCGAAGGAGCGGATGCGCGGGCGGTGGTCTATCTGCAGGCCCTGATGATGCGCCTCGCCCTGCAAGACGAACTGGACCGTTTCCTGACGAAATACGATGCCGTCATCACGCCGCCCGCCACAGGAGAAGCGCCGGCAACGCTGGAGCAGACGGGCAACCCCACCTTCTGCTCCATCTGGAGCCTCTGCGGCGTCCCGGCCGTCACGATCCCGGTCGGATTCGGTCCCCATGGGCTGCCGCTGGGATTGCAGATCGTGGGACCGCGGGGGAAGGATGGCCGGACACTCTCTTCGGCCCATTGGTGTGAAGGGTTGTTTTCGTTCCCCTCTTGGAGGGCGAAGCCATGAATCTCCATCATCTTCTGACGAAAATAACCGGAAATAAAGAGGGATGTCGAACATGAATCTGAACGTCGGTTTCATCGGCCTGGGGATCATGGGCAAACCCATGGCCTTGAATCTCATCAAAGGCGGCTATCCCCTTTGGGTTTACAGCCGCCGGCTCGAATCCATGGCGCCGCTCACCGCCGCCGGCGCCCACGCGTGCGCCTCGCCGGAAGAGGTGGCCCGCGGCGCGGATATCACGTTCATCATGGTATCGGATACGCAAGATGTTGAACAGGTGATCCTGGGACCGAAAGGTGTCCTATCGGGGGCGAGGCCCGGCGCCATCGTGGTCGATATGAGTACCATCTCCCCGGTGGCCACCCGCTCCCTCGCCGCCCGGCTGATGGACCACGGGATAGAGATGCTCGACGCCCCGGTATCGGGAGGCGAAACCGGGGCTGTAAACGGCGCCCTTTCGCTGATGGTGGGCGGAAAACCCGAGGTATTCACCCGGGTCAAACCGCTCTTCGAGAGGATGGGGACGAAGATCGTTCATATCGGCCCCAACGGCGCGGGACAGGCGGCCAAGGCCTGCAACCAGATCGTGGTCTCCTTGACCATCGAAGGGGTGGCAGAGGCGATTACCTTCGCCCGGAAAAACGGCGTGGATCCCGGACGGGTGCGGGAGGCGCTGCTGGGCGGTTTTGCAAACAGCCGAATTCTCGAAGTCCATGGACAGCGGATGCTGGATCATGATTTCCGGCCGGGGTTCAAGGTGCGCCTCCATCAAAAGGATCTGCGGATCGTCATGGAGACGGCGCACCAGATGGGGATTGCGCTGCCCGGCTCCGCGCTGGTGGCCCAACACCTGAACGCCCTCATCGGGAGCGGAGAGGGTGAACTCGATTCATCCGCCTTGATCAAGATTATCGAAAAACTCCATGGAATGTCCGGGTCTCCCGGAGAGACAAAGCGCGGGGGAAGCCCCTCCCCACTCCCCCATGGGAAAGGTGGACCGGGGGAATGTTCCGTGGAACGAAACGGGGCAGGGGGGTTGCCGAGCGTTGGTTTTATCGGTTTGGGCGTGATGGGAAAACCCATGGCCCTGAACCTGATCAAGGGTGGTTACAGCCTTCGGGTCTACGGGCGGCGCAAAGAGGCGATGGCCCCCCTGGTGGAGGCCGGCGCCGTCGCCTGCGGGTCGGCGGAAGAGGCGACCCGGGGGTGCGATGTCATCTTTACCATGGTGACCACAACCCGGGATGTCCAGGAGGTCGTCCTGGGGGAGCGCGGCGTCATCGCCGGCGCCCGGCCGGGCGCCATTGTCGTCGATATGGGCACCATTTCGCCCGACGCGACCCGTGCGATCGCCGCGCGGCTCGCCGAAGCCGGCATCGAGGCCCTCGATGCCCCCGTTTCGGGTGGCGGCATCGGGGCCATCAGCGGAACCCTTTCCATCATGGTCGGGGGCAAACCGGAAATATTTGAACGGGTCAAACCCCTTTTTTCCTGCATGGGGAAAAACATCGTTCATATCGGTCCGAACGGTGCCGGGCAAGTGGCCAAGGCGTGCAACCAGATCGTCATGCTCGTTGCGCTGCAGGGGCTGGCCGAGGCCTTCGCCTTCGCCCGCAAGAACGGATTGGATTCGGCGAAGGTGTATGAGGCCTTGTCCGGCGGCGCCGCCCAGAGCAGAATCCTGGAGGTGCTGGGGAAACGGATGGTCGAGAGAAATTACGATCCCGGGATTGAGGCGCGTCTCCACTACAAGGACATCCAGATTGTGCTGGAGGAGGCCCATACCCTCGGCATGGCGCTGCCCGGGACCGCCCTGGTCACGCAGATGTTCAATGCGCTGATCGGCCGCGGCGGCGGCAACCAGGATTCTTCACAACTCGTGGAAGTGATCGACGCCCTGTCCAAAACCCGGCCATAGCATACGCGACCCTCGCCGTCCGGGGGTATCCCCGTATCTCCCCAAGGAACAGAAGCGATTTTTTATCCAATGGTTACCGATAATGAATAACTCTTGACAGGACTCTTGATTCTGCTACCCTTGCCGAAAATGCGGGAAGAGAATCGTTCATGACTGCTTCGGCTTCGCTTCATAAAAGGAAAACACTGCTTCTCGTTATCCTTTTCATCGCTTTTTCCGCCTTCACGGCGGACGTCCTTGATCTTCGCGAAGAGCTTCACATCCTCTCCTGCCCCGGCGGCATCCTGGACAACAACGTCACAACCGGGATAACAAGCAACGTCGACTTCGTGCTGGAACCGGTTGTGCTGTTTTGCTCCGTTCACCGGAAGTTATCGGTTGAAATCTCATTTTTGCATCTATTGCCCTACGGCTTCAGAGCCCCTCCCTCCTGGTCTTAGTTGACCGCTGTTCGGATTCCTTACATCCTCATAGAAATCGTTCGGGATACCCCGATGTATTTTCGTTATCGCTTTGACGGGTGGAATTTCATTCGAGGTCAAACCTTCTATAAAACAGTACCGTTTTCGTCCCGGAGGAAAACATGATGAGCGCACACAAGACCTATCGTCGTCATTGCACCCAATGCAGCGAAGAAACGGTCCATGAATCGGTGCATCCCAGGCCCTTACAGATTGCAATCCGCACATGGCGAATCATCGTCTTCTGTGTCAGCTTTGCCATGCTGTATCCACATACCTTCTCACCCGATGATGAATTGATGGTCAAATGTACGAAATGCGGCACGCGCGGCCCTACGTCTTATGCATAGCGCGCTCTCGCGGCAGACCATCTCCGGGATTATTAGGGCATGACGGCGCTTTACGGATGCGCGCCGTCATGCCCTTCCCCTTGATCATAAGGGGTTGCCGAATGAGAGGAACGGGCCGATGAACCTGATGACTTTTGCAGGTAAATTATTCAAGGCAAGGGGCGATAAGCTGCCGGTAATCTGTATCTTCGGCTGCAAGGAGGTTGAATTGATCACCCCCGCGGAGAATGGGGATGAGGAGATGAGACTGGATTGCCGATGTCATTCTTCCGATTCCAGCCTCGAACGGGTTCTCGTGCAGGACAGGCCGCATGTCATCATCACGGTCGGGAACCGATCGTCTTATCCGAACCTGATAAAAGCCCCCTTCGATATCCAGCGGCGATGGCTCCATTATGATACCCTGCCGGACCTGGACCGGCTTGGCATATCGGCCTACGACCACTACCTGAAAAACATGTTTGATGGCAGCGAAACGGAAGGGAAACCGCTTGTTACCGTTTTTACCCCCGCCTACAAGAGCGGAGAAAAAATCCAACGGACGTTCCGTTCTCTTCGGGAGCAGACCTATACCAACTGGGAATGGGTCATCGTGGATGATTCGGATGACGACGGGAGGACATTTAAAATGCTGGGTTCCCTTGCCAGGCAAGATCACCGGATCGAGGTCTTTAAACCGTGGGAGCACTCAGGCATCATCGGGAAGGTCAAGAACTTGGCGTGCAGCCTCGCGAAGGGCGATATTCTCGTGGAACTGGATCATGATGATGAATTGACCGATTATGCGCTGGATTGCGTTGTCCGGGGTTTTGAACAGTTTCCGGAGGCCGGGTTTCTCTATACGGACGCCGCTGAGATTTATGACGACGGCACCAGTTACACGTACAGGGATGGCTGGGCCTTTGGTTACGGTTCCTACACCGATGTCGAATATCATGGCAGGCTGTACAAGTCGGGGAGCGCCGGCAATATCAATTCCAAGACGATTCGGCATATTGCATCAACCCCCAACCATATCCGGGCGTGGAGAAAATCTTTTTACGAATCGATAGGCGGTCATAACAGGGAGCTACATGTTGCAGACGATTTTGAGATCATGGTCCGGACTTTTCTGAAGACCCGGATGGTCAGGGTTCCCAAACTGTGCTACCTGCAGCATATCGGCAACACCGCCCAGCGGGAAAGAATAAAGGAGATCCATCGACATGTAAGATCCATCCGGGCCCATTACGACCGAATGATCCACGAGAGGTTCCTTGAACTGGGCTGTGAGGATTTCGCCTGGGACGAAAAAAACGGCTGCTTTGATTATCATATCCCCAATCCGCAAGCGGAACCCCATGCGACCCTGATCGCGAATGCCTAAAAGGTAATGTAGCCCGGTTGTGATGCACCCTTTCTTCAGCAATCCGGGAAAAACAGGAAAAGTGGATGATGACAAATGCGGTTCATCCACTTTAAGCGTACTTGTTTCAAACGTTTGCTTCCTGTAATTCACAAAGAGGTAGCGTCAAGAAAAGTTGATGATCTCAGATGGCAAACAGCATCGGACGGCTATCCTTTTTTCATTGACACACAAGGCCGTTCGTCTTATGCTTCCTCCAGTAGAAAGCATTTTATTATCAAAGTAATACATTACGAAACCATAAAGGGAGGAACAAAAAATGATTGACTATCCAAAATATAAAAAAGTGCTCTTCTGTACCGATTTTTCTGAAAATTCAGATTGTGCCTTTGATTATGCCTTCGGTATTGCTAAGAGAGACGAGGGTGTTCTCTATATCCTGCATGTTATACCGACGAATCCCGATCATTATAATTTAGAACGTTGCTTGACCAAGGAGGAGTTGGACAGGGTAAAGGAAACCCTCCGGGAAGATCGTGAAAAGATATATAACGATCAATATCTAAGCCATATCAAGGATAAGACTAAAGTCCGAATCGTCACCAAATCCGGTCGTGAAGATAAGAAAATTCTCGAGTTCGCTGGGGAGGAAAATATCGATATTATCGTGATAGGCACGCACGGGAGAACGGGAATAGAACATTTCTTTATTGGAAGCGTAGCCGAAAAAATCATCAGACACAGCCCGATCCCGGTCTTTATCATCCCCTGCAGAGAAAAATCTGGCCGCGACAAATCCAAGTAAGGAGGAACTTTTCATGGCGACGTATGCCCCAAATCAACCTGAACGTGGGACCGACGAGCGCAAAAAACGCTGAAAAAGTCTAACCAGGTGACGACAGACTCGAAGGGACAGAAAATTGTCATCATGCCGGCGGAAGAAAAGACGACTGAAAAAACAAAGTGACGTTCAACGTTCATACATAACACTCCCCCAAAACTGGACATCTGAATAAGGTGCATGTTAGGTTACCGGAAGAGAGAAGTGAGGATGGAAGGGATGGCAAGCATCATACGGAATCCTTCAATTTTTGCTAAAACCGGGGCCATTTCCCTCTTGACTTTCCACTGGCATAAGAATATTTTCAAAATGAAGGTGCCCTTCATAGCTCAGTAAATCCATCGACCCTTCCCTTAACCTTTCTGGAGACCGTGCCATGAAAAGGATTTGTCGGAAGCTGTCAATACGATGTCTTCAAGAGGGTCTCAGTACCTTTCCGGAGGCTTTTGTATTTTAGATCGCAATAAAGGCGAAGACACGAAGTCAATGTTTTTTAGATGTTTTTTGTCATCAGTGAACGGTCCTTTAGTAAGGAAGCGTAGACGTATGAATTCCCCAATTTAACCTAATCTTTCGATGCATTAAAAGGAGGGAACCCAAGATGCGGAAAAGAAATTTTTATGCTTTGAGACAATTATATTCCCGCTGGCTCACATTGACCATTCTGCTGATCTCCATTGCCATCGTTGCATTGGGATGTTCCAGCAGCGACTCAACCCCGCCACCCCCCGCACCGTCGACGGTAACCACCACGCGTGACGCTAAAGGTGTGTGGTTCATTACCGGTTCGGAGCAGGACAGACTATATGATGTATTTGAAGCCATGGGCTATGCCGTTGCCACGGACCGGCTCTGGCAGGCGGAAACGTTCAAGCGATCCGCTCGGGGAAGGCTGGCCGAGATATTCGGCTCCACCCAGTTAGCCCAGGATAGATTGGTACGCACCACCGGCTATTCCGACCAGGAACTGCAAGACGGCTTCGCTTCCCTGGATGCGGAGGCGCAGGACGTGATCAACGGTTACGTGGCAGGCTTTAACCGACGCATCGCCGAGATTCGCAAGGATCCTTCCCTGCTTCCGTTAGAATTTTCCGCAGTCGGCATTACGGGTGTTACGCTTGAGGACTGGACGTACAAGGATGTCCTGGCCTGGGCGTCGTTGATGATGAGAAACTTCGATCCCGAGGCTCAGACGACGGGACAGATCGATAACGCGGCATTGTACCAGGGGCTCGTGGCTGCCTATGGAACCACACAGGGACCGCGGATGTTCGAAGATCTGCGATGGGTCAACGATCCCGATGCACTGACCTATATCCCCAAGCCTCTCAGGGTTCCCATGGCTCTTGTACAACCAAAAGGAGCACTCTCCCCGCTGATGGACAATCCTCCCTCATTTTCTGCCGATATGAGTCAGGTCGCCAAAAGCATGGCCGAGCAGCGGTCGGAGATCGACGAAAACCTGAAGAAGATCAATGCCTACGTCAAGATGGGCAGTTATGCCTGGGCGATCAAGGGGAGCAAAACAGCCTCAGGCAATCCGATCATCTACTCCGGTCCGCAGATGGGGTTTACCGTACCCTCGATCATCGGCGAGGGTTCGATCAGGGCCGGCGGTTTGAATGTCTCCGGCATGACCATCGCGGGGCTTCCCTGCATCGTGATCGGTCGCACGCCGCACCATGCATGGTCCATGCAAGTGGGTCATGCCCATACCGTGGATTATTACATGGAATCCGCGGCTGCCATGACCCTGAACAGGACGGAGACCATCAAGGTGAAAGGCGGGGCCGATGTGGTTCTGCCGATATACAGGACGGCTCACGGACCCGTTATTAATGCAAGCCCCGTCATTTCATGGAAATATTCCCAGTGGGGGTATGAATTCAAGGTTATCAAGGCATATCTTGGTCTTGCCCGGGCGACCAGTATGGACCAGTTTGGGGCGGCCATCGAACTCGTGCCGCTATCTCAGCATTTCACTTATGCCGATAGAGATAAAAATATAGCCTACTGGATGTCGGGAAGGGACCCCGTCCGTCCTTACGGTGAATGGCGGCTGCCGCAGGGCGCCGCAGGGACACCCCTTGAATGGGATTCGGCAAACCTGATCCCCCGTTCAACCGATCGCAATACCAGCCAGGGTTATTACAGCGGCTGGAACAACAAGACGAATCCAGGCTACGCCAATTCACCCAATAACCTCTCA
>Ga0209014_10001796_pt1 | contig 12657 bp, 6 predicted proteins | sample BarGraNGADG00212_FD_184491 | JGI IMG/M metagenome (GOLD analysis project Ga0209014, IMG submission 184491) | Arctic peat soil microbial communities from Barrow, Alaska - Barrow Graham LP Ref core NGADG0002-212 (SPAdes) (version 2) | ecosystem: Environmental > Terrestrial > Soil > Wetlands > Peat...
TTCGCTACGCCATCCACTGCGCCGCCTTCGGCAAGCAGCATTGGTAGTTTGCGCAGGACGCACACCAACCCGGCTGGAAGGATCGGGCAACTGGGGCGCTCAGCGTAGCGGCATAAAGGAGGAGGCCGCAGGCCGGGGGACAGCCGCGGAGCTGAGTGCCCCAGTTGTCTGATCCCACGAGCAGAAGGCTCGGCGAATTTGGGCTCTGACCTCAAAAACTCGGGGGACAGCCGCGAAGCTGAACGCCCCAGCGGCCTGATCCTCACCGCATGCCGGGCTGGGCGCGGTGGAAGGCAGTATCATTTATTCCTGATACGCCAGCGACGTCTCACACCCATACTGACATTTGTTTGGAAAATCCAATGCATCCGTTCCACCACTTATCCCTTGATTGCCGCTCGTCAGAGCTGGCCTCGGTTGCCAGACGTGCGCAGCTTGGTCGCACTCTGCCCTGGGTTTTGGCGATTGTGCTGGTGGCAGGGGGCGGCGGGCTCTGGTGGTACAAGAGCCATCCGAGCGCATCGGCAGTGGGCGCTAGCACCACTTCAACCCCAGCCGGTGGTGCCGGGACTCGCCGCTTTGGCGGGGTCAACAATGCGCAACCTGTTTCCATCGAGTTGGTTAGGCGCCAAGACATTCGGGTCACAGTCAACGCCATTGGCAACATCCTGGCATCCAACACGGCCACTGTGCGCGCTCAGGTGAGTGGTGTTTTGCAGAGTCTCAATTTCAGGGAAGGCGAGCAAGTCAAGACAGGCCAGTTAATCGCACAGATTGACCCACGTGCCTTGCAGGCCAGCGTGAACCAGGCTGAGGGCAGCTTGGCGCGCGACCAGGCCCAACTCGACAACGCCAGAATAGACTTGTCACGCTACCGTGATTTGCTGGCCAAAGATGCCATCCCAAAGCAGCAACTCGACACTCAGTCGGCCCTGGTGCGCCAGCTTGAAGGCACCCTCAAGGTGGATCAAGCAACAGTGGAAAGTACCCGCCTGCAACTGTCCTACGCCCGCGTCACAGCCCCCATTTCCGGACGCATTGGCCTCAAGCAAGCCGACCTGGGCAATGTGGTTCAGCCAGGCGATGCCAATGGCATTGTCTCGATCACGCAGACACGCCCGATTGCGATGGTTTTTGCCGTGCCTGCGGCCCATTTGCCCGGGATCAACGCCGGCTTGAAGGCCAATCAACCGATGGAAGTGCAAGCCTGGGATCGCACAGGTAAAAAACAACTGGCGCTGGGCCGGGTGGCATCCATCGACAACGCCATCGACCCCACTACCGACACCATCAAGATCAAAGCCCTGTTTGCCAACGCGGATGACGCGCTGTTTCCAAACCAATCCGTCAGTGTCACCTTGCAACTGGCCACCTTGAGTCAGGTGCTGGCGGTACCGCAAGCGGCTGTTCTGCGCGGTGCGCAGGGCTTCTATGTTTACCTGGTCAACCCAGACAATTCGGTCAGCACCAAGGTGGTGAAACCCGGCACGGTCGATGGCGGCTGGATGGCCGTGCAAGGTGAGCTGCAAAGCGGTGACAAGGTGGTGATTGACGGCACCGACCGCCTGCGCGAAGGGGCCAAGGTCGAAGTGATTACAGCCGATGCCAAGTTGGGCGCCAACGTAGGTGCGCCAGGCAACGCTGCCAAGCGGAATCGGCCACGTGCTTCTGCTCCCGCTGCAAGTGCTGCTCGATGAACCCCTCGCGCCTGTTTATTGAACGCCCGGTGGCGACATCGCTGCTGATGCTGGCGATTCTGCTGGCCGGGCTGCTGGCCTACCGATTGATGCCTCTGTCGGCTTTGCCGGAAGTCGATTACCCGACCATCGAGGTCACCACGCTCTACCCCGGCGCCAGTCCGGACGTGATGTCCACCACCGTCACCGCGCCGCTGGAGCGCCAGTTTGGCCAGATGCCGGGTTTGAACCAGATGACTTCCATCAGCTCGGGTGGTGCCTCCATGATCACGCTGCGCTTTTCACTGGGCCTATCGCTCGACGTGGCTGAGCAGGAAGTGCAGGCCGCCATCAACGCCGGGGCCAACCTGTTGCCCAGCGATTTGCCCATGCCACCGATCTACAGCAAGGTCAACCCGGCCGATGCACCGGTGCTGACGATTGCCATCACCTCGCCATCGCTGCCGGTGATCAAGCTGCATGATCTGACCGAGAACCGGTTGGCCCCGAAACTCTCGCAGGTGGATGGCATTGGGTTGGTCAGCATCGCCGGTGGCCGCCGCCCGGCCGTGCGCATTCAGGGCGACACGCAAAAATTAGCCTCGCTGGGTCTCTCGCTCGATGACGTGCGCACCGCTATTGCTGCTGCCAACGTGAACCAGGCCAAGGGTAGTTTTGACGGCGCACAGCGTGCCAGCACCATCGATGCCAATGACCAGCTCAAGTCGGCGGCTGAGTACCAGAACCTCATCATTGCCTGGAAGAACGGCAAGCCGCTGCGGCTCAAAGATGTCGCCAGCATCGTCGATGATGCCGAAAACCTGCGCCTGGCCGCCTGGTCTGACCGCACGCCGGGGGTCATCCTCAATGTGCAGCGCCAGCCTGGTGCCAACGTGATCCAGACCGTTGACCGGGTCAAGGCGTTGCTGCCCAAGCTGCAAGCCGCGCTGCCCGCCTCGGTCGATGTGCAGATCATTGCTGACCGCACCACCACCATTCGCGCCTCGGTGGACGACACCGAGTTTGAATTGCTGCTGTCGGTGGCGCTGGTGGTGATGGTGATCTTTATGTTTTTGCGCAGTGCCAGCGCCACGCTGATTCCCAGCATCGCCGTCCCTTTGTCCCTGGTGGGCACCTTCGGTGTGATTTACATGGCGGGGTTTTCGATCAACAACCTCACCTTGATGGCGCTGACCATCTCGACCGGTTTTGTAGTGGACGATGCCATCGTGATGATCGAGAACATTGCCCGCTTTGTCGAAGAGGGCGATTCGCCGATGCAGGCGGCGCTCAAGGGCTCCAAGCAAATTGGCTTCACCATCATTTCTCTCACGGTGTCGCTGATTGCGGTATTGATCCCACTGCTGTTCATGGGCGATGTGGTCGGGCGGCTGTTCCATGAATTTGCCATCACCCTGGCGGTGGCCATTTTGATCTCGGCCTTTGTTTCTTTGACGCTGACCCCGATGATGAGCGCGCGGCTGTTGCGCCCGGAACACGAGCGCAAGCACAGCCGTTTGGGGGCATGGAGCGCGGCAGCGTTTGATGCCATGGTGGCGCACTATGGCCGGGCCCTGAACTGGGTGCTGGACCGCCCCCGCGCAACGATGGGCGTGTTCGCACTCACCCTGGCGCTCACAGGCGTGCTCTACGTCGTGGTGCCCAAGGGGTTCTTCCCGGTGCAGGACACCGGGCTGATTCAGGTGATTACCGAGGCCACCCAGACCACCTCGTTTGAAGCCATGGCGACACGCCAGCAAGCACTGGCCGATGCCATTTTGAAAGACCCGGATGTCGATCATCTGGCCTCCTTCATCGGTGTCGACGGGGCCAACCCGACGCTCAACACCGGGCGCATGCAGATCACCCTGAAGGACTTTGCCAAACGCAGCGCCTCGGCCAGCGAGATCATCAGCCGCCTGACCGAGGCCACCGCGCACGTGCCCGGCATCACCGCCTTTATGCAGCCGGTACAAGACTTGACGATTGAAGACCGGGTGTCCAAGACCCAATACCAGTTTCTGCTCAGTTCGCCCGACATGAAAGACCTGAGCACATCGACGGCCAGACTGCTGGAAAAGCTCAAGGCGCTACCGGATCTGCGCGATGTGGCCAGTGACCTGCAGGACGAGGGTCAGCAAGCCTTTGTGCAGATTGACCGCGAGGCGGCAGGCCGCCTGGGGGTCACTGTGGCAGAAATCGACACAGCGCTGTACAACGCCTTTGGCCAGCGGCTGATCTCTACCATTTACACGCAGTCCAGCCAGTATCGCGTGGTGCTGGAGGCCGAACAGAGTGCGCTGCGCGGGCCGGCAGCGCTTGAAGGGCTCTATTTGCCCGGTGTGACGACGACCACCAACGGCATCAGCAGCACGACTCAGGTGCCGATGACGGCGGTGGCGCAAATCGTGCAGCGGCCGGCGGCGTTGGCGATCAACCACGTGGCGCAGTTTCCATCTGCCACCGTGTCGTTCAACCTGGCTCCCGGCGTATCACTCGGGGCAGCCGTCGATGCCATCAAGCTGGAGGAGGCCAAACTGAACCTGCCACCCAGTGTGGAGACCAGTTTTCAGGGGGCCGCTGAAGCCTTTCGCGCCTCCCTTTCCAGCACCTTGCTGCTGATTCTGGCGGCGGTGGTCACCATGTATATCGTGCTGGGGGTGCTGTATGAGAGCTACATCCACCCGCTGACCATTTTGTCAACCTTGCCCTCGGCCGGTCTAGGGGCCTTGCTGGCCCTGCTGGCGGCAGGGCAAGACCTGGGCGTGGTGGGCATCATCGGCATCGTGCTGTTGATCGGCATCGTCAAGAAGAACGCCATCATGATGATCGACTTTGCCCTGTATGCCGAGCGAGAAGAGGGGCTGGCGCCGCGTGCCGCCATCCACAAAGCCTGTCTGCTGCGCTTTCGGCCAATTTTGATGACCACCATGGCCGCGCTGCTGGGGGCCTTGCCGCTGATGCTGGGCACCGGTGCCGGCCATGAAATGCGCCATCCCTTGGGCGTGACCATGGTGGGTGGCTTGCTAGTGAGCCAGTTGCTCACCTTGTTTACGACGCCAGTGATTTACCTGGGCTTTGCCCGGCTGGTGGCGCGATTGAAAACAGCCACACCTGTGACGCGCAGTGAAAGCGCCGCATGAACATCTCGGCACCGTTTATCGCCCGGCCCGTCGCCACCACGCTGATCACACTGGGTATTGCGCTGGCAGGCGTGCTTGGCTTTTTTCTGCTGCCGATTGCGCCGCTGCCGCAGGTGGATTTCCCGACCATCTCGGTCAGCGCCTCGCTGCCAGGTGCCAGCCCCGACACCATGGCCGCCACGGTGGCGACGCCGCTTGAGCGGGCTTTGGGCAGCATTGCCGGGGTGAGCGAAATGACATCGCGTTCGTCGCTGGGCTCCACCAGCGTGACCCTGCAATTCGACTTGAACCGCGACATCAACGGTGCTGCGCGCGATGTGCAAGCCGCCATCAACGCCGCGCGCACCCTGCTGCCTACCGGCATGCCAAGCAACCCGACGTATCGCAAGGTGAACCCGGCCGACGCGCCGATCATGATTCTGGCGCTGACCTCGGCCACGCTGACGCGCGGCCAGATGTACGACGCGGCGTCCACCGTGTTGGCCCAGCGCCTGTCGCAGGTCGAGGGGGTCGGCCAAGTCACCATTGGGGGTGGCGCGCTGCCTGCCGTGCGGGTGGAATTGGACCCTGACAAACTGGCCGCCAAGGGCATTGCGCTGGATGTGGTTCGCACGGCGCTGACCTCGACCAACGCGAACCGGCCCAAGGGCTCGGTCGAGCAAGATGGCCACAGTTGGCAGATCGGAGCCAATGACCAGGCACTTACCGCCGCCGAGTACGCACCGGTATTGCTCGGCTACGTCAACGGGACTGCCGTGCGCCTGCGCGATGTGGCCAGCGTGGTGGATTCAGTTCAGGACGTGCGCAACTACGGTGTGGCCAATGGCAAACCGGCGATTGCGTTGTTTATCCTGAAGGAGCCAGGGGCCAACATCATCGAGACCGTCGCCGCAGTGCGCGAGATTTTGCCGCGCCTGCAGGCTTCCATTGCAGCCGCCATTGATGTCAAAGTGCTGAGCGACCGCACCCCCACCATTCGGGCCTCACTGCTGGAGGTCGAACACGCTTTGGCGATTGCCACCGGGCTGGTGATCCTGGTGGTGCTGCTGTTCTTGCGCAACTGGCGCGCCACACTGCTGCCTGCCATCGCGGTGCCGGTGTCGCTGGCCGGCACCTTGGGGGTGATGTACCTGTGTGGCTACAGTCTTGACAACCTCTCGGCCATGGCGCTGACAGTGGCCACCGGCTTTGTGGTGGACGATGCCATCGTGGTGCTGGAGAACATCACCCGTTACCTTGAGCAGGGTTTGCCACCGCGTGAGGCGGCACTCAAGGGGGCGCGCGAAATTGGCTTTACCGTGCTGTCGATCAGCTTGAGTCTGGTGGCGGCGTTCATTCCGCTGCTGGCCATGAGCGGCGTGGTGGGGCGGCTGTTTCGTGAGTTTGCCGTGGTGCTGACAGCCGCTATCCTGGTGTCGATGCTGGTGTCGCTGACCACCACGCCCATGATGGCCTCTGTCTTACTAAAAAAACATGGCGCCCAGCGCAAGCAAGGCAAGGGCGCGAGGATGTTTTTGCTTATCGGGCGCACGGTGCTGAAGGGCTACCGCCGCTCGCTGATATGGACGCTGCGCCACCAACCCGTTGCCATGCTGGTGCTGATCGCGGTGGTGGTGCTTAACGGGTATCTCTACATAACGATTCCCAAGACCTTTTTCCCGCAGCAAGACACCGGTGTCCTGATTGGCGGCGTGCAGGCGGATCAAGGCAGCTCGTTTCAGATGATGCAGGCGCGGGTTGACAAGTTCATGAAAATTGTCGGCTCCGACCCGGCGGTGGCCAACATCAGCGGCTCCACCGGCGGTGGCCAGCGCAACTCGGCCAACTTTTACATCAGCCTCAAGCCCCTCGCAGAGCGTGGTGCCTCCGCTGATGCGGTGATCGCCCGTTTGCGCGGCAAGCTGTCGCATGAGGCGGGGGCCAATTTGTTTCTGGTGCCGGTACAGGACATTCGCATTGGCGGGCGCCAGTCCAATTCCCAGTACCAGTACACCTTGCAGGCCGATGACTCAGAGACATTGCGGCTTTGGGAGCCCCGTGTGCGTGCCGCGCTGTCGCAATTGCCCGAACTCACCGATGTCAACACCGACCAGCAGGACAAGGGCATGCAGACCTCGCTGGTCATTGATCGGGATGCCGCAGCACGCCTGGGGGTGACGGTCAGCAACCTCGATACCACGCTCAATGATGCCTTTGGTCAGCGCCAGGTGGGGGTGATCTACAACCCTCTGAATCAATACCGGGTGGTGATGGAGCTGGCCCCCGAGTTTTTGCAAGGGCCAGAAACACTCAAACACCTCTACATCACCAGCAAAACCGGGGCGCAAGTGCCGCTATCATCTTTTGCCAGCATAGCAACCACCAACACGCCGCTGTCGGTAAATCACCAGGGCGGCGCTCCGGCATCGACCATCAGCTTTAACCTGCCGCTGGGCGTATCGTTGTCCGAGGCGACCGCCGCCATCAACAATGCCATGGCCGAACTCGGCGTGCCGGTGTCCGTGCGCGGCAGCTTTGCTGGCACGGCCAATGCCTTTCAAAAGTCACTGGCCTCGCAGCCCTTGCTGATTGCCGCCGCCGTCATCACCATCTACCTGGTTCTGGGAATACTCTACGAGAGCCTGATTCACCCGATCACGATTTTGTCCACTCTGCCATCCGCTGGTGTGGGGGCCTTGCTGGCACTGATGTTGTTCAAAAGCCAGTTTTCCATCATTGCGCTGATTGGCATCATCCTGTTGATCGGCATTGTAAAAAAGAACGCCATCATGATGATTGACTTTGCCATCTCGCGTCAACGTGCCGGACATATTTCAGCAGGCGCAGCCATTTTTCGCGCCGCCAATCTGCGCCTGCGTCCGATCCTGATGACCACGTTTGCCGCCATTTTTGGGGCCGTGCCGCTGGCCCTGGGCAGTGGCGATGGGGCAGAGATGCGTCAACCGTTGGGCATTGCCATCGTTGGCGGCCTGATCCTGAGCCAGTTGCTCACGCTGTACACCACTCCGGTGGTATTTGTGCTGATGGACCGGCTGCGTGGCGTGCGTCTGCACTGGCGCAAGGCGCTCCCTGGCAAATTGATTGAAGTTCCCATCACCTAGGCCGTCCATGATTACCACCTTGCGCTACACACTCTTGCCGCTGGCGGCGGCATTGCTGCTAACGGCCTGTGCCAGCACCCGCGTCGCGCCACCGCCACCGGTGGAGGCACCCGCGCAATTCAAGGGGGCTGGCCTGTGGCAACGTGCGGCAGCCAGCACAGCGGTGCCCGACGACTGGTGGACGCTGTTCAAGGACCCAGTGCTAGACGAGCTGGAACGCCGACTCGTTATTGGCAACGAAAACCTCAAGTCCCTGGTAGCGGCAGTGGCTAGCGCCCGCGCCACATTGGAGGCCAGCCGCAGTGCGATGGCTCCCACCTTGGCCGCCGGTCTGTCAGCCACGCGCAGCGGCACCTCATCAACATCGACCTCAGCCAGCGGACAGAATCCAGGCAACAACGTGTCGCTGGCCGCCAACTCCAGTTGGGAAGTTGACTTGTGGGGCCGGCTATCGCAGGCCAGCAGCCGCGCCCAGGCGCTGCTACAGGCCAGTGCCGACGATCTCGCTGCCGCACGCCTGTCGGCACAAGCCACCTTGGCACAGACCTATTTCTCGCTGCGCACAGCCGAGGCTCAGCAGCTGTTGCTGGAGCGCAGCGTGCAGGCCTATCAGCGCTCGCTCGATCTGACCCAGGCACGCTACAGCGGAGGCGTTGCCGCACGCACCGACGTGCTACAGGCGCAGACACAACTTAAAAGTGCGCAAGCGCAAGCCGCAGATTTGACGGCGCAACGCTCGCAGTTGGAACACGCCATCGCCGTTCTGCTCGGCGTTGCCCCGTCAGCGCTGACGATTGAACGCACCGGAACCCTGGCGGCGACGCTGTTGGCGCCTGAGAGCTTGCCTGCAACGTTGCTTGAACGCAGGCCCGACATTGCGGCGGCGCAACGCCGCGTGGCAGCGGCCTACGCGCAAATCGGCGTGGCGGACGCGGCCTTTTTTCCTGCACTCACTTTAACCGCCAACGCCGGCTACAGCCAATCATCGCTGGCGAATTTGGTGAGCGCACCCAACCTTTTGTGGTCCCTGGGTTCATCACTCGCCGAATCCATTTTTGACGGCGGCCAGCGCAGATTGGCCAGCGTTCAGGCCCGCGCCAGCGCTGATCAGGCCACGTCGAGCTACCGTCAGACGGTACTCACTGCGCTCCAGGAAGTGGAGGACAACCTGGTGCTGGCCGACCAGTTGCAACTTGAGGTGCAGTGGCAGGCGGATGCATTGCAATCGGCGCAGCGCAACCTGGAGATCACACTCGACCAGTACCGCGCCGGTACGGTAAGCTACCTCAATGTGGTGGTCGCTCAGACCGCCGCGCTGACCAGCGAAAGCAGCCTGCTTGGCGTGCGCAACCGCCAGCTCGCAGCAGTCAACCAGTTGTTGAAAAACATCGCTGGCCGCTGGCAGGAGGTCAACGCCAATCAGGCGATGATGCCGATTGAGGCGACCCGTCAGAAATGATCCATTGCGTTTTTGCACCAGATGGGGTCAGGCTGTTTCCTGTAGGACATGATGAAACCAATCCGTAAACTCTTCTCTCGCCAAAATCTGCGCCAACTCGGCCCAGGCCTCATCACGGGCGCGGCCGATGACGACCCCAGCGGTATCGCCACCTACTCCCAGGCCGGTGCCCAATTCGGTTTCTCGATGTTGTGGACGGTGGTGTTCACCTTGCCGTTGATGGTGGCGATTCAGATCGTCAGCGCGCGCATCGGCTACGTCACCCGGCGCGGGCTGGCCGCCAACATCAAGGCGAGCTTTCCGCGCTGGGTGCTGCTGACTGTGGTGGGCATGCTGCTGGTGGCCAATACGCTCAACGTCGCAGCCGATATCGCGGCCATGGCTGAGGCGCTGCGCCTGTTGCTAGGCGGCTCGGCGCATGTCTATGCCGTGACCTTCGGGCTGCTGTGTCTGGTGCTGCAGGTCTTTCTCCCATACAAGACCTACGTTCGATGGCTGAAGTGGCTGACTCTGGCGCTGCTGTCCTACGTTGCGGTGGCTTTCACGGTGCACCTCGATTGGTCGCAGGTGTTTGGCGAAATCTTGCGGCCGCGTTTGTCGGTGAATCATGAGGTGCTGCTGATGGTGGTGGCGGTGTTCGGCACCACCATCAGCCCTTACCTGTTCTTCTGGCAGGCCGCGCAGGAAATGGAAGACACCAGCGACAGCGCGCCCCATACACCCAGGCAAGTGCGCCACCATCTCCGGCGCATCAAAGTGGACACCCTCGTGGGCATGACGTTTTCCAACCTGATCGCTTTTTTCATCATCTTGAGCACCGCCGCCACGCTGCACGCAGCGGGTGTCACCGACATCCAGACCTCGGCGCAAGCGGCGCAGGCGCTGCGCCCCTTGGCGGGTGAGCTCACGTTTTTCCTTTTTAGCCTGGGCATCATCGGCACCGGCATGCTGGCCGTCCCAGTGCTGGCCGGTTCGGCCGGCTACGCGGCAGCCGAGGTGGCCGACTGGCCAGGAAGCTTGAGCTCACGTCTGGACAAGGGCGAGGGACGTGGTTTCTACGGCGTGATCGCCGCCGCCACGGTGGGTGGCGTCATCCTGTGTTTTACGCCCATGGATCCAGTCAAGGAGTTGTTCTGGTCAGCCGTGTTGAATGGGGTGATTGCGGTGCCTATCATGGCCGTGATGATGTTGCTGGCTTCGCGCGCGCAGACCATGGGTGCCAACGTGATTGGCCCGCGTCTGCGCTGGTTGGGCTGGATCGCCACAGCCGTGATGGCGCTAACCGTCATCGCCATGTTCACAACGAGCTGACGACGACTGCCGATGATCAACACCATGCCTTTCAAGCCAGCCGATAGATCGCCCCTACCCGGCGATGACGCCAAATGAACGAAGTTGTGAGCAAGCGCTGGTTGCCCTGGCTGGTGGCGGTTTCGTTCTTCATGGAATCGCTCGACACGACCATTCTCAGCACCGCCGTGCCGGCCATCGCGCAGGCACTTGATGTGGCCCCGCTCAGCATGAAAGCGGTGCTGGCCAGTTACACCTTGAGCCTGGCGGTGTTCATCCCGGTCAGCGGCTGGATGGCTGACCGGTTTGGCACTCGCCGGGTCTTGGCAAGCGCCATCGGGCTCTTTACCCTGGGTTCGTTGTTGTGCGGCCTTTCCACCAATATCCATATACTGGTGGTGTGCCGAATTCTGCAAGGCTGCGGGGGTGCCATGATGCTGCCGGTTGGACGACTGGCCATGGTGCGCACCTTCGCCAAGTCTGAGTTGATCCAGGTCATGACGTTTGTGGCCATCCCCGGCCTCATCGGTCCCATGCTGGGGCCGCTCATTGGCGGCCTGATCGTTAGCCGGTTTCACTGGAGCGTGATCTTTTTCGTCAATATTCCGATCGGTTTGCTGGGCTTGTATCTGGTCAACCGGCATTTTCCGGATTACCACGCCGAACGCTCTCACCCTCTGGACAAGGTTGGTTTTATTCTTTTTGGCTCCGGCATTGCGCTGCTGTCCTACGTGCTTGAAGTGTTTGGCGAACACACCCTGAGCAGCCATGCACTACTTGCGCTGCTGGGCCTGTCGGTGCTGCTGCTGGTGGGCTACGCGCTCAATACCGGCCATATCAAGTTTCCGCTGTTGCGTCTGGCGCTGTTTCGTATCCGCACCTTTCGCAGTGCGGTCGTCGGTAGTTTCATTACCCGGCTCGGCATTGGCGGTATCCCATTTCTGTTTCCTCTGCTTTACCAGGTAGGTCTGGGCTTCACGCCGGTACAGTCCGGCCTGTTGATGATGCCCCAGGCGCTGGCCGCCATGAGCATGAAGATTGTCATGCCCGGCATCCTGGCGCGCCTGGGCTACCGCAGGGTGCTGGTGTCAAACACCGTGCTGCTGGGGCTGATGATCATGCTGTTCGCCACCATCGGGGCCGCGACACCCGTGTGGCTGATCGTGCTACAGCTGTTCTTTTTCGGGTTTCTGGCCTCGATGCAATACACCAGCATGAACACCCTGACCTATGCTGATGTCACCGAGCGGCAAAGCAGCAACGCCAGCACCATCGCCAGCACGCTGCAGCAGATGTCGATCAGTTTTGGCATCGCCTGCGCCTCGCTGGCCACGGCCGTTTTCATTCCAGACCATCTCAGTGCCAATGCGCCACAAATGATTCACGGCATTCACCAGGCCTTTCTGGTGTTGGGCGGCTTGACCATTCTTTCGACACTGGTGTTTCGCGACCTCAAAACTAATGACGGCAACGCGGTGAGCCAGCACAGAGCCAGGTTACCCGACTGATAATGCCAATGCCGCCATTGACAGGATGGCCGTTTGTGCATGTCCTGCAAGGCTTGTAGTTTGATTTGTCAAACAGGCTGACGAGGCGATGTGCCGCAAAAAAGCAGTTGTGCACGCGGCACCGCACTCGGTGATTATCAGTACAGGGTGTCAACTTCGCTTGCTAACTGGTAACCGGCGCCACGCTCGGTGATGATTAACACAGGGTTGGCTGGATCGGCTTCGATCTTGAGGCGCAAACGTCTGATCTGAACATCGACGGATCGGTCATAAACCTCTGCCTCGTGCAGGCGCGACATCGACAGCAATTGGTCGCGTGCCTACACCAGCAAATAGCGAGTCAATTCGCTCCACGGCAGATACACGTCGCAAGGAAAGCAAACCAGATGCAGGCAAACATTCGCGCCGTGGTGGAGTTGGAGGAGCTATGGCGGGATCAATTCTGGAAAATCAGGTTGCGTCTCAAAAACCGAACGTCTG
>Ga0209014_10001798_pt1 | contig 12652 bp, 10 predicted proteins | sample BarGraNGADG00212_FD_184491 | JGI IMG/M metagenome (GOLD analysis project Ga0209014, IMG submission 184491) | Arctic peat soil microbial communities from Barrow, Alaska - Barrow Graham LP Ref core NGADG0002-212 (SPAdes) (version 2) | ecosystem: Environmental > Terrestrial > Soil > Wetlands >...
TAGGGCCGCCACCGTGACGTCGATCCGTTCGGAAACAGAGCTCGAAAACGCCCCGGTTTGCGTGCGCAGAGCTTCCAGCTCCGACGCCTGCCGGGCATCCGATTCCTCTAACGATGCGGTTGCGGTATCGATCCGTTGCGACACGGATGCCGAAGACTCCCGCGCTTCCGTGCGGAGTGCCTCCAGCTCCACCGCCTGGCGGGCATCGGTTTCCCGCAGGCCGGCGCCGGCAACCGTGAGTTGCTGCCACTGGTCCTGCACCGCGATGTTGGTAGACCGCTGCTCCCCTACGAAATTGGATAGCTCCTGCAGGCTGATCTGCAGCGTATCGAGCCGGCGTTCGACCGCATCTCCCACCTTCCGGGTCTCACTGGCGATGTGCTGCTCCAACTCCTTCACCGCCACGACCAATCCTCTGGCGATCCCATAAGCGATCTTGTCCACCAGCGGCGCCAGAACGAAGTCCTCGGCGGTTTCCACCGGGTCCGCTCCGCCAGCGGATCGCTGGTATTCCGCGTCCGGCAGCCGGTTGTCGAGGGCGCGCTTCCTGGCTGGTGTTTTATCCAGCGGTCCGGGAGGCAGACTATGGTCCATTTTCTGAATACTGAATTTCTCTTCTTCGAGCCGCGGCTCGGCCGCGATGTCCGTTCCGTTTGTTCCCATGTCTAAATCCTTTCCAATGTCCCGTCACACTAAAAACTGTTCCGCCAGCTCGAGGTTGCCGCGCAGTGCGGTTTGCCACGCGGCTTGTGCTTCTTCGTGTTTTCCCAAAGTCATGAGGGCATGACCCAGATTCAGCAGGGCCTGCGGAAAGCCGGGCCGCAGTGCCAGCGCCTGCCGGTAGCAGCGGACCGCCTCCGCGGCGCGCCCGCGCTTCTGCCACAGCAGCGCCAGGTTGTACAGCAAATCGCTCGTCGGCTCCTCGAGATCCAGCAGTTGCTTGTGCAGCGTCAGGGCCTGTTCATAGTCCTGTTGCTGCAACGCAATCGACGCCAGGCAGCGCAACGCCTCGGCGGATCTCGCAGCCGGGCCGAGACTCTGGCGGAATGTCTCCTTCGCCATCTCGATATGGCGCATCTTCCAGTGCGCGATTCCGATGTTCAACAAGGCCTCGGGGCATTTCTTGGGAAAGGCGAGACAAGCCTGGAACGCTTGGATGCACGCCGGAAAATCGCCGAGCTGCAACCGCACATAGCCGAGCCGGAACCAGGCATCCTGAGCCTCTGGATGGTGCTCCACCAATCGGCAATAGAGATTCTCGGCATGCCGGAGTTCCTGCCGGCTTTCGCAAAGCAGCCCCAGGTTCCAGAGCGCCGTTCTGAGGCCGGGGGCCAGCGCCAGCGCTTTTTCGTAAGCCTCCCGTGCCGCTTCCCATCGCTCGATCTCGTGCAGAACCGTTCCCAGACTGAGGAACGCTTCGGCCGATTGCGGATCGAGAGATGCCGCGCGCGAATACGCATCGGCCGCTTTCTCGTACAGGCTCAGTTTCTGGAGCGCCACGCCGCAATTGAACCAGCCCGCGGAGTGGGTGGGGTGTGCTTCGACCAAAGCGTTGCAGAAGCGCAAGGCGGCATCGAAGTCGCGCCTGGCAAACGCTGCCAGTGCGGCCCCCTCGAGCGCCACCGGCGAGGCGGGCTGGGTTTCCAGCAACCGCTCGCAACACCGCGCGAGCAACTCGTAATCGCCATGGCTGATGGCTAGCGAGATCGCGTTGGACAGTAACTCCTCCGACCGGGCATCCCGCGACAAGAGCCTCTGGTAGGATTCGGATGCCTCCTGGTAACGGCCAAGCAGGTGCCACGCGACGGCCTGGCCCCGTAGAGCGGCCTCACGGAACGGCTGCCGTTCCAGGCATCTCTCGAAGGCGGTCAGCGCCGCCTGGGGACGCTCGAGGTGAAGTTGGGAAATTCCCAGGCCCAGGTTCGCGCTTGCCCGGCGCGAATCCAATTCGATCGCCTTCTGAAACGCTGCCGCGGCGTCCTCCCAGGCGTCCAGTCTTTCCAGACACACGGCCCGGTTGTAGTGGGTGGTGGCATCGTCGCCATCCAGGCGCAGGGCCTCTTCGTAGGCGCCTGCCGCCGCTTGGAAGCGCCTCAACTCAAATTGCAGATGGCCGATGGCGCCGTAGAGCTTCGGTGTATGATGGCCCGCATCCCGCGCCTGGCAGAGTTCCGCCAGGGCTTCCTCCCTCTTCCCCGCAATCTCGAGCGATGCCGCGTGGATCATCGATTCGGCCAGCGATAAATTCATTCGCCTCCCTCCTTCCGGCAAACCGCCCGAGCGTCCCACCCCAGAGGCGTGAGGCCGCTCTCGGGAAGCTCCCGGCGCGCGCCCGGCGTGAGCGCGTCGCACGAGCTGTCCAAGGTGCCGGGACAATCCGGCGGCGCGATGTCGGAGTGCAGAAAATCCGGCGCCGGAATCCGGTTGTGACGTTCGATGACGAGGCCGGTCCAGACCGGAACCGAAGGCGCCCGCTCCGGCTGAAACCATAGCGCCGGGTGAAGGGGCCACATCGGCGCGTCGATTGGTACGGCCTCAATGGCGGCGAACGTCGCGTCTACCGGCTGCGGCGCGGGCCGGGCATCGGCGCGCGCGCCAGATCCGGCGGACCGCTTGGGCGCCGGTCCGTTCTTCTTCGTGGTCCGATGCGTGCCGTTTCTTGCCGCCGGAGGCGCGGTGGCGGTCAAGCCCGGAAAATCTGCGCCCTTCATATCCGGAGGCTCCTCTTCACGGCGATGGCGAGCGAGGTAATGTCGTAGTGGGCGGAGCTCTGGGGGGCGTAGTCCCCGATCCACTGTCCGGCTCCGAAGGCTTCGACAAAAGCCGTGCGCTGGTGAACCGTCGGTCCTACGTTCTCGCCGAAGCTGCGCAGTTTCTCGTCGATCTGCCGTCCGGCGTCCGTACGGCGGTCGATTTTCGACGGCACGATCAGGCATTTCGGGGCGGCGCTGCGCCGCAGCACGCGCGCCCGGCGAATCAAATCCACCACGGTGCGCGTGGCTGCCAAATCCACACCGCTCGCCGTCACCGGAACCAGCACCAGATCGGCGATCTTTCCCGCCGCCAGGGCCGCGGCTCCCACGTGGGCGGGCGCGTCCAGCACCACGTACCGCTCATTCCTTGCCGCCACCGCCCGCACCAGCCGCTCACCGTCCTCGTCGTTCTCCAAGGGCATGAACTCGCCCTGAACCGGCAGGTGGCCATGGGCCAACCACTGGCTGGCCGTCCCCTGTGAGTCATTGTCCAGCAGCAGAACCGAATCCGCGTTCCCCGCAAGCTCGCAAGCCAGGTTGACGGCAATAGTGGACTTGCCGCAGCCGCCTTTGAGGTTCATGACCGCGATAACTGTTGCGGGGTCGCGCGGCGTATACCGGACGGCGCCGAACAGAAATCGCGTAAGTTGACCTGTGATCTGAGTTACCGGATGACTGGACATGTTATTGGTTTCGACCTCCAAATGAGTCCTGTATCGTCACATTAGTGGCGATCGGCAGGCCATTCATGGTGGCCGCTTTGTATCTCCACTTCAGGGCGGCGTTCTTGGCGGCCGGCGTGGCAGTCTGCCTGGAAACCGGTGCACCATTGCGCGGCAGCTTCCAGGTGGCGCCACCGGCGGAGACCAGCACGAGCGACGCTGTCCCGCCGATCGCCGCCCGCCGGACGCGCGAAAGAAGGCTTCCGCGAGCTCTTCCGCCATCCGCCGGCCGGATCTGTGACTCGGGCCGTTGCGTAAAAGGTGGCGGCGGCGTAGGGATCTCGGGCGCCCGCGGTTGGCTATTCCCTTCCTCGGTGGCCGCCGTAACCTTCGGGGATCCCTCGTCAAGGGCGCCCTGCGCGGTTATCAAATCCCTTTCCAGTACGGCATTGCAGGGGAACAGCGAGCGCAGGTTACGGAGCAGATCGGCCGCCTGAGCGAACTGTCGCTCCTGCATCAGCCTCACGGCCTTCTCGCGGCCACGCTCGCAAAAACTCTCTTCCTCACTGACGGCGCGCGCCTGCCTCACGGCATCCAGCAGCACCTGGGCCTCCGGACGGTTTTGCGCCACCAACCCGGCCAGCACGTGTTCGGCTTCCTGCATCTGGCACCGTCCGAAGAGGATCTGGGCCGTTCGAAGTTCTTCGCGATATTTCCCCTCGGATTCCAGTTCCTCGCGTAACGCCTCGAGCGCGGGTTCCAGCCCGAAAGATTCCAGCCCTCCGCGAAGGACCTCTTCCGCCTGCGCCAGCTCGCCATCCGCCAGGTACTGCCGCACCTCCGTGACGATGGCTTCACACTCGGAGCGTCTCAGACCGGCATCCACTTCGCGCCGCAGCGGATTCAGCTCGGGCGCCCCTGGGAATTCTCGCTGCGTGTTTTCGAGCAATGTGAGCGCCTGTCTCCAGGACTGGGCAGCGATCTTCTGCCCGATCAGTTCCCGCCGGCGCGCCAGCTTCCTCTTGCGTTCGTGGTCCGCCAGCCGGTCCCGAAAGCGCTGCGCCGCGCCGGTCAACTCCTCGGACGCGGTGTAATACTGCATAGCCTCTTCGAGAATCGTCAGGGCCGCCTGCCACTGTTGCAGTTGCTCCAGCGCTGCGACTCGCCCCAGCGCAGCCTGCACCTGGCGGTTTTGCTCCCACTGCGGTACCAGCGCTTCGAATTCCTCCAGGCGAGAGATCAGCGCCGGTTGATCCGGCAAGTCGGCCGCCTTTTCCTTCAGGAGGCGGGCTGCGAGATCGGGACGGTCCCGATCGAGAAGCCATTGCGCCTCCTCAAGCGCCGTTCGAACTGTGGCGGCGGAATGGAATGCACTTTGCCGCCCCGCCACGCCGCAGCGCCGCGTGACCAGCGCCGTGGCGCCCGGATACGCAAGCAGGCCGGCATCCAGAGCCTCGAAAGCTTTGTCGAATTGGGCCTCCCTGAGGAATTCCTCGCACAGCGCGACGGCGCGGCTGATTACGTTGGCGCGCTCCAGTGCTTCCTGGGCTTCGGCGAGCAGATCCGCCACCTGGGCTTGGTCCGCCAGCTCGCCGTTCGACGAGTTCAAACCAGCTATCGCCTCGCGAAGGAGTTGGAGCGGATTGTCGCGCCCTGGAGCGGGCGCGGCGATTCGCACTTCGGGAGCGGCTGTGGAAGTGACCTCGCGTTCCCGGATGCGAACCTGGGGAATTGCGCTCATGGCAGTTTAGTATTTTGTAGCACGCTCGGGATATCATCGTCCAAAGAATGCCTGGATTCATCGGGTGTTATCCACAAGTTTCTGGAAGTCTGGAAGGTGACGATTAGGGAATTTTAAATGTTCAAAGATTGTGAATAAAACGAGGAAGCGAATGTGTGTCGGACGGGAGTACTGGAAGAAAGCGGCGTTTTTGATCTGCGGATCAGTTGATAGATCCGCCTCAAGGCCAGGTTCGGGCAACCGGGAGGAGTTGTTGATTTGCTTGGTCGGGGCGGAAGGATTCGAACCTTCGACCTCCTGGTCCCGAACCAGGCGCTCTACCAGGCTGAGCCACGCCCCGAACTTTCTAGTTTAGCCTGTTGCACCCCCGCACACAAGCACGTACCATCGAATTCGTGAGCGATACCCAAAAACTCCGCGAACTTCCGGCTGTTCATGAGGTGCTCGAACAGCTCACTTCGAGCCTCGCGCGATTTCCGCGTGCGCTCGTCGTCTCCGAAGTCCGGCGCGCCATCGATGCGGCACGAGCGCAGATTCTGGCGGGGAACGCCGCCGTGCCCGCCATCGCGGCGCGCGTCGAGCGGGCGCTGGCGCTTCTGGAGCGGCCTTCCTTGCGGCGCGTCATCAACGCCACCGGAGTCGTCCTGCACACCAACCTGGGACGCGCCCCGCTCGGCCCGCTCTCCATTGTGGCCGGCTACTCCAATCTCGAATTCGATGTCGCCGCCGGACGCCGCGGCCAGCGCGACGTCCACACCGGCAGCCTGCTCGAACGCCTCGTCGGCGCGCCCGCGATCGCCGTCAACAACAATGCCGCCGCCGTCTTCCTCGCCCTCCACGAACTCGCCTCTGGCGGCGAGGTAATCGTCTCGCGCGGCGAATTGATCGAAATCGGCGACGGCTTCCGCATTCCCGACATCATGGCCCGTTCCGGCGCCACCTTGCAGGAAGTCGGCACCACCAATCGCACCCGGATCGACGATTATCGCGCCGCCATCACCGGGCGCACGCGCCTCTTGATGCGCGTGCATCCCAGCAATTTCCGCATCTCGGGCTTCACCGCGCGCCCCCAATTGCGCGAACTCGCCGCTCTGGGGTGCGAGCGCGGCATCCCGGTCTACGAGGACTTGGGCAGCGGCTGCGTCGTGGACCTGCGAGCCTTCGGCATCGATGAGCCGCTGGTTTCCGACAGCCTCTCAGCCGGCGTGGATCTGGTCTCCTTCAGCGGCGATAAGCTTCTCGGCGGGCCGCAGGCCGGCATACTCGCCGGCCGTCCTGAGTTGGTCGCGCGCTTGCGGCGCAATCCCCTGTTTCGCGCGCTGCGCCTCGATAAGGTCATCTACCAGGTGCTGGAGAATACTCTGCGGAACTTGCTGCTGGAACGCTGGGACCTCGTGCCCGCGCTCGCCATGTTGCGCCAAAGCGCCGACCAGATTCGCCAGCGCGCGCGGGCGCTGGTGGCGCGCCTGCCGGCGCTGCGCGCGGAAGTTGTCGCGGGGCAATCGGTGACCGGCGGCGGCGCCACTCCCGAACAGTCGATTCCTACCTGGGTGATCGCCGTGGATTGTGCCAACGTGGTGGAGGCCGAACGCAGGCTGCGCGCGGGCGATCCGCCGGTGGTGGCGCGCATTGAGGACGGACGCTTGATCTTTGACTTGAGAACCGTGTTCAGCGCCGAGGAGGACACTCTCCTCTCAGCGCTGAACGGGCTTGCCTAGCAAGCAGCTATGCGCGTTCCTGGTAGGTGCCTTCGGCGGTGTTGACGCGGATCTTCTCGCCCTCGGTGATGAAGGAGGGCACCTGCACGACCATGCCGGTTTCCAGCTTCGCCGGCTTGGTGACGTTACTCACTGTGGCGCCTCTCATTCCGGGTTCGGTCTCCACCACCAGCATGTCCACCGTTGCCGGCAGTTCCACGCTGATCGGCTTGCCTTCGTAGAACTCCACCGATACCTTGAGTTGCGGGATCAGGTAATTGGTGGCGTCGCCCAAGAGGTCCTTCATCAGGTGCATCTGTTCGTAGGTTTCGGTGTTCATGAAATAGAAGTACTCGCCATCGTCGTACAAGTACTCCATTTCCTGCTCGTCCATGATGGCCTTCTCCACCTTGTCTTCGGAAGAGAACCGGTTTTCCGTCATGGAACCGGTGCGCAGGCTGCGCATCTTGGCCTGCACGAAACCGCGCAGATTGCCGGGCGTCCGGTGATTCACGCTGAAGACCGAGTACAGCTCGTTGTTGAACTTGATCACCATGCCCGGGCGCATCTGTGTTGCTGAAATCATGAAACTCCTCTGCCTGTAAACTTGACCCTACGGAAACTCCAGTATAACAGGTGGGTGGGGCAGTCACGGGGACTGACAAGACTGCCATGAATTTCGGGCGCTCTTTGCCGGAAATTCGCTGGCAGTCCTGTCTGTCCCCGGGTCCTACAGGTTAAAAGGGGAGGATCTCCTCGCGAATCGGGTCGAAATCGATGCGCCGCTTCTGCATGTAGGAGATGTTGCCCAAGTGCGAAGCTTGCGCCGAGCGGTGACCGATCAGCACGTCGCCGTTGGGAAGTTTGCGCGACTTCACGCAGTCCAGGAAGTTCTGAATGTGATCCTGGTCCAGGTCGGTCGAAGCCCGCACTACGGTGGGCTGGGCGCCGCGCCCCACGGGCGTGAATTCGTAACGCCCCCGGTCGATCCAGAGCCGCCCCTGCGTGCCGCAGAATTCAATCGCGGCCCCGGTCACGCCAGGCACCAGCGTGGCTTCAAAAGTAGCGGTGAACTGCGACGGGTATTCCAGCAGCACGTTGATGGTGTCGGGCGCGGTGCGTCCGTCCTTGTAGTTGTAGACGCCGCCCGACGCCGACGCGGCAATCGGAATGTCCGCGCCCATGAACATGTGGACCACGTCGATCCAATGGGTAAATAGATCCGTCACCTGGCCGCCGCCGAAATCGAGGTAGGCGCGCCAGTTCCAATACTGCTGCGGATCCCAGTCGCGCCACTTCAGCGGTCCCAGGAAATGCGCCCAATCCAGGTTCGACGGGCACTCCTTGAGGCGATCCGGCGCCTTGCGCAGGTGGTAGCTGTTGCCGTGCCACCAGGTGCGGGCCAGCGTGACCTTGCCCAGTTTCCCGGTGTCCATATACAAATGCTTGGCTTCCAGGTAGTGCTTGCCGGAGCGCTGTTGCATACCCACCTGGCAGATGCGGTTGTTGATGCGCGCGGCCTTGACGATGGGCGGACCCTCCTCGATCTTCAGGGTCAGCGGCTTTTCCACGTACACGTCCTTGCCCGCGTTGAGCGCATCGATGGCAACGGCGGCATGCCAGTGGTCCGGCACGCCGATCAGCACGGCGTCCACTTCCTTCATCTCGAGCAGCTTGCGATGGTCGCTGAAGCTTTTGGAGTTGGGCGCGATCCGTTGGGCGGCGTCGATCTGGGCGCCGTAAATATCGCAGACCGCCGTCACATCGACGGTTCCGGATTTCACGAACTTACCCAGGTCGCCGCGGCCGCGCTCGCCGCAGCCGATGAGGCCGAGTTGCACGCGCTCGTTGGCGCCGTAAACCCGGGAATAGGAAAGAGCAGTGGCGGCAGTCACGCCGCGGAGAAATGTCCGGCGTGGGACATCGTTTTCAGGCATGACCCGATTATATGTTGAATCAGTACCCCAAGAGGCGGCCCATCTCCGCCGCCAACGTTTCGGTCTGCGGAAGAATCGCCGCTTCGAGCCGCGGATGGTAGCCCACCCAGGTGTCGAGCGCCCCCACGCGGCGCACCGGAGCGTCCAGCCAGGCGAAGAGTTCGTCGCCGATCCGCGCGGCGATTTCCGCGCCGTAGCCCCACGAAAGGCAGTCCTCGTGGGCCACCATCACCCGGCTGGTCTTTTCCACGGAGGCGCGAATCGCCGCCCAATCGTAGGGCGCCAGCGTGCGCAGATCCAGAATCTCGATGCTCACCGCTGGGCTCCGCCGTTCAATCTGGGTGGCCGCCAGCAGCGCCTTCTGCACCAGCGCGCCGTACGTAATCACCGTCAGATTCAGCCCGGGCTTCACCACCTTGGCGCAACCGAAGGGAATCGTGTAATCGGCGCCCGGATGCGCCGAGCGGTTGTAGGTCTCGCGGTAGAGCCGCTTGTGCTCCAGGAACAGCACCGGATCGTCGGCGCGCATGGCGGTGCGCAGCAGGCCGCAGGCGTCGGCGGCGTTGCTGGGGAAGACCACGCGCAATCCCGGAATGTGCGTGAAGGTGGATTCGCCGCACTGGCTATGATAGATCGCGCCGCCGTTCAAGTACCCGCCGATCGGTACGCGGATCACCGCCGGACACGAAAACTTCCCGTTGGAACGCCAGCGCATGGTGGCCAGTTCGTTGCGCAGTTGCATCATCGCCGGCCAGATGTAGTCGAAGAACTGGATCTCCGCCACCGGCTTGAGCCCGCGCGTCGCCATCCCGATGGCGCGCCCCACGATCGCCGCCTCGGCCAGCGGCGTGTTGAAGGCGCGGCGCGAGCCGAATTCCGTCTGCAAGCCGTGGGTCGCCTTGAACACGCCGCCCTTGCCTTTCACCTCGCTCAGGCTGGCTTCGCGCGTGCAATCGGCCACGTCCTCGCCGAACACCACGATATCGGGATTGCGCCGCATTTCCTCGCGCAGCGTGGCGTTGATCAGATCCACCATGGTCATGGGCGCGCCCCGGAGGTGAGGTTCGGCGCGAGGCTCCACGGAGAACATCGCGGAGGTCGCGTCCACCGTTTCCGAATAGAGATGCGTCAACGCGGAAGCCGCCGCCGGCGCGTCGTCGCGCAGCGCCTGCTGGGTGGCCTGCTCGATCTCTTCGTCGATTTCGTGGGTGATGTCCTGCAACATGCGGCGGTCCATCACGCCTTCGTCGATCAGCCGTTTGGGAAACAGCAGCACGGGGTCGCGCGCGGATTCGGCCTCGCGTTCGGCCGCCGTGCGGTACAGCCGCTGGTCGTCGGAGAGGGAGTGCGAATAGGGCCGGATGCAGCGCGCGTGCACCAGCGCCGGCCCGCGCCCCTCGCGGCAGTACTGGGCGGCTTCCCGCATGGCGCGGTAGCTCGCCATAAAATCGGTGCCATCCACCGCCTGGCGGAACAGCCCGGGGACACTCGCCGTAAGCGCCGAGATGCTGCCACCGGGCGTCTGCGCTTCCACGGGCACACTGATGGCGTAGCCGTTGTCCTCGATCAGGAACAACACCGGGAGCCGGCGTAGCGACGCCAGATGCAGCGCCTCCCAGAATTCGCCTTCGCTGGTGGCCCCCTCGCCAGAGCAGACCAGCGTCACCTCGTCGCTCTTGGCGTCCTTGTAACGCGAGGCTTCGGCGCACCCCACCGCCTGCAAAAACTGCGTGCCGGTGGGCGAGGACGAGCTGACCACGTGGTAGTCGCGATGCCCCCAGTGCGACGGCATCTGGCGCCCGCCGGACGCGGGGTCGGCCGCCGCGCCCACCGCCTGTAGCAGCATCTCGTACGGCGTGACGCCGAGCGAGAGACAAAGCGCGCGGTCGCGGTAGTAAGGATAGAACCAATCGTGCGCGCTAGAGAGCGCCATCCCCGCCGCCACCTGCACCGCCTCATGCCCGGCGCCCGAAATCTGGAAGTAGATGCGGTTCTGCCGCTTGAGCGCCACTTCGCGGTCGTCCAGCCGCCGCGACGTGTGCATCAGGCGGAAGGCGCGGATCAGTTCCTCCGCCGCCAACCCGGCAAAACGTTCGGGTGTAGATGACTGCTGAGCGCTGGTTTCCGTCGCCACCCTTTGGTTCCCCTCTCCATCCAGCTTAAACCTTACGGCACACGTTGCTCATGATGCAAGAACGCCGGCAAGGACGCCGGCGTGGCAGCCTGAAAGGCTACGCTACGGGTGCCCCGATACCGAGAAGGCGCTATCGCAGAACGGCAATGAGTTTGGCGGTGGTGATCGCCTGGCCCACGTGCCGCTGCGTATGTTCCGCGAAGGGTGCCGCGATACCCAGTAGGTACTATCGCAGGGCGGCAATGAATTTGGCGGTGACGATCGGCTGGCCACGTGCCACTGCGTGTGTTCCGCGAAGGGTGCCGCGATACCCAGGAGGTACTATCGCAGAACGGTAGCCAGTTTGGCGGTGACGATCGGCTGGCCACGTGCCGCTGCGTATGTTCCGCGAAGGGTGCCGCGATACCGAGAAGGCGCTATCGCAGAACGGCAATGAGTTTGGCGGTGGTGATCGCCTGGCCCACGTGCCGCTGCGTATGTTCCGCGATGTGGGTCAGCAGGCCGATCACCGTGGTCGGCAGGCGCTTGCGGCCCGCCGTCCGCGCGTCGCCAAGAGTCGCCGGATCAATCGCCCGGATGACCGCTTCGGCATCGCCGAAGGCGTGGTTCAAAGCGCCCAGAAGCTGCTCGCGGGACGGCTCGCCCGGGGATTTTTCCGCCTCCATGGCGTCCAACTGCGCCGCCGTGAGGTCCCTTCCCTGCAGGTAGGTCACGAGGCGGTTGGTGCTCCCCGCGATATGCAGAATATGGAATCCCACCGATGCCAGGCCGTGAGGCGTGGCCCAGATGCCCGCCGGCGGCAGGCCCGCCGTGTACTTTTCCAGGTCTTCCCGCGCCATCTGGAAGGAATAGAGCACCGGCGCCAACACGGGATGCACCCCCTCAATGGGACCGCGCATCCAGGGCTCAGGTAAGACGTCCATGGATCTAGTCTAACCGAATGTATCGGCCTGAGTGGCGCGCGCGCCGGGTTCTGCTTTCACTTTCCAGCGGGTGACGGCACAATCCAAAAGTACAGCTTGTGGCTCAGGTAGGATTGCTCATCCGTGTCGGGGACGATGGCCTCCTTTTCCGGCTTCCAATCGCCCATGTCGAACGTGTTGGACACAATCCGCGTACCTGGCTTCAAGTCGTGCAGCAGCTTGGGACGCAGCTTCAGATTGATGTGCGGCAGCAGGAAGAGGGTGACCACGGTGGCCTCGTGAATGTCGGCTTCAAACAGGTCGTTCTCTTCGAACCGAACCAGCTTCTCAACCCCGGCTTTGCGGGCGTTCTCTTTGGCCTCGCCGATGCGCACAGGGTTGATGTCGATGCCGACGCCGCGCGCCCCAAGCTCCTTGGCGGCGCTAATCACAATGCGCCCGTCGCCGCAGCCGAGGTCATACACAACGTCGGTCTTTTTCACCTCCGCCAGTTTCAGCATGGCCTGAACTGCCGCTTCGGTAGTGGGCACATACGGTACGTCCGGCTCACGCCGGGGTCCGCCATTTTGGGCCGCGACCACGACGACGGAGAGCACCGCAACAACGGGATAACAGCCAAGCAATTTCTTCCCGAGTAACATCGAATCACCTCCGGTATCCGATCGTATCGCAACGCGCGCTTGGATGCACGCGTCGCGGGGGCAAACCCAGCGATTTCGTAACGTGAGTTCGGAGGAGGGGCGATCCGACTGCTTTTGTGGAGTTTACGGGTTGAGTGAAGGACGGACCATTTTTGAATTGGGGT